>Ga0326512_10001530_pt1 | contig 17688 bp, 25 predicted proteins | sample 1_2617_0518_D_FD_203652 | JGI IMG/M metagenome (GOLD analysis project Ga0326512, IMG submission 203652) | Bovine rumen microbial communities from UC Davis, California, United States - 1_2617_0518 | ecosystem: Host-associated > Mammals > Digestive system > Stomach > Rumen | place: USA... | reverse complement strand
AAACAGTAGCGATAACTTAATGCCTCAAATAACTTTTTCTGATGATAAGTTTTATATACACCCTTCATTTATGGGAGATCTTAGTGAAAAAGAAGCTAAGAAGATGGCTGATAATATAAACAAAGCATGTGATTTAGTGTCAGCATTAAATAAGATAGATTTTGATGATTACATGACAGCAAATCAGCCAGAATAAAACTCCATTATATTGAAGAGGTGTCAACTTAAAGTTGCACCCCAAGGTATCTTCCCACCATAAGAGGAAGCTGAATTCCTTCCGAAGGGCTGTATTAACATACAGCCCTTTGTCCATATCAGTCAATCCTAAATTGAAAAATTGTATATATAGTTATATATGTATAAATTTGAATAAGGGGAAGACAAGGTATGAGTAGGTTACATCCGACACTAGAATACTTTAGAAAAGATGCAAGTTACACTGAAATAGAACGTCATGACATTGAGGGTGTACTTAATAGAATAGACAAAAAGTTCTTTACTCCTGAAATTCTTAAAATATACAAATCTGTAGTAACTGAAAGTGTAGAAGACATAACATACCAGATGGTGGATAGAAATTTCTATTACTATGATATAAATACTGAAAATAAGTGGATACGTGTTTTTGAACATATGGAAATGAACATAGCTATAAAGATAGATGTTGATTATATGTATGAAGATGTACCAATATTGTCATTTCCAAATAGTTTAAGTATATATCAGAAAGATTATGACGGTATGACACTCGACAGATTTACTTTTAAGTATACTGTATCAGATAAAGAACCCACAAATGAAGAAATAAAAGATTTCGCAGAGCATATGGCCCTTGGAAATGTTGAATTGATTAAGTTAATAGATAACAGAGTGTACAGATTATGATGAGAGAATCAAAAGAAACTACAGTAAGTCCTGACATGAAAGTAGGACAGTACAATATACTAAAGGACACTGAAATAATAGATAATAACATTGAGAAAACGTTTTCTTTGGCTTCCTATAGTGGTAAGGGTAAAATACTTATTAAAGGGTCAAACCACGGTTCTAAAGCAATATGTACTAATGATATGGGGGAACCCGCAGACGGTGTAGCCGGATGTCTTAGAAATTATTTACAGGTTCAATCCTTTAGTGTATCTTATAAAAATGGTTCTGGTATATTATATACAGATATGCCACCACAGTCACTTCTAAACTTTATAGAAGACCTAGGTATGTTCTCCGGTTTTCATGAGATAAAAATCCAAGAATCTACAATAAATGAAGATTGGAAAGATGATTTCTTTATCAAGGACTCAGTATTTAATACACCAAAGTACAAAGCACTTGAAAAGGAATATAATAATATATTATCCAAAAGAGAGGAATACTGGAAGTCATATAAAGAAGCAGAAGATTATCTAAATAAAAACGGGAAAATAAAGCCTAAGTCCGAGTATAATGTACGGGACGAAATTGAAGCAATGGTGGGTAATAAACCTCGAAAATACAAAGATACAAAGAAGGCTGACATGTATAAATCTCAGTTAGAGTATTCAATACAAAGTCATGCAAAGTTATCTAGTAAGCTTGATGAGTTAAGACAAGAAATGGAAAACATGAAGTTATATGCTCATAATGAAGAGTCAAGCAGATATAACTTCACGAAACCCAAGAAAACAGACAAGAAGGACTTCAAGGGGTTTAAGACAGAAACAGGAATACCTTATTATGACGATAGGTATAAGTCAGGTAAGGCTTATATTGCAGAAATGCCTCCAAAAGAATACCTTTTAAGATGTGCATTTCAAATATTCCCTGAAGGTACCATTGAAAGTACAATACTCTCCTGTAATGACAAGAAAGTAAAGAAGTTTGCTAATAAAATGAAGTCAGGAGAGAAGTTCAATATGCCGTATCTTGATTTATCAAGAAGGGAGCAGGAAGGTAGGCACAGGGCAGTAGCAGCTCTAATAGCAGGTATACCAACAATACCAGTACTAATAATGTAGTTTATATATAGAATTAGAATCAAAGTCAAAGTAAGACAAATATGAAGATACTAGAAACGTTTGACATAAGTCACAAAATAATTCTAAAAGTATAACTCTATGAAAATAATAGAAGCAAAATTATCAAATAAGCCTTGGGGAGATGTAGACAAAGACGATTTGTTGAAGTATGTAGTAAACAATCCTGATAAGGCAAAAGACATATATCTTAAAATAGAACCTAATTGGGAAGAAGACCCTAGTAAACGTTTATCTTATCCTATAGCAGATAAAACAGGTACAATCTATAGATATGGTCTTTCAACAGCTCTGGCATATGCAAAAGCCAATAACGAGACAGAAGTAATTGACAAACTTAATAAACTATATAAAAAGTACAACTTATCAGAGGAGAAAAATATGAAAGTAATAGAAGCTGTAATACTTGAAGACATATCAGTAGATGACTTATCTACTATAGCCAAAAAGAACTTGAAAAGATAATGCTTAGAGCACCTGAAATAACAAGGTATAGTGATAATATTCAGTTTCGCTTAGGTCAGTACGAAGCAAAGAAAGCTACTAAAGTTAAAGTTAAGAATTGGTTCAAAGATTTAGGTAAAGACGTGTTTGTTTATCGTGAGCAAGGTAATCACTGGGGTAAGAAACAAGACTATTACGACTACACTATATCTTTTAGAAACTTGAGTATGTAAGGATAATAATACGAATAACATATAAGTAATAAAAGGAGAGGGAAAAATGTCAAATAAAGTGAATTTAATTCTTGAAGGTCTCAGTAAGGCAAAGGTTAATAAGCCTACATATGATGATTTCAAGAAAGCGGGTAATAAATTCAAAGTTTTGAAAGACGTGTTTTATGGATCAGCAGATGCTATAATGGACGTATCAAAAGCAAAGAAACTCGGATTTATAGTAGATAAGGAAGACTCAGATGGATATTTTGAAATATCAATACCTAAGGGTACTATATTAACCACTACAGGAAAGTCTAGCAGAGCTGGTGTAACACTTAAAGTTAATGGTATCGAACTTGATTTCTCGGATCCTGAAGATATGAATGTTGAGAAATTATAAGTACACTATACAGAAAGGTAAAAGGTATTATGAAAAACTCAATAAATCAAATTCTCGAAGGTCTTAATGCAAGTAGATCAATAAATGAAGGCGAGACTAAGAAGTATAGGTTAACAATGTACCTCAATATAAAAGATGGAGATGATTTCTATAAAGGAGAGTTATCTTCATTTCCTTATAATGCTGAATACAAAGAATTAAAGTTATTAGGTGACACAGCCAACATCAACTTTGAAGCAGACGAGGCTAAAACAAAGGTACTCCAAAAAGTAAAAGATTGGGCATATCAAAACGAATCAAGAATATTTGATACTAAGAAATGTCGAATCAAGAAAGTAGAGGTTAAATAATGAGATATAAGTCTGATATGTTAGCACAAGCCTTATTTGAAAGCAGAAGTGCAAGCAAGAGTGATGTAATAATACCTAATGACATTCCCTCAAATGAGTGGAATTCAATACCTGTATCTGAAAAAATAAAGATATATACAGACTATCTTGAGTATGTCAAGAAAGAAGGTATAAAGTTATCCAGAGAAGAAAAGGATAATAATTTTAGAAGAATATCAAAGATATGCTTAGGTATTAAGTCACAAAAGGACTTAACAAATGCAAACAGACTGATAAACATAGCTATAGATAATAACTATGTATTAAAAGGTGACCAGGGTAAGCTTGTAAAAGACCTTCATACAGGAAAAACATATAATAAACTTGAAGAAGCAAAAGATTGGTCAGGGTATAAGGTAAGGTATACTTATCCTGGAGACTCCTTATCTGACTACGAAGGAACATGTATAGTAAGAGCCGACAATGAGAAGCAGGCAATTAATATAGCAAAAGTAGAACTTAGAGATATTAATGCACGTAATTTCCGAATAGACGGTGAGATTAACTCATACAATGACTATAAAAAGAAGTATCCTAAATCAAACTTTGAAGTATTCGAAGGTATTAGGGCTTTTGATAAAGGAACAGTAGAAGTTAAAAAGACCTTTACAGTAAAAGAATTTGATGAAGATGACGGGTGGAACACCATAAAAATTAAGCCAGGGATATATAAGTATAGAGTACTTAATGTACGGGGTTGGAAACCACGTCAGTTATTTATAGATAATGAATGGATAGACATAGCAGACAATTGTGAGGAACTTGAAGGTATGTTGTCAGAAGGTGTTAATGAATCAAAAATAGCCTATCATTATACAGGTAAAAATCTTAGTGACCTTGAAGAAACACTTAGAAAAGACAATCTTTCCTTAAGTATAAAGGACTACTCCAACATTAAACACAGAAGTAGAGATATAAACGGAGATAAAGTAACATTAAATAGTTCTGACGGAGATACATACAAAGGTACATTTAACAGATACTTTGATGGTGACCTTGAAATCATAGACATACAGAAGGTATAAGTATATGAGCACACAAAATATAAGTCAAATTATAGACGGTATACACAAAAATAAAATAAATGAAGCATCAGTCACACAGTCTAGTAATACCGAAGTAGATATAAAGAAAGTTAAAAAGTCTTTTGATAAGATAAAATTAAAGGAAACTTGGGAAGATATAAAGTCAATATCAAAAGATGACTTTAGCATACCTACAAAGTATGTATCAATTGATACCGGTATTATAGGTAAAAAAGACATGGACACTATTGACCCTAGTTTACTTGAAGAGTTTGAAATAACTCTTAAAAAGAAAATGCAGAGGTCAGTATCTGAGATAGAAGTATTGCTCAAAAGATTTCTTAAAGATGCATATCGTGTAATTGAGATATCCAATATGAGGGTTATTTTTCAAAGTAAGAAAAATAAACGTCATGTAATAGAAATACGATATAATAAAAAGTTAAAGAAATCCATTGATGCAAAGACATCTGAAGTTCAATCTGAATTAGTGGAACCTGAAGAAGTAGTATCTGAGGTAACATTAGAGAAGAAGGCAAGGGATTTATTTAAGCAAGACTTAAATGAAGTTCCTAAAGCAGAAGAACTAGTACGTAAGTTTACATCTAATACATACAAAGATATCACACCCGAAAAGATTAATATAGACTCTATAATGAAAGAGAGTGGGTGTACAAAGGAAGTAGCCGATAAAGTAAGTGGTATAGCTAAGAGCATATTTGAAGAATCTCTGAAGAAAGAACCACAAATAACTAAAGACCTTGTAAATATAGTAAAGTCTTTAGGTGGAAGTATGTATGGTCTCGATTTTAGACTTAAACAGGGTACCTCCTTAGGACGAAAGATAGCTACAGATGCAAAGGAATTTGGTGGTAATATTGCAAAAGCCGCTAATAACATCAAAGACAACATAAGGTATACAGCATTATTTAGCACTAATAAATTTACTAATTCTTATAGAAAAGTTAAGAAAGAACTTGAAGATAAGGGTTATATAGAATTAAGATGTAAGAATTTCTATCTTAGATACACACAAGGTAATTCACAACAGAAATCCATTCAATGTGTATATAAGAGTCCCTCTGGTGTAGTATTTGAACTTCAATTCCATACACCTGAATCTCAAGTAATAAAAGAAGTAAATCATCCTATGTATGAGAAGTTCCGAGATTCAAGTTTATCAGGTGAGGATAGAGGTGTATTAAATTATAGAATGATAAATATGTCAAATGAAGTACCCGATCCTCAAGACGTATTAAGTATTGAAGAACATGGGTGAATAGTTGTAATTTAGGTTACACTATAGTATAATATTGATGTAAGTAACATATAGTATATGGTATAGGAGGTAGGACATGCAATTTGTAAGAGAGGGATATTGGATACGTAAGTCTCTAGATGGTGAAGTCTTAGCAGTTTATAGAGCTGACCCGAATTATCACGACTTTGTATATAATACTGAACTTAAAACATGGGTGGAACTTGATAATCCTATAAATGCTCTAGGTGTTTCAGATGATTACGATAAGACAACTGAACAAGAAGCTTTAGTAGCTTTAGGTATTGAAAGTTGGTAAAACATCAATGAAAGACTTTACTAAAATGTCCTCTGATATCCAGAAGGCTTATAATATAGCAAAAGAAGCACATAAAGGTCAAATAGATAAAGCAGGTAAACCCTATATACTTCATCCTATGACAGTAGCCTCAAATGTAGGTAACGATGAAAGCACTATAATAGTTGCACTGTTACATGACGTAATAGAAGATACTGATGTAACAATAGATGACCTGAGAGGAGATTTCTCTCCCAAAGTACTTGATGCTCTTGATTGTGTAACTCATCGTAAGGGTGAAGATTATATGGATTATGTAAAGAGAGCAGCTTCTAATAAAATAGCAAAGAAAGTGAAGATAGCTGACCTTGAAACCAATATGGACTTATCAAGACTACCAAAAGTAACTGATAGAGACATAAAAAGAAATGAAAATAAGTATAAACCGGCATATGCTTATATAACAAAGAAAAAGAATATAAGAGCATAAAAAATAAACAGTTGACTATACTCATTTGTAGTCAACTGTTTTTATATATAAATTTATGAGCAACTTATATAAAATACTTGAAGACTTGAGATATAAAAATAGAATAAATGAACTAACAGATGATCAAGTATCCTTAATAACACGAGCAGATGCTTGGGTTAAAAAAGGTAATGATTACACAGTTGATTGGGAAAAAGTACGTAAATTTCAACGAGATAATCCTATTAATACTAAATCAAAGTCATCAAAGTCCAAAACAAAAAAGAAAATAAATACTCAAGACGAAAGTAAGTATACTGAAGACAATGGTTATTTTACTGACTACAGGAAGATGAAAAAGGTGTTAGATACTATGCCGAAATCAGATACAGAAGGTTCTGAATACGACGTAGCAGTAGTAAATGGAAAGCCATTTTATCACATAAAGGGTAACTAAGGAGGATAGTACTAATGAAAAAAGAAATATCAAACATTATAGACGGTTTGAAAGGGGAAAAAGTTTCTCAGTTTGGTAGTATACATGAGTCAGAAGTTAAAAATATTGAAGTATCAGAAGTGTCAGAAGCAGGAGAGTTAGATAATACCAAAGAAGTTGACGAAGACGAATGGAAAACTATGCATGGTGCTCATATTCTTATAGATACAGATGGTGATATCATTGCTGGGGGTCCTAAGGAAATGAGGAAAAACGCCTCTAAATCTAAGGTATCTAAAACTTTTTCCAAGGACTTTAGTACATCCTTAGATGCAGGTAAAGCCGTTAAACAAGCTACAGGTACTGGTAGACTAAAGTGGGGTAAAGGAAGTGAGAAATTTTTAGATAGAAACCAGAAAGGCATAGATGCAATCAAAAAATCAATAGATTCTAATGCTAAATCAAGTGATGAAAAATCTGTAGCTAAAGGTATAAGTAAGGCTATAGATGTTCTAAATAAAGAAATGTCCAAATTTACTAAGTCTGAAGAGAAAAAATCTGGTAATTGGGACTTAAATGGAAATAAGGATTCTTGCAATAAATTTTATAAGTCTTTAAAAGATTTAGGTGTAGACAAAAAGCAAGCTCATTATTTAGGTTACGCTTTAGGACTAAATGGTGGTAGTGTTGAGAATGTTTACAGTAAGTCTTAATACTTAAAATACTAAATAGTATAAAAGAGGAAATCAAAATGGAAAATGAAAAAATTATAGAAGCAGTAATAAATGAAGATTGGGATAAGTCAGTTCGTATAGGTAAGACACCTTATTTTGAAGCAAGACTTTCATCCGATGAAACTGAAGTAACTCTTACAGACTTAAATGGAAATTACACAGTACTTGACAAGCAAGAACTTAAAGACATGATAAATCTTCTTAATAAGTGTATCAAGTCCATAAAATAATAAAAAGAGGTTAATTACTATGAGATACGTCACAGAATCTATAGCTCAATCATTATATGAAAATAGGATAAATGAAGCTCATCAATCCCTGAAAGGTGGTATACCTGCTTATAAAGTAAAGAAGGGTATGAAGTTAGTAGGTAATCGTAAATACATAGAAAACCCTGATGAAAACGATATCTACACAGTACTTAATGTAGTAGACCTTGGTAAAGATGAGTTTTCAATAGAAACCTATTGTCCTAGTAAGGGTAATATCAAGAAAGTATTCTATGATGACGATATAGTAGGTTTTCCTATAAAAGAAGATACTGATTTTGAAGGTGATACTATAGAAGAAGCAGTAGACATTCATAGTATTAATATAAAGTCCGTAAAGCCAGAAAAGAAGGACTTAGATAGGGCTGTAGGTATTAAATCTGTATCAGATGCATCAAAGATGGCTAAACTCATCAAAGATCCTATGAAACTCATTCGTAGGACAAAAGCTGTATATGCAGTACATTACAGTGACAAGTCCTCCAATAAAGAAGACTACTGGTCACCCTTTATTCAAGCAATGAAAGATATGGGATTTACCGATGGTGAAATAAGTGACTTAATGGTATCCTATGATAAGTTTGTACCAAAGGACATTAATACAGATAAAGCAAAGATAACCAAAAAGGACACAACAAAGGAAAAGAACACTAATATAGAAAAATCTATAAATGCCTTTAATGGGTCAACATCTAGTGTACCTTTTGAAGGTAAAATAGATGAAATATCAAAAGGTGAACTGATAGCCTTAAATAAAAAGAAGTATGACTTTGTAGTAAATAATGTAGACAAACTTGTAAAAGATAAGATAAATAAAGAGATATCAAAAACATTAGTTCTACGTTGGATAAAGGGTCGTAACTGGGAAGGTGGTCTCGGTAATGGTAAAGACGTAGACAAAATGTGTGATAATATCTGTGATAAGTTAAATCTCGACTTTGATGATCTTGGGGAAAGATTCGATGATCTGTGTATGTTCTGGGAAAAGGAATTTGAAAAGAATAATAAATGAAGCGAATAATCGACGAAGTTAATAAAATTCCAACAGATAGAAAGTGTATTCAAGAAATAGACATACCCTGTTTTGTTGCTAATATAGTAAATACTAGTAGCAACTCATACGGTATCTTTTCTTTTCTTGAAAATCAAGAAGATACAAGAGAGTGGTTAACTAATTTCAAAAACAGACATATATCTTATCATAACGAAAAGGTATTAAAGCTAATATATGATAATGGTATACGAAGTAAGGACGAAGAAGGGTACCCTACTGAAGATAAAGACATACCCGACTCTTTGTATATAATAATAAATGAAATATCAGATGAAGAGAGTGAGAAATACTATATAGTATCAAGAAAGCTTCTCTTAAGAAACACTAATTATTTTTATATAATAAGATCTGATATATACTCAGATATGGGTCATAGAAATAAGATAGAAGAAAGAGTTACAGGATATCAAATAGTAAGTTTCAAGAAAGTAGTATTATGTGAAGACACTGAATTTGAAGTAATGTCTAATATATTATATCTTGATGTAATGTGACGAGGGTTAAACAAATGTACATGAACAATATAATAGAAGAGTTAAATAAAGAAAGACAAGAACACCAAGCAAAAAAGACAGAATATCTAGAATACTTGTATAATCATAAACTCAATGTTATAAAAACATTCGATGAGTATATACAACCTTTGGTATTAGACAATCCCTCAAATGAATTAAAAGAAGCAATAATGCTTGCGGGAAGGCACATACAAGACCATGATGCTTCTAAATACTCCTATGAAGAGTTTGAACCTTATAGGTATCATTTCTATCCTACAGAACTTGAAAAATCAGATAAAAATTATACTAAATATGATAATAGAATGTTTCCTAAAGCAGTAGAACATCATTATAAAAACAATCCTCATCATATTTACTATTGGAAAGATGGAAATCCTTCATTAGATTATATCTTAGAAATGCTTTGTGATTGGTTTTCAGTAGGAAGGTTTTTTCATTCCTCTACATTAGATTGGTATACTAATGAAGCAGATAAAGAAAAATCTGCTATGTCTTATGAAACACGTAAGACTATCGAAGACTTATTATTTAACAAAATAAAAGGCGAACCCTGGAAGGAGTAAATATATGAATGATATAAGTTTAATACTTGAAGGCTTAAGTAAAAATAAGAGAGATAATAGCTTAGAAGATATACTATTATCCAAGTTTAACGACTTGTCTTCAAAAGACAAGAAGTATATAATGGCTTACGACGATACAACAAGTGTTGATGAAGGTCCCAAAAAAGATGGTACAGAGTGGTCTGAAGACGAAGTAATGAGTCTTATGGAAACAAACGACAAAGTTCTTTATGGTGCTCTTAAACATTTATATTCTTGTCAGACAGATAGTGAAAAGCAGACTGCTTCTACGAGGGAACATAATAATGTAGGTTTTAATGCCTATGATGCAGACTTCCTTACATCTGTGTGTAAACAGTTATTACAGAGAGGGTTTTTAACACCCAAGCAAAAGGAAATAGCCCGTAAGAAATTAAAGAAATATAGAAAACAGTTGACAAAGTTAGCTAATTCCTAATGGAGATTAAAATATGAAGGCAATAAATGTAGATGAAGGTTATAAGTTAGATGCAGCAGCATTACAAAAATGGGAAGACAAATTCTATACTGAACTGATAAAAAATGGATTTAAGAGATCTTATGATAGTTCTTGTAGCTTTACTGCACCTAATGGTACAAGAATATTTGTTCAAAATCCTGGAAACATGGTTTGGGTAGAAGAACCTAAAGATAGTTCCAATATGAATTTAGATAAGGAAATAGATTATTATAAAAAGCTTAGTGCAGACTTAAATATAGTAAATCAAAAACTTGATATAATAAAGAAGACTTTGAAGAAATATCCTTTTCCTAGTGGGGAGTAATATATGAAAATCATAGAAGCATCACCTGAACAAGAAAGAATATCTAGATATAAAAAGAGACTACGGGAAACAAAGAAACGTCAAATAGAAGCTATCGATAGAAATGCTCAAAATAGTAAAGACAGAATACGTGACCAGTACAAACGTAAGATAGACATGCTTAACAGGTGATAAAATGAACAACACAGAACTTAAAGAGATAATAAATAGTATAGTACTTGATGAAGACGAGTGTAATAATATAATAGTACTAGAAGGTGACGAGTTTGCAAATGGTGCAGTAGGTCTTTCCTATGACAATCATGTAATATATAGTTATAATAAAATCGTAGAATCCTTAATGGCTTATAATAATTGGTCCGAGGACGAAGCAATAGAATGGATAGACTATAACACAATGAGATCACTTCCATATATGATTAGTGAAGGTAAAGAACCTATCATTATGAGAGATGTTTTTGAAGACTATCTATAGTAGGAACAAATTAAATAAAGTATAATGTAGAAGTGGCATAACACAATAAAGTGATTATGTCACTTTTGTAGTTCAAACGTTACCAAATATTTCAAAAATAAGAGTGGTAATTATAACTAAAAAGTTGTACAGTATTGAATGGAGTCATACTACATTTTGTTTTCAAATTTATACTAAAATAACGTATAATTAAATGTAAACCACACAAAAGAGGAAACTAAATGTTATCACAAGAACTAAGACCTATCTCTCTTGAAGAGATGGCAGGTCAAGACGAAAATAAAAAGATATTAAACGCAATAATAAAAAACCCAGAAAAGGCACCAAAATGTATCATTTTTTCCGGCGCCTTTGGAACTGGAAAAACGAGCTCCGCCCGTATAATGGCTAGGGAGTTAAACAATATAAAAGATAGGGATTATGATTTGTTAAATTCTCAGTTCTATTATGAATTTGACTCCACAGTAATTGGTAATGTAGACACTATACGTCAAATGAGAGACCAATTTCTTATATCCTATGGTGACTACTATCGTATAATTGTAATAGACGAGTGTCATGCAGTATCAACTCAGGCACAAAATGCTCTATTAAAAGTTCTTGAAGAAGCAGAAGGTAAAGTTTTCTTTATTCTTTGTACAACAGAAATAAATAAAGTTTTACCTACAATAAGGTCTAGGTCTCTTGAATTAGACTTCAAAGAAGTTCCAAGAGACGATATAATTCATAATCTTGAACAAGTAGCACAATCTCGAAATATTCCAATGTCAAATGAGATAATGCATATAATAGCAGACCGTTCCTTTGGTCATATGCGAAATGCTCATATGCTAATAGACAAGTATCTTTTATTGGGTGAAGAGGAATTTATAAAGTCAGTACCTTCTGCATCTAAATGGTATTATGCATTCTTTATGTCTATGAAGTATGATGATAATGTAAGAGATGTATATGTGACTAAGAGCATAAATCTTCTAATGAATATACCAATAGAAGACCTACACTCAGATTGGAATACATTTATAATAGAATCCTTAAAGTATTATAGTGGGCTTGGTACAACAAATGAACATGTACTAAATCTAGTGAAAGAATATACAAAAGAACAATTTTCAGTTATAATATCAATGTTCTTTTCAGATGAACTTAAGTACATGTTTCGTGACATGCCTTATTTTCAAGCTACAATGCTCTATATTTTTATGAAGTTAAAAGCAGTGTTTAATCCGGTTTACACAGATGAGGAAATAAAGTCTAAATCTGAAGCTCAACAGCAGATAAATAATAGAAGAAACGCACATCATTGATTTCTAAGAGAAGTCAAGTACCTCACTAAAGCATAAATATTGTACTAATACAAAATATGATAGACAAGGAGTGTGGTATTCTTGGCTTTTCAAATGTCTGAAGAGGATCTAAAAGACCCTGATGTTCTTGGAAAGAAACTAATGACTCTAGTAGAGATAGTAATATCTCGTCATTATTATGCATCTCAAAGTTACATTGACGATTTAAGGTCCGTAGGGTTAGTAAAAGCAATGTCACTTATACATGAAGGTAACTTCGATAAGAGCAAAGGTAACTTTGTAACATATCTTTATACAGGGATACGTAATGACCTTCATAATCATTTATATCACTTAAATAAAATAGAAACAGTTGACTTAGATGTACTTATAAATCAAGGAGAAGAGGATAAGTATTTTGCAGATATTGAAGAAGTACCTATAAGTTATAGTCTAATTCATACAGTATGTATGGACTTTATGTCCGTATTCGGGAATAATATTGAAACTCTTATAATAAAAAATTTAGAAGAAATGGGGTACACAGTAAAGGGTAGGAAAGATACAAATCCTACCTTTATGTACGTTTATGATCCAATAATAGAAGAATACGGTGTCGAAGCCGAAGAAGATATTATTTCACGTATTATAGGTATTATTTTATGGAAAAAGCATGAAAGTTCCTACTAAAGGGGAGTTGTGAAGCATTGGCAAGGGGTAAAAGATATAATAATGGAATTATAAGTAAATACTTCAAAGACAATGAACCTATTCCAGAGGGGTGGACTAGAGGATACGCTCCTAAAGAAAAAGAAGCAATGCTTGCTAAGTATCAAAAAACCAACTTAGAACGATATGGTGTAGCAAACCCTTTTCAATCAAAAGAAGTTAAAGAGAAGTCTAAGCAAACAAATCTTAAAAAGTATGGTACAGAGTATGCAACTCAGTCCTCTATAGTGCAGGAAAAGACGAAACAAACTAATATAAAGAAATATGGTACAGAATACTCTTTTCAATCCGATGAGGTAAAAGATAAGATAAAGTCTTCTATGGTTAGTAACTATGGTGTTGAACATGCTTTGCAGTCACCAGAAGTACTATCTAAGATGAAAGAAAATAACATTGAAAAGTATGGTGTAGATAACGTAAAGAAACTTGAAGAAGTTAAAGAAAAAGAACGTCAAACATCATTAGATAGATATGGGGTGGAGTATTATACTCAGTCTAAAGAATATTCAGAAAGGATAAAGGAGACAAACCTTGAAAAGTATGGTGTTGAATATACTTTTCAGTCAGAAACAGTTAAAGAAAAGAAAAAAGAGACATACAAAAAGCATTATGGTGTAGACCATCCTTCAAAGGCTCAAGAAATAAAAGATAAAAAGAAACAAACAAGCCTTAAACACTTTGGTACAGAGTACCCAATACAAAGTGAAATAGTAAAAGAAAAAATAAGAGTTAATAATAAAAAGAAATATGGTGTAGAGCATACCCTACAGTATCCTGAAATAAAAGAACGTATAAAACAAACCAATCTTGATAAATACGGTGTCCCCTGGGCTTGTATGCGTCCAGAAGCTAAGTTAGGATATTCAAATGACTCAAAACCAAATCAAGAATTTGCAAAATTACTTGAAGAAAGAGGTATACCCTACGAAAGAGAGTTTCATCTACAGAGATATAGTTTTGACTTTAAGATAGGTAATACACTAATAGAGATAAATCCATCAATAACACATAACTCTTTATACAATCCTTTTGATGACACAGGTGGATTAGACAAGAATTATCATAAAAATAAATCAGAATTAGCAGAAAGCTTAGGATATAGAGTTATACATGTTTTTGATTGGGATGACATAAATAAGATACTATTAGTAATAACCAATAAAGACTTATTACAAGCACGTAAATGCAAAATAAAAGAAGTATCAAAAGAAGAGTGTGACAACTTCTTGAATAAGTATCATCTTCAAGGAACTTGCAAGGGGCAATACATACGTATAGGATTGTATAATAATGATAATATTGTCTCCATAATGTCCTTTGGTAAGCCAAGATATAATAAAAAGTTTGAATATGAGTTATTAAGATACTGCTCCATATGTAATATAACAGGAGGTTCCGAAAAGATATTCAAATACTTCGTTAAGAACTATAATCCTAAGTCAATAATATCTTATTGTGACAGAAGTAAGTTTACCGGAGAAGTATACTTAAAACTCAAATTCAAAGAAAAGTTAGGTACAGAAGCATCAAAACATTGGTTTAGTATAAAAGACAAAAAGCACTATACAGACAATTTTATACGTCAACATGGATTTGATCAGATATTTGGTACTGATTATGGAAAAGGTACATCAAATGAAGAATTATTAATAAAAGAAGGTTTTGTACCAGTGTATGATTGTGGTCAGGCAACATATACTTGGGAATATTAAAAATATAAGGGAGAATACAAAACATTGGAAATCCGGGGTAAATTAAGTACATACGATTTAACTCATAAAGAAAAAGAAGTTTTTGCTGAGTATCTTCAACATTCTATGAACAATCCTGCACTTGAATTTATAAGATATATTCTAGGCGATGATTACATTAAGTTCATAGATATAATGTCAGGTACAACAATGAAGATACCCTCATCAAAGGTACTTGAAAGAGATTTAGAGTATGTAAGGATATACTTATATGTAAAACGACATGGTTTTACTGAACAGTCCATAAAAGAAGTTGCTAAAATGTATAATAAAACAGTACTTGTAGTAAGAAGGTATGTACTAAAAGTATCAAAAGTTTTAGGAACAGAGGATACAATAGAAGGGGACGATCTTAATAACTATGTTATTAATATAAAGTCCATAGAAAGCATGGACTCATATACTATAACAAAAGTTGAAGCAAAGATGGATGAAATAAACAATAAGCAGAGGGAATTAAACAATACTGATATTGAAGAAGGTAATTTAAGTAATAATATAGATACTAATATTGTAAGTACTGCTCCTATAGTAATAAATAATGATACCTCAAAACGTAAAGTATCTAAGATATCCTATGAAGAGTACTGTAAATTAAACTCTGATAATAAAGTAGTTGAGATAATAAAACCTTCTTTAGACTTAAATATTCATATAGAAGCAAGAATATCAAAAACATGGGATTATGTTCGTATATTCCGACCTGATAATTCAGTACTAGCAGATTGTACATTAAATAAATTAAGTTGGTCTCTGGTATTGAAATACGTTGATACAGCTACCAGAGATAATGTGTATGGTAAGTTTATGGAGTTGAATATAAATAACACTCAAATAAACGACAGTAAGTATATAAAGGTGTATAAAGTATCTTCACCTGAATTAATGAGAACAATATTGGAACTTTCATTATAAAATAAATAAGGAGAATACAATTATGGAAGATATGTTATCAAATCAGGATTTATTAGACTTATTATCAGACGATTCTGATAATAAATCCTCTGCAGACGAGGATACAAAGGTAAGTGAAGAAAAAGAAGCCGATACCAAGTTATCCGAACTTAAAGACCTTGCAACACAGTTATCAGAAACAGTGTCAGGTAATAATCCGGGAAGTGGAGATTTAGACAAAGACTTGTCAAATTGGTTTGATGGAGAAGATGACTTACCTTCAGACCCTCTTACAAAGTATGTATCAAACGCCTCAGTAAAAATGGATTATGGTTTGCACAAGAATGTACTGTCAAGTTATCAACTAATGGGTAAATTATATAAATTCATAAATGAAGATACATTTAATGCACTATTCTCAGAACAGGCAATATTAGGTCTTGACAGTGAAGAATTAGAATCAAGAGTAAAGACAGCTTTTGTAATGTTCAAAGACTTAGCGAATCTTAATGCAAAAGTAATACATGATATAAAAGACTATAGGTTAAAGTCTAATACAGACTATGAAGATGTAGACAAGTTAACATTATTATTAGGTTCAATACCTACAGAAAAGTTAACTAAGGCTCTTGAAGAGATATCTTATGCTGATGAGAAATAAAGGATATTAAATAGTTGAGTAGCGCAGGATTAGACATAAATTTTTTAGGTGAAAACTCTTCTTTTACAGATATGACAAGTGATGAAAAGTCATATTTTATTGAACTTATACAAGAAGAGATGGAACGGAGGAAGAATGCAGGTAAGGTACAACAGGTAAGAGAAGTTGTGCCTATAGATAAGTTCATGACATCCTATTATTTAGGTCCTGACGCTCAGAATATCTATGACTATTGGAGAGATGTACTAAAAGACATGTTTAATCCCAATAGAACTATGGAAGATAACATAACATCCGTTGTTTTAAGTGGCAGCATAGGAACAGGAAAGAGTACCGTAGCAGAGATTATGCTAATAAGAAAATTATATGAATTGTCCTGCTACAAAAACATTAATTCCATGTTTGGTTTAATGAGTACAGCCCGTATATTGTTCCTATATTTTTCAATTAACAAAGACACAGCAGAAGCCACAGGGTTTGGTTCTATACGAGCATGGATTGATAGTTCACCATACTTTAATAGGTATTTTCCAAGAAGTAAAAGAATAAATTCCTTGTTGGTTTTTCCTGAAGGAATAACAATAGCATATGGTTCTCGTAGTTCTGATGCAATAGGACGAAATTTAATATGTTCTATAATGGACGAGGCAAACTTTATTAATTCAAATGGAGATAATAAAACAGGTAATATAGAACGAGCTATGGAAATGTATGCAGGTATGGTAAATCGTTCCAATTCACGTTTTATTATTGAGGGAGGAAAGAACTATTCCTTAAATATACTTGTTTCCTCTTCAACACACGAAAGTTCCGCAACTGAACGTCAGATTGCATTGTCAAAAGACGACCCTCATGCCTTAATAGCAGCACCTTCTCAATGGGAAGTAAAACCTGATAAATTTTCCAAAGAATACTTTTATGTACTAAAGGGTACAAATTATCTTGAACCTCAGATAATAGAGTCTACAGATGACATAAATAACTTTAGATTATCCGAAGGTATAA
>Ga0326512_10001529_pt1 | contig 17692 bp, 18 predicted proteins | sample 1_2617_0518_D_FD_203652 | JGI IMG/M metagenome (GOLD analysis project Ga0326512, IMG submission 203652) | Bovine rumen microbial communities from UC Davis, California, United States - 1_2617_0518 | ecosystem: Host-associated > Mammals > Digestive system > Stomach > Rumen | place: USA... | reverse complement strand
TCCGCGCTCGCCTGGGCGTCGGATGCCGCAGATGCAGCGTCAGCGGCGTCGCCGATAGCCTGCTGTGCTGCGGTGTAGGCGGTGGCCGCGCTCTCGACCGCAGCCGCCGCGCTGTCCTCGGCCACCTTCGCCGAAGCCTGCGCGCTCGCGGCCATGGAAGACGCGCTCGACGCCGCCTCGGCTATCGGGACCATCATCTCGCTGGCCTTCGCCGCGCTTATCGACGGCGCGGTGGTGGACCCCTTGATGACGGCCCTGCCGCCGCGAATCTCCACGAGCACCATGTCGCCCGCCGCGACCTCCGCGAGCGTGTCCACGCACGGGGTCTCGTCGGCCCCGCCGTCGTAGTGCACCCACGCGGTGCCGTCCTGGTCCACGCGCACGACCTTCGCCGCGCGCTCGCCCTGCTCGTCGCTGGCTGGCGTCGCCTGCGCGGCCATGAGGTCCATCACCGCGTCGTATCCTACGCCGTCCACAGCGCCACCTCCCTCGATGCCGTCTCGTTGACCGTGATGCCGCGTCCTATCGAGAGGGACTGCGACCTCACCCTGTAATCGCCCTCCATGCCCCGCGAGGGCAGCATGGCGCGCACCACGTCGAACGGGAGCACGTCCGGGCGGTACTCCCGCGTGTACGTGCGCACGTCGTCGGCAACGCTCGCCTCCGCGAGCTTGCGCGCCGCGTAAGCCGCCAGCGTCTCGCCGCCGACCCTCACGGGCTTGGAGTCGTAAACGTCGTCGTAGTAGCCGCGAACGGCGACCGATATATCGCTGCCCGCGTCGTCGTTCACGGCGGTCGCCGACTGCGCGCCGTCCACGGCGGTGTAGCGGTTCGGCATGCCCGCCGTCCCGTAGTCAGCCGATATGCCGTCCTGCACGTGGCCCTGCCCGTCGCGGTCGATGACGAGCGCGGGCTCGGTCGGCTTCGGCACGACGTGCACCACGCCGTCGCCCGTGACGCGCATCACGTAGCCGCCCGCCTTGAGCACGAGCCACGCAGCAGCGAGGGCGGTGGACCCCGCGTCGAACACGACGTGGGAGTCCAGCGTGAACCCTCCCGTCACCTCAACGGGCGCGTGGATGCACTCCGCGAGCAGGTCGCCTACGTAGCGCGCGCCGTCGCTGCCCTGGGGCGCGTAGGTGCCGACGAGCAGCCTGCGCCTTGACGCGGGGTAGAGCACGCTCGAGCCCTCGATGGAGTGCTCGGCGTAGCCCCTCTGCGCGTCTGTGCCTATCGAGCGGCACAGCATCGTGCACACGTCCACGCGCTCCCGCTCGCCGCCCTGCTCCGCGATCATCACCACGCGGTGATAGTCCTCGCCGACCTCCTCGCCCGGAACGCCGTCGTAGGCGAACGTCCCCGACTCGAGCATCGGCGCGCTGCCGTTCGCGGAGCGCACGACCGACGCCGACACGACGCCGCCGACGCGCTCAGCATCGGCCCATGTCCGCCTGTCCACGCGGTACACGCGGTACTCGGCGGTGTAGCTCCTGGTCCAGTCCATTAGGGCTCCTCCGTCTCGCCCTCGCGCACGTCGTAGATGCCCGTGGGCGCTATCGCCTCGGCGTCGAGCGAGATGGCCGTGAGCGGGCTGTCGGCGCTCTGGTCGATGGACACCGACACGTTCGCGTCGAAGCGCGAGGCGTCGGGCGTGCGCACGCACACGGGCCCCGCGTACTTGGCGAGCGCCCTGAGCGCCGTCTGGTCGAGGTCGTCCTCGGCCCTCACGAGGTCGGCGCTGAGCGTCGCCTTGCGGGTGGTCGAAGCGCCCCAGTAGCCCTGCACGTCGCCGTCGAGGTGCGCGCGGCCCTCGAAGTCCTTGGACCACGAGTCGCCCAGGCTTATGTCGTATGGCAGTTCCAGCGCGTAGCCGTCCCAGTCGAAGCGCAGCACGTCGCCTGGCAGCGCGTAGTCGAAGTCGCGCCATTCCATGTCGCCGTCTGGCGTGCGGGTGACGACGCGGTACGCGCACGGGCCAGCGCCAATCGGCGCGTACTCGTCCACGATTTCGAGCGCGGCTATCGCCGTCAGCTCGTAGTAGTCGGGCAGGCCCTCGGCGGTCGGCTCGGCGACCTCCACGTACTCGCCGTCCACGAGCACGTAGTACGTCGTGCCATCGTCCACCTCGGTGTCGGCGGTCTTCTCGTAGGTGCGCTCCGCCACTGGCGGCACGAACCCGCTGCCAGCCAGCTCCACGCCGTCCTGGGTCACCCTGTATATGTCGTACACGTCGCCGTCCACGTGGCCCTCGGCCCTCACGAGCGAGATGGTGCATCGCGGCTGGCGTATCGCGTTCGGGTCGTCTTCCTCGTCATCGATGCCGTCGTTCGGCGTGATGGACGTGTCGGGCGACGGCGACGGTGCCTGGTGCGCCCACGCTATCGCCGTGTGCGCGGTGGACATGGCCGACTGCAGCCCCGTCGATGAGTCGGTGGCCACGGCTTCGAGGGTGTAGGAGCACTTGTCCAGCAGGTCGAGCCCCGTGGGCAGCGTGACGGTCGCCGTGTAGCTCCCGTCCGATGCCGTCCACGTCGGCGCGACCACCGAGGTCCACACGGTGTCCCTCGCGGCCTGCGCGCGCTTGCCAGCAGGCTCGGCCCCGTCGCCGCCGTCCGCGTAGAGCGTGCACGCCAGCGAGCACGTCGCAGACGATACCGCGTCGAAGGCCAGCGGCTGCGCGGTGGACTGCGCCGCCATTGACACGGCCAGCGTCGGCGGGTCTGCGAGCAGCACGGTCACGCTCTCGGACGTGACGAAATCGCCGCCCGTTGAGACGCGCACGCGCGCTGACATTGAAGCCGCCGACGCACCGTAAAGCCCCGCGATTCGCGCAGCCGACACGGTGTAGCTGCCCATGGCGTCGTTGCCGCGCGCGATGATCGTGTTGTCTGGCGTCAGCAGCTCCCAGGCGACCTGCGCCGAGTCGCTGTCGAACGTCCACGAGAAGCGCACGTCCCGCCCGCGCGTCACGACGGGCGACTCGGGCACGAGCACGACCGTCCCCGGCGCTGTCACGGTCATCGCGGTCTTCATGTCCGACCACGCGCCGTAGGTGCGCCTGCCGTCCTCGTCGTCCATGTAGCGGCGCGCGCGGAAGTGGTACGGCACGCCCTCCTTCAGCCCCTTGACGGTGATGGTCCCCGTGAAGTAGTAGGCGCTCGACGCGCTCGTGGCGTCGTGCCAGGTGAACTCGTGCTCGTCTGGCCCCTCGGTGGAGGTCCACGCATCCTCCGCGTCGCTCCACGTGAGCTGCGTGCCAGTCGCGTCGTCGCGGCTCCCAGCGCCCTTCTTGTCCCAGGCGCAGACCACGACCATGCTCTTGCCGTCGGCTGCGGGGGTGACGCGCGTGATGTCGCACTCGTCGTCCGCCGCAGACGGTATCGGCGTCTTCAGCTCCGTCAGCTCGATGGGCGCGGAGTATCGGTAGAACACGTCCTCGATGTCGTGCCACGTCTTCGCGCGCACCCATGTGGTGTGGCCGCGCGTCTCGGGGTACACGTCGCCCACGGCGCACGTGAGCGCGGTGCACTGCGCGTTGTCCACGGCCCCCATCTCCTGCCAACCCTCGGTGCCGCTGGCGACCTCGGCGGTCATGGCGGTGGTGTTTACGAGGGCCTCGAGGATTATCTGGTCCACGGGGTGCTCTGCGGTGCTGTTGGTCGCCACGTTGACGGTCATCTTGCCCGTCGAGTCGCGCGATGAGCACGTCTGCGCCTTGCCGTTGACGATGGGCTTGCTGAGCGTGGCCACCGCTGGGAAGCTGACGTAGTGCACGCTCTGCGCCCACGCGGAGTCGCCGTTGTAGCCGCGTGCGCGCGCCCTGACCGTCACCTTCACGTGCTGCGCATAGGTGAGCTGGTAGCGGTTCGTCACGTCGTAGCCTATATCGGCCAGCGAGGTGGACCCGCTGGAATCGCTCGTGGTGGTGCGCGTGCGCTGCGAGCCAGTCTTGGACGTGTCCTCGACTATGACCTCGTACTGCGTGAGCGCACGCTCGAACTTGTCGTTTCCCGCGTCGGTGGTTATCGTGCCCGACACGCGGCCAGTCTGCGCGTTGTGCGCGAGCGCGGAGACGGACGGAGTGCGCGGGATGCCGAGCTTGTAGGTGTCGCTCGCCGCAGCCGTGCCGTTCCCCGCCGCGTTCCTCGGCACCACCGAGACGGACACGGACGCGATGCGCCGCCCCGTATAGGGCGCGAAGCTGCTGCGGTTGTACGTCGTCGGGTAGCCCTTCGGCACCGACGTGGCCGTGAAGTTGTTCAGGTTGAGCGTAGCCGCCTCGGCCCCCGCGCCTGGCGTGTGCACCACCTTGATGGGCGTCTTCACGCCGTCGAGCGAGATGGTCCACGTCACGGTGAAGCCGCTGCAGCGCCTGCCGCTCGTGGCGAGCCTGAGCGCGTCGGGGGTCTTCCACGTGGCGCGCATGACGTGCGAGCCGTCGCCGTCGCGCGTGAGCGACAACGACTTCACGGCCTCGGTCGGCACGCCGATGATGGCTGTCTTCACGTATATCCACTCGGCTAGTGGGAGCTTTTTGTACTTGAGGCCGAGCCCCGACTTCGTGCATTTGTAGATTCGCCCGGTGGTGTAGTTCATAAAGAGGTCGTTCTTAGCGAACCAGATAACGCCCGGCGCGAAAGGGTATACGTAGTGGTCTATGCTTCTCAGGTCGAACGTCTTCTTCGTAGCCCTCCTGGCGAGGTTCGAATCGTCAACGTCGTAGAAGGTGCATATCAGATGCCCCTTGAAACTCACCTTTTTGGACTTCTTGGAATCTGTGCCGGACATGAAATCCCCGGCAACGTACCTAGTGGTAGCCATTTACTCGCCCTCCGCCATCTTCACGAGGCGCACCTTCCGCGCCATGTCGCGCACCATCTGCGTGGCGTCCTCGGATGCGCCGTACTGCAAGTTGAAGTTGTAGACCGAGCCGCCCCCGCCCATGTTGTCGGCCACCGCGCGCGCGAACGGCTCCATCGCGGCACCTGAGAGCGGCATGATGGCCTCTGGGCCGCGCTCGCCGACGCCTATCAGCGTCGCCCCGTCCGCGATGCCGCCGCTCGCGTACCACTCGATGTCGAATGAGGGCAGGCGGCCCTCGCCGCCGATGCCCCACGGTGCCTCGCCGCCGTCCACCGAGATGTGCGGCAGCTTAATGTCGGGGAAGCTCAGGTCGATGTCGAACGCGTCGGATATGGCGTTCATCGCGTTCTCGATGGCCGTCTTCGCGGTGCCTATCGGGTCCGAGATGGCGTCCCTGATGCTGTTGAAGGTGCTCCGAACGCCGTCGATGACCGAGCTGATGCCCGAGATGACCGACTTGATGCCGCCCACCGCGCCGTCCACGATGCCCTTCGCGCCGTTTATCGCGCTGCTGATCGCAGACTTGATGGACTCGAAGGTTGAGCGTACGCCGCCGACCACCGTCGAGATGCCCGATATGACGCCTTTTATCACGTTGACCGCCGTCGAGATGATCTGCTGGATGACGGGCCACACGGTCCTCACGATGTTGGCGATGCCCGACATCACCGTGGAGATGACCTGCTGTATCACGGGCCATGCGGCCTGTATGACCGACTTGATGGTCGCCGTGACCTCCTTGATGATGTCGGAGATGACGGGCCACACGTCGGCGATGACCGCGCCGATGGCGTCGGTGACCTCGGTGATGACGGCCTCAATCTCGGGCCAGCTCGCGCCCATGGCCTCCATGATGGCGTTGGTCACGTCGATGATGACCTGCTGGATGAGCATCATCGCGCCCTGGATGCCCGACACGATGGGCGTGACCACCTCGAGCACCTTGGCGATGACGGGGAACACGACCGTCGAGAGCACGCTGAAGACGGTGCTCGCGACGTTGGCCACGAGCGTGCCTATCCCCGATATGACGGGCTGCGCGTTGGTCCACATCTCCGCGAGCATCGTCGCTATCTGCCCGAATATCGGCGCGAGTGACTGGATGACGGGAATCAGCCCATTGACGAGCTGCCCGACCGCCTCGCCGAAAGCCTGCAGGCTCAGCTGTGGCCCATCGCCGAACGCGCCGCTCACGGCGTCGCCGATGGACTGGAACGCGGCTGCGAAGCCCTCCACGTCGATTGCGCCGGTGAGCGCCGTCATGAAGGTGGACACGGCCTCGTTGAGCGCCTGGAACGCAGGCACCACGGTTGCGGACAGCAGCTCGGAGATTCCCGTCGCTATCGGCGCGAATATCTCGGCACCCGCCATAGTGAGGTTCTGCATGGCGAGGTCCATCTTCTCGGACGCGGTGAGCGTATCGTTGTACACCTGGTCGAGCGCACCCGAGCTGCCCTCGGCGATGGCGCTGTACATTTCCTCGAAGCTGAGCTGGCCCTTCTGCGCGGCCTCGTACATCGACAAGCCGCCCCTGCTGCCGAATATCTCAACGGCATCGCCAGCCGTCACGGAGCCGTCCTGCACGCCCTGGACGAAGTTCGCGAACTCGGTGCGCGCGTCCTTGCCATCCTGGGCCCACGATGCGACGCCCTTCTTCATGGCGTTGAGGATGGAGTTGGTATCGGCACCCGACTGCTCGAATTTCGCCATGATGGCTATCTGCTCGTCGGTGGTCAGGCCGAGCTGCTTCATGACGGCGTTGTATTTCGTCGTGTTCTGCGCGAGCTTGCTCACGTCGATGCCAGCCGCCTGGCCCGCGACCGTCAGCTTGTCAAGGGTTGCAGACAGCTCCTCGGTCGGTATGCCGGCGTTGCGCATCATCGAAGCCACGTCCTTGGTCGCAGCCGTCGCGTCCTGCCCGGTTACCTTCGCGTACTTCATCATCTGCTCGGACGCGGATTCGAGCTCATCGCCCGTCAGCCCGAGCCTGGTGTTTATCTCGCCGACCGCGCTGCCGATGTCGCCGAAGTCGCCTACCACGTTGCCAGCGACCTGCTTGTAGACGTCGGTGAGCTGCTTGGCTGACTCGCCCGTCGCGCCCGTGGCCTTGATGACGTTGTTAGCGCCCTCCTCCACGCTCGCGAAGGCGTCGAATCCCGCCTTGCCGATGCCAACGAGCGCCGCGCCGATGGCGGCGGGTGCCGCGAACTTCGCCAGCGTGCCGCCAAGGTTCTCGTTGAACAGCGAGCCCGCCTTCGTGCCAGCGTCGGACGCGCCCTTAGACAGCGGGTCCACGACCGACTTCACGACGGAATCGCTCGTGCCGTCGGACTTCGGGATGATGGTCACGTACGCGCGCGCGACCTCGGTTCCGCCGCTTGCCATGCAAGGCCCCCTGTCTCTGTGCTATGATTGGATGTGCTGCGAGGGCGTCCCTGTCGGGGCGCTCTCCTTTTTCTCACGAGCCGTTCCACCACTTGTCGAAGTCGCGGATACGTATCGCGCCGCTGCCTATCGAGCGGCCCCTGTCCACGCCTGGGCGCGGGTAGGGCTTCGGCTTCGGGCGTCCCTTGCGCGTGTGGCTGATGGCGTACGCGTCGAAGAGGTCCGCGAGTATCGCGTTGGTCTTGGCGGTCGTTGACCACATGGCCATGTCCGCCTCGCGCGGGTGCGTCTCGCGCCACGTCGCCGAGTCGGGCGGCAGGTGGACCGAGAACGAGACGAGCGCCGCTATCCCAGCAGCGCCCATCTCCATGTATTCGGTTAGCGTGCGCCCCGTCCTGGTCATCAGGTCGTACTCAAACGCCCTGTGATGGCGCTCGATGACCGAGGCGAGGCCCGCTATTCCCCCGGCGTCGCCCCCTGCTTGGCGGACTCCTCCGACCACGCGGTGAAGATGGCGGTCATGTCGCCCGCCGTCAGCGCGTCCGCCGCGTCGCCGATGTAGCCGCGCAGGAGGTCGAGCTGGTAGCGGAGCGACTCCGCCTGCCCCTTGTTGACCGCCTCCTGCAGGCCGACCATCTTCTCCATCGGCATGGATGCCGCGAGCGGGAGCCTGTAGATTTCGTCGCCTTCGCCGAGCTGGAACTCCAGGAACTCGGGCGCGTCGGTTCCGAACTTGCGCATGCGCTCCTCCTTACGCGCTCACCACGCCGTCGTCGGTCATGATGTAGATGCAGTTGCCCGAGGCGTCGGGGTACGTCGAGAGCGTGACGTTCCAGCCCACCGCCGCGTTCGCCGCGAAGGTGACCTCGCCGACCTCGGTGACCTGCCCGTTCGGCACGAGCACCACGATGCGCGCGTTGCCGTCCTTCATGAGGAAGACCCAGCTCTGGGCCTCGGGCAGGAACGCACCCAGCTCGACCATGAGCTGGGTGCCGTGCGTGGAGGCTGCGGCCTGCTTGGTGATGTGGCTCGCGCCGAAGGCCACGCCCAGCGCGCCCTCGTTGGTGGAGATCATCGTCCACGAGAGCGTGCCGTCGAAGGACTCGAGCACCTTGCGCACGGTAGCGCCGCTCCAGTCTTTAATCTCGGTGGTGCTCATGGACGGCGCGAGCGTGAGGCCGTCCTCGGAGACGTACTCGTCGCCGGTGAACGCCTGGTCGAGCGTCACGCCATCCTTGGTGATGGACGACAGGCTCGGAAGGGTCGTGCCGATGGGCGCGTGCTTGATCGCGCCCGTGGTGAGTTGGTCAGGTGCGCCTACGCGCACGTCGGAAGTGTAAGGCATAGTGGCCTCCCTTTCGTCAGTCCGCGACGCGCACGCGCAGCTCTGCGCTCACGGTCGCGATGATTACGTTCTGGTGCGATTGGTCTGGTGCGATTCGCTGCAGGCGGATGTTGTCCACTGCGTAGCATGGCTTGCCGCCGAGCGTGGACCCAGGCAGCGAGCGCACGAGGTTGCTCACGTCGAGCTGCAGCTGCGCGGCTGCGTCGTAGGTCTCGGCGCGGCAGTCGAAGTCCACGCTGTAGATGGCCTGTGCGGGGTTGTCGTCCCACGCGTTGAGCATGTCCACGAGCACGTGGGGGCAGGTGAAACCCTGCGGCAGCGGCTTGGCGCACGCGTCGAAGCCCTGAGCGTTGAGCATCTGCTGCAGCGCGTCCTCGATGTCGATGAAGCTGCTCATGGGTGCACCGCCTTGCTCAGCGCCTTGTCGCGCTGCTGGTAGAACGTGCCGCCCTCGCTGGACTCCACGTAGCCGCGCGCGTAGTGCGCGCCAGCCTTGGCGTGGTACATGAACGGGTCGGAGTTGTAGCCGCTGTTGGCTTCGTTCGCTATGCGCTGCCCCACCTGGTCCACGGCGTTCTGGACGCCCTGGGAGCGGAAAAGCTCCGACCACCCTTCGCCGATGTGCTCGATGGTGATTTTCGTCGGCATGGCTCAGCCCTCCCACCTGCGCAGGGCGCATCGGGTCGATGACACGCGGCCCGTGGGCGATTTCGAGTGGAAGACCTCGCCGTCCACCTCGTAGGTCTCGCCCTCGTACACCACGCGGTCGCCTGGCTGCACGTCGGCGTCGTACATGGCGCGGAGCGTGCGGCCATCCGCCACGTTCACCACGCGCCCGTCGCGGTCCTGCTGCGTCGCGGCTGCTGTGACCTGCACGCGGCTGACCACGTGGGTCGTCGCGTTGTCCCAGTCGGGCACGGTCGAGCCGCGCACTGTCTTGGCCACTGGCCTGATAACCGTCACCGAATCGCGCATGAAGCTACACGGCATGGGCCATCACCAGCCTGTAAGGCGCGAGCGCCGCCCTCTGCTGCTCGGTGAGAGCCGCCGCGATGCTCGAGGCGTTGTCGCTGTAGCTCACGGTCACGCCGTCAGCCGACTCGCTGCGCACGCCTGCGGTGCCGCCGATTGCGATGACGCCCTCGGCGATTGCGCGGACCGCCTCCACGAGGTCGGGCACCGCGTCGGCGTCGTAGCCTGCGGTGTAGACAATGGTCACGGCGTTCCAGTTCATTGGCCAGCACCTAAAGCATGCGCGGCGAACCAACCCGTTACGCAGCCATTCGTACTCGCCATCAGTTAACTCGACGCCGTTCTCGGTCACGCTCGCGATTGCCGTCACGGCGTTGGCAGGTAGCGCAACCTGTCGCGGCTGCACGTGCAGGGGCGTCGCCGTGCATTCGAGCGACGGCGCGATGTGCCACCCGCACGCGTTGCGCACGGCCTGCGACGCCGCGCTGAGCGCCGATGCCGCGCGGAGGTCGCCCGCGTACTTCCCGCCCGTCATCTCGTTGAAGGCCTCGACGGTCAGCAGGGGCGGGAGCTGCGTTCCGTCGATTTCGTAGCCCCACGCGGTCAGCATGGGCTATTCCGCCTTCTTGGGCGCGGCCTTGCGCGCCTTGTTGGCAGGCTGCTTCGCGGCCTTGTTGGCTGCGGGCTTAGCGGCCTTCTCGACTGGCACGGCGTCTGCGGGAGCATCGGCTTCCTCGAACTGCCAGTTGTAACCGCGCCACTTGTAAATCTTGAGCGCCATTTCGCCCTCCTTCTGTCATGCGGGCGGGACGCGATGCCCGCCCGCTCGCCTTCGGTTCGATTAGCTCGTGGCGATGGTGATGTTGCAGAAGCAGCTCGGGCGCTTGACCGCGAGGATTTCGCGGGCCTCGGCGCGGACCGAGACGAGGTTCTTCTCGAAGTCCACGTCGTTTGAGTTCGTGGAGTCCACGCGCACGCCGTCTGCCTTGCTGACAAGCTCGGCACCACGGTTGAACGCGCCGACCAGCACGTGGTCGGCGGTCACGTCGGCGGACTTGACGAACGTCATCTCGAACAGCTTGCTGTACTCTGAATCGCCGAACGGCGCGCCAGCGTAGAAGTTGTTGTTGGCGTCGAGCGCGGAGCGCAGGCGCAGCCACACGGCGGGGGTGACCACCACGGCGTCAGCCGGGATGTTGGTCGCGTCCTCGATGTCTGCAGCGGCCTTCAGGATTGCCTGGAACAGCGCCACGTCGGTGGCGTTGGCGGCGACGGAGCCGGTGAGCAGGCCGCTCGTGCCGAGCAGCGTGGCGACGGCTGCGGACTGGCGGGCCGCGTTGAGGTCGTCAACGAGGTCCTGGTTGATGGCGTCCACCATGTACGGCGCGTCCTCGAACAGCTCCTCGGTGACCTTGATGAGGCCCGTGATCTTCTGAAGCGTCGCGGTCTTCGGCACGTAGGCGTAGGTCAGCTTGTTCTTGGTAGCGCCTTCTGCGGTGGTGCCTGCGGCCCCCGTCGTGGAGCTGTAGACGTTCCACGAGTAGACGGGCTCGCTGATGGACTTCTTGCCGAACAGGTCGAGCACGGTCAGCGGCGCTGCGACGCGGCGCACGGGCTCGCGGTCGAACTCGGTGGCCACCAGGCCCGTGGAGGGCGTGGGGTCGCCAGCTGCCTTGAACGGGGTGGCGATGATGCGGTTGTCGGCGTTCTCGTGGCCCTTGCGGAACTCAACGAAATGCTCGCCCAGAGACTTTGCCATAATGGCTCCTTCCTCGGATGTGTCGGAGGCGTCGGTGGCCTCCTCGGGATTGCCCAGGGCCTTCAGCAGCTCCTGGGCCTCGTTCGCGACGTCCACCTTGGCCTGAGCGGCCTTGACGCCCTCGATGGCGGCGGACAGCTCGTCCGCGCCCTTCTCGCCGTTCTCCACGGCGTCCTTGACCTCGGCGAGTCCCGCCTTGGCCTCTTCGAGCTGGTCGATGAGTGTCATGACTAGCCCTCCTTTTCGAGTAGTTGACTTGCTTGCTGCAGCAACGCCTGCACCTCGGCTGACTTGGTGGTCGGCTCCTCCGCGTTGGCCGTATCCGGCTCCTCCGCGTTGGCCTTGGCTTCGTCTGCCTCGGGTTCGGGTTCCTGCTCGTCGGGTTCCTCGCGTTGGTCTGCGAGAAGCCCGTTGACGATGGATTCGATGGAGCCGCACAGCTCCTTGATGCGGTTGAGGTCGTCGGCGTCCTTCGCGCTGTTGCGACGGCCAGCCTTCTCCTCCGGCTCGGGCGCGGCCTTGACCTCGACCACGCTGGTGTCGCGGTTCGCGGGGTAAAGCGTCAAACTGACCTCGTGAAGGTTGAGCTTGCGCAGCTCGTTCGCCTCGCGCCCGTCCTCCAGCTCCACGGTGCCTTGGTCGAGCACGTCGTACGCGAAGCTGAAAGCGCAAAGCCTGCCATCCTTCGACAGCTCGCGTGCGCGCTGGGCGGTGTCGGTCGAATCGAACCCCGCGCCGAACAGCAACCCGTGGTCGTCCTCTTCGAGTCGGTCCACCTTGCCGATGTAGGCGTCGATGTCGCCGCTGTCGTGGTTCCACAGCAGCGGGATAGTGCGGCCTTCAGCCTTGATGCGCTCGATGGACTCGGCGAACGCGCCCTTAGCAACGATGTCGTTGTACGCGTCCGGCTCCTTGGTCCACGTGCTTGCGTAGCCGACGATGTAGCCGTCGCCGTCTGCCTTGAGTTCCACTGTCTTGGTCTTGATTTCCATTCCTCCCCCTTTCGCGGGCATGAAAAAAGCCCGCTCGCGGCGGGCCGTCCGTTGGTGCGCTTCTGCGCTAGTCCCTGATTTCGATTTCGAGCTGGCAGCGGCAGTTCGCGACTTCCTCCACGTCGAGGTTGTCGATGTCGCCGGGCCATTGCGCCCCGTTGCTGAACGGCTGGCCGTATGGCACGGTCTCGCCGTTCATGTAGGCGTGGCTCGCGCGCGGGTTGCCGCTCGTGACCACCCACGTCTTAAACACGTTCTCGCCGCGCCGCTGGTTCTGCCTGCCCGCTTCGAGGATGGTCCACCCAACTGCGGCGGCTGCGAACGCTGCCCCCGCGCTTGTCGAGCGGTTCTCCTCGGCGTTCTCGAAGACCCCCGCAGGCGTGGACCTCAGCGCGTCGCTGTCCTCGTCGTAGTCGTCGGTCGCCTCCAGCTCGGCATATGTCGCAGCGTTGACCATCTCGGCGCGCCGCTCGCACATCTTGCGGATGTACGCCTCGGTGCGCTTCGGGTCGTACTCGGCGTCCGCGCCCCAGAGCTGCGCGGCCACCTCGCGGCCCCGCTCGTCGCTGATGCGCTTCACGACACCGTAGAGGTCATCGGCTAATTCGGCATCCCACCGCTCGGCATCCCACCACGACTGCATGTCGGCCTTCGCGCTGCCAATCTTCGGCAGCACGCTCGCGGCTTGCCGCTTGAAGAACTTGCGGTAGACCTCCGTGATGGCGTCTGCTTCGTCCTGCATCGGCTCTCCGCGCGCCTTGCGTGGCGGGTTGGACGACTTCATGCTGTAAACGTCGCCGTGCTCGTCCACATGCGCAACGGGAGCCGCGTTGTAACGCTCCTGGGTCGGGTCGGTGTCGTGCGACGATGCGAGACCGCCCACGAGCACGTTCATCGGCACGATGAGTTCGCCGTCTGGCTCCCTCGGCAGGTCGATGAGCGCGCGCACTTCCTCGCGGCTCATGAAGGGTCCGCCGCAGGCGGTCTGCAATGCGCCGATGCGCTCTTCCAGCGTGCCCTGTGTCTTCACGGTGATGTCGTAGACGATGTAATCCGCTTCTGGCTCGCCGACCATCGGCAGGAGCGTGTGGTTGAGCCTGTCGGTGGCGAACATCAGCGTGGGCGCGAGGCAGTCGTTGTAGAGCGCCCTCGCGTTGTCCTTGGCGCTCGCGTACGTCTGGCCGCTCCCGGGCCAGAGCAGCGCGGGATTGAAGTGGTACACCGCAGCAACGTCCTCGCGGGCGAGCTTCACGGACTCGTACCATTGCGCGTCGCGGCTGTTGAACTGCACGGTCTTTATCTCCATGCCGTCCTCGAGTATCGGCATGCCGCCGCCCTCGCCCGCGTCGCTGCCAGCCCACGACGCCTTCCACGTCTCATTGAAGCGCGCGAACGCCTCGTTCGACCACTTCTCGACGGTCGCGGGGCGCGTGAGGTAGGCGTTGAACCTGCCGCCCTTGTGCCACATCTGCCGCCTGAAGCGGTTGGACTCAACCTGCTCATGAAGCGTCTCCTTGAGCGCGCCTATCCGGCTGCACTGCCGCATTGGGTCGTTGGGGTCGTAGCCGTGCCAGAGAACGAACTTGCCGGCGGGCACTTCCACCGCCGTGGACTTGCCCGTGCAGATGACCACGGACTCTGGCGCGAAGGGCGATGAGCCCTTGTACTCGTGAATCCACGAGTTCGGCACGGGACGCATCTCCCAGCCGCTCGGCGTGGTGGCGTTCGGCACCACGATCATCAGGAACCGCTCGTAGAGCAGCAGGTCGGAGTACATCCACCGCCTGAACTCGAACGGCGTCATGTCGGGGTTGGGGTGCTTGAGCAGCAGCGCGGCGGCGCTGTCTGTCACGCGGGGCCTGTCGTTGTCGCCCGCGCGCTCGTGGACCTTGAGCGGCACCTGCGCCGCGTTGTCGGCGAGAAACGTCACCGCCGCGCGCAGGTTCGGCTGCGTGCGGTACAGCTGCGCCGCGTCCATGTCGGCCACCCGCACACCCAGGTCCATCCCGCCGCCGTAGACGTAGGCCATGTTCGGCGAGAAAAGGCTGCGCAGGTTCTCGAAGAGCGCCATCGGCGCGCCTCCTTCCTGTCGGCTTGCAAAAAGAAAAGCCGCCCATTAGGACGGCTGAAATATCGTTGTAGGTCTAGACCTAGCTGCATTGTTGGCGGTCAAGCATTTCGACCATCTTCAGCTCGCGGTCGCTCAGCTGCCATTTATGGGCGGCTGCTCGCTCTGCGGCTGCTCGCTCTGCGGCTGCTCGCTCTGTGGCTGCTCGCTCTGCGGCTGCTCGCTCTGATAAGAGCAACCCCCCCCCGAAGATGCTCTTGCCGCCCATCGCGTCGAGCTTCGCAATCGGGCAGCAATCTCGGCGGTTAAGTTTGTACGGCGTGTGGTGCGCGCTGAACCAGTTCATCTTCGCCGCCGTTATCACGTGGTCGGGGTAGACGTACTTCGGAACGGTCTTCTTCTTCGCCCGTTGCAGTTCATTGTCCTTCGCGTTTATCGCGTCGGATAGCTCGGGGTCGCTCTCTAGAACCGTCCCATCCGTGTCGAGGTTCGTCACGAACGACGTGTTCACGACCGCGCCGTTCTCGTACGTGATGGACGTATGGCACACGATGTGGTTCACGTCCATCAGGTGCTTTCTGCTGCTCAGGCAGGTCAGCGTAGGCGCGAACAGGAAGAACGGCACGCCCTCTCGCTGGTAGAAGTCAATGATTCTCGCGAGCATCGAGAACGGCGGATTGTCAACCACCGTCAGGCCGTCGTAGTCCTCGCCCTCGTAATCGCCGCCAGGGTAGAACGGGCGCGAAACCTTGTCGCGGTCGATGCCGTAACGGTCCACCACGTAATCGAGAATCACGTCGTAAATCTCGGGCGGCGTGTAGCAATCATCCGTGGTCTTCTTCGGCTTGAACTTCTCCACGAAGCCGTCGTAGTCCTCGAACAGCGCCTTCTGCTGACTCGTTCCCATGTTCCTCCTAGCTGCACACGTTCGCCCATATGCTCAGCAACAGCGCGAAGCACCCGTGCGCGACGTAGCACGTGGCCCGCGCAGCGTCGGCCATGTTGAGCCATGCCGCCGCGTAGAACGCGATGGCGATTGCGAACAGGGCGTAGCCGAGCACGATGGTGAGCTTCGTGAACCTCATAGCTCCACCCCGTACAGCTGCGTGGCCATCATTATGAGAGGGTACATCCAGTCGCGGATTGTCACTCCGTCGTCTCGGTAGAACACGTCGCACGAGCAGCCGCGAAGTTGGGCGCGCTCGGACGTGAACCGAATCGAGCCATCGCCCGACTCGACGCGCATCCGCCCGTTGGCCTTGCGCGCATCGAACGGCATATCCAGTTCGTCGCATTTGCGGCAGGCTTCATGGAACGCATGCGAAGCGCGTCTCATGTCCTCGAACACCGCGATGACGCGCTGCCCTTGGCTCATGTCGCGCACAATCGCATCTATGCTGTCGAAGCTCATACAACCAGAACCCCTCTATCCTCGTACGCGCTCGGCATGAGCGCCTTCTTGTCCACCTCGGTAGCCGTCGCGGCTCCGTGCGCCATGCACACGGCCACGAGCGGGGATATGTCCTCCATCGACTTCGCGCGGTCGAACGCCCACGCGCCGTCGCCCATGGGGCGGGTGGCCGCGATGTTCGCCGCGAGGTCGAGCTGCGGCTGCGTGCGGTGGCGTATCGGCGTCGCGTCGCTCTCGGATTGCTCGTCGCACGCGGCCACGGCATCCCAGAGACGCCCGCTCCACCCAGCCACGTCCTTGCCCGCGCATTCCACTATCGTCACGCCGTCTATGGCGGCTAGCACGTCCATCAGGCTCGACACTGGCGCGCCGCGCGATTGCAGCGCCACCCTCATGCCCTCGGGGTAGTTGGGAGCCGCGTCCTGCAGCCATCCCACGAGCCAGCCCGTGCCGCCTCGGTAGGCCGCAAGCTCAGCGTGCCACTCGCCGTCAGGCCGCTTGCCGCACACCGCGATGCTCGCGTGCGTGCGGTCGGCGCTCACGTCCACGCCCCACCAGAGCGCGGCGTCGGGCGCGATGTCGGATTGCTCGTCCTTGCCCGCGTCCCAGGCTCCGATTGGGAACGGCGGGTCCACCGTGCTCGTGACCCACTGGCACAGGCACTCCGTCTTGAACACGTCGGCGGGGTCGTCGGCGCACGCGGCCTTCATTGTCGAGAAGTCGATTGTGTACCCGAGCGACGGCGAGCCTTGCGCCCACGCCCTCGGGTCGTCTATGGCCATGTCGGGCGACGCGCTCCACTCGAACAGGCCGAGCGCCGTGTCTTCCAGCGCGGATTCGTCAGCTAATAGCTCGGTGTCTCCCAGCGCGGCCACGATGCCGTCGGGGTCGCCGAGCATGCGGTGCGCGCGGATGCGGAAGTGCCTGAGCACCACGCTCGTGCCGTCGCCTGCGTTGCTCATGCACAGCAGCAGCGCGTTCTTGCGTGCCATGCCGGTTTTCGAGAGCGCGGCGTACGCGTCCCACGTCTGGTGCTCTCGCAGCTCGTCCAGGAGCACGAGGTCGGCGGACTTGCCGCGCCCCGCTTTCCTGTTCGCCGCCTTCACGCGGTAGTCCCTGCCGCCTTCGAGCTGCAGCCGCTTCGCGCCGTTGGTGAACCACACGTGCTTTATCTGCTCGGCGAGGTCGGGGTTGGCCTGCGCCATCTCGACGCACAGCGCCCAGATGTCCTCGGCGTTCGCCACGTCCTGCGCGGTGCCGAGTATGAGCGCCACGCCGAGCTGGTACATGAAGTACAGCGCGATGATCGTGCCGAGCGTCGTCTTGCCGCACTGCCTGCCGACCAGCAGGATGATGGTGCGGAACCGTAATCTCCACGTGACGTCGGGCAGGTCGATTATCTCGAACGCGTGGATGAGGAACCACCTCTGCCACGGGTGCGGCTCGATGTGCAGCACCTCGCGCGCGAAGTCGATGATGTCGTATCCGAGCGTCGTGTCGGGCGTCAGCTCCCGCAGCGGCGGCGTGAAGATGCGCGGCTGCTCGCAGCCGTACACCTCGCTACTCATTCACCGCACGACCCTTCGCCCACTTGCTGTTGCCGACCATGGTGGTCACCTTCGGCTTGTCGGCCTTCGGCTTAACCTTGGCTCCGACGATGCCAAGCGCGTCGCAGTATTTCAGGAACACGCCAGGAGATACGTTATCGAGCTTGCCGTTGACCATGGGCCAGTCGGGGCCGTCCATCATCTGCGCGAGCTTGCGAGCCGCCTCTATGGCGGGGCCCTGCTTGACTGCATCGAGCTGGTTGTCCTTGACCATGCTCTCGATTGACTCGTTGAATGATTCCAGCACGCTCATGCGCGCGACCCCCTTAATTCTCGGAGGGATAAAAGAT
>Ga0326512_10001527_pt1 | contig 17706 bp, 26 predicted proteins | sample 1_2617_0518_D_FD_203652 | JGI IMG/M metagenome (GOLD analysis project Ga0326512, IMG submission 203652) | Bovine rumen microbial communities from UC Davis, California, United States - 1_2617_0518 | ecosystem: Host-associated > Mammals > Digestive system > Stomach > Rumen | place: USA... | reverse complement strand
CTCTGCCATTATCCGTTGTCCTCTTCTTCGTCACTTTCAGCAGGGGTGTTGTCCCACAGCGTATCGAATTCCTGTTCCGTGATGGCGTCCGTCTTGACGGTGCCGCCTTCTTCCGAGTCGCGCACCATGTAGCCGTTGTCCACTGCGGAAGCGTCCGGCAGGTCCTTGATGCGGACCGCGTCGTAAGTGGTTCCACCGATGTCCACCGGTATCGTAGGCACTGTCTGTCCTCCCTTGATTACGACCTTCACGGGCACGCCCTGCGGAGTCGAGATTACGTTTCCAGTCTCGTCGCCCAATACGAGGTCGTGTTCCACGTTTTCATCGTCCGCCACCATCATCATGAGCTTTCCGTCCTGGTCTCCCATCAGGGAGCCGTCGCAGAACTGTATGGCGGCACCCGGCAAGCCGAGAACGCCCGCAGGGGCGAGCTTCTTCACCTGACGGCGCAGGAGCTGGTGGCCGCCTCCGTCCGCTGTTCCATTTCCGTCGGGGCGTGGCCCCGTGTAAATGATGAACGTAGCGTCCGCCTCGTCCATGTACTGCGGCTTAGGGTCGCCCGACATCGAGGCCGCCATCTGTATCGCGTAATCGGGAGTCCCTGCTGAGTCCGACCACAGCGCGGCGAGAACGCGTTTCCTGAAATGGGCGTCGGATTCGTCGGCACCCCTTTCGAGGTTCGCGAGCTTCCCGATAAGGTCTAGCCTTGCGCCTGTCGCCGTATCGACATCGAGTAAATCCTGAAGTTCAACGCAGGCGTCGTCTAGGGGCTGGATGAGTTCGTCGATTGCGGCCTTCAATAGCCCCTGGAACCTGTTGTCAGCGCCTTCCGGAAGCGTACAGCCTTCGGAGGAGACGACCGACTTCAAGTCGCCCTTGTACTGTTCAAGGAAGAGTTCCTTCAGTACCGGCCAAATGTCCCTGTTCGTTACCGACATCTCTCGCTACGGCCCCACAACTTCGATATTTTCCTGCGGAAGGACGGCGTACTTGTCCGATGCGACCGCAATACGGTCCGTGGTCCATGTAGAGCCGTCTGTGGAAACCTGCACATTGACAGTGTCTATTCCTTCGACCTTGTAGATTGCGCCGATTGCGCGTTGCGGGATGATGTCCTTTCCTCCGGTGTATTCCGTGAGCGCCCATCCGGCTACAGCCTTAATGATTTCGGCCTTGTAGTTGTCCGGGAGCTGTTCTTCCGTGTATTCGGTGACGGTGATCTTCATGTAGAACGGATTGGAAGCCGTTATTACGAAGAACTTGATGTCGTGCGACATTCCGGAAGAGTCCTTCGCAGTACCTTCCCTGTTTCCGTATGCCCTGATGCCTGCGGGCTTGCACTCCCATATCTTCTGCGCGATGTATCCGTCAGCGGACGCGATTTCGCCCTGGGTCTCCTTTTCATCGAGTTCGGCGTAGACGTCCTCGGGGATGTAGACGGCGAACGAGTGGCCCGGAATGTGGTCGGAATTCTCGGACGGCTCCGGGTTTTCAGCCATCGTTACGCTGGAGTGGATGTTGTCGCGCAAATAGGTGAGCATGCCCTCGAAAGTGGCGAGGCCCTTGTTGTCCGCCTCGAGAAGCCTAGCCCTGAGTTCGTCGTCCGTTTCGTCGAGGTTCCTCGTGAGGCCCATCAGACGCGCGATGTTGTCGAGGAATACGCCCTCGGCGCTGGAGACGTCGAGGTTCGCGATTGCGCCCTGCAAAGCCCCCTTCACTTCGTCGTATGCGTATCCTATGAGGTCGAAAAGGTGGCCGTCTGGCGAGCTGGGGTCCGTCTGCAAGGACTGCCCGAATACGGCCTTCAGCTTCGTCATGAAGGCTTCGCGTATCTCGCGGTAGGACTTGACGCTTATACCGTTTCCGTCAATGCTGATAATGTCTGCCATCAGAATTCTCCAGTCGTGACGTTCCCGTCACGCGCCTGCACCTTGAACTTTCCGCCCATGTTGCGGCGCCCGCCCTTCACTTCGAGGACAACCTGCACCACCTTCTTTACCGTCGGCAACTGCGATAGCTTCTTGCGGATGATCGCCGTAGCCACGTCGAGGTGCTGTGCCGGGAGGCCAAGTATTCGCTTGAACCACGGAACGCCATGAGTGTAGTCCACGAAGGACTCGCCTTCCTCGCATTTAAGCATGCATAGGCACTGCTGTTCCGACTCCTTGCGGAACGCATCGGAATCGTCCTTGAGGATGCGCGAAATGCTACCGCCATCCGAAAGCTCCAGGTCGTGATTGTTGTTTAGGCGCAGTTCGTTCATATACAGACAAAAAATAGGCCGCCCACTTATAAAGCAGGCGGTTCCTATAGAACATTGTTAAATACGCTTAATCTCTAATCAACCCGCATTTTCAGTAGGCGGTACATAAGGAAACGGTACAGGCTGAGACGGCGTACCTATGCTTCCTGCCGTAGCGTGCGTATGGTTCATCAACGACAAAGTAGGCGTTGCAAAGTCGTTCGCGTTCATCTTGCCATCGCTCGTAACATTCCCGGTCGCCGAGATCTTACCCTTTACGGAAAGGTCGCCATCCACGCTTACCTTGCCTGCTGTCAGGCTTACGGAATCGGCCGTGAGCGACACCTTCCCGTCATGCCCGACGTTCACCGTCACCTTCCTTTCTCCGCTACCGCGGCTCAACGGTATCGCCACGAGGTCGTTCAGGTCGTTTCCGGAAAACGACTTCGGGTCATACGGCCCCTTGTCCTCGCCGCCTTCAACCCATGCGCGGAGGTCACGGCTCGAAGCGACGCAAAGAAGCGGGTCGCCCTCGGCAAGTTCGAACTTGACGACCGCCGCGGAAGTTCCGGGCCAAATCACGGGTACGCCCTCGACGGGTAGCGGCTTGCCATCCTTGCCGTCAGGCTCTATCTGCATGTTCTTGAGGACGTTGCGTATAGACGGCGTAACGTCAACCGTCCCGTCGTCGTTCACCTTTTTCACAACCGCCGGGAACGCCGTCTCGAACCCTTCCATGTAGGAATCTATGAGCGTCCTCACCAGCCTTACGATGATCCTGTCAATTCCGTTTGCCATCGATTCCCCCGTTCGGCTCCTGTGCCGTGAATTCAATAGTGAAGTCGCTCCCGACGTTTCCGCCCTTGTAGGTGCAGTCGGTGACGATGTAGCGTCCCTTCACCGCAAGCACGCTGTCGTACTCGCCTCCGTCCGATCCGTCGATGTCAACGAAGCAGTTCGGCACTATCGCGGCGTTCATGAGGCAGCGCCCGCGCACCTTCTTGATGCGGTCGATTTCCTTGCTCGGCCTTTCGAGCGGCTTCACGTCGCCTTCCTTCTTGGACATGAAGAAGTAGTTCGGGTCGTCCCCGAAGTTGACCTTGTTGAGGCTCTCGTCGCGCTCCATGCGGCATTCTAGAAGTCCCGTTTCGTGCGTGAGTTCAACTTCTTCAAGTTCTATCGACTTGTCGCGACCCATGACGATTAGCTCGTTGTTGTCGAGGTAGAGTATCGTCTTTCCTTCGCCCTTCAGCGCGTACTCGTAGAAGTCCTGTATAACGTCAGTGAAAGTCCCGGAGCGCCTGTAAGGGTGTTCAAGCGGTTCGTCGATGAACGCACCCTGCCCTGCACGGAGCACGATACCCGCGTAGTCGCACAGTTCCTGCAGGCATGCGCGTACCGTCTTGCCCTTGGAGAAGCACACGGAGCAGTTCAGGCGCGCAAGCTGATAGAAGTTCCCCCTCGCCTGTACGCAGTTGATTTCGAGGACCACGTCCTTTCCGTTGCGTTTAGGCACCGCATACGCTATCTGCCCAGCGAATATCGTCTTCGCCCCGCCCTCGTCCTCGTAACCGGCCTTGAGGATCACTGAGTTTCCCTCGTTCATTATGGAGTTCAGCGTGTACGGCTTCGGGTTGTATATGGTGATTTCCGCGCCGTTGTCGTACCATTCCACGGAGCGCGTCACCTCAAACTCAATGGCGAGAGCAGAAAGGTCGAGCGTAGTTTCGCCTCCCGTCTCGTTGCCCTTGCTGAACTTTCCGACCAGTAGCTGTACCACCCTACCGAACGCCATTCGCTACGCCTCCCCCTTGAGCACGGAAAGCAGGTATTCCTTCTCCACGTCCTCGATGTAGTTGAGCGTGTAGTCGCTTCCCATGTTATCGAATCCGAGCGGGTCCTTGCAGTCGAGAGTCTTCTTGAGCACGACCATGTCGCCACCCTTCAGGCAGCGGTTCCTGTATGCAAGCAGCGGCGTGTTCGTAACGAGCCGTATGCCGTTGTTCTTCCCGTCCACGGACTCGAAGTCTGCGAACCAGTGACCGTCGCGGCTGTTCCACAGTAGGCGTATCGAGAGCGAAACGCCCGAAAGGTTCACGGACAGGGTGCGCCATGCGCCTCCGTCCTTGTTGATTGGAATTTCAAGCATTACTGATACACCTTCCCTTCGATTCCGCCTTTAATCGTGTTCGTAGCCTTTTCGACCGCTGAGGCAGTTGCCTTGCCTTCCTTCTCGTTCTCGGCCATCTTCTTTCCCGCGTCTGTCGCCTGCGTCTTCGGTGCCGGAGGGTTCCACACGCCGTCGCGCCTTACGAGCTTGACCTTCGCAGTCCTTACCTCGCGGAGCTTTGCCGTGAACTTGATGCTTTCGCCGTCGTCCGGGCCGCGGTCATACGAAAGGCTCTCGATGACCATTTCCTCGTACACTTCAAGCGAAGTGACGAGGCGTACGGGCTTGCGTTCGCGGGCAATCTTTTTCAGTTCGTCAAGGCGCTGGTCTAGGGCTACGTTCGTAACGGCGTCACGCCCGTTGATGTTCACCTTGTCAGGTTCGCGGTTCATCTCGACTAACCCGTCCTTGTCAACGGTGGAAACGTAGCCGCTTTCACGCCTTCCTATAGGGTGGTTTGTAAAGAGGCCCGTAACCTGCACGGAACGAAGTTTCTCCTGCACGTGGTCGCTGATTGAGGAGCCGTTTTCTACGGCATGGTCCGCAATATCGAAATCAAGCGAATGGGACTCGTCGATGAGCAGGTCGAACGGGAGCTCGCCAATGCCGAAATCGTCGTCCCTGAAAAACAGGGACGTCTGCATGACCTTCGGAGAAAATGAAGAGCCAGTAAACTTGTCTATGAGGCCCTGGTACGGAAAGGTAATCATAGCGCGAAAGCCTTTGCCGCTGCTGTGCGGCTCGTGAAGTTGAGCTGTGACGTGGCGAAGAATCGCAACTGCTCCTTGATTATCTTTGCCGTCATTTCAGAATCCGCCGATATGCTGTTGTACACGGTGATGTTGTTGTTGTACGTGTCACCCTTCGTCATCTTTGCGTTTTCAGCGTCAATCCTTTTCTGTAGTTCTTCCTCTGAACTGTAATCCGGTTTAGGCAACTGCCCGACGGCGTTCTGCTTGTTCATCGCATCATTCGCCTTCGATTTCCAGCTACGCTTCTCGAACTCCAACTTCATCCATTCAACCTGTCTTGAATTGAGTCCGTTGTAAACCATGCCTACGGCCTGGCTTCGAGTATTGTTGAGGTCGAAACCTTTAGGGAGTCCATTCAGCCTTGCTTCAGCTTCGGCCTTTTCGCCTTCCGTAAGACCGAGCTTTTTTTGCAGCTCAATCTGGCTGTTCACATGGCGCATTGCTTCGTCGAAATTCGCCTTATGAGTTGTACGATCGTATTCGCGCATCTTGTGCTGGAAGTACTCTATACCGGCCTTCGCCGCGTCGTAAATCTGTTCGAGACCCCAAATTGCACCAGCGACAAGACCGCCCTTGCCGATGTTCTTGAGCGTCTTGCCGAGCAATACGAATCCAGTACCCGAATCGAGCGCGGACGCCCTCGCCGCCCTCATTGCAGGGCCTAGCAGCTTCATCGCAGCGACAAACCCCATGATTTCCACCGGAGCCTGCGAAAACAGCTTCAGCGCGTCGGAAAATGCGCTTGCGAACTCGCGGATTTCTCCCGTATGCGCCTTAACCGCATCCATGAGAGACACGAGGACATCCTTGAATCCCTCGAAAACTTTCTTGAGCGTCGGTAGGTTTTCCTTCATGGACTTTGCAAGCTCGCCAACCACCGGCAACAGCTCTCGACCGATTTCCTCGCGCATGTCGCCGATGTCGTTCTTGAGCTGCTGAATCTTGCCTTCGTCGGTCCTGGCGATTTCCTGCGCCATCCCGCGGATAGGAGCAAGCACCTTTTCGAGCGCTTCGATTTCCATGTCCTCGGTGACGGTCCCGCCCTTGCGGCGTATCTCGTTCAGTCGCTCGATTGCGGAAATGTCGAGCCCCTGCGCCTTGAGAGTTATGGCACGGCCCGTAAGCGCCTGCATGAGCTGCTGGGAGAACCCGCGCATGGTGCCTGCATCCACGGTTCCGCCGCCCGTGCTTTTAGCCGCATAGTCCGCAACGAGGGCCATCATTCGCTTGGAATTTTCGACGCCGTGAATCTTGTTCTGCCACCCCGCCGCAGCCGTAAGCAACGCCTCGTCGCCGTACATCGTGTTCTTCTGTATGAGCGACGCAAATTCCTTGAGTTCCCTAGAACGCGCCTGCGTGCCGTTCTGTCTCATGCCGAACTCTAGCATACGTTCGGCCCTGTTCTGCACGTTGAACGCGTCAATGCTGCCCCTGCCGAAACCGACAAGAGCTGAAATTCCCTTGAAACCGGCATAGGCTGCGACGAGACCCGTCACGGCGCCCTTCATCCTGTCGAATGCCGAAGCGAGGCCGTTCGTTTCCTTCGTAGCGACCTTCATTCCGGCTGCAATGTCCTTTGTCTTCTTCGCCGTCTCGCTTGCGGCCTTGCTCGCCTTCTGCATGCCCTTCTCGAGACCGGACGCTGGATTGTTCCCTCCTACTCCGGCGACACCGCCGCCGAAAGCCTCGCGGAAACGCTTCACCGCCGCGACAAGCTCGCTGTCGTCCACCTTGAGCTTTATCGACTGTACAAATTCCTCTGCCATCTATCGAGCCTCCGACTTGTCCTTGTTCTTTTGCGAGTAGAGTTCAGTCCACGCGCTCTTGTAGTCCTGTTTCATGCGCAGGTACGCCCCGAAATTGCACATCCTGTCAAACGTCCACTCCGCCTCTATATCAGAAAGCGGAACATGCGCTTCCGAGACGATACGCCACACGAGCACATATTCCGCTGATCCGCCGCTAAGTTCGCCGATGTCGCCGAGGGCTTTAATGTCCTTCGCGTCGGTTCCCTCAAATGCGGCTACGATTGGGTTTGAACGGTTGAGCCGCCATCCGTCACCTTCGGGGCATTTGCGAAAGGGGAAAGTTTTTCTTCCTTCCACACCTTCACGAGAAGCACGTAGATTTCGTTGAAGCGTCCCTCGAAATGGGCCGTAACAGCATCCATGTCGGAAAGCGTAACGTTCTTCTTGCCCTGAGTTACCACGGTGACGTTCTTCAGCGTGGTTTCGACAAGCCAACGGAAGTCTTCTCGGCCCATGTCAGAGATCACCCCGGACATCGCCACAAAAGCGTCGCCCTCGTCGTCGGGGATGAAGCCCGTCTGAGCCATGCGCCCGATGACACCAAGCACCTTGCGGTCAAGGTCCATGGCCTCGAACCCGGTGTGCGGCAGGAGCTGGTATTCGTCCTCGCCCACCTTGAAGTTAATCGGCTTCATAGGCTACTATGCCCCCTCGAATGCGGCTTCGGCCTTGACCTGCAATACGATGTTGCGCGGCTGCGCCTGCCTGCCCTTCACCGCGTCGCCCATGCTCTGAATCCACGCGACGCCCATGAGGACGTATGAGCCGTTGAGGTCCACGATTGCGAACGGGAACGGTCCGACGCCCGTCTTCTCGTCGGCGACGCGCGCCGTCTCGATGGCGTTGATCTGCGGGCTCGTCTGCATCATCGGGAGCGTCACAGTGTAGAGGTTACGCACCATTCGTGAGCGTTCCACTGCGCCGTTGGAGCCTTCCACGGTCTCGAAGTCCGGGCCTTCCTTTGAAATGGTCGGGTCGCCGTTGAAGTCGGTGAGCGCGATGCCGTTGAAGGAAATGTTTACCTTGGTGTGGTCGTAAGTCTTGAACATCGACATAATCTTTCACCTCCTTAAAGGGTAACGAGCAGCGAGACCTGCACGACGGTGTGTATTGCGTTCATCCTTGCGTAACGACCGCTGATTAGCGGGAGGTTGCGCTTGCGTACGTCCTCGGCGTAGTTCGCCACGAGGTAGCTGTACGGCTTGTAATCGACCGTAGCGGAATCGGCCATGACGTACTGGTGGTCCGTATCCTGCGCAACGGTGAGCACGTTCAGCACGGAAGCGGCGACCGCCGCGATACCGGCGTCGTCGTAGTTGATGCCGTTGCCGTCGTTGCCTTCGCCGAGCAGCCTGTAGATGCGGCTCTGCGTATTGAAACGGATCCAGTCGTCCTTGACAACCTGGTCGATGAAGCTTTCGGCGTCGGCGGTCGTACCCATGAAGAGGCGTGCCTCGCCGGAGACCTTGACGTAGATGTTGATGCCGCCGTCGATCCATGCGTTGTACTGGCCTACGGTGTAGGAATCCGGGGTGACGCCCTTGCACTTCTTGTGTGCGAACGTGCCGCGTGCGGAGTCGCTTGCACAGCGGAGGGCGACGATTGCGACCGGGAGGAACTCGACGGAGACCTCGACAGTGGTCGTGGTACCGCTTTCGGTCGTGGAAGTGCGGAGGTTGCCGTCGGTCCATCCGCCAGGGAGGCTGGACAGGTGCGTGACGGTTGTCGTGGTCCCGCTCGTGACGGTCTGCGTGATTTCCTTGATTTCGTCGTGCTTGTACACGGCGATGCGATTGCCTCCGTGGTTCTTGAGGGAGGTCGGGTCCTTCACCTGCACGTGGAGGACCTTCTTTGCGTCGGCAAGCCATTCCTGCCAGCCGTTAGAGCCCGTGAGGATGGTGGTAGTGACGGCTCCGTCCCAAGTAGCCCAGACGACGTGGTAGAAGCTGAATTCCTGCGCGGCGGCCTGCACTGCGGCAAGCGTTGCGGCGGCGGTATTGCCCGCCGGGATGCACACGACGCGGGACGGCTGGGAGTCCTGCGCGAAGAAAGCCTTCACCATGGCGGTGAGTTCGGAATTTTCTCCGTAAGCTGTAACTGCGTCGGCGACGCTTGCGATTTCGCCTGCGACAGGCGTGGAAGTGGTAGCGAGGCCGACAAGGGCCACGGTGTTCACATCCACGGTCGTGACGCTCGAAATGGCGTCCTGGATGCTTATCTTGACAATCTGGTCGATGATTTCAGCCATTGTCCTATGCTCCTGTTAGTGTTAAAGGTTCGACGCTCTCGATCTTCGGAACGTCCTCTGTAATCTCGTCTGCGAAGTTCACGCGCATGGTGAACCGCCACTGCCTCACGATGAACTCGCCGTCGAACGTGTCGACCGGGATGATGCTCCCGAAGTCCCACACGCTGAACCCCGCCTCCGCACCCGCACTGTCGCGGAAGTCCTTCCGCTGGATCAGGTTGCGGACCATGCGAAGCGCCTCGCCGTCGCCCTCGACCTCCGTGAACGAGACCGTGGCTACCTGCTGGAACACGAACTTCGCGCCATTTCCCGGAGGCGGCTGCATTTCCGAGCCGTGCTGTCCTACGTCCTCGACGCGCACGGCGACATACTTGCCGACGGGAGCCGGTAGGCTCGACGGAGACTTCCTAAACGGACAATCAAGGAGGGCGTTGCCGTTGAAGTACTCGACAATGCTCCCCTTGATGCGTTCAACCAAGGATGACTCAAGTTCTTTCTGCTGCACTCCGTCAGGCATTGCTTGCGCCCTCCTTCAGTGCATCCGGGATCTGCGACGGCGGCACGAGGCAGCCGACATACTTGTAGTGGTCGATGAGGCCGTTCATGTTCGGAAGCTCGTCTACAAGCTCGTAGAGGAAACCGCCGCAGCGGACATAGCCGAGGCCGTTCCCGTCTTCCGAACGGAAGTCGAGGCGTTCGCTCGAATAGACCTTTACGGTGCCCGTATTGCGCGAAAGGGCGACCGCGGGTACGGTCTCCTTTCCGTTGAAGGGCTGCACGGTCCCCCTCACGGTGCGCGTGGTCTTCTCGCCCGGCACGGCGTTGCCGCGCAGGTTGACGGTGGGCCTTCCGAGCCTCACGAACTCAAAGGAACGATTGAACAACGTCGCCACAGCCGAGCCCCATTCCGCAGCACGCGCCTCCCGTCACACCCGGACGGGGCGAATACTGCTCCAAAAGTTCAAGGTATTCCTGCCCGAAGACGGTGTTGGCGAGGTCGTTGTTTTCGCCGGACGAGCCGCCCGAGGAGTAACCAACGGAGAGGTCACCCTCGCGCTTGCTCGTTACCGGGCCAGCGACGCCCTCTTTTGCCATGTCGAGGAGCGTGGCCTTGTGCATTACCATGAGGGATAGTGCATAAACGTACGCCTTGCCGAAGTACTGCCGGCCTACGCGGAGTTCCGCGCCACGGATCATGGCATCGAGACGCGGGCTGTTAGCCACGGAATCCTCGAGGTAGCCTACAAGTTCGTTTCTTTCTTCGGGTGTCAGTGCCATCTTCAGTTCGCCTTCGTTAAGCTTCAACGCCGCCGTCTTCTTCTTCGGACGCCTTCTTGGCGGCATCCACGGCGGCCTTCGCCTCGGCCTTCATCTTGCCGAGCTGCGCACGTCTCTTTTCTGCCGCGCCGGAAACCTTCGCGTCGCCCTTGCCGAGCTTCTCGAGTTCGTCAACGACGCCTTCGGTGTTCGCGTCCTTCATAGCGCTTGCGGGGTCGTCGGACACGACCACATCGTCCTCTTCGACGTAGTGCTTCAGGCCGGGGAACTTGTCCGTGTCGATTTCCTCGGCAACGTTCGTTCCAGGGAGGAGCATGGTGTCGCCGAAGACGAGCGCGCGCTTCGTGCGGTTGTTGTAAATCTTCTTCATCGTTTTTCTCCAGAATTGATGCTACTTGAATGAGTGAAAAAAAGGATTACCGCCCCTCCGGAGTGTCGCGGGGACTAGCCCCGCGCTCGCTCCTGGAGAAACGAGTAAACTGTGTCGTCACGGCGCGATTACACGCCGTCGCAATACACGATGCCCTTGAGGTTCTTGATCACGGTGCCGCCGATGCGGGCGTAGCACGGGACCTTGTAGTGGAGGGCCTGTTCCTGCGGGTTCTTCTGGCGGAACGGTTCAGGTACGACTGCGGAAAGCACGTTCTTTGCCTTGCGGTAGAACACTGCGCGGCCCGTGCCGTTTGCGCCTGCGTCTTCGAGCATTTCGGAACGGTACCAGTTGACGATCTGCGGGAACTTGGCCTTGAGGGAATCGAGGATGGAGGTGTCGATGCTGTCGCTCACGTTGGTCGTTTCGAGGTAGCCGAAAGCGTCGTCCGGGAGGATGACGGAGTCGATCTTCGTTGCGACCTTCTTGTCCTTGAAGAGGTTCTTCTGTGCGGCGAACACGGCGCGGAACTGTGCGACGATTTCCTTGTAGGTCTTGTTTTCGAAGTCGGTCTGGCCGGAAGCGCCTGCGGAGGATTCGACGACCGTCACGTTTTCGTTGTTGAAGAGGCCCGTCACGCCCTGGCCTTCGTCACCCATGAGGAGGACGTCGTCGACCTTTTCGTCGATCTTGCGGCGTGCCGTTTCGGCGTCGTCGCGGGAGAGGTCGACCTTGGTTGCGAGCCACTGCTGGAGTTCGAATTCCGAGTAGGCGTAGGAGTCGCCGATGGTCTTGATGCCGACGCTCTTCGGGGTGAGGAAGCGTGCGACCGGCGGGAGGTCGTCGGCGTAGTCGGCGATGAATGCGGCCATGCCCACTTCGGAGACTACCTTGTAGCCCCAGGCGGACTGCCACGGCTGAACGCCGTCCTGCATCGGGATGAAGGTGGTGGCGTTGAGCGCGACGCGGTCAAGGCCGTAGGTTTCGTTTGCGATTACGCTGAACATGGCGAGAATCGCTACTTTCTGAGTCGGGGAAAAGTTCATTTCTTACCTCCCTTATGCGATTTCGAGCTGGGCGAGTCTGCCGTCCGCGGCGTTGCTCTTGAACACGCCGCCCGTGATTGCGATGGCGCTGGAGCTGGAGGCGGTGATATTGCCCGAGGAATTGTTGATGTATGCGGCCTGTCCTGCGAGGACTTCGCCGGAGACCTTGACCCACACGCGGCCCTTCTTGAGGACGTTGACCTGGTCGCCCTGGCCGTAGCCGAGGTGCATGCAGTCTGCGGTCGTGAAGGACGCGATGCCGAGGAACGTGCCGCCTTCGACGGCGTCAGCTCCTGCGGTCTTTTCGTTCTTGGCGATGGTGCCTGCCGTGGAGGTCTTGTCCACGACGAACTGGTCGGCGTTGCGTGCGGCGCCTGCCGTGGATGCGGTGACCGTCACCTTGCCGCCGGATGCGCTTGCGCCGTAGTTGGCGTTGGCGTCGATTGCGGTTGCGAGCTTGCCCGCGACGTCGGAAGCGGTGTCGTCGGAGTCTGCCGTGACTTCGTACTTCGTGCCTGCGACGGTCACGGAGTACTTGTCGTTTTCGGCGACGGTGCCGCCGACGGTGACTTCCACCACGCGTGCAACGGCTTCAGCGGAGGCGGGCTTGTTGGCCCATACCTTGCCGGGCTGGCCTACTACTGCGTAGACCGGGAAGCCGCCCATTTCGTCCTTGGAGTCCTGGAGGATGCCGGATTCGATGGAGTGGGGAACGAACGGGAAAAGGAGTCCCGGGAGCCCTTCCATGCCGTCAAATTCTTCTGCGTTCTGTACCATTGTGATACCTCCTTACTTGGCCTTGCCGGACATCTTGTCGAGCATTGCCTGGTGTGCCTTTTCGGCTTCGTCGTTCACGGCGTCGTCGGAGATGCCGGAGAAGTTGTTGGCCAGCGGGGACTGACTATGGCCGCCCGTCACGCCGTCGAGGTGGATGCAGGCGGCGTCGAATGCGGTCTGCACGTACACTTCGTTCTTGTCCTTGAGGTCCATCTTGTCGCCGAAAGCCTTGGAAACGACGGCCTTCCTGATGTCGAGCGCGGAATCTTCCGCCTTGACTTCGCAGCCGTACTTCTTGGCGGTATCGACGAGGGCGATCTTCTCGTCCACCATCTTCTGGATGGCGGCCTCGTCGAGCTGCTTTTCCTTGAGGGTCTTGACCTCGGCCTGTGCCGAGTCGCGTTCAGCCGTAACCTTGTCGAGTTCGGCGATTTTTGCGTCCTTTTCGGCCGTCAACTTTTCGACTTCGGCCTTGTGCGCGACCGCGGAATCGGCGAGCTGCTTTTCGAGCCCGGAGACCTTGGCGGCGACGGCTTCGTCGCATTCGTAAACGGCACCGTCAATGACGATCTTCTTCATTGCGCTGTCCTTTGCCGGGTCGGCCTTTTTCCCGTCCCCGGTCTTGTTTTTGTGGTTAAAGAGTTCTTCGACGGAATCGCCCGCGTAGATTTCCACGGACTCGCCTGCGCGTCCGGCATAGACGAGGGCCACGTGGTTGTAGGTGATTCCGCGCTGCACCTTCGTGTACTCGGTGCCGCGCCAGTTGTTCAGCGGGTCTTCGTTCGTCTCGTAGACGGCGATGTCGTACCCGCAGGATACGGCCTGTACTTCCTTGTTTTCGACGGCCTCGATTGCCTTCGGGTCGGTAATGGTGATTGTCACCCAGAGGTCGATGCCGTCGAAGTACGCGTCAGTGCCGGTAAACCCGACGGAGTACTTCTTGATGTTCTCGGCGGTGACGTTCTCCTTCGGGTGCCTGAGGGTTACCGGCTTGGAGTTGAGCGACATGACGGAGGCCGGGTCGCCCACCTCGGACTCGGGGCGCAGAACGCGCTCGACGGTCTTGCCGTCCTCGCCGAGATACCGGAACACGCCCGCGCAGGAAACGCGGATGTACGCCGTGAGGTATCCCTCCGGAGTACGCTGGAGCCTCTGCGGCTCGAAAAGAAACCTGTCCTTGAAGTTCATACGCTCCAAAGGTAGGGAGCGCGGCCGTAAAAAAGGGCTTTTCTATAGCGTATGCTAGAACACGCTTAAATACGCTTAAATTCGGGGTGCCGAAAAGCCGCTTTAAAGCCGCTTGCAGGGCGTTTTTAGTGGCGACCCGTAAAACCTTACGGCCAGCATAAAAAACGGGCTGAAAACCGCCTCAAAACAAGAATGCGCGGGTAAAGTCCGGCGTGGCCCGATGGACCGGGATGAAAAATGCCGAAATTAAGCAATGCTAAACGGAAGTTTAGCCACATTGAACCTACACGGAACGGAAAAGGGCCACCCTCAGGCGGCCCTCTGGAACGGGAAAACGGTCCTTTTTAGGAAAAACGATACAAAATGTTTAGTTTTCCGTAAAAATTTTACGGAATCGCGCTATTTTCAGCCGTCCTTCTCGACGAGCTCCTTGGAAATCAGCATCGGGTCCTTCGACAGCTTGCCCTCCATCCTGTCCGCGACCTCCCCCATGGACTCGAGGGTACGGTCGAGCACCTTGGAACGGTCAAGCCCGTCCTCTATCGCCCTCCTTGCAACCTGGATGTGGTCCCGGAGCCAGTCGGCGAAGCATGTCATCGCCTCGCGCTTGCCCTTGCAGTACGAAATTTCGAATTCTTCGGATGTCATTGGATTCTCCCCTTCTGCGGTTAAAGTTTGTCGATCTTCTCGAACAGCTTGTTCATGAAGAAACTCGCCTTGCGGTCGAAGTCGTCCTTCGCCTGGTTCGCGCTGGACTGGTACGGCTTCCCGAACAGTTCCTCGACGGTCATCCCCATTTCGAGGAGCTGCTGGCACACCTTGAACGTAGGCGTACGGGTCCCGTTCGCCCACATGGACACGGTTACGTTCGTCACCTTGAGGCGTTCCGCGAGTTCCTCCTGGGATTTTATCCCGGCGCGTTCAATGAAGCTCTTGATGTCAAGTCCTTTCATGTGCTTAAATATACAATAATTTTAAACAAAAAGTAAAAAATTTAAACAAAAAATTTAAAATCCTAGCAAAAAGTATTATATTTGAGAACGAATGGAGAAAGAAAGGGAGCAAGAGAAATGGAGACGATAGGCTACATCTACGCGATCGTTGTCGAGGTGCTGAAGGGGAAACTGACGGCCGAGGAGGCTCTGGAGAAGATACGGAAGGCCGTAGCGGCTTCCGAGTGAAAAAGGGTTTGACGGCGAAAGTGCCGCAAGAAGGAATAAGCCCGGGACGGGGACGAAAGGAGATGACTTTCGGAGGGGAGAAAGCAGCCCCGCCACCGGGCATTGAACTTACGAGATACTACGGGAACAAATATAACCAAAAATCAAGACAATGTGTACACCACCCTCACCCACGCGCGCACGCTTTTCGTGATACCGCTAAAATGATAATTTAGCATTATTTAATTCTGACGGTCAAAAGACCGTCAACTGACCGAGAACTGACGAATTAAACCACATTCACATTCACATTCACATTCACATTCACATATTCTTTCTTCTTTTCTTTTTCTTTGATTCTTTCTTTTTGCTTTCTTTTTCTTTGTAAAAAAAAAATATCGTTTAGTCTGTTGCAAATGATATAGACATTTTATATCTTGTAAACATAAATTACAAAAAAAGGAGCTTACAATGAGCGTAATGCTTGCAATGCGGGACGATACTGACGCCGCGATCAAACGTATACAAGCCCATAGGGAAAAAACAACCGGCATAAACGACAGCAAGGCACGTATCGTGGACGAGGCCGTAAAAAAACTTGAACGGGAAATTATCAAGAAGTAGTCGAAATGGTGCGCATTGACTTGCCGAAAGGGAAATACTTGCCAAAGAGTGTTTTTCGCGTCTGTTCGCAGACTTTGAACAGGTGCAAAACCTTTAAAGACATGATGATTGAATTTATCATGTCCATAAAGGCAAACTACAAGGAGCTTTTCTAAGAAGGTTGCACGGCTATGCAATGCGCCGAGGCTCTTGATGAAATTGTACGAGAGAGGTTTTTTTATGTCGAGTAGAACAGGTCGCCGCCGTCGAACTATTCCTGGCTACGTTTCGATAGAAATTGCGTCATTCCGTAGCATTGCGGCTTCATTCAAAAATGATGCCGAATTTGGGCGGTGGGTAAAGAAGGCTTTTGACGACATGTCCATCGGTTGCATACTCGATGATACTGACCCAAGAATCAGGGCGATATATACCGAGGCGTTCGACCGCATGGAATACGAATATAAACGGAAAAAAGAATGGGAAGAACGAAAAAACAAGGAAAATTCTGAAAATTCAGAAACCCAGGCTCGGACAGAACCCGAGCGGAGGCCCGCAGCGCACCAAGAGCAACGCCAGCAGGTGCTGCCGTCAGCACATAAGGCGGCGGTCAAGAAGCCAGAACAGGTTGTATGGGGTAAGTTTGAGAACGTGTACCTATCGCAGGACGAATACAATGAGCTTGCGCGACTCCTCGGCAACCTGAACACCGCGCGGGAGATGGTGGATTCGCTATCCGCGAAGCTGGAGGACGGTTCAATCACATCCTCGAACCATTATGCCACGCTCGTGTACTGGGCGAACTACAGAAAAAATAAACCGGCGGAACAAAAGACGTTCGCCGAACGTGATGCAGAAAGACAAATTCAAACGCTCAAAAGACTAGGAGTAGTACCGAATGAATTCTTTAACAATTAAAGACATCATGGCCGTTGTGAACGGGGCTTCTGAAACACCGTCTGAACGAATAAAACAGTCCCCGGCGGATACCGCTTTTATGGAAGCGCGGATTGATATTGTCGCAAAACTTCTTGGAAAATCATACACCGAACTTAATTTGAAAGTTCCAGAATACAACATTATCATGTTGCAGGCGGCAGCCATAGCAAATCAAGCGGACATTAGCAACTACCATCTAAAATGGGCGTTCGATGAAGCTGTTGAGCGTAAAAAATACGATGATTTCAAGACGCCAATCACCGCAAACGATTTGGAAATTGCTATTCAAAGAGCTTCAAGCGTGAGCAACACCTACAGCGGAAAAAAAAACAAGCGCCTGCCGAAACTTACGGACAAAGAATTGTGGACCGAAAAAGTATGTTACTTCGCACTAAATTATGAACAGCCTGAATTCAACAGGATGAAGAAGCAATTAGGCTATACTTCAAGACCGACCGAATCATTCTGCCAGGACGAAGCCATAAACGCAGTAAAGCAAATTGCAAGTTCATTAAAGAGAATTTAGCATGAATCCAGTCATCCCAAAACCCGAACAAACAAAATGGTACAACCCGTGCAGGACCTGGCTGCCGGACGACCCCGTAAAGAAGGCCATCAACTGCAACGAGGCTGTCAGGAACTACACCATTGCATGCGGCGGCAACGCGTACTTTAATCTTTGCGACGCGCGCTCGAAAGGGCCGGACTACTACAGGACATACACGCTGCCCATCAAGAAGGCCATCTACAGGCTATATCTCAAGTACTGGCGAAAGATGCCGATAGCTAACGGATACCTGGCAAGCGGACCTATATCGCTCGCACTTATCCCGGCAACCGTTGACGACTTCCGCAAGATGTTCGGGTACGAGAACGCGGGGCACGTATGACATTCAACGGAATCCAGTTGCGACAAATGACGGAGCATGAGACGAAGCGCACAAGCTGGCTCCTGCTGCATCCGAGAGCGGAAGGACGCCAAATACCACAAACGGCGACTGTCGAAACTCTAGAAAAAAGATTTAGGCCGATGGGCGTATAACAGATGATCCATTTTTACCTCGTTTTTACCGCGCCCGGAGGCCACCCAATTCAAACATATTGTTAGCATCAACAAAATGATAA
>Ga0326512_10001524_pt1 | contig 17709 bp, 19 predicted proteins | sample 1_2617_0518_D_FD_203652 | JGI IMG/M metagenome (GOLD analysis project Ga0326512, IMG submission 203652) | Bovine rumen microbial communities from UC Davis, California, United States - 1_2617_0518 | ecosystem: Host-associated > Mammals > Digestive system > Stomach > Rumen | place: USA... | reverse complement strand
GTGGATGATAGCCCGTGGCTGGGGCACGGGTCAAGGGCGGCGGTTTACTCCTCCGGGTTCACCAGTTCCCAGTCGTCGGTGAGCATGTCGGTCTGCGAGGCCAGCCATCCGTTGACGATGGAGCCATCGGCGGCCTTCATGCAGATGTATTGCGTGAAGAAGCGGCTGTTCTCCTCGTTGGGATGGTTCTTTACCCACTCCTTGAAGTTCCAGGGCAGCGACTTCACCTGCTCGATGATCATCTTGTCGGGCAGCGCGTCAAAGGGTCGCATGAAGAGGAACATCCCTTTGCCATTCCATCCCTGTCGGCGCACGAGGAAGCCGTTCTTGAGCGAGCCGATGGCCTGCCCGAACGTGCCCTGGCAGCCCTCCTGCAGCCGCTCCATCGACTGTGCGCCACTGACGAAGCACGTCTCCATGTCGCCGCGTGTGAATGACTGGTCGGGAGTGTAGCCCTCCGACTGTTTCTGTTTCTCTACCGCCGAGATGTACTGCTCGGCCATCTGGTCATGATTCTGCTGTTCCATAATTGTTTTTGTTTAGCCCTCCCTTGCGGTCGGGGAAATTATTTAAAAATTTGGGTTAAAAATTTCTCAGTGCTTGCGGTTCTTGCGGCGGCTCTGCTTTTGCGCCTTGGCCTTTGCCTTGCGCTTCTTCTTGTTGACAGGGCTGGACGGCGTGTAGTTGGTGTGCCGCCCGAAGCGCTCGTAGTCCTCGCGGGTCAGCTGCTTTAGCCGCTCTTCCGTATCGCCGCCAAGGTTGTCGCGTATGTCGCCCGTCTTGTTGCTGCAGTCGCCGTATGGAGGTTCTACGATGTGGCGGCCGTCACGGTACATGTAGGAAATGCGATAGTCCGTGAGGTCGTGCTGTTCGCCCGTCTTGTCGCACACGCGGCCAAGGATTTCGAGCAGCCGGGCACCATCGGCACGGATGGCTTCCTCGATGTGCTTCGGGAAGCCGAAGTCCGAGCTACTGTCGTAGAGCGTCACCATCCGCTTCTCGCCGTTCACGCCCCAGAAGCCGCCGCCGTCGCACCGTCCGTGGCGAATCTCGTCAGAGGAGAGCAGCGTGCGGTGCATATCGACGTAGCGGGCCCGGAACTCAAAGAGCGCCCCGCGCCTCACGATGACGTACTTCGGCTGCAGATCCTCACGCAGATGCTCACGCTCCATCAGTTCCTCTAACTCGTCGCTGTCGTTTCGTAGCAGTTCTTTGAATCTCTCGTCAATGCCTTTCTCGGCATTCGCCCCAAGCATCTGCCGGAGCTCGTCGTACCTTTGGTCTTGCATAATCTTGTATTAATTAAATAGTTATTGTCTTGTTTCGTCCAGATACTTGGCCAGCGAATCGACAAAGGTGACTTGTTCTTCAGTCCTTGGGATGTCCGGTTCCTGCTCAATACCCACTATCAGCGAGGCAGTTATCGTGCAGCCCTGTTCGGTCTTGTCCTTGCGCACCCGTATCAGATTCTCTTTTCGGATGTAGTCGAGCAGTTTGCTGATGGTGCATCTTATGCTCTGGCCCTCGTAGCGTGGCATCTCGCTGTCAGGAATACCTGGTACGGGGTGCATTATGTATCGCTTCTCGATGCGCTTGATTTGTATTCGCTCCTCCCGCATATTCGCCGGATCTGTCGGAGTCGTAAGGACCAGCGTATCGCGCAGTTCTTTCACGATGTCGTTGATGCTCTTGCAGAACGGAAGGCTGTGGAAATCCCTCTCCATCTCCTTCGCAATGTCTTCCAGTACATCGGCCAAATACAGTATCTTGGCCTCTTTCATTGTTTGTTACTCTCGTATAGTTCTCTCGTCTCAGGGTCGCAGAACTCAGTCCAGTACCACTGGCCTTCGGTGCGGCTGTTGCGGATGCGCTCGCCTTCGGTGTAGCGGCGGCAGGTGGTGCGCAGCAGGCAGCCGTCGCCGTCGCAGTAGAGGTAGTCGGAGTTGTAGTTGTCAGGCATGGCTGTATGGTTTAGAATGCTATGATTTCGCGCTCGATGCCGCAGAGGCGGAACCAGTTTTGCAGTTGATGGAGGTAACCTACCATCGCCGTCTGACGGGGCAGATCAAACTCCGTGCAATCTATGTCAATCTTCCATGTACCGTCGTTGATTTCCTTGGCATACACATCCTCGTAGTCGCCTACAAGGACATACTCCTGCCGTGGCGACGTGTAGCCGTTGGGGATTATCTTCTCGAAGCCGTTCTTCTCAAGCAGCTCCTCCGTCAGTGGGATGGGCTGCACCTCTTCGTTCAGTCGCAAGTAGTGCATGCGGTTCTCTCCAGGCTCGGCATGGTAGCCCACCTTCCTCTTCGTGATCTGCTCCACTTGGAAGTGGAAGGCGTTGGACTGGCCACGGTAAAAGAGCCAGTTGCCGCGCATAAGTTCGTTACTATTTATCATATCGCTCTTAATCGTTAATGTTCTGTCTGTTTCATATACTCCCCGTAGCGGCGGGTCACCTCGGCCACGATGTCGGCGTTGCCGGGTGAGAGCCATTCCTGCACTACGGCCCACGACACGGACTTCGAGGCTCGGAAGTTGTCGATGCGTATGGAGTGGTGCGACAGGCGGCCATCGGTGGGTTTCAGGCCCTGGGCGTGCAGCTCGCACAGGCCTTCGCTGGTGAAGAACGTGCAGTGCGAGTTGGCTCCCACGTCGAGCAGCCCGCCCCACGCGCCGTCCTCGCAGCGGGCCTGTATCAGCGGCACGGGCTGGCTGGTTACTCCCATCACCATACCCGCCGCCCAGAGTGTCGGGGCCAGCCGCGAGGTGTAGCCGGCATCCATCAGCCGCAGGATGTCCTGCGGGGTGGCGAGGCACGGCGTGTGGCACTGGCGCTTACACAGCTGGCAGCGGCACTCCGTAGGCCTGCGCCCCGTCTTCTGCATGATGCGCTGCAGCGGCGACAGTCTCACGCTCCGCCCTGCGGCATAAACTGGTTTCATTTTCATTGTGTGTAGCTTTTTGTGGTTAGTGACTACGCCTCGCCCTTTGGCGTGATGCTCATTTCGGGCATGATGCGCTTCATCATAACTTGGCGCAGGTCGCTCAATACGTCGTCAATCAGCTGGAGCCGGTCGGCCTGCGGGTTGTCGGTGCAGATCTGTGCCAGCGCCGAGACGGTCATCTGTCGGGCGGCTATCAGCATCTCTACAGTAGTGACGTGCGCCTTCGACAGGCCACGGTTTACATGGCGCATCACGGTCTGCATGCGCTCGTCTGATACGGTGAGCATCTTCTGCTTCTCGTCTTTTGCTTCGCCCTGCGCTGCGGCAGGAACGGCGGTTGGTTTCTTCTTTGTTGCCATAGTCGTTATCGTTTGTTAGGTTCTACCTTATATATTACTTTGGTTATCGTGCCGCCGGTGGCGAGCAATACCGTCACTTCCTTACGCACGGCCTCGCCGTTGCGAATCATGTAGCGGAAGGTGTCGATGACCAGCTCCTTGCGGGAGCGTTGGCGGGGTGTAATGGGTTGTTGTTCCTTTGCCATAGTCAGGTGTTTGTTTTTTCTGGTTCGTACCATCGTTTCACAAGGTGGGTCTTTGGTTCCAAACCCCACCGTATGCGCATCTTGTCCTTGCGGATAGTCTCGCGTCGCTTCTCGGCGCAGCGCGCTATGAGGGCGGCGCGGGCCTCGGGCGTCATCTTGGCATTGTTGCGCCGTACGTTCTCGGCCATCGTTATCAGCTCCAGGTTGCTGATGTCGCAGTTCTGGCGGTTGCCATCGCGGAACACGACGAGCATCCCTCGGGGTATCGCGCCGTGATGCTGCTCATAGACGTAGCGGTGCTTCAACACGCAGCGGCCAGCCACCTTTATATATACATAGCCGTCGCCGTGCGTCACCTCTGTGCCGTTGGCCCGTGTGTTGTGCGGCTGGCTGCCGGGTTTGAACTGCGTGCGACGGCACCTCTCGATAGCCTCCGGCGAGCGGAACTCGTGCTCGCGCTTGCCTTTGTTGGCGGGTACATGGCCCGGCTGGAAGCGCTTTGCCTTCGATGCCATACATTCGGCCGCACGCTTGCCCATCGCCGAGAGGTATTCGGTGCTCTTTGTCAGTCCCAGCGCGGCGGCCTTGCCCCAAACACAGTCGGCGGGGTGGCCCGTACCCTTCACCAGCTGCTCCATCGTAGCGTCGGCATAGTGGCGGCGCAGGTAACTGAGCTGCTTGTCGGTCCACGGCTTCTTCACGTTCACCTTGCGGGTGATGCCCAGTTTCTGTGCGCGGCACTTCACGGCCTGCTTGGTGGTGCCTATGCGTGCGGCCAGCGCGTCGAGGTCGCCCTTGGGGTAGTGGCGCCGCAGCAGGTTGTCGAGTTTGTCGGTCCAGAATCGCTTCATTTCCCGTTCAAGTGTCGCTGTCGATAAGATACTGGTCGTAGTCGTCGTAGGGGATGCCCACGAGGCACTGCACGAGGTTCTGCACGTTGCGCAGCAGGCCGTCGTAGTCGCCCCAGCCGTTGGAGGGGTTATACTGCGACAGCTCCTCGCGGTGGGCGGCGATGTACTGGTAGGCGGCCATTGTCTGGCGCACATACTCCGGCGTGAGGCGTGTGCGCTCGACGTCCCACTCCGTGCCGTCCTCGTCGTCGCGGCGGTGCAGCGTGGTCTGCTCCAGCAGCGGGTTCAACTCAGGGTGCCACAGCAGTTCGTAGGCCGTCAGCGGGTGCTGCTCGCGGTCCTCGGGCTTGCGCCACTCCTGCGGCTTCGACAGGTGGCCCTCGGTGCCGGCGATGGGCACGTGCGAGGCCATCTCCGTCAGGTTGTGTGTCATGTTCAGGTGGAAGTAGCAGTTGTCCTCATAGTCCGTGATGCGGATGTCGCCGAGGTCCGTCGCGTCGGGGAAGTGCTGGCGCACCTCCTCCACGGTCTGCAGCTCGCGCGTCATGCCGCCGTCGCGGACGAACACCCCGGTGTCACGGTGGCGCACCGGCGTGCGGCTCTCAATCGTCAGGTCTAAGCTCATAATGCTGTCTGGGTTTTAAAGTTCATTATACGGTTCTATCTCATTCTCGCCGTCGCCGCCATCGAAGGCCATGCCGCAGTGGTCGATGATTTCGGCGGCGATGGCTCGGACGTACTCGTCGGCCAGTGCCTCCTTCTGCGGTTCGTCGAGGTGTTTCGCCTCCTGGAGTCGCGGCAGCCACTCGGCCTTGATGTTGTCCTCAGCACGGAACACGGTGGTCACTATCGGTGCCCAGTGGGCTATCTGCTGTTCTCTGGTCATAATGCTTTAGTTTTAGGAGTACCAAATCTCCGGGATATACTCTGTTGTCATTGCTGTAGGGTTTTAAGTGCTTGCCAGGTGTACCAGGTGGAGCGGAGGGCGTCGTAGAGGGCATCGTGCAGGCAGCGGCCCTCGGCGTAGCAAGAGGGTAGGGTAGGGAAGAGGTCGTAGGCTTTGCGGGGGTTGGCAAGGACTTCCTGCGGAGATACCGCAGGACATGGGACAACGGCACCGCTATCCAGAATTTCTACCTCGCTCACGGCCTTTCCGCTGCGTAAGAACTCTTCGTTGCTCTTCGCAATCTCTTGCGCCCGCTTGATGAAGGCGGCTTCGAGGATGATAGTGCGGCAGTCGCGCAGCTGGGTGTGGGGGATCACATCTTCCTCCATGTCGAAGTCGTGACGTCGGCAGAGGTTGCGCAGGATGCCCATGTCGGTGTCGCCCTGGCTCCAGAGGCAGATGCTGTCTAAGTGCAGCTGTTCCACGGCGCGGCGCAGGTAGTTCACGATTTCCACGGTCACCTCGTCGATGGGCTGTGGCAGTCCGTCGCACACGGCACGCTTGGCCTCATAGGTCTGTCGCGTCCACCAGGCGATGGTCTCTGGGTCGAAATCGTAGCCGTCGGTGACGCACGTCCGCAGGTCGACATACAGTTCAAGCGGTTCGGGCCATGCGCTGGCTGCTTCCTCGGTGGCCTCGCCGGTGTCGTCGAGGATGAAGGGGTCGCTCTCTGCCTCGCGCCGCCATGGCACGATGACCACCTGCATTGGTGCGGCGTTGGCCGAGAGGGCGCAGGTCTCGAAGTCGATAGTAAAATCTAAGTGTTTCATTGTCTCACATTGTAATGATGTTCCTGCGTTTCAAGATTTCGCGCACTGTGTCGGCATTCACCTTGGCGATGCTGGCGATGTTGGCTATGTGCCATCCTTCTTTCTGCAGCCGGATGACTTGCTGCTCCAGGGCTTTGTCCCCATGTACTCTTGTTGTTGCCATAATACTTCAGTTGGTTGTTTAAGTTAATGATCATTGATTGTATCTATATGAGATTCGTCCACGGGTGAGGTCGTAGGGTGACAGCTCTACCTACACGCGGTCGCCCACCATCACGCGGATATGATGCTGGCGGATTTTGCCGGAGAGGGAGGCAAGGATGGTGATGCCGTTATCTAACTCCACGCGGAAATTGTCGCGGCTCAGGTTCTCTATCACTATGCCTTTGCTCTTTATGTGGTCTTGTTTGCTCATTGTTTTCTTTTATCGTTATTCGGGATTTCGTTATACCGTTATTCGTTGATAGCCAGACGGTTATTTATCATAATCACGATTATCGCAAATATCTGCCGTCGTCTCTTTGTGCCGTTTGCGCTTGCTCTCGCGTATTCTTTCACGCTCGTGTTGGCGAAATTCCGCATCTTTCCAGTAGCGGCGACGACGCTTCTCTAAGCGGTTCTGATGGCGACGCTCCTTGTCGTGTTCGAGCATGGGTGACGAGAACTCCGGCGGGGTGTCGGCCATCTGCTGCAGGTATTCGATGGCTTCTCGTTGTGCCTTGGTCAGCGTGCAGAGGATTGGGAGCGCGGCCTGGCACTCGTCGAGCAGAGACTTGATGTTGGCCGTGCGTCGCTGTTGTAACTTCGCCCATTGCCGCTTGCGCTTGCTTTCAATGGCCACCGTGCGGTAGTATTTGCGCTTCATGGCCTTCCGGCTCTGGCCTTGGTAAAGCCAGACGGCTGCTCCTGTGGCGCAGGAGTAGCAGATGTAGCGGTATTTCGGTGGACGGCGTATATACACTATTTTCAGAATAAAGAGTGAAAGATCCTTCCTTTAGCCTTCAATAAAGCATAATGTCTTGCATTTTATTGCTTTGACAAGTTGCAGTAGGCTCGGCTCTGTATGTAAAGGCGTTTTTCCAAACTCTCCGGTTTGAGTGTCTCTGTATTGTCGGGCTATTCTCCCCGAAGGATAAACGCGAACTACTCGCCAGCGAATGTGATACGTGCTCTCGTAGGAGTACCAGTCCCCACGAAGCAATCTTGATAGTATTTCGTTGTCATTAACCATAATCTCGGTTCTATTTTGTTTTGTCACCCGTTCGTGACGGCAAAGCCGTCAGATACTACGGTGGCAGCAAATTAGCTTTCGTTGATTTCGCGTCGCGCCTCGGCATACTGGAAGCAATCTTCCGTCTGCTCTCGCCGCTTGCGAAATTCTTCATTCTTCATTCTTCATTTCAACGGCTTCCGGGTCTTCCTTCGCCGCCGCCTGCACATACCCTTCCTCATACTCCTTGCCTACGGTGTAGGGGTTGGCGGGGATGCCGCCGGGGCGGTTGCGATAGAAATAATGCACATAGACATGCTGAGAGAGTTCTCGCGGAACGCGCTCGCCGGTACTGACCTCGTGGCGGTACTTGTTCTTCACCGTCTGCTCCACGGGCTTGCCGGTGGCATCGAGCACCGTGACCCAGGCGCGGGCCTGGCGACCGCCGTGACGACGGTAGGAGGCGGTGGTCAGCACCACGTCGGGGTCCATCACGATGCCCATGCGGTTCAGACAGGGTTTCAGGTATTTGGCGATGCGCTTCTTTGCCTTCTCTATCGCGTCGTAGCAGATGCTATCGTCCTCGCTGTCAAGCAGGCTGATGGCCATCTCCTGCGGGGCGATGGGCTGGCCGATATGGGGATTGTCGGGCGCGTCCTCAAAGTAGCGCAGGAGCCAGTCGGTAAGCCCCGAGTCCTTGGTCATGGCGTAGAGCTCGCGGCGCAGGCTGCGGGTCTCTGAGGGCGGCAGGATGATGTCGTTGGGGTGCTGCAGGTAGAACTGGGCGAAGGCCAGCATCATGTTCTGCGCCTCGTTCAGCAGATGGGGCGGAAGGTTGCGGGCCACCTCTGCCACGCCGTACTTCTCCATGAAGTCATCTTTCGGAGCATGGTCGAGCCATCGCCCGTCGTCGGTGGCGGCATGGTAGTAGTCGCTGGTAAAACAAGGGTATATGCGCCCCCTCGTCGAGCCGCTGCTGCGGTCGAAGGGCTTGTTCGAGGTGATGAACACTTTGGGCACTTCGTCGCCGGTCAGCGTCACGGGTTGCTTGTAGAGGGTTCGGCAGACAATCTTGATGCCGACGTTGTAGAGGTCTTCAACATGGAAGTTATCTGGCAGTTCGTCCACGCAGACCAGTGTGTGCAGATAGGCAATGACCGAACCGAGCAGCACCTCCATGGAGATGTTCTTCATGCTCTTGCCCGCGACGTTGGCTCCCGACGGGCGGACCAGCGCCATCAGGTCGATGAAGGTGCTCTTGCCGTTGCGCCCGCTGGCCTTGTTCTCGTCGGTCACGCTATAGTCGGTCATGTGTACCGTCAGCTGACGGGCAAGGCTCCTGTATCTGGTGATGCAATAGCCGATGGCGTGGGCCTTGTTGATGAAGTGCATGTCCTGCATCTGCCGCTCCGTGGCTGTCAGTTTCTCACCGAAACTCTCCTTCTCCCAGAATATCCTGCCTGTATTATAGGCAAACTGGAAGTGCATCGGCATTTCCTCAAACGGCTTGTCGATAATCAGTTTGTATTTCCACAGTTCCTCGTAACTCTTCCAGCGCAGGTTCTCGGCGGCACGCATCGATGGCGACGTACATTGCTTGCTTATCTCCTCGTGGCGCTTCCGCTCGGCCTCGTACTTGGGGTTGATGATGATGCGCCACGGCTGCTCCACCAGCGTGAACTCACCCGGCATGATGGCTTCCTCGTTGGTGAGCCACGGCAGCTGCTCGTAGGCAATCTTCTTTATCTCGTCCTTCGTGACGCGCACCGCAGTGTTCTCAAAGAAGAAGTGATCAAAGTCCTCGCCCCACGAGTGTTCGTTGACGGGCTGCGACGGCATGGTGCTCATGGTGCGCTGGTCCAGCCCCTTGCCTGTAAAAATGGTGTTCACGAGGTTGGCCTTGTAGGGAGCGTCGTCCTCCGAGATATGAGCGTCAATCCAGTCGAGCATGGCCGTGCGGCAGACGCTCTCCAGCTGGTTGCCCGTGCGGCTGACGTCCAGATAGCGGTAGGTGTTCTGCTGCGAGAGCAGGTAGAAGGCCCGCTGCCCGCGCTCGTCCACCTGGCAGTGGATGCCCTTTGCGTCGAGGAACTGCAGCAGGTTGGCCACGGCCAGCACATAGCGCACGTTGGTCTCCTTGCTCTCGCCGTCGCGGGTCTTCTTCGTCGTGGCCTTGTCTATCCAGAACTGCATGGTCAGCGCGTTCTTCAGCATCAGCATCAGCGCCTCCGAGGGGTTGGCTTTCCGAATGTCGGGGGAGAGCCGCTTCTGCACCTGTTGAAAATGGGTCACGAAGTCGGTGACGTCCTTCAGGGGCTTGGTCGTTTGGTTTTTTGGTTGTTTGGTCGTTTGACCTTTCGACGCTGTGTTCGTAGTCGTTCCTGCGCCGGTAGCGTGCTCGGCGGTTTTGCCGCCGAGGGTCGTCATCTCCCTCGGCAGCCTTACCCAATGCACATTGGCGTTCTCCAGGGCGATGCTCGCGCTGCTGCTGATGCCCGTCGCGTCGAGATCGTAGCACACGTATATATTGATGGCCACCTCCTGCATACGATGGAGCAACGCCCGCAGCCACTCCTCCACCACACCGTCGCGGATGCCCGCCAGCTCGTTGTGTAACCAGATGACGTGCGCATCTGTCGCCGCCCACATCTGCATCGCATCGCGCGGGCCGCTGCACAGCACCAGACGCTTCATCTTCGCAGCCGTCGGCGTACCGTCCTCGCCCTTTGCCGTCACCACCAGCGGGTGCCGCCTGTCCTTCACAGCGTCAGCAAACCACGGTCGCTCTTGTGCCGCCGTGTCAGCCGGTTCTCCGACTGCTATCTGCTTCAGCGCCGCCATCGCCACCCTGTCGCCATACACCTTCGTAGCTATCCCGTCGGTCTTGCTCCAGTACCACTTGTTGCCGCCCTTGCTGCGCGGCTCATACTTCTTGATGCCCCAGTCGTAGGTCATGGCGAAGATGGGGTAAGTCAGCCGCGAGTGAATCTCTAACGAACACTTGCCGCCCTGTTTCGGGGTGACGGGTGACGTGATGAACGTCTTGACGGGGAACGTCGCGAACTCACTCTCGATAATCTCGCCCCACTCCTGTGACGTGCGGGCCTCTCCCCTACCCCGCCAGTATTCCCGGTCTATCGAGCAGCGGAACAGCGGCTCTTTATCATTATACAGCACCTCGTCGCCCTTAACGGCGTTCTTCACCGCGAAACCCAGCGCCCGCAGGTGCTGCACCGTCCACGGCGCAAGGTCGAACTCGCAGTCTTGCGGGTCGATGGCCTTTGTCCGCTCCTCCGGTCCCGTCGGTGCTGCGCCCTCTATCTCCACGTCGTGGTCGTCCACCAGCCGCTGCTCCACCGTGCGCAACTGCTCGGCAGTCAGCGCCGTATGGTCAAAACCCATCAGAAATGCCTGCAGCGATATGGCTCCGTAACCCCGCTTGTTGCAACGGCCGAAGCACTGCCACCCCAGTTTGTCGGCTCCGTCGTGGATGCGCTGGTCTATCATCAGGCTCGGGTCGTGGTCGTCGTGCATCGGGCATAGGTAGGCCACGCGCCCCTCCTTGGCAGGTCGCGCCGGCTCGTACCCATTCTGCCGCATCACCTCGACGAGCGGTATCTGGTTCAGTATATCTCGGTTCTTCTCGTTCACTGTTTCTTTTTCTTAGGTGGGAGAGGATGGAATCAGACCATCGCTCTGCGCCAAGTCTTACAGCCGTTGTTGTTAGTAGTCTTAGTCTCTAAAACGGTATCTCTTTCTTCCCAGCCAGCTGCAGCTCGCCCCGCAGTGCGTCCACCTCTATATTATATTGGTGGATACGCTGCTGGTACTCCTGCTTCATGCGCTCCGACCGCTCGCGGTAGTCTCGCTGCTGCTGGGCGATGACGGCATCCTTGTCGCTGATGCGCTCGCGCAGGTTCTCCACGAGTTGCTGCAGCGAGGCGGTCTGCTTCTTGTCTTTCTCCCACCGATCCACCATATTATAATATAGCTCTTGCAGCCCGCGCACGTTCTCGCCGGCCTGCTCCAGCTTCGCGGCCAGTTCGTCGCGCTCCGCCCGGTAGGGATTGTTGCCCAGCAGGGCCGAAAGAAGATTCTTCAGGTATCGTTTCATGTCGTCTCCTCCCCACCCTACCTTATCCGCGTAATCCGAACTACATTCGGTTTGCGACCCTTGTTCACCGTAAACTCCATGTCCTCGTCCTTCATTGAGTTTGCCTGCACGCGCACAGCCTTCACCTTGCGCTTGTCGAACAGCGTAAAGGTTCGTTCCTGACCTACTCGCATTGCCCTGAACTCTGGCTTAGTCACCGTCTCTTGCATCTGTCAATGTTTCTTAATTTATTAACATATCTTATCAAAAAGCCGGAGAAAAGCCTTACCTTTGCAACTGTTGAGATTGACAAGTAGGCGACGCACGCTTTCCGCTGAAAGACGCTTCATTGCGTCTGCAGGCTCTCCCTGTTACCGGCTCCCGGAAATTAACTAATTAACTAATTAACATTCGGGACTGCAAAGGTAAGCAAAATGAAGCAAAGTCGTGCGTTATTGAGCAAAGTATTAACGTAATTTAATAATAAGGCTTAATATGACAACGACTGAGATTTTTCTGAAGATGGTGTATTGGCTTGTGGACAATACCGAGATGAAGAACCCTACCGCAGTGGCTCGCAAGGCTGGCATTAATGCGGCAAACGTGACTAAGATTAAGACCGGCAAGAACAAGTCGGTGCAGTACGAAACAATGGTGAAGCTGAACAATGCGTTCGGCAACGTATTCAACCCCGAGTGGATGCGCGGCGAGAGCGACGTGATGCTGATGGCCGACGTTGCTCCACTTTGCTCGGATAAACAGAATAGTTTTCCTAACAACGCGTCAGTAACAATCACCGCCCTCCTCGCCGCCAAGGACGAGACCATCGCCGCCCTGCGCTCGCAACTCGCCGCCAAGGATGATGTCATAGCCGCCAAGGACGGCATCATCAGCACGAAGGACAAACTCATCGACACCCTCCAGCAACAGATAGACGACCTGCGAATGCAAGTCGCCTCGGAAAAGGGGTTTCATACGCCTGGCCGTTTCCGCTCGGCAGCTGCTGAACGCTCAGACACTTCAGCATACAGCAGAAAGTAGTCTGCCCTTGACCTTATCGCCATATATATATATAATGTGCGCAAAAAATCATGCGCACATCCCCCGTTCACTACATAGCCCCTTCGGCCATCAGCATCGTACCCAACTGCAACGGCTCTGCCAACGATCTGGCCGTCACCATCAGCCGAGGCGTAAAGATTAAAGTCTATTGTCCGCGAGCAGGAATTGACAAGGTTAAAGCAACAGGCGAATACCAAGAGTGGACTCTTGCAGGTCGCAACCGCCGCCTTGCCGACAGCACCAAGCCCTACACCATCTACGCCCGGCTACCAAAGAGCGACAAAACAAAAGGCTACGTCGTGTTCTCGCCCATGACTCCCTACCCTGGCGACGTATGGATAGACAAGCATCTTTATCTTGATCCTGATACTCCTGACGGGTTTGCCGACCTGGAAGGGGTTTTTGTCCAAGACAATAACTGGTGGGTAAAACTTGGCGATGTGTCGCTCCCCGATGCCAACAACCAGCGCACCGTCACGCTCGACACCGGCATACTTGGCACTGAGCAGTTCAATGACGAATGGGCACTCCGTCCCGACGAGCTGCCGCTCCGCATAGAGCTTGGCTGTACCATCGACGATGAGGACGTGGGGCAGACACCCTACGTCTATTGGGGACAGAGCCTTGTACTCACGGCCATGCTCACCGAGGGCTGGACGGGAACCGACATACAGCGCTTCGACCACTGGAAGATAATGCGCAACAGCGGCGACGATGCCGCCGACAACCGCTGGCTCATCATGGATTCGCGTGAGGCGGCTTTTACGACCTCGGGCGAAATCACGCTCCGGCACTTGCGCAACAATGACGACTTCAACGGGGCCGTGGCTACCACCTTCACCATCATGGCGATGGAGCGCAACCCAGAGTATGAAGACGGCTCTGAGCTTGACCCGTATCTCGTCCTCAAATCAGCCACTATCGTCATCCTTGCCGAGACCATCGAGAGATACGAGCTGTCGCTCTCCGACTACATCGTCAGCTACAATCCGCAGACGGGCAACCATACTCCGCAGAATGGCGTGAGCGTAAGCATCCGCGCCACTGACCAGCGCGGCGACGTGTTCGGCCTCACTAACAAGGAGATGCGCGAGGCAGGCCTTTCCGTCAAGTATGCACCTACGGATGCCGACAACAAAGAAACATTAACCTTCTCCGGTGCCGACAACGCCCCGGCTGCAGCCACGCTGCCCATCGCAGCCTTTGCCGCACAGAAGAGCGTGAACGTGCGACTGCTGCGAACTGTCGCCATAGCCGCCGGCGATTCCGACAGCGGCAACCCTGAAGATCAGACAATAGTCACCGAACTCGCACGCACCACCATCGCCTTCGTCCGCGACGGCGAGGACTCGAAGGAGCGCGAGTGGATTTTCCTGCGCAGCACCGAGTCCATCACCTTCGGCACGCCGCAACACCCCTACCCCTCTGCCATCAGCGGCGGACAGGTGAACCCGACAGACGCCGCCACCGGCACCGACACCGACAAGAACCAGGACGGATGGGTGCCGCAGGGATGGTACGACGAGCAGCAGGGCGTCGATGCAGACAACCCCTACGAATATGGTGCCTACCGCGATTACATCCATGAATACGATGAAGGCAATGACAACGGCGGACACTGGGGCCCCTTCTCCGAGCCGAAGATATGGAACCACTACGGCAAGGATGGCAAAGATGCAAGTCATATCTATATACGGGGTACTGCCCGTGACATTGATCAAAGTATAACAACAGTGCTTCCACGCATTGTGCGCATCAATAGTGAGGAACAAGCGGTAGCACAGGGGCGCGGATTGGCATTGGCTGTCATCAACAGGCAGACGCTGGCTGTGTCAGAAACGATAAGTTTTGACACTTACGGGGAGGCTATGAGTCTGGAGCAGACAGGCATTACCGACCTCATAAACAAACTGGGTACCCTTGACAACAGCGTGTTCATAGCCCTCTGCTCTGCCGATGCGGTGGGATGGAACAACACGCTGACAGCCGCGTTGAAGGAGTTCGGGCTTGGCGAGCTGCCTTACACGGCTACAGGCCGTTATCCGTTTGCCTTCCTCGGCTACAGAGGACTTGGCGAGGGCTATGCACTCATGCAAATGCACAATACTGGCGATTACGACCATGTGGCGGAGGTTGGCACATACGTTGTCGACGGAGTCTTCAGCAGTTCAAAAGATGGTGCCAGCATCACCAAGGTCAGCGAGACCTACCGTTATGCCACCAACGCCACCGGCACGCAGCCTGCGGCCACGTCGTCGGAATGGCAGGCCGCCAAGCCTGCGACGATACAGAAGGGCTACTGGCTCTTCACCGAGACGACCATCACCTGGAGCGACGCATCGACCACCGTACTCTATACCGACTCGCGCAATCCGAACGACGGCGTGGCGGGCCAGGACATCATCGTTGACGGCGCCACCGTGATGAAGTATTACGTGGGCGACAGCAATACCACGCACCCTGCCGACGGCAGCAGCGACTGGAAGGGCCTCTCGCAGGTGACGCAGACGCAGGGCAAGTGGCTCTGGAGCCAGGCCACCACCTACTACCGCAAGGCATCGAGCGCGGCTGGCAGCCACGACGCAGGCAGCAGCATCAACTACAGCGTCAGTTATATCTCGAAGGACGGTAAGACCGGTCGCGGCATCAAGAGCAGTACCGAGCTCTATCAGGCCACCAGCAGCAGTGCAGCCCGTCAGAAGCCGACGAGCGACAGCGGCTGGAGCACGGACCCGAACCTCTCGGACCTGACGAACAAGTGGACCGAGGCATACAAATACCTCTGGAACTGCGAGAAGACGGTCTATACCAACTCTGACGGCACTGAGACTACGGAGTACTCCGTACCCCGCGTCATCGCCATCTGGACGAAGGACGGTGCTGCAGGCTCGGCGGGCAAGGGCATCGACAGTATCACCAACTACTACCGCATCTCCAGCGCATCGACAGGAATCACCCGTCCGCAGACCGACGGCGCAAGCCCGTGGGACGACGACCCGATGGCCCCGACGGAGGAAGAGCCTTTCCTGTGGAACTACGAGAAGATAACGTGGCTCAACTACGGCAGCGGACAGCAGTACACCTACACCGACCCGCACGTCATAGGGCACTATGGTAAGGATGGAGTAAGCATCACCAAGCAGAGCGAGGTGGCGTACTACATCAAGAACACGACGGGCGTGCGTCCGGCTGAGAACGACGCCAGCTGGAGCACCACCAAGCCGACAGTCAACAAGGGTGAGTGGCTGTTCACCAAGACCGTCGTCACGTGGAGCGACGGCAACACCACCGTACTCTATACCGACTCGCGCAATCCGAACGACGGCGTGGCGGGCCAGGACATCATCGTTGACGGCGCCACCGTGATGAAGTATTACGTGGGCGACAGCAATACCACGCACCCTGCCGACGGCAGCAGCGACTGGAAGGGCCTCTCGCAGGTGACGCAGACGCAGGGCAAGTGGCTCTGGAGCCAGGCCACCACCTACTACCGCAAGGCATCGAGCGCGGCTGGCAGCCACGACGCAGGCAGCAGCATCAACTACAGCGTCAGTTATATCTCGAAGGACGGTAAGACCGGTCGCGGCATCAAGAGCAGTACCGAGCTCTATCAGGCCACCAGCAGCAGTGCAGCCCGTCAGAAGCCGACGAGCGACAGCGGCTGGAGCACGGACCCGAACCTCTCGGACCTGACGAACAAGTGGACCGAGGCATACAAATACCTCTGGAACTGCGAGAAGACGGTCTATACCAACTCTGACGGCACTGAGACTACGGAGTACTCCGTACCCCGCGTCATCGCCATCTGGACGAAGGACGGTGCTGCAGGCTCGGCGGGCAAGGGCATCGACAGTATCACCAACTACTACCGCATCTCCAGCGCATCGACAGGAATCACCCGTCCGCAGACCGACGGCGCAAGCCCGTGGGACGACGACCCGATGGCCCCGACGGAGGAAGAGCCTTTCCTGTGGAACTACGAGAAGATAACGTGGCTCAACTACGGCAGCGGACAGCAGTACACCTACACCGACCCGCACGTCATAGGACACTACGGCAAGGACGGCACTAAGACGCAGCGACGCTACCGCTCGACCAACTCGTCCACCTATACCGACGCTGCACCTACTACAGAGGACACCCCGACGGGATGGAGCGAGGTGGGCGTGCCCACGCCAATATCCTCCACGGCACGCTACCGCTGGATGATAGAGCGCACCAGCGACGACGGCGGCACCACATGGGGCAACTGGTCGCCACCCGTCATTGATGCCTACTTGGCGCAGGACGGCACCAGCGTCGCCATCAAGGGACAGGCAGATGGAGTGGTGGAATGGAACAGCATGCCGCCAGCTACAGCGTCATCAGGCGACAGATGGCTTCTCAACAACAGCTCGTCCAGCGATTATGCAATCTTTTCGGAAGACATACGAAATCCAGGCTTCGGCATCTGGACATATCGCAGTGCCGACATCGGCGACTGCTACCTTGTCGGCGGCTACCTGTGGGTAAAAGTCAGAGACAATGCCACGGCATCACAGCCACGGTGGGAGAACATGGGGCGACTGCAGGGTCTCAACGGAGAGAACGCCATTGTCGTCGACCTCGACAACGAGAGCGAGGTGATGCTCTACGACGGCAGCGGCAACCGCGTGTCGCAGGTGGCCACCTCACAGGCCACCTTGCTCAACGGCAACACGCCCGTCACCAACGGCGTCACATGGAGCATACCCAATGCCACCGGCGTCACGCTGAAGAACAACGGCAACGCCACCGCCGGCACTTATTCAGACGACACCGACTGCTGGATATCCACCGACGGACTCGTCACCGTGCGCGGCCTCGCGGCTGCCGATGCCGAGATAAGCGTCATGGCCGGCTATAACCAGAACTACTACTACTCGAAGTTCACCCTGCACAAGCAGATTGGAGGCGACAAGTACGACCTCGTAGTGTCGCCAAACGCCATCCCGTACAACTCCACCAGCCAGACACCCTATCAGACGTCCGTCGTCGTCAGCCTGTACAAGACATCCATCGACGGCACACGCGCCCTGTCGGCACCGCCCAGCGGCTACGTGACAGCCGTGTTCTACGGAGAGGATGCCACACCGAACGTGACCAGCCAGACAAGCAGTTTCACTTTCGCTGTTCTCCCTGCCGCCACCGATGCCAACAACATTCGCATCGTGGTGTGCCGACTGTCTAACGACCAGATTGTGGCCGGCTCCATACTCGACAGCGAGACCATTCCCATTGCAAGGACCGCTAATGGCGGCAGC
>Ga0326512_10001523_pt1 | contig 17712 bp, 15 predicted proteins | sample 1_2617_0518_D_FD_203652 | JGI IMG/M metagenome (GOLD analysis project Ga0326512, IMG submission 203652) | Bovine rumen microbial communities from UC Davis, California, United States - 1_2617_0518 | ecosystem: Host-associated > Mammals > Digestive system > Stomach > Rumen | place: USA... | reverse complement strand
CAAGAAGAAATGCCACAAGAACAGCCAATGGATAATGCAATGCCGGACGAAGGTGGAATAGACATGGGTGAAAGTGTTGTTAAGGAAAACAAAACTAAAATAGATGAGATTTTCAATCAGGTGATGCAGAATAAGGATGAAGATGACCAAATGCAGAAACCTATAACAAACATAAGTTATAAGAAAAAACCTTTTACATCACCTAATTTTAAATAAAAAACAAATGCCTCCAATATGTATGGGGGCTTTTTTAATAATATCAAACAACTATTTATTATTATAAATGCATAACTATGAGAAAAGTTAAAATAACAGAAGAACAAAGGCAGTATGCTTTAAGTGAAGGCATAGTACTTAATGCCGATGTTGATGCTGCCGGTGGTGATGTTAAAAAAGCAGTTGATACAACAAAGCAACAAGCACAGAAATCAGGTGTTGATGTTAAAAAGGCAACAATTCAGATACCACCTTCGAATGAAAGTAAAGTCATTACCAAGAAACAGATTATGGAAAATAGATTAAACGAATTTAAGAAAAATTCAGACTATTATTCTTTGAGCGAATTTCTGAAACGTATTGGTAATAATAAAATAAATGAAAGCGGTCTTACCAACACACAGATTAGAAACATTACAGGTATTACCGATGATGACGAATTGAATGCTGCTGCTGAAACAGAAGAAAAAGAACAACTTGAAAGCAATATTTGGAATGCAATTGCTCAAATGGCCGGTGGAAACCCAAGAAAGACATCGTTCGATTTCGGGCAATTGGCCGAAATGCTTAAAACGCAGTTTAATATGAAATATATTGGAACTGATGAGAATCAAGAATGTCATACATTTACCGACGGTGTTAATAAACTTGACATTTACCCATCAACATACTATCCTAGACAAGGAACAATAACACTTTATAATATGAGCGTATATTAATATGTTAGAACTGCCAAAGTACATACTTAAGTCATTGGAAAACAACAAAACATCACTTGGTGAACATCCTTCTTTTCCACCGGATGAAGAAGAGAAGTTCATCATAAATGCTGTTGCAAACAAGTTCACTGATATAACGAACAATTTGGAAATAACTGACATTGAACAACTTAAATCAGAATTAGGAAAACTTGTCACGTTATGTAAGAAAATTGAATCAAAGAATGTTCATGCATTGGAAGAATTATGCACTACGATAGTCACTGAACTTTTCAGCATTCCGGAGGATACAATCCAACTTAATGTGAAAATTGTAGATGAAGTAAATGATGACAATCAGAGGTTTCTTCCGGAGAAAACAACGGATTTCAGTTTTGACAGTATCAGTGATATGAACTATCTAAGTGGTGAGATATATAAAAGACGTATGCTTAATGTACTTGTGACAGGTGCTTCCATGTATTATGCCAATAACATTTCATCTTATATAAGGGAACTGTTTGAAATTGATGATGAATTACCATCCTTATACAAGAAAATCATCAAGTATAATGAAATACTGATGTTTTTTGAAAAGGATAAGTTGAAAGAGGATAGTGATACCACTGAAGCAGGAAAAGTTGACGTAACAATGGATATGCCTCAGAATATGGTTAAGATTGATGCGGAAGGTATAATTTTTCCTGTTTTGCTTAATGAAACTATAAAAGGCATATTGGAACTTGCAATTGCTCATGGCTTACCTGAAAATAGGGAAAAAGCAGAATATGTCATTAAGAAATCTGATTTCAAATTGGCTGAACTTTGGGACATGAGACTCGGTTCTGCCTTGTGGAATATCATAGCATCACAGATTGATGACTTAGATGTGGTAGAGCCTAATTTCTTCTTAATGACATTGGCAGAATTACCTTCTGATAAATTCAATGATTGCCTTAGAGAAATATTCGGTAAAACAAAGAGAGGCAAGAGAATACTCAAGAATATAGTATCTAAAATAGAATCTGAGAAAGACAAAGATGAGTTCAACGATTTTATACAACAAAGTAACGATAGTGTTGAAATTGAAGATGGATACTATACAAGTGAGGAATTAATTGCCGATTGTGTTAATGAATCAGTTGGATTAGATGAAAAGAAACATAAATTACGGAAAAATGATAAGGGTGAAACTGTTCCAGAAAAATGTGATAAATGTGGTTCAAAGATAGGCGTTTTCATACAAGGTGAACCTATTTTTAAATGCACTAACAAAAAATGTGGTAAGTATTTTGGTGTTTTACCATTTAACGATTAAATATAAAAGTCACTGATTTACAGTGGCTTTTTTGTTTTGGCAATAATATAGCAGTTGGCACAAATAATTCTTAAAATGCAGTCAGAATTGGCGGCATTTTTTATTTCTGTAAATATTTATAAAGAAAATGTTATTAATAATATAAAAACAGAAAAATATACATATATGAAGAAATTGATTAAACTCACAGAAAGTGATTTGCGCAAGATTGTAAAAGAGTCTGTTGGCAAGATTATAAACGAAGCATATGGTACGCCAGATTCCGATACTAAAAGCGCATTAGACAACCTATATACTGCACAATATTATGGTGATAAGGAAGACTTGAAACATAGTAATTATTACTATCCTCACAAACCTTATGAACGTTTGCAACATTTTAGAAAATCTATATTAGAAATGGAAATGGATTTAAGTGCTTTATTCAGAGACGATGGAATTAAAAGTGGAGACCCTTATTTCTATGCATTATCGAATCACGTGCAAGCAATGAAAGAAATTAGTGAAAGACTAATAAGAAAACTTAAAATGGAACAAGGAGAACAACCAGACGAAGATTATAATAATAGGCATCTTTCTCGTTTACAACGCAACAGAAAAGCCGCAAATGATATGAGTAATTGGAAAAATGGGGAAGACAGACACGATTATAGTGGGTTAGCTGGATGGGGTGGATAATATTTAAGCCGCCATCAGTCCAACTTTAATCTCAGACCACTTCTTAACAAGTCCAATTGACTTGTCGAACATATGGGCGAATCTTTCTGATTCGCTCATTTTTCTTGTATTCCAACGATACACAGCCTCGTCAATATATGACTGCAAATGCTCATCGCTTACATCGTGATAACAACCTGTAATCATTCTTCTAAAGTGACTCCAAAAACCTTCAATGCTATTAGTGAAGATGTCACCATTGACGTACTCTTCAGCACCGTGTGCAACAACAGCGTGAGTATAGCCCAATGTTGCAAGACCATTGTAGGCATTAAGGTCATCAGTAATGACTCTTGAACCTTCAGCAACAAATTGCTGAATGATAGGCTGCAAGGTAGCACGATTAGTGTTTTCCACAACAATAGCGTGAACATAAGTGATGTTCTCTACCTCACCATCAGCGTTTTCTATGGTGCTACGCTCCATCATACCGAAGACTGGTGTCTTAGTCTTGGTGGAACGACCTTGAGTGTTGGGTGTACGCATTGACTTGTGCTTCCACTTCTCTTTGCCGCCAATATACACCTCGTCACACTCTACAGTGCCCTCAAAAGACTCAGCATCAGTCTGAGGATAGAGAAGACGAATCTTCTGAAGCATATACCAAGCGGTTGACTGAGTAACCTCAATATCTCTTGCAAGCTGATGAGAAGAAACACCCTTCTTGTGAGAAGAGATTAAGTACATTCCAACAAACCACTTGATGAGTGGTAACTTGGTATTCTCAAAGATTGTACCAACGAGGCAAGAGAAATTCTTGTTGCACTCAGTGCAGTGGAAACGTCCATTCTTGGACATCTTGCAGTGGTGTTTGCCGCAATAAGGGCAAACAACGTCTTGGTCGTTGCCAACACCCCAACGTGCCTCAGTGATGGCTTGCTTGCACTTGTCATCAGAATTGAAATACGCTGTGAGTGAAATGATGCTGTTGAATTTCTTGAAATTAATCATAACGCTGGACTTTTCTTTTAAATTATATCGCAAATTTACGAAAAGTCCAGCGTTAATAGGGTTTTTATATACGTATAACAGTTATTTTTGTGCCATCTGCTATATCATTGCCTTTGTTTTAGATATATAACTTTTGATTTTTTGCTTCTATTTATATAATTTTAATAAAAAAGAGCATGAGTAAACAAAGTGAATATATAAAATGCTATCAAGATAAATCGAGGATTTACTTTATCGAAAATTATCTTTACACATTCAACGCTATGGAACGTAGTGAAGTGCCGTTCTTATTATTCCCAAGACAAAAGGAGTATTTAAGGGTATGTGCGGAGGATAATGAAGTTGTAACAGTAAAATGCCGTCAGTCAGGTATTTCCACTGTTTCTGCTGCATACATTTGTGGACAATGCGTATTTGCCAATAAGAAATCACCGGAAACTATTCTATGTATAGCAAATAAACTTGACCAAGCAATTGAATTGACGAATAAGATTGTTAATTTTCTTGACCAAGTACCAAGATGGATGTGGGGTAGTGACTATTATTCACCTGACCCGGATAGTTCTAAAAATACGAAATCAATTTATATAAAAAGAAATAAAAACTACATTGAACTTTTTAACGGTTGTAAAATTTATGCCCGTGCATCCGGTCCTCACTCAGCACGTGGTGTCAGTAGTACAACTATACTTTGTCTTGACGAGGCTGCGTTCTTGGCTGATTCTGTTGCAGCATATACGAGTGCCAGAGCATCTCAGTCAGCAGTTGAGAACCCGAAATGTTTGATGATTTCTACACCTAACGGTAAAGACCCATTATATTACAGAACCTATTCACAAGCATTAAGAGGCGAGAATAATTTCAGAATTGTTGAATTTAAATTCTATCAAGACCCTCGTTATAATCGATATCTTAAATGGTATAAGAAGGACGAAAAAACCGGAGAAATTCTATGGGATGAAGACCCTGTAATAGATAAGAAAGGTAATATTGAATATAATGAAGAAAGGTGGAGGAATCTTGAAAAGAACGGATGGACACCGACTTCACCTTGGTTCGAGGATATGTGTAAATCGTTCAATAATGACGAACAGATGATTGCACAAGAGTTGCTTGTTTCGTTCCTCGGTTCTTCGGATAACGTTGTATCACCGGAAGTCATTGAAATGCATCAGAATGAAAATGTTATTCAAATAACCCCGGATTGGCCGTTAAAAGACCAACTTATCGCAGAAACATGGATATGGAAAGACCCAATTCCGGGACACCGTTACATCGTATCAGTAGACCCTTCATCCGGTAGTGGAGAAGATAGAACTGCAATTGAAGTGATTGATGTGGATGCTATTGATGAGAACGGAACACCGTTTTTTGACCAAGTACTTGAATATAACGGAAAAATCAACGGTGAGGAAATCGCAGGTTTGGTTGATAGATATGGTCATATATATAATGATGCATTGGTAGTTGTTGAAGCCATCGGTGGATATGGCGATGCCGTTATCTTAACATTGATGAACCTCGGTTATCCTAATTTATACTATGATGAAAATGCGTTGAAGAACTATACATTGAAAGTAACCGCTTCCAAGTTCAATAAAAAGGCGGGTGAAGCATTGCCCGGTTTCAGAAGTAACGGTTTACGTATTCAGATGATTTCGAACTTCGTTGAAATGCTTAAAAACAATTCATTCAGAGTTAGAAGTACACGTGTCATCAGCGAATTGGAAACTTGGGTATTCAAGAACGGAAGACCGGACCACCAAGATGGAAGTCATGATGATTCACTTACATGCCTTGCTATGGGATTGTTCATTGCGGTATTCTATATGTTACGTAATGAAAAGGTTAAACAAAAGGACACACAAATTGTTAAGTCATGGTATGTCAATAACGGTAACAATTCGGATTACAGAAGTAGTAAACTTGAAGACAAGGTTGTAATATCATCACCAAAGAAAATGCCGTTCTACAGTAATGTGCAAATGGCTAAGAAAGAAAAGGCAAGATTTAATGCAATGCTTTTGCTCGGCGGCTTCGGAAGGAAGAAACATTGAAAAACATTGGATAGATACTTATATTTATATTAAATAGGATTGTATACAATGCCGACAAAACCAACGATATTTCAAAAATTGACAAATATATTGTCAAATAGCAATGACATACAAACAGCAGTCAAAAAGGTAAATTCATATGGCCTTGATGACTCTGATATCCTTTTTAGAACTAAGAACAAGGATGAGTATGACAGTAAACTTAAGCAGTTAAGACAAGGCCATCTTCTTGCAAAACAGTGGAAAAAAGCAACTTATGAATTAACAAATAAATCACTTGCCGGTCTAAACGAGGTAAAGATGATGTATCGAGATGCCGACTTGATGGATTTATTTCCGGAAATAGGTACAGCACTTGATATAGTTTCAGAGGAAGCATGCTTTATCAAGAAAGATGCCTTTATGGTTAATGTCACGTCTAAATCAGAACGTGTAAAGTCGATTATACAAGACTTACTTGTGAATAGGCTTCAGATTAATGTAATGCTTCCAATGATTTGCCGAAGTATGTGTAAGTATGGTAACACGTTTATGCTGCTTGACATCAACGATGAAAACGGTGTTGTTAATTGGAAACAGTTACCAGTTTATGAAATCGAGAGATATGAAAACGGTATGGAAAATCCATATGCCGGTGCTTATGTTAATCTCAATAATATTAATTTGAATCAAACAGATTCAACAAAATTCGTGTGGGTTGGCCAATCTGAATTTATACCATATAGGAATTGGCAGATAGCACATTTCAGATTACTTTACGATTCATTACTATTGCCGTATGGTGTATCATATCTTAATAAGGCAAGACGACACTGGCGTATGCTTTCAATGATGGAGGATATGATGTTGATTTATCGTCTTGAACGTTCAATTGAAAGGCGTGTTTTTAAGGTAAACGTTGGTAATATAGATGAGGATGATGTTCCTGCATATGTAGAGGACATTGCAAATAATTTCAAGAGAACACCAATCATTGACCCAATGACCGGCCAATTGGACCTGAAGAAAAACATCTTGAATGTATCAGAAGATTTCTTCGTTCCGGTACGTGATGAAAATGCAAGCAATCCTATTGAGACTTTACAAGGTGCTCAGAATATGACTGCAATGGACGATATTAAGTTCGTTCAAAATAAAGTTGTAACTGCATTGAGAGTACCTAAATCATTCTTGAATTTTGAAGAGGCTACTGGTGATGGTAAAAACTTGTCATTACTTGATGTAAGGTTTACAAGAACTGTGAACCGTATTCAGCAGGCATTACTTATGGAGTTGAATAAGATTTGTATAATTCACCTTTATTTGTTAGGCTTCGAGGATGAACTTACTAATTTCAGCCTTACGATGAATAATCCATCTTCTCAAGCCGAAATGCTTGAATTGGAAAACATGGCAAAGAAGGTGACAACAGCAAAAGATGCAATATCAGATGCCGGTAATGGAATACAACTTATGTCATGGACAAGGGCTTGTAAGGAAATAATGGGATGGTCAGATAAGGAAATCGAAGAGAACTTACAAGAAATCAGACTTGAAAAGGCTCTTGCGGCAGAACTTGAAAAGACAGCACAGATTATCAAACGTACAAGAATATTTGATAAGGTTGATAATATCTATGGTGAGCCGGGTGCTGAATATTCAGCCGCTGCTCCGGGAGAAGACGGAGAAGAAGGTGGAATGTCAGGTGGCGGCGGTGCCGGAGGATTCAGCGGTGGTGCAGTAGGAAGCGAAGACTTTGATTTCGGTGATGAAGAAGGTGAAGAAACCGGTTCTGAAGGTGAAATGGATATGAACACTGCCGCAGAGGAAGAAGGTGCTGATATGGGCGGTGGTGAAGAAACAGAAGAAACCAAACCTACAACTTCAACAATGGGTGAAACGTATATGAGGAATATGTTGAAGAATATCATTGATGAACAAAGGGAAATGCAGAAAGATATAGTTAGGAAAAGTAAGAAATATACGGGCAAACTTGCTGAAAGAAAAAATAAATACTATAAGGAAAAGAACCGTATAAACGAAAATGTACCAATATATCAGAAAAATTTCCTGATTAATGAAGATTTAAATTCAATGATTAAACAATTGAGTAACTTAAACAATTAAAATACCTATTTATTATATAAAAGAATATAAAATGGCTGAATTTAATGATACATACCGTAAGGCAGGAATATTAATGCAAAGTGCCTTGAAAAAATATAAAGCCGGTGATATTGAAGGTGGAAACAGAGACCGTCAAATGGCCAATGAAATGTATGATAAAGCCGAAAATCAAGTAGATGCTACGGCAATGTTATATGGCGAAAACCGTAATTTTGGCACTATATTTAAGGTTTTTGAAAGTAATACATCAAAATTATTCACTGATAAAAAAGGTAACGGCAAGTTGAAGAAAATACTCAAATTCATCAAGGAAAACAAAACCTTGAAATCGGAATTTGACGCATATAATGCTTTGATTTATCCGGAATCTGTAACAAATGCAGAGGAATACGTAAATGAAGCAATCTCATTGATTCCTAATTTGGATAAGAAGACCGTTGTAGAGAACAATCAGAAATTCATAGACTTAATCCATGAACTGAAACTTAATGAAATGGTCGAAATAACAGACGATGACTTGAAACTTTATGAAGCAGTTGAATACATCGTTTTAAATCCAAAGACATTAGATAACGTGAATGAATTTGTCAATGCCAAAAAATGCATAACAGAACACATCGAAAAGAACTGCAATTATAACGATGTCACCAATGAAACCGTTGACTCAGTTTATAATAAAGGCGTTAAAGAGGTAGATGAAAACTATCAGAAGAACCTTAACGAAGATGAGAAAATGCTTGTTGAGAAATTAGCAAGTATTAATACAAAGGAGGCATATTTCGATGCAGCAAAACTTGATACATTGAAAATGCTTGACACGCAACTTAACGAATGCAATGATGACAATCGTGATGGTCTTCAGCAGATTATTGAAAATATCAATAAGAAAACATACGATGAAAACAAGTTTATTGCCGATGCCGCAGAATTTAGGGAGATAAAGAATACTTTACAAGAGCAAACAATGTCTAAGGCACTTGTACAGACACTTGCTACGGAACTTGCAAAGAAATATCGCGGAGAACCATCGAGGAATGAAGATTGGATAATCGGTGAATTAACATATAACACTCCGGATGACGTGGATACTGAAAAAATCATAAAGGATATCAAAGAATTGTCACAGAGATATAATCCTGAAGATGTCGGTTATATGGTGATTAGTAATATGATGGCCGGAAATTATAGAGGATTTTGGGCTGAAAGCAAGGAACGTTGATGACGCACGCAAATATTTTGAAGAACATCCGGATATCGATTAGGAATTACAAAAATAATACTAATATATAAAATACAAAATGAAATACACTATAAAAGAATCAGAATTAAAGAGTCTGGTAAAAAAACATATCGTTGAGGCTCTTAAATAACGTAAAGAACGTTCAAACGAAGATAGACTGAAACAATTTATAAAGGAATCAGTTAAGAGAGCCATAAAAGAAAGTACTCAAGCAAGTCATGAAGAAATTTGGGATAGAATCAAAAACTCGTGGAAATGGGCACAAAGGGATGCAACATCAGGAAAACAAATTGTAGAAAGATTCACCGGAGACCTTGCTTGGCAAATAATGCCAACTTATAATCTTACAATAGACGATTTGGAAGAATATGGAAATGTCCTTGATGTCGTTGATATCAATTTGTTAAAAAATGAAATAAAGAGTTATGAAGAAGCCACAAGAAGAGAAAAAATTGATGATGAACGTAGAAGTGCAGAGGCTTGGGCTGAAGAACAAATGTCAGATATGGGTTTTGGATTCGAAGGTGACTAAATATAGACATAATGAACAATCAGTAACGGTTGTTCATTTTTTATGACAACTATATAGGATTAGACCCTAATAAATAGGAAATCCAGTCAGCAATGGCTGAATTTTTGTTCATAGTGATTATTTATTATTATAGAAATAATGAATTGATACATATTATAATATGAAACAAAGAATAAGATTAACAGAATCAGACCTTCACAGAATTGTGAAAGAGTCGGTAAAAAAAATATTGAGGGAAAATGCGGGAAATGAATATCGTGGAGTATTTTTACCATATGACTGTGATATTAAAATATGGGGTCCAAAAATTGATATTTGTCTCGATAAAAAAGGGTGGTCAGTAGACAAAGTACAAACCGCCATTGATGATTCTTTTGAAGATAACGCATTCTAACTAATCAAACATATGGGCGAATCTCTCTGATTCGTCCATTTTTTATAGTTAAAATTTGTTAATTTACTTAAAAAGTAGTATATTTGCAGTATATTTGAAAATTTTTATGAATACTGATAACAAGAGAACTACTAAGGAATATCCTTTACCGAAAAAAGATGGTATAAACATAAGGACAAAATACGGCACATTGGATAAGAATAGTCCTAATATAATTTATATAAGGTCAAAGGCTGTAATAACGCCTATTACAGACAAGAAGGATTTTTCAGAAGAAATCATCAAGATAAAGAGGTCATTTGAGAACAAGGTAAAGGAAACGGTAAAAAATTCATGTAGTTTTGAAGACAAGCATATCTGTACAATTGAAATGAGTGAGAACGGTATTTCATTTGGTAAGAAAAGTCACGTAAAATATGACATATATGTTAAGCCGAAAGAAATGAAACCGTTGATTGAATATCATAATGATATGTTAAGGTTGTCTTACCTTTTTAATGAGGAATTATCACAATCACTTATAGATAACAATATTAAAATCGAATAGTGTAATATTTAATCTGAATAGTATATTTATAATATATTGAATAGGCTATTCAGATGAATAAATTATATAATAAGGAACAACTTGTTGAAATTAAGAAAGGTCAGACAGGCTATGGCCTTCTTATTGAACATGATGGGCATATTATCGGAAAATCTGATGTTATCAATCAGATAAAGGAAGATATTGATGCACATCATCAATTCGTCATACCTGATGATTTTGTTGTTTCTGCTGTTTTTCAGAAATACGGTATCAAAAACGCAAACGGAAGAATATATCCGGAAGAAATCCTTAAAAGGGAAGTACAGAAATATTTGGAAACAAGAGTGGCAATGCATAATGCGGTTGGTGCGTTAGACCATCCGGCTTCATCTTCATTGTCAGGACATGATGTGTCACATAACATACTTGATTTAAGATGGGAAGGACACACTCTTGTAGGTGAAATGAAACTACATCTTTCACCCGGTTATAGACGTTACGGAATTTGTTCTACAAGTGGTGACTTGGCTGCTAACATGATTCTTGACGGTATTCTTATTGGTGTATCATCAAGAGGCGTAGGCAGTGTTGAACAGAAATTCGGTGTATCAATGGTTGGTGATGACTTTGAATTGGTCGGTTGGGATATAGTTTTAGAGCCGTCAACACCGTCTGCATGGATTAAACAAAACTCGGAAGAACTTGAACCGTTTATTGAAACTGACTTAACAAAAAAGGGCAATGTCTTATCAGAGAAAATTGAGAAAATCGGTAAGATTTTGAATATTTAAATGTGACATTTTAAGAAAAACAATTATAAAGGCTATGCAAAATGGCCTATTTTATACATTTTTAATCAAAACAATATATTTATATTTAAATAATTGAATAATTTTATTCATAATGGCAAATAATATCAGAAGCGAATATATCAAGAATCTCGTAGAGGACAGAGATAAATTGACGCAGAAACTTCAAGAGACAACCAAAAACACATTGCAGAATGTTGTTGAGGAAACAATCAACAAGCAGTTGCGCCAAATGATTTCTGAAGCCAACGATGATTTTGAAGTGGAAGAGGTTAAACCTGACACTGATGATACGGCTACAAGTGATGTCGAAAATCCTGCTGACGGTGAGGGTGCTGCAATCGATGCTAACACTGAAGGTGGCGAAGATGCCGGCGCAGTTGCCGACGATAACGCAGGCGCAGAAGGTGGCGATGCTGCTAATGCAGCAACAGATGATGCCGCAGGCGACGAAGTATGGGACGGACTTGAACAGTACAAAGGTGAAGACGGTGAATATGACCTGACAAGTATGGGTAAGGACGATGTTATCAAGGTTCTTAAAGTCATGGGTCCTGAGGACGGCGTTAGAGTTCTTAAAAACGATAACGGAACTGTTACATTACAGGATGACGAAACTGACAAAGAATACATCATTGACTTAGACGGTTCTACCGGAAGTAGTAGTGACGCAGATGCAGAAGGTGATGATGATATCGAAATCGAATTGGATGACGATGATACAACAGACGAATGCAATGCAAAACCCGGTAAAGTGATTAAGGAAGGTGAAGTGAATCTTGGTTACACGGATAGTTACCAAGGGGAAACTGCTATGACAGTTGACAGTAACAAAGAAACTGCAAACAGTAAAGACACTTATTCTATGGATGCCGGTGTTCCAACTGGTACTGAGAAACCTTGGGTCGGACATAAAGGAAATATGTCACCTTATGGCAGTAAAGAAAAGAAGGTAAATGAAGGTGAAGCATGTGAGAAATGTGGAAAGAACCCTTGCGAATGCGGAAAGAAACTCGATGAAACAATGACTTCAACTGAGAACAGTGCAAACGTAAGAGGTGACGGTATGACACACGCAAACACCAACAGCCACCAGAAGTTCGCAAGAAACGGACACGTAGGTGGAGAACAGACAAGAGGTACTGGTGAAGGCTATGAACCGGCAAATGAAAGCATCGACGCTATCAAGAGAAAGGCTAATGCAATCTTCTTGGAGAACAAGGAATTGAGAAACATTGCAGAGTCAATTAAGAACAAACTTGAAGAAGCAATCGTAGTGAACAGCAGCCTCGGAAACATTATCAAGTTGGTTACTGAAAACAGTACTACACTCGAAGAGAAGAAGAATATTATCAAACGTTTTGACAGTGTTAAGACTATCAACGAAGGTAAGGTCCTCTATAACACAATTTCAGAGGAATTGAAGAAGTCAACAAAGGTTAATAATACAAGTGAAACAAAACTTGATAACCAATTGGCAGAATCAAAGAAAACACAGTTGGTTGAAACAACAATGTATCAGTCAGCAGACCTTTCAGCAACACTCAGCCTTATGGAAAGGCTTAACAAACTCTAATTCAGACGTTTTTGCGTAAAAACTGATATTTATAATTAAATAAAAAGAAAAAAGTATAAAAACATATGCGTGAATTATTAACAAGCGGCGCAGTTGGTTCTATCGAACTTAACGCCCAGAAGAAAATCAGAGCAGACATTCAAGAAAGATGGGAGAAACTTGGCCTTGTAAAAGGTCTTGAAGGTCACATCAAGGAGACTGTTTCTACTCTTTATGAGAACCAGGCAAAGCACCTCATCTATGAGGCTACTGCATCAGATAACTCAGGCTCATTCGAGACTGTTGTATTCCCATTGATTAGACGTGTATTCAGTAAATTGCTTGCCAACGATATCGTTTCAGTTCAGGCCATGAACCTTCCTATCGGTAAGTTGTTCTTCATCAAGCCTGTAACATCAGAACGTGAATGGGACTTCGCATCTGATACTCAGATTACCGATGGTGACACTGGCCGCCATGTTGGTCTTATGGGTTACAAGAGAACACAGAAGAACCGCCTCTATGACGAGAACGGAAATCCTGTTGCTTTCGATGCCGATGACCAGAGAACTTGGAACACAAGAAACCGTTACTATCTTCCTGATGAGGTTGTACAGCCAACTCAGACAGATGCCGATACCACAGAGCCTGAAGTAACGAAGTATATGAAGAAGACTCTTTATGACCTCTTCTACAATGACTTCCTCTTCGACAACTCTAAGGGTAAGGTGACTATTAAGGTCGGTAAGGCTTCTGTTGTAAAAATCCTTCCTAACGGAGACTATGAGGACGTTGACCCTGCTGACATTCCAGTTAGCCCACTCGACGGTTCAATCAGTTCACTTATGCTTAAAGTAGGTGGTTTCAGTCAGTTCAATGCAGGCCACTTGATTGGTCCTGATGGTAACGAAATGGATACCGAATCATTCCTTGCTTCTTTGAAGGTTATTGCTAACAAAGACTTCACTGACGATAGCGAAGATGGTAAGTACACTACTTTCAAACAGGGTGAGTCAATCCAGTTCCGTGTTGTTACTCAGAAATATGCAACCGGTCTTGTAGATTACGCTCCTACTTGTGACCCACAAGGACACATCTATATTGAGCTTGACCTTACAAAACCTTGCAAGAACCAGGGTACTACAATCAACGGTTACATCGGTTTGAATCCTGAGACTGTAATTGACCCTGCTGCTGACTTCCAAGTTGCTTGGGCAGAGTACGATTCACTCGAACTCGAAACTGAAATGGGTGAGGTTTCATTCCAGCTTACTTCAGTAACTGTTTCTGTTGAAGAGCGTAAACTTCGTGCTACTTGGTCACCTGAACTCGCGCAAGACGTTTCCGCCTTCCACAATATTGATGCTGAGGCTGAATTGACCGCTATCCTTTCAGAGCAGATTGCTGCTGAGGTTGACCGTGAGATTCTTCGTGACATCCGTAAAGCTGCTCCTTGGCAGGCACGTTGGGACTACAACGGTTGGCAGAGAATTGGTACTCCATCAACTGTTTACACACAGAAAGACTGGAACCAGACTCTTATGACTAAGATTAACATGATTTCGGCACAGATTCAGAAATCTACACTTCGTGGTGGTGCTAACTTCATCGTTGTTTCTGCTGAAATTTCAGCCGTATTGAATGACCTTGAATACTTCCACGTAACGGATGCAAGTGCTGAGAGTGAGCAGTACAACATGGGTATCGAAAAGATTGGTTCGCTCCAAGGTCGTTACCAAGTGATTGTTGACCCATATGCACCACACTGGTCATTGATTATGGGACATCACGGTACATCACTTCTTGACACAGGTTACATCTATGCACCATATATTCCTATGGCTTTGACTCCAACGATGTACAATCCATTTAACTTTGCTCCTGTTAAGGGAATTGCAACTCGTTACGCTAAGAAACTTGTGAACAACCGTTACTACGGTGCTATCAAGTGTGATGGTCTCGTACATTGGGATATCAACGAACTCCGTTAATCTATTGATTATCAATATATTACAGACACTATATTTAAAAGGATTGGACTTGTTTCAATCCTTTTATTTTTGTCCCAATAAAAGGTTTATAACATTTTTATAAACCGTTCAATTTTGTTCCTATAGTCATAATTTAAGTTAAAAATGTTTAAAATGCATTTATTTTATTGTATAATATTTGGTAGTTTCAAATATTTATAGTATATTTGCAGAAAATTAATGAAAATGGCTACAATAGAGGAAAGAAAAAACAAATTTATTGAAAAGGCAAAGGTCGTTCATGCCGGTGAAAACCTTGATTATTCACAAGTTGAATATAAAGACAATAGGACACCGGTAAAAATCATTGACCATGATTTAAGACCAGATGGTACGGAATACGGAGAATTTTGGCAAACACCTTGGAATCACTTGAAAGGGCAAATGCATCCAGATAAACGTGGTATGAGAATTTCAGCAACCAAACAATCTAAGCAAGAAGAGATTATTGAAAGATTTAAAAAGGTTCATGCCGGTGAAAACCTTGATTATTCACAAGTTGAATATAAAGGAATGCATGTGAAAGTTAAAATTATTTCACATGACTTAAAGCCTGATGGCACGGAATACGGTGAATTTTGGCAAGAACCTGTTGTACATTTAAAGGGTTGCACACATCCAGAAATTGGAAGAAGAAAGCAAATATTAAAACAATCATCAACAACAGAAGAATTTATTAATAAAGGAAAAATTGTTCATGCTGATGATGATTATTCATATGAATATGTTGATTACATTAACACACACACAAAAGTGGATATATTCTGCAACAAAACAGATTCAAAAGGAAAAGTACATGGACTTTTTAGTATTATGCCGGATAATTTTTTAGCAGATAAAGGATGTCCTAAATGCGGTAATCATTTATCAAATGGTGAAGATGAAATTATTGATATGATAAAGAAACTAAAGCCTAATACTAAAATTGAAAAGTGTAATCATTCTATTTTAAATGGTAAAGAATTGGACATATATTTACCAGATGAAAAAATTGCTTTCGAGTTTGACGGATTACGATGGCATTGTGAATTATTTAATAAAGACAAATTATATCATCTGCATAAAAAACAAATGTGTGAAACTAAAGGAATTATATTATTTCATATTTTTGAGGATGAGTACCTTTATCACAAGGAAGCCTTATTTGCTAAAATTAAACATATACTAAATTCTAATGAATATTTACCGAAAATTGGCGCAAGAAAATGTATCATAAAAGAAATAGATAAAGAAACAGCCAAAGAATTTCTTAATAAAAATCACATACAAGGGTATAGTAAAGCAACATTACATCTTGGCGGTTTTTATAAAAATAAATTAATATCTGTTATGTCTTTTATGAAAGAAAGAACTAAAGATGATTGGATATTAATTAGGTCATGTAATGATTATGACTATATTGTACAAGGCATGACATCTAAAATGTTTAAATATTTCTTAAAACACTATAAATGTAAAGAAGTTAAAACTTTTCTAGATAGACGATGGGAATATAATCCAGAAAATAATGTATATATAAAATGTGGGTTTGAGATTGATTCATATCTTGACCCTGATTATAGATACACAAACGGACATGGAGAAAGACATCATAAATTTGGTTTTCGAAAGAAAATATTACATAACAAATATGGTTTCCCATTAACTATGACAGAACGAGAAATGACCGAAAAACTCGGTTATTACAAAATTTGGGATTGTGGATTAATAAAGTACATTTACAAGAATCCGAACTATTTATAATAAATACATAATTTAGAAACGATGGCTAAAATTTCAGCAGACGATATTTTTAGAAAAGTAAAAGACGAAATATTCAATCTCAGGAACTTGGGTGAATTGAAAGTACCTATTGTTGCGGACAATTATACCGTTCCTACAGAGGACGATATGTTAAGGGCATATTGGCAGGAGAAAGACAATATAACGGTGGCATATAATGGTCAGAAAAGATTAATCCCTTGTCCTATTAGTGCTAAGAATGATGAATACATTGCAAGATGCATAATGCAGGGATTTGCCCAAATTTATCTTGGCCGTAACGAAAGCAAAAACATCAGCCGTGAGGATGCAATAAATGTAATGGAAAATACAATTACAAGACTTGTGAATGAGGGTTTGATGGAAGTGGATGACAGTGCTGTTGGAGAAGGTGAGGATGAAGAAGAAATCCATTTCATAACAGATAACAACAGAATTGTCCTTACAGTATTACATGAATTATGTGGTAATTGTCCGCATTATGTTACATGTGATATTGACAGATATGATGCTTATGTTGATTTCAGTGATTTATACATTATTGTAAGTATGAATGACCAGGGCTATATCTATGTAAGCAAGGTTGAGGGAAGTGTGCTTGACAATAAACAGTTCGCAGCTGAACTATGGAAAGAGGTCGGTGAATGTGTGAATAAGATAAACAACTTCAATTATAAATTAACGGATTTGAATATTAGCGGCAGAAGCAGTCGTTTTTAATAACAAATAAGGACTACTCTTAATTGGGTAGTCCTCTTTTTTTGTGTCTTAAGATGTTATACGAATCGACGTATAATCC
>Ga0326512_10001522_pt1 | contig 17717 bp, 21 predicted proteins | sample 1_2617_0518_D_FD_203652 | JGI IMG/M metagenome (GOLD analysis project Ga0326512, IMG submission 203652) | Bovine rumen microbial communities from UC Davis, California, United States - 1_2617_0518 | ecosystem: Host-associated > Mammals > Digestive system > Stomach > Rumen | place: USA... | reverse complement strand
GCGGTGGCATCTTCAAATCCAAATGCAGCAATGTAAGCTGCATCCACAAACACATCACACCACGGCACATTGACAGCGGAGAATAAGTACAGCTTCATGTCCCAATTGCCGTCAGCGTACTTGTTGCTCCCGTCGTACCCTTCGTGATACCCAATCTGTGACTTGCACCAGTCAACGAGTTTCTGCTTCGCTTTTGTAACTGTCATCATTGTCGAGCGCTCCTCCGATGAAATGTGCGTCTGCACGACATTCTGGACATACTCCGGGGTCGTTTTTCCCTGCACTTCTGTACTCCCTTCCGCACTTACTGCATCTGAGGATTTCGCAGTGTCGGTTCGCCCAAATCCGAAGACGCCCTCTAACCACTTCAAAAAAATCATTTGGTGTCATCATTGCCTCCGAAATCAATTTGGCAGGCATCTCCATCACATGAAGCCTCGGCCACATAAATAGGTTCGATGCACTCATCAACAAACATCTCTAACTCATCCTGCGTAATCATGATTTACACCTCGATTTGAAAAATGAGATGCACTTTTTGTGCTTAATAAGTGCATCTCGATTCTAAGATCAAAAAACTTCAAGTTTTTGAACTTACAATAGCGGTTGAAAACGATTGATCACAGGAGTTACCCCGTATTCAAAACAACTGAGCCGCTTCAGTTTCAATGTACGGTTTGCGCGTGTCTGGTAAGGACATTAATGCCCTTACCATTTGTTAAAACTTAGTTAGTAACTAATTGCTCCATTTAAAATCTCTCTTTCTTCGGCACGTTCTGCAAATATAACAGTCATCAGTTTTGTAAAGCATTTCACTTCTTACTCCACAAACAAAACAAGAAACTGGAGTTCCTTTACGTCTTCTCCGTTCCCTTAAAGACGTTCTAGGCATCGGCTGATTAAAATATGATTCATTTACTGGCATATCTTATCTTCCATTTAAGTGACATCCTTTAAATAATATTACCGTAAACTGAAAACAGCGTTGACAACCAGTTTCCCATTATTTCAGAATTGGCTTTTTGTTCATCGGCAGACCATGACACGTTTTCTTCTGGAAATCCATTATTTGTCTCAAATGTCATACCGATAATATTACAGGCATATCTCGCCCACCTTGCGGCAGTTGGACGTTCTGTTGCGCTGATTGTCATATATCCGCACAATGCAGTTCCAACATCTTGTAAACTGTAATCCTGTTCAAGATGTGCAGTTATGTTTGTTAGATGAAATGCACCTGCGTCTATGATTTTTGACAGGTAAATATCACTGTCAAAATGTGTAAGAGACAACCAGTTAACATCTTGATAAGTTGAAACCTTATAAAACCCATTAGTGTGCCAATCTATAAAGAAAAGGCAATCTGGATGTGCCTCAACAAGATCACGAACTATTTGTGTTTCTGGTTGGTCAAATGCCGCTGCTCCACCGTAATCAGAAGATGTGGGGTCATCTCCTGCGGTAAACTCTGGCGTATCATAATTGCGGTTTAAATTAACGCCATTTGCATTTTTGTATGCGGAATTGTCAAAACCATATCTGTTAACCACAGGAATAACTATAATTTCAACATGATTTCGCAAATAGTCCAATGTTCTGTCATTTTCCCATTTCGCACATATATCACTCATGAGATAATACAAGCCATAAACAGAAGATTTTTCTGCACCGTGTTGACCTGCAATAATGATTATTTTGGGCATTTTTGTCGCACTACTGTTGTTTGCGTATTTTGGCTTAAAGTCATAAGAATAAAGGTGGTCACTGTTTGAAGAAGCGCCAAGATCAGTTTTTGTGATGTAATTTGAATATGCCGTTACAAGAGCATCAAATTTTGTATAAATCTCTGAGGAAGTTGTATTTTCTCCAAACAGAGTATAATCAGAACCTTGCCCGTTATAATACTCAGACAACATTGAAATGTTCCCATAATTTACCTTTTTGTAATAAGGGCTATTCTGAATTCGATACATATAGACATCAGACTGGAGCAAAAACGGAAGTTTATCACTATAAAACGTGTAATACGGCAGAATGGTATTTTCGGAGTTGCCCGCCCCGGTAAAAATAACAAGTCTATAATTGTATGTATTATGGTCAAATTCTGCCCATTCATGGAGAAGATTGGTGATAGGGCTTGCTCCTGCAGTTGACGGAATTACACCCTGATAGCTTGAATCGCTCTTCTTATACTTGTACAACCAAAACCCATATTTTACATCACTAATTGCGGAGCTGTAATCATTGGCTCTGATATAATTAACCGTTGACGGTAAGTTCCCGCTTGTACGAACGAATTGTTTCCCGACAGCGGATGTAGGAGAACCATTTACGCCTGTTGCAATAATAATATGCCCACGTTCAAAATCGCTTGGTCTAATACTGATTATTTTACCATATCCATAATCCATAGCTGCAAGGTCAGATTTGCCACTTAAGGATTCCTTTAAAGCACCAACATCATCTGCCAGAACAGCCGGTTTTACATTGGTGTTGGTCTGAATTGTCCCTCCCACAGCAATAGCAGCGGTGACAATATGGAGTACACCCTTCCAGTAAAAATACTCACCTACAGCGTGTGCGACTGTCGCAGTATTCGTGGATTCCGGTTTGCCTGCGATCATCGCATTCTCTTTATCCTTGAAGTGGTCAAGGCCTTCAAGAGTAATTTTCTTAGACATATTCTACCTCCTTCATGAGTATAGTGCCGCGTCAATATCGGCGTTTGTGGCCACATCGCCAGCTTTGATCACCCATTCGCTGCCACTCCATGTGTACGTCTCGTACCACTCGTCGGCGACCAGATAGATCTCTCCGACGTTACCAGAGGCAGGGAGTTCTGACTGGCTTGCCACTACCCCTTTGACTTCAAAACCGGAGCCAAGCTGGGCAATTGACTTGGAGATCGCCCCCTGCAACGCAAGAGGGATTACACCATCCATCTTTTCCATGTCATCTTACCCCCACTGCTGACTGCTCTCATTGAAGAACGAAACGGTCTGACTGTCCACGAGGAACATATAGCTGCCGTTCATGATGTCTTCAGTGGGCAGACTGGATTTGTCAGCATCATTGCAGGATCCGGTAATCACGCGCATTGTCGTGCCGTCTTCCTGAATGTAACGCCGCTCATCATTAATGCGAATCATTGTGCTGCCTCCTTACGAATAGAGTAATTCGTCGATGTCTGACGTTGTTGCAACGTCGTCCGCAATGGAGTTGTACACTCCACCATCTGTCCACGCGGAGCCATTGTAGTAGTACCAGTGCCCGTTTGTCATGCCGCTTTCGGAGCCTGTGTACACATATACCTTTGTGGTATCAGTCATGCCTGCTTTGGTGTTGGATGTCAGAGGGGAACCAACATATCCAGCGGCCTGAATGGCATACCGGGATGCCTCATAGGCACTGTCAGCAGATTCCTGTGCAGAAGCAGCAGACTGCTGGGAATGCCACTTGCTGTTGTTGTGATACGTCTCATCGCTTTCAGGAACGTCCTCTCCGCTTCTCTGGCCTACTGCCCATGCCTCGGCATTCTCCTGTGCCTCCAACGCGCCCTCATAGTGTTCTCGCACGTATTCGGCGTCCTCGTGCATCTGCACCAACCAATCCTCATACGGGTCTGGGAACTCCATGTCCGCATCGATGGATCTCAGAACTGAGGTGGAGTAAATCACACTTTTGGCCACTGCCGCGTCGACAATGTACACCAACTGTGCCCGGCCACGCCCGGCAAATGCAGTGTCAGCATTGCTGACTACCCATGACACAATTCCATCTTCAACCGTGATCGGACACGCATACGGTGCCGAATCCTTGCATCTCTCATGAAGCAGTTCAAACGATCCTGCTCCGTACTCATCCGCCCATCCACTCGCATCAAACTGTACTGTTACAACTTCATTCTCACCCTGCCGTCCAAGAGAGATTACGATTCCCTCCTGCGCTGTAATGTATTTCAAAATGGATTACCTCCCTTCTGACTTAGTAATAGATGATGATGCCACCATCTGCACCGTCCTGTGCCTTGCCAGCAGATCCGCCAGTACCCGGCGTTGACGTGCCTTCAACAAACTCAGTGAACAGCCACTGAACCGTTGCCTGTTTAGCTACAGAAGCAGCAGCGCCTCCGCCTCCGCCTCCGCCGAATCCACCAGATCCGCCTTGACCTAATGCGGTGATTGTGCCGTAGTTCGTGTCCAAACTGAACTGCGGTTTTTGTAGGTAGAAGTTCGCAGGAACACTCGCTCCGTTGCCTCCGTTGCCTCCATGTGTCGTGTTGGTTTCATGCCAGCACCACGGGTCACCATCACGGAGAACACGCCCAGTATCATAGTCGCCATAGAAGTTCGTCGGATATGCAGAAGCATTGTACCCTGCCCCACCACTGGTTCCAGCAGCGCCGAAGCAGGCGCCTCCGCCACCTCCACCGGGAATACCTACAGAGCATTTCCAGCCGGTGTAGTCGATGTAGTTCTGGCCTATTTTGGCGTTATTCCAGAGTCCCTGCTTATCGGATGCACTGGTGTATGCATACCATACCGGAGGCGGATTCGTTCCATTTGCGACATAATAGAGGCCGGTCAGCGCTGTATACGCCTGATTGATGATCGTCTTGAAACTGGTCGGAGCGCTCACGAATGTACCGGATCCGCCGTATCCACCCTGATATGTGGCAGTGCTATACTTGAATGTGCCACCATCTGTACCGCGACGTTTCTCTGTTTCTGAGGCGTTATCAGATGTCTGCCCGGCGTCACCACCATCACATCCATCTGTGATGCCAACATAGTTCGTGCCCGGCATTGCCTCCATTGCATTTACGCTGTCAAAGCAGTATCCAATGTCGGACGGAGTACCGTCAGCAGAGGAATACAATGTGCCACCAGTTTTCTGGAAAGTCGTATCTCCGCCTTCAGCGCCATATCTGACATGACCAAGAGTCTGGTAGTCCGCATATGTCAGCACCGCACCACCGGCTCCGCCTTCGCCCAAGGAGTAGTTGAATACATCTCCCGGATTGACGTCAATCGATGTGATGTAAATGGATCCGCCATGACCGGGGGCGCCAGAGACGCCACCTTTACCACCAGTGCCTCCATCAGCAGCGGACTTGCCCGGTTCACCCGGAGTGCCGCTGTCGCCTCCCTTTCCGCCACCAATCAGGATGACACGGATGCGATGAACTCCATCAGGAACAGTCCATGTACCAGTCAACGGGGAGGAATCCGGGTCGGTAGTGTCGTTGTACGTCTTCGTGTTGTGATAGATAACATGAAAGTTATCAAACGCCACGTCGTCGTATTCTTCATTCACGCCACACAGGAACTCGCAGGATGCTTTGACAAAGGAGGAATACACCTTGTCGATCTTCTGCAAATAGCCTGCCTGATTCTCACCAAATGCGTCTTTCAGCGCATAATACTTACCAGCCTGCTCATCGTTGTACTTAATATCCGCCTTCACGATGTACCGGTTGAAGTAGTAGTCTGCCAGACGGTCTGCCACGTTCTCGCTGTTCAGGAACGAGATCAGATAGACGTCAGTTACGGACACTTCATATTCCTTTCGCGTTGCCACATTGGCATTACGCTCAATCTGGAAGGTAGTATGGTACCACGGATATCCCTTTAGGATTCCGCGCCCAGAGACTATAGCTGAGTCCGTAGTTGCGTTTGTAAATGTTAATGTGCCGCTTGCAGTCAATGAAGTAGGAACAATAGGAGCGGTCGAAAACTTGATCAACTCACCGTTCGCTACGTTGCCCTGCGTGTTGTCATACAGCACAACATAATCAGGATGACCGCTGTTAAAGTAAAAGAAATCATGCTCAACAACGATGATCTTTGTGGCCAACTGCGGATATTCCACCTTGCCAGTATCAAAGATTTCAGCATCCGCAATAGTTCCTGCACTTGCATGATCGATGTAATCGAAAACCACGCGACGATTTACAGCGTCCCAGAATGCATGGATGTTTGTAGCAAACAGCAACTGCTGCAATGCATGGCGTCGTGTGCCATACGGTATCCATCCAAACACGATTTCGTTTGCTACATTGGAACAGTCATAATCAAACAGCGTACCAGAGGCGCCAACGATATATCTCAGTGCCGCAGGGAACTTATAAAATGTAAATTTGTTGGTTGTGGAATCCTTATATCCACGGAAGATCGCGCCCGGGAACACCTGCCTGTCCAGCATGGCGATGATTGATGCACAGTCATACCGGAATACATGGTTCCCTATCCGGGAGGAGGTATCGATATAGAACGTCCTGTCGATATCTCCACCGGCATTTGTGTGCCGCACCGGAGAACCATACGGGAACGCGGTGAGTTCAGTTCCATACACTGCGGAACCGTTCTCAAATGTGCGTTCCTGCATTGCCTCCAGATCCATCGTATCGTATGCGAGTTCGTCTCCAAGGTAGGAGACTTGCTCACTGGTTTTCAACGACATGATCGCATCTGCCGATACTTCTGCCAGTTCCTGCGTTGGCGCGTCGTGCTGATAGATGTGTACGTAGTTTTCAGAAATGTCGTATGCCATTCTTTATACCTCAATCAGCGGGAATGTAACTTCTTTCCACACCAGATTGCCTTGCGTATCATAATGGGAAATCGTTGCCGGGTTATTGTTGGAATACATCCATACGGTGCGCTGCCCCATCTGCGGGTCATCATACCGGACGTAGATATACTCCGGGTAAATCAGCTGGAGAATGTTCTTCAGAGTGTCTTCATCCAGCAGGATGCAAGTGACGTCGATGCGGATTTTTGTGGTCACACGGTCACGTTCCATAGTGCCTGTTATAGTTCTGCCAGAGTTTGGGCCATCTATGTCGTTCCGTTTCCATGTGACGCCACCAATGGCAATCTGGGGAGTTATATCCATCCAGACGCCACTTGTTTGGATCGCTATATTCATCGTGTCACCACCTTATGCGTTCACGAGGCTGGAGCCACGTTCGTTTGCCACTGCTTTCGTGTCGTTGTAAATTGCGCGGGCGAATTCTTTACCGTTGATATACAGAGGAACCTCGATTGCCTCCTGCCGTCCACCACCTGAACCCAGAACAGCGGACACAGCGTTTGCAACGCCCTGAGAAACTGCGGCAACGATCTGGTCGTTGTTGACAACAGCATTGCTGCTACCGATTTTACCAACCAGTTCAGCGCCTGCCTCACGCGCTACGAACAGTTCGCCCATATCCGGGAAACCACCGTTTGCATACCAAGAAACACTAAAGTGCGGTACGCTTGGAGGATTCAGCGAAAAACTACCAGAAATTGAGAAATGCGGTAATTTAAGCTTTGGCAGTTTCCACTCAAAGTTCATAATCTCTTTGAGTTTTGTGACAGCGTTTGTGAAGATCTGCTTAACTCCATCCCACTTTGTGGTGAACACTTCAATGATGTCACCCATGAGATTCGTTATTACACCAAGCACAGAAAACATCACGTTTGTCAGTGTGCTGACAATCGTATCCCAGACACCAACAACAATATTCTTGATATTGTCCCATGCCCCCTGCCAGTTTCCAGTGAAGACATTAATGAACAACATGAGGACATTTTGCAGGATTGCAATTGCACTGCGGAAAAGATCTACTACAATTGCCCACGCGCTACTGAATGCAAATACAATCGTGTCACCAAATACATACCAAATTGCCTGAATTACTGCGGTGCCAATCTGTATTGCTGCGCGCAATGCCTCGATTGCCATCTTCGCAGTATTCACCGCATCTACGAACATTCCACCAAGGTCATTGGCAATCGGCTTGATGAGGTTATCCCAGAGTTCTGCAAGAACCGGCTTCAGTCCATCTGCGACATCTGCAAATACTTGCAACGCCTGTGCCATAGCAGAAAGCAAAACCGGAGCCGCTTTCTCAATTGTCCACCCTGCCAGCGGCAGCAGGACTTCTGTATATCCAAAATACAACGCGCCATTAATGATGTCCGCCAGACGGGATGCCGCAGCACACACTTCATCCCACGATTCAATGAGGAAAGTGAAGTCTAAGCTATCCCACCAATCCAGCGTAATCTGTCGAAGCTGTTCTGCCCATTTATTTACAGCGGGTTCCTCGACGAACATATCGCCGATTGCTGCTCCCCCGCCTCCTCCGCCTCCAGAGTCCTGATCTTCCAGCTTGTTGATTTCATCGAATCCCATCAGCTGGTTCTTCCACTCTTTCGCGGCAGCGGCACCACCGGCAGTGGCCTCCGCCCATTTTTCAGATGTCTTTACGGCTTTACTATATGTACTACGTCCGCCCAAAACTGCAAACAGCCGGGCAATAGCGTTTGCTGCTGCGGTCGCCAGAGAAATAATCGCGTTCAGAATAGGAGCAAGGTTGGCCAATAATTCTGCGAATGCCGATCCGATACCATTGACAGCGCCAGAACTTGCCTGCTTAATAGAATCCAGCGCCTGTGCAACTTGCCCACCAAGCGTTGCACTATAGAGATACGCATTCTTCATGCCTTCCGTCATGGCCTTCATCAAAGCACGAATTACCATTCTTAATGCCATCAGTTTGGCCATACGTCCCATCGTGTGCAAGAGTCTACCCATGCCTTTGCTGGCAGTTTCAGAGTTGCCCTTTAGCCTTCCAAGCGCCTTGCCAAGACGGTCGACACCGCGTCCTGTGGCATCACCCGTTCGCTGGACGTGAAATGTTAGATTCTGTACTTCCAATGTTCTCACCGTCCTGTTGCTGTTTCTTCAGCGCCAACTCACGTTCACGCTTGTGCTTTGCCTCAAAACGTCTGCCCATCTCATCGAGTGCTGCCCGGAACTCTTCGATTTTCTTTTTCTTTTCCAGTTCCTTTTCCTCATCAGTGAGAGGTGTCAAGCGATGCGGCTTGTCAGGATATTTCGCATTTGAGTGCTTATTGAACGACTTCGACAACGCAACACTAAGTGCTTCATAGAAGTACATTCCCTGCAACCACAACTGCTCATTTTGACGTTCGACATTGAGGTTGTGCAACCGCACATAATATTTGAGTTTGGTATAGTCGCCATACCAAAATTCCTCATACGGAACCCCTATGGACATATAGTAGACGCATAATTTGTCTAACATATCTCCAAACGACAACTTCTTACCAAACTCATCTTTATCAGAAAGTGCCTGTGCGGTTATTTCGTCACTTTCCAACTGACGTTTCCCTGCTCACCACGTCCCGTCAGTTCTTCTGCCACTTCTGCCAGCATATCGCCAAGTGTCTGCATAAGCGCATCAACCGGGCGGCCTTCATCATCATATTCAATAGACATATCCTCTGCCGACCGTTTCAAGGATTTAAACAACGCTGTAATAGTTGACCTCGACTCAGTCGGATGGTTCGCCAGAAACGCATACCGGAAAAGGATCTCCGGTGCTGTGAACACCATGCCCTGCAATTTCTCAATACCATATCCGTCACGATCCATTTTCTTCATGACACTGGCATTGAACTCCAGCGTATAATGCTTGCCATTGGCGTCAAATTCAATTCTCGTCTTTTCGTTTCTCTCCATTGCACGCTCCTACAATTGTAAATAAGATATATGGGGCAATTGCCGTACTGGCAGATGCCCCATCTTTATCACGTAGACGCAGCCTGCCACCCGGCGTATTCATTCTCGATAATCTGGAGATTACCCTGAACCGCCGATGCAGATTCAACATCCGGGAATGCCACAGCACACGGTTCACCACGGAAGTAAACACTCTGCGTGTCATTCGGCATTGTGAATTCAAACCACATACCTTTGCCTTCAGTCAGAGCAGCATAATCAGCAACGATCAGTGCCCAGTCAGCACGGGATGTGGGGTTGATGTTTGCGCTCAGAGACAAGTTCCCATCATTCGACATGAGACCTTTGATAAATCTATGTCTAACTCGCTCACTGAGAGGCGTGACGTCATACATATCGTAGTCAGCGCCAAGGCCAGAAATGCCCGTAACATAGTCGGCAATGTTAAGAGTGGCACCGGTTGCCTTCTCTTTATAACCGGTTGTCGGACGGGTACCGGCAGTGGTTTCGACTGCGTATTTGATTACAATCCCGGCAGTACTAATTTCACCAGCCATTGTATTTCTCCTTTATAAATTAATTCGTTGGCATTTCATCGGCATCACCGATTACGCGCCTATATGTTGCCCGGAGGCGATAATTTGTACCATTGTCCCCGTTCTCTACAATGATCACGTTGGCCTCATTGTAGAACAGACGGAAACAGGCATTGCGAACGATTTCCAGAATTGCGTATGCTTCAGACAAAGAACCATTCATTCGTCCACTTACAATTTGTATCTCAACAGTGCTTGTGCGAATTCCCTGTGCCCCGGAGAATGTCATATTCTCACGGTTTCGGAAATCCCCAATCTCACTGATAAACACAGCAGGCTTGGACGGTGGCACGGGTTCATATGCTCCAGCGATATACATTGAGGGATAGGCATCAGCTACAGCATCGTGTATGAAATTGTATACAGCGTTGCGCGTAATCTTCATGAAAACACCCTCTCTGCGACATCTCGCCACTGCTGAAGAACAGTGTCCCACGCGCCCTGCATGGCGTTCCGTGGACGGACTTGCGTATAAATGGTATTGCCGAAAATCCAGAATCCATCGATGTGATAGCTTGGACGTGGCTGGCGCGGATTTTGCTCAGAATACGAACCGGGTCTTACATCCACACCGGTCTGCCCGGCAAAGATGTTCCCGCTGTTGACAGAATCGCCAGCGCCAAATTCCAAGAAGATGATATCTTCTCCAGCTGCATTGATCGCATATCCATTGGATATTGGTTCAACCGTCACCGTAATCATGCCACCATATCCAGATTCCGCCGTACTTCTGCCAAGTTCAGCAATTTCTGCAAGAAACTGATCGACTTTGCGTTCAAACTTCAGCAGTTCTCGCTCATACCGACGTTCAGCACGACGAACGCTGGCTGGATCCATTGGGTCGAAAGGAACTACTACCCTACCCACTGATAGTCACTTCCCTGATCGCATACACGATATCATGCAGGCCTTCGGCCTTGCGGGCAACAACGTAGTTGTGCGGCTTGTCTGGAGTCTCACCAATCCAGAGGATCGTGTCCTCTTGGATAGGGCAATTCAAGTCCGCTGTGGTCATCGTCTTGCTGTAGACGCAGTCAATACCAAACACCTCTCTGTTCGCATTGCCCCTCGCTGGAGACACATTAATGCGAAGAGGAGTCGGATCTGAGTAGGTTTTCACCTTCTCGCCGGTTTTGTACCCATTGCTGTCTACAGCATCGGTGTACCTCGTGAACAGGGCGTAATAGATGTTCTGCTTGTTGATTTCCAACTCGCGCATATCATCACCCTATCCTTGGAATCTGGTTGACGTGTGCCCGGATGTATTCCAGCATATCGGTATAATGCCATTCTCTGGTGATACCGTTCTCAACGTGTTTGAACTGGTTCTCGCCACCCTGCATATTCAACCCGGCGACAACGGCCTGCACGATGACTCCATCGTACTTTGCAGGCACTTCCGCGTCCTCCGGTTTGTCAGCGTAGTTGATATACATCCAGTTGAGGATTTCCTCACGCGCCGAATCAAGGTAGACGGTCAGGGCATCGTCCTGCGAAGAGTCTTTGATTTGAAGGATTGTTTTCAAAGTCTTCATCTTTCCAGCACAGTTCAACGCGTCCACCTCCTGTTCCTTTATTTGCCTTCAGCGGCAGTTTTCTTGCTGCGTTTCTTAGGAGGTGCAGCCTCCTCCTCTTTCTTCTCAACTTCCTCGACGGGAACGGCCTCGTTGAAGAGGCCGATTATAATCCCGCCGGGAATCTCAGTTACCGGGCAATCCATGATCAGGTGTTCGCGGTAGAGGCACGATGTACGTAAACACCCTTCACTTTGTGCTTCAGAACGAAGATGTCGTGATAGAGGCGCACATCAAACTTGTATGCATCCATAGTCTGGTTCACAGACGGTTCAAAGATGCGGAGCGGATGATGCTTAATCACGGAACGAATGGCGTTCGGATTGATGATCATGAAGTTAATGGGATAACCACCAGCAGTGACAGTGTATCCAAAGCTGTTGCTGGCGCCAGTGTTCAGAGTAATTGCGGTATTGAAACGATTCTTCGGAACACGGACAACTTCCATCTGGTTGAATACTTCGATTTCACGGTTCACACCGTTCTCGTTGGCCAGAATACGGGTGGTCTTGCCCTTGAGGCCAGCGTAGAACTTCTCGGAAACATAGAGGAACATACCGGGGGCATATGCCTCGTCATCTGCCATAGTCATCTCGGCTGCATCAATGAGTGCCGGGCAGTCTGTGGTGCCTACGGTAATGTCAGCGGCTGCGCTGGATACTCCAGAGGTGGATGCCAGCTTGGCAAAACGGTAAGCATCAACTTCCGGGACTTCCTTGGTACGAACGAATTCGCTTGCCAGAGTGCCGAATGCCATGCCCATCGTCTCTTCGTTGTCCATTGCGTCAACAATGAGGGAAATGCCACGATCCTGACCGAGCGTGTAGGGAACCCAACCTGAAGTTACAGAACCGGCAGGGAAACCAGTGGCGCGGCTGTAGTTGCCGAAACCGTCCATCTCGGTTTCAAAGATTTCAACTTTGTTGCCACCAACCCAGTTGATGTTGCCGTTCGGAGTATCCAGTCTGGAGGTCAGGGATTCTTTCTTATAAACACCATCAAGAATCGGCAGAAACTTCTCTGCAAGTGCAATAGTATTTGCCATTGTAGTAATCTCCTATCAAAGTAGTATTACAACCCCGCATATTTCATTGCATCTGCAACGATCTTGTCTTCAACGGTCTGCGGCTGCCCGGCAGGAGGTGTTCCTACAGACAGATGGGGTTGTTTGTTAAGTGCCGCAGCTTCAAGATTTTTCTTTGTGTCAGCGATGAACGCCAACTGGTTTTTCAGCACAGTCTCAGTGTCGCCAGTGGCCTGTGCTTTGGCTGATGCAGCCGCAAGTTCTGCGGAGTATCCAGCCGCGAGGTACGCCTTCTCCAGCGTAGCAACAGTCTTGTCCATACGGAGAGTCGCCAGTTCTTCCTCAATTTTCTGCTGCTGTTCTTTGCGCTCTGCCTCGGCCTTCTCGGCCTCTGTCATCTTTTCATGAAGCTGGCGTTTCCAGCTGGCAGCCTCGCTGTTCGATTTCGACAGCGCTTCCTTGAGTTTCTGGATTTCTCCGTCGTTTGTGGCCGGTTTCGGATCGTCAAATTCAAAACCTTCCAGCGCTTTCAGTTTGTCCTCAACGGACATGGATTCATAACCAGCAATTTTGCTTACATCAACCTTCATGTCTTACTCCTTTGCCTTTTAAGGTCTTCAGTGACCATGTGTGCGATTATCGTCTTCCCTGACGTTTATTTATTAAGTGGCATTCGCCAAGCTTACAGAGAGATAACAGCGGCAGTTTACGTTCAATTCAGGATCATCGAAATCTCCGGGAAACCGTGCCTCATGACCGTCCCATGTTACAAAGACGTCGTCAATCGGCACCGTCTGCCCTTCGATGTCCTCATGCGCTTCACGTACCTTGTCATCCATCATGGTTTCCCATGTTTTCATGACTTCAAGGCCGCTGGACTCGGCCGCTGTGTACAACGCCTCGTTGGAGTCCCGGTGAGATTCCGTCTCGGCGATACGCATGATGTCCTCAACAGTGCCACCGGCATCAATCTGGTACCGCAGGCGCTCACGCCACGTTTTCCCGGCAATCTTCTTGTTAATAACCGCGTCCATGTTATCCACATCGACATCTGGCTCAAAACCAAGCATCTCACCGGCAGTCGCGTTCCCGTTGAGGTAGGACAAGATGAGGATGTCCTCTATCTCGTCCTCAAGTTCTTGGTACGTATCAACGTACCGTCTTTTACCGTCCTCGTCGGTATATTGACCGTATGACAGCGAATTTCTCAGCGCATTCAGCGCATCAAACGGCATCAGTGTTGGATTCGGCATTCTTGTCGTCTCCGTTGCCATCACTGTCACCTCCACCGTTTACATCAGGCTTGTCCTGATTCACAGGCTGGTTCGCGGCAGGAACCACCTCTTCCTGTGGAGACGTCCACATCGCTTCGATGTACTTCTTGGATGCTTCTACATCACTGATTGGGTCGTTCGACAGTCCACTCTTGGCAAGCGCAATCTCCGGGGCGAGGCCAAGCTGTTTCATGTTTAGCGCGGCCTGTGTTTTCACCAGAAGATTGTTCATGCTGTTGCGGATGAACGTAACATCGAAATCGGAGATATCAATGTCCCCAATCAGTCCCCTGCGCTTGAGGACACGCAGGAAGACGTCATCGAATAGCTTGTTCGATGTACGGTACAGATCCTCTGTGTTCCGGGCATCAGTATCTGCTGCTGCCCAGCCGCTACGGAGGTATACAGCACCGACGTTGTCCGACGTACTGCCACCGTCGCGTACACTGGACGGTACACCACACTTTTCCAACATCTGTTCATACAGATCGTCCAGAGTCGTCTGTGTCTGCGTCTGATCAAGGGACTCAGACATCAGCTTCACATCCGCCTTGTTATCAGTGGTGGACGTGAGAACAATGAGGCCGTTTTCCCGGATGGTGTTTGCCGTCTCACCTTCCGGTAAGTCGCAGTTATACAGCACCATGAGGTTCTGTACCGTCTGCTCAACAGCATCAATTCTGTTCGACTCTGCCGTGTTTATGGCATCCATGAGCGCCAGAGAATTCTCAAATGCACTCATGCGTGTGGATTTGTAAACATACTCAATAATCGGTACGCGCCCAATGATGTTGGGTTCCTCCGATATCACACTGTATGCAGCTGTCAGCGGATTTGGGTCAGCAGTCGTGTCTTCACCGGTCGGAGCGCCCATCAGTTTAAATACCGACTGCTCCGTGAATACATCGATGTATATAAACTGCTTGTCGATGACGATGTTTACACCATACACAGGCTTGTTGCCCGGCTTCAGGGAGTAAACAACAAATGCGGAGCGAGGATCCAGCGCATAGACGGACATAGGCCGAATTTTCGCTTCTTCGTCATCCTTTACCGGGTCACAGAAGATGACTCCAACGCCAACGGTATGGAACCAGTCCACCATCGCGTTGTCCGCTGCCTGCTTCCCAGATGTATACAGAAACTCGTTCAGTTTCTTCACCTGATTCGCAGTCGCGTCGTCTTTCTTCCTGCTGATATAGCTTACCGGCGACGTCAGGAAGTACCCATTCTTGAACGTAACCACCATGTCGGCGTTGTTTACCAACACCTTGTTGTTGATCTCCGGGCGAATCTCTTTCGTGCGGCCAAGAATCGGCTGGATTCCACGACGGTACCAGTAGAGATAATCCATCTCCGCCACGTTCGTCATGTGGATTCCAAGCGCACGGTTCACCTCTTCGACGACAGTCTCTGCGGTCAGCGTTTCCGCTGCCGTATAGATTTTGTCACGCCCAAAAAGGTTCATCGTCTCCAACGAATATGTTGTTGTAGTGCTTGCCATTACACATCACCTCAACGATTCGCAGGCCTCGGCGCTTTCGGTTTGCGCTCCTCGGCGCCAGCTTCATACGTCCCGCACCAGAACCGTGCGTGTTCAGCGACAGCGACTCCGTTGTCTTCAACGTGAAGCGCCGCCTCCTTGCCACTATTCAGAATCTGGTTCAGCGCGTTGATCGCGCCGGGATAATCTCTTATATCAATCATGGTGCTACCACCTTTGAGTATTTAAGGAAAGGAGGGCACGGAAGGTTACCACCCTTCGCAGTGGGCGTGGCCACGCACTCACTGTCAAACGTACCCATATATAGAAGAGAGGAGAGTGGGATTTCCACCCACGACAATTAGTTTCAGCGTCAACACTGTCCACCATGCATTGTCCGTGACGCGAGGTACCACCAACCGGAGGATTGGGGAAAGGCGGGATGGAGGAGAAAAGTACAAAAAACCCCCATGAGGACACCCAAAGAATGCAAAAGAACACAAAAGCATTCAGAAAGGAAACGAACCTATGACATGAGCAAATGCCACTATGATCCAATATCATTTTACCAAGCGTATAAGGTAAAGTACATAACAAAAAAGTCAAGATAATGTGATATTTCACATCATCTTGACTATTTTTATGAACTATTTCTTTATAAACGGGAAGTTATGCGATACAATAGAATAACGCGTTAAAAAGATCTCCGGTACGTCTTCATCCGCCCGGCGGAAAATGTCTTTACGAAATTCTCAAGGTCGGCCATCGCGTCTGGAACGTCGTCGTTTTTGTTCTTCCCGGACATTGTGTAGCCAGTAAGCTGCCGCATGGCCAGACGGTACTCTTTGTCGAGGTGACTTCCCTGCCCCTTACCTTCATATTCGGACTCCGCCTTGAATAAGCAATGCGATTTAACCCACGAGGATGCAACCAGTATCCTCGTTTCTTTATTGGTCTGGTTCCACTTCGTCGTCACATGGCAGTGACTGCCCTTGGCCACCAGTCCCTTCTGGACGTTATCGGCAAACAGAGTGCCACCTCGGTTGCTTTCAAACCGCACCATGCCGACGTCCAGTTCGGTGAGAATGTTGACAATGCGTTCCTCTATGATATCTGGTTTCCCGTTATCGCATATCCATTTATCAATATAGTAGTCGTCGCCATATTTGTAGGCCACCGGCATCGCGCAGTAGTCGGATCCCTGCTCTTTGGTATCGCAGACAGCAATGACGGCATCCGGGTCGCCTTCCGGGAGAGCATAGTACCGGCGTAACTCCTCCGGGGCATACAGCTGGCCTTCACGCTCAATCGGTTCGCCCATGTACAGTGCCCGCCACGAGGCGTCATCCATGCTGCGCTCAAGGTCGTCCAGCATCTGGTCGGTGTACCCAAGGCCAAATGGGTAATCAAAGTTGCTGTGCCCGTCCTCGTCTCGCGCCGGGATATTGATGAACTCCGCCCTCTCGTCGCCAGCATAGATGTCCTGCAAGCGGCCAACGACGTCGATAATACTCCAGCGCGTCTGGATGTGCAATTCCTTTACCCGGTTCCCCTGCTTTCTCTGGCGGAGGTCGACGGTATACTTCGCCCATAATTTCTCCATCTGGTCAGTCGACATGGCCTGCTCGATGCCCTCACACAAGTCGTCGCAGTACAGCAGATTCGTTGCGCGCACCTTACCGGCATTCCCGGCGCCCAGAGACGTCATTTCAATCGTCTGGAACCTCTTCCGCCTACCAAGGTCGATTCGCATATGCTTCGCATTCTGTCCACAGATAGGCACCTTAGGGAACACATCGTGCCAGCAGTACTCCCCGTCCTTGTCCATGATCCGCAGGCACTCATCATACACGCCCTTCAGGAACTCACTGTTGTGGCTGCCTATCAGGGTCTGCAACTCAGGGTGCAGGCCGCTTATCCAGCATACATAGAAGATGGCAATGGTCGTCTTGCCGACGCCGGGAGGCAGCGAGATGGCCAGCAGATCCAACTCATTGTCCTCCAGCCGCTGGAGCGCCTGCGCTATCGGATACAGCTGTTTCCGCCTCGGCTCGTAGAACCGCTTGCTCGGTTCCCTATCCTTTTCTATATACCGGCAATAGCTATCGAAATCATACGGCGCTGCCATGAGCAGCAGTCTCCAGTACAGCCACTCTCCCCGCGCATCCCCGGACTTCAACTGCTTCGCCAGCCTCCTCCGTATCTGCCTGCCGTACTCCAGCGCCTTTT
>Ga0326512_10001521_pt1 | contig 17723 bp, 16 predicted proteins | sample 1_2617_0518_D_FD_203652 | JGI IMG/M metagenome (GOLD analysis project Ga0326512, IMG submission 203652) | Bovine rumen microbial communities from UC Davis, California, United States - 1_2617_0518 | ecosystem: Host-associated > Mammals > Digestive system > Stomach > Rumen | place: USA... | reverse complement strand
GTCATCTCGTGAGAAAATGCCAGAAAAACAGTAAAGGGGGTGTGTATGCATGGGCAGGACACGAAAAGTGGTTGCTATGTCAACCGGCAAAATCGGCAATGATGCCAGAAAAAATCGCGCTGAAGCGGAGAAAAAGATCAAAGCAAAGGACGATGCGCTCGTTGCACCGGAATGGTTGTCCGATGCTGCATCCTCCGAGTTTAAGCGAGTGGTACAGGAAGCTCGTGAGGTTGGCATGCTGGACAATCTTGATTTGTCAATGATTGCGATTTATGCCGACAATTACGGGCGGTATTCCGAGGCCGCCGGCAATCTGAATGCGGACGGGCCGATCGTCGAAGCGAAAAGCGGCTATAAAATGCCGTCTCCGTGGATGTCGATCATGAATCAGTCCGCCAGAAATATTTTTACTTGCTCGAGCAAGCTCGGACTTGCCGTCACCGACCGGCTGAAGCTGATCGTGCCGACGAAGGAAGAGAAAGAAGTCAACAAGTATATCAAGTTCCTGGGAGATGGCACGAATGCTTGACCGTACGACGGAATTTGCAAAGCTTGTTGTCAGTGGCAAACGAGTTGTCGGTCGGACGGAATATCTTGCCTGTAAGCGTCATTTGGATGACATGAAGCGTAAGGATTGGGAATGGATATTTGATGCGAAAGAGGCAGAGCATCACATTGACATTGCCAATGAGCTGACGATCGGCGAGGGTGATCCGCATGCGCTGCGTACGCGGGGATTTCAGAATTTTATCATTGGTTCCCTCTTTGGTTGGCGGAAGAAGCGGTCGAGGCTCCGCAGATTCCGTGAAGCGTATGTTCAGATGGCTCGCCAGAATGGCAAGTCGTTTCTCGCCGGTGTGCTGGCGAATGATTTTACGACATTCGGAGGCTATCAGTACGGCCGCGTTTTTTGTACGGCGACGAAACAGGATCAGGCAAATATTGTCTGGGATGAAGTTGCCAAGTTTATTGAGTCGGATCCGCAGCTCGCCGAGCTGTACAAGATCAAACGGTACGATCGTACGATTACGTCGAAAGTCACCGGCACGATTATTAAAGCGATCGGCCGTGATACAAAGTCTGCAGACGGTTTCCGAACAATCCTTGCTATCGTCGATGAGTATCACGCGCATCCGACAAACCAGATGTATAAGCTGATGCTTGACGGCCAGGATATGGTTGAAAACGCGTTGACGATTGCGATCACGACAAGCGGCTTCAACCTCAAGGCGCCTTGTTATGAGCAATATCAATTTTGCAAGAAAATCCTCGAGGGCGTTGTCCAAAAGGATACGCTTTTCGTTTATATCGCCGAGCTCGATGATGATGATGACGTTTGGGACTCGAAGAATTGGGTAAAGGCGAATCCGCTGAAGCTTTACTGTGACGATGACGAAACCATCGACACGCAGAAGTTGAAGGTACTGGCCGAAAAAGCGATTGATGCGAAAGAAAAACAGGGGGAAGACCTCGTTAATTTCGAGACGAAGTCCCTCGACCGATGGGTTACGTACACCGGGGGTGCGCTGATCGACATGGCCGCGTGGAAACTCGGCGGACGCGATCAGAAGCTGGAGCAGCTGACCGGACGCCAAGCGTTCCTCGGCATTGACCTCTCTTCCGGCGGAGACTTGACGTCAATCTCGATGATTATTCCATTGAAGGATGACAATGTCTATATTTGGAGCCATTCGTATATGCCGGCTCTCCGTCTGGATGAGCACATGAAGTCCGATGATGCTCCGTACGGCCAGTGGAAGAACAAAGGCTTGATCACGCTGACATCGGGGATGTATGGGATTAAAACTGATTACAAGTACATCGTCAGCGACTTGAAGAGGATTATTAACGATTACAAGATCGAGATTGTCGGCTGCGGTTATGACGGCCATAATGCGGCTGCGTTCCTCTCCGATCTGGATGACGTGTTGTCATGCGATTTGACGGAAGTCAAACAGTCAGCAAGGTCATTGAATGACGCAACGAAAGACTTCCAGCTCAGTGTCAAAGCCGGACAGGTTACATACGATCAAGATAACGCGTTGCTTACATGGAGCGTTGCCAATGCGATCGTTTCGGAGCCGAATAGCTTCGGGGAAATCAAAGTCGATAAGATGACGCAGACAAACCGTATTGATCCGGTTGATGCGATTATCGATGCATGGAAAGTCTGGTTTATTTCGAAACAGGATAATAAGCCGAGCGGCGAGGAAGCACTTAGCCTTTGGCTTGAATCTCTTAACGCCGTTTGATCGGAGGTGAAACATGCAGTTGTTTGATAGTTTAAAACGACGGTTCAAGAATGAATCGTCTTCGTCCGGACCCGGCGATACGATCTCTATTTCGGCCATCAACGATCTCTTTTTCCGTTCCGGATCTCATGATCTCGGCATGGATTTGGCGGAAATTACGTATTTTACATGCCTGAAGACATTGTCGGAGGGACTCGGCAAGATGTCCGTTTACTTGATGGGGCCGGACAAAAAGCGTGTCCTCGATCATGAGACAACGAACTTCCTTACGTTTTCGCCGAACAATATTTATTCGCCAATTCAGTTTTTCAGTAAGCTGGAGTATTGCCGGAACCATTTCGGCAATGCTTATGCGTATGTTGACCGTGTGAACGGTCATCTTCGAGGTTTTTATTTGCTGGATCCGCGCTTGGTGCAGATTTGGGTAAACAATACCGATGAGTTTACAGAACGCCGGTATTATTACTATTACACGGATGATCGGAGCGGAAAGAGCTATTGGATCAATCCGGAAGATATGCTGCATATTAAGTCGTGGATCACGGACCGTTCCGGTCTCGCCGGCAAGAGCGTCCGCGAGATCCTCGCGACGAATATGGCCGGTGCGAAAGCGTCACAGAAGTTCCTGAATGATCTGTATCAAAAAGGACTGACGGCCAATGCAGTTGTCAAATATGTCGGTGACTTGAACCGTACGAGCCAAATGGAGCTGCTAAAGAACATTGAGGCTCAGGCGCGTGACAATGACCGGCGTATGATCACTCTCCCTGTCGGTTTCGATCTGCAGACGCTTGATCTGAAGTTGACGGATTCACAGTTCTATGAACTGAAAAAGTATAATTCCCTGCAGGTCGCTGCGGCATTCGGGATCCAACCGAATCAGCTGAACGATTACAGTAAATCGAGTTACGCGAACAGCTCAGCGCAATCCCTTGCCTTTTATGTAAATACTTTGCTTTATAACATTACGCTTTATGAGCAGGAAATGAACCGCAAGCTTTTGACGCGGGCGGAACAAAGCAGCGGACTCGGCTTTAAGTTCAATTTCTGGACACTCTTGCGCGGCGATCCGAATCAACAGGCTGATATTCTGCAGAAGATGGTTGACTCGGCGATTTACTCGCCGAATGAAGCGCGCGAGAAGCTCGACATGCCTCCGTGCGACGGCGGCGATGTCCATATTGTCAACGGCGCTTATGTCAAACTGCAGGATGTCGGGAAGGCCTATGCAGGGAAGATGGGAGGTGAGACAGATGATTAAAATCCGAAACAGTAATGATGCGGCCGAAATTTATATCACCGGCGATATTGTTGATGATGTTGACGGAGATATGATTCGTTATTGGCTCGACGATGACGTTGACGGCTATCAATGGCCGGCTGACATTCGCCGACAGTTCGACGCGATTGATGATAATCAGGAAGTCCGAATTTATATCAACAGCAACGGCGGGAGCGTTCCTGCCGGCGTGGCCATCGCAAATATGATTGCGCGTCACAAAGGACATACCGTGGCGGTTGTTGACGGCTGGTGCTGCTCAATCGCAACGCAGATCTTCTTTGCAGCTGATGAACGACGGATCTCGTCGAATGCATATTTGATGATCCATAAGCCTTGGGTTTGCGCATGTGGCGATGCCAATGACCTCATGAAAACCGTTAATGCTTTAAATACGATTCAGGAGGGCATCGAAACGACTTACCGCAAAGCCGCGCTTGACAGTGTCACGGATGAACAGATTCATCAGATGGTTGAAGACGAAACGTGGCTTACCGGAGATCAGGCGGCTGAGTATTTTGATATCAACGTCGAGGAAGAGACAAAAGCTGTTGCTTGTGCCGGTAGATCCTTTAACCGGATCGGGAATATCCCTAATGGTATCAGGATTGAGCAGAACAAAGAAACTGCTCTTAAATCGGTTCGTTATCCTGCAGGCAAGCCTGCAGATAAGGAAAATCATAGAAAACGCACAGCGCTTGCGCTGGCAATCTTGGAAGGAGAAACGTTATGAAAAAAAGTGATGAGCTGAAAAAGTTTGTCGATAGCCTTGTTAGCAAAGCTAAAGACATGCAGCAGCAGGAAATGTATGACGAAGCTGACAAGATCGTCAAACAGATTGCTGACGCAAAGCGCGATTACCAGAATGCGCTGTTCATTGAGTCCCTTGACCAGCAGGATTTCAAGAGTTCTGCTACGGCCGCAGTCAAACCGGCTGTTTCCGACAAAAAGATGGTCAACCGTGTGTTTAATAAACTTGTTCTCGGCCGTCAGCTGACGGATGAAGAGAAGATGTTCGTTAACGAAGCAGGCACGCCGGGCCAGGTTGGCGTAACTCCGGGCAAAGGCGGCTATCTCGTACCGGAAGAGCAGATTGCTCAGCTTCGTGAGTATCGCAAAGCCTATACGGAACTGAAAGCATACTGCAATGTCCAGACGGCCGCATCTTCCTCCGGCAAGGCTCCGACGCTCGGTGCCGAGACCGGCAAACTCACGAAATTCGATGAACTGACGGAGATTCAGAAGAGCGATATCGATTTCGGACAGATTGTTTATAAGATTAACGATTACGGCGATATCATCCCAGTATCGAATCAGCTCTTGCAGGATGCCGACATTAATCTCATGAGCGTTATCGGCCAGAGATTTGCACGCAAATCGATCAATACGGAAAACGCTGAGATCCTTGCTCTGCTCGCCGGATTGACGCCGAAAGCAGTCACGACGTACAAAGACTTCATGAAAGCTCTGAACGTCGATCTCGATCCGGCATATTTTGCCAATGCTCGTATTTTTACGAATCAGGACGGTTTCCAGTGGCTTGCAGAACTCGAAGACGGTCAGAAGCGTCCGCTTCTCGTTCCGGACGTTGCTGCTGCAGATACGTATCGCTTCCGTGGCAAAGAAGTCGTTGTTCTCTCGAACAACACGCTTGCAACGGCGGAAAAAAAGATCCCGTTCTATATCGGTTCGATGGCTGATTATGCGGCATTCTTCCAGCGCCTCGGTGTTGAGGTCGCTGTATCCGATCAGGCGGGCTTCACGCAGTACGCAACTCTTATCCGTGCGGTCGAACGTTTCGGCGTAGTTGCTGATGACAAAGACGCACTTAAAGCGTATAGCGTTACGGTATCTGCTTAATCGGGGTGATGACACATGGCGCTGACAATTGATGACGTAAAACTGTATTTGCGCATTGACGGCACGGACGAAGACAGTCTTTTAGAGCGTTTGCTGGGCGTTGCGGAGGCTTATCTTGACGGTGCTGTCGATAATTTCAGCGCGAATATGTCAGACGAACGATTCGCGGCAAAAGCCGAAATGGTTGAACAGGCGATCATCGCCGATTTGTACGAGAACCGGAACACGGGCGGGATTGAATCTCACCAGTACGGCCGTGCTGTCGAGTCGATGATTCGCCAGCTTCAGCTGTGGACTGGGGGCGGTCCTGATGATTGACATTGGGAAGATGGATCATCGGATCGAGCTTATGAAGCCGGTACAGGACGAAGATAAAGGATTTGGTGGTAAACGGTCGTGGATATCCTACGCTGTTTGGGCTGAGTTCCTTCGTCCTCGGTTTCAAGTTGCTGCGGGAGCTGTCGGCTCCGGCGACGCGATCATGATTACGCAGGGGATCCGCATTCGGCCACATGAAGTCGCCAAGGGTTGGCACGTCAGTTACGGGATGCGGATATATAAAGTTTTGCATGTCGATGATTCCGTTCCGGGTGAGCTGATACTTACTTGTAAGGAAGTGGTGACGTAATGCCGAATGGATTTCGAATCAAGATGAATCTCAGCTCCGTCACGTATAACGCGACTCGGGATATCGAGAAATATAGCGCAAAAAAGCGCGGCGAAATTCAAGACGTTATCGAGGACGGTACGAAGACGGTCTATGATGACGCGCTGCGTGCCGCACCGTACGGGCATACGGGAAATCTTAAAGCCGGTATCGGGATGTCGGTACGCAAAGGTATGGAAGCTTTCGGAGAAGTCTACAGCAATGCACCACATTCACATTTGGTCGAATTCGGAACGCATCCGCGCATTACGTATCCGAAGAAGAAAAAAGCGCTGAAATTCCGTGACGGCGGCTTTGCTCGTGGGTATATCCGGGCAGGTTCAATGTCGAAAAAGCCGTTCATGCGGCCGGCGGCTGATAAGAATAAACCACGTATCGAGGCGGAGATGGAAAGGGTGCTTAAGCGTGATTAAATACCGAAACATTCCGCTTGTAAAATTGCGCGAGCAGTTGTTTTCACTCTTTGCCGAGAAGCAGGACGTCAAGGTATTCGGACATGTGCCTGACGAATCAGAACTGCCGCTTATCACGTTCGGAGCTGTGATCGCAAAGCCGATGGACACGAAACAGGATGTTTTCTGGGAGTGTTCGGTAACGATTGACGTCTGGGGTGATGAAGACAGCGAGGATGTAATTGCGGGAACGCTTGACGATATTTCGTTAATTCTCTCGGTATACGGCGAAACGCTGGATATCGGGGATAATTTTAAAATTCAGGATTGCAGCATTAGCCTGATTGAGACATTCCCGGAAGAGACGACGGGATATCACGGGTTGATGACAGTTGACTTTTTGATCCAGAAGAAAGGGGCATATAGATTATGAGCATTACTGATACAGAACTGCAGAAGCTTGCAGAAAATCCGGACAAATCGGTTGCGGAAGTCGGCAAAGACATTCTGCTCTACGTCAATAAAGGCGCTGACGCAACAGCACCGGAATGGCAGCTTGTTGGCGGCCAGCGCAACTCTCCGCTCAATAAAACGGCTGACTCGATTGATGCAAGCCATAAAACGAGTGGCGGATGGAAACAGAATCTTTCCGGACTGAAGAGCTGGACGGTTGATTATTCCGGCCTGCTCATTCTTGATGATGACGGCGTAGCCATTCTCGACTATGCATTCAACAACGATAAGCAGGTATTCGTCAAGATCGAATACTCGAACAAGACGTATCAGACCGGATGGGCTCACGTTACTTCGTTCAACACGGATTCGAGCCATACGGATGTTGCAACGTTGTCGGTAACGCTGACGGGTGTCGGCGCGATCAGCGGTATCACGAAACCGACGGAAACGACCGGCGCATAATTACGGAGGCGATGGAATGGTAGGAGATAGTTCTTGCCATTCCATTTTTGTTATGGAGGATAGCACTTGAAAAAAATTACAACGTTGAAAGTCGGCGACAAGGAATATCAGCTTATGTTTACGATGCGAGCTCTTGCCGCAGTAGAACAGGATATCGGCGAATCTCTGCTGTTCATTCTCGGCAATCCGCTTAATGCCGTCCGCAAACTGACAATCTCGGTTGTCGCGGCCGGCATTCGCCACGGACTTGTTGACGGCAAAGATAAAGATCCGTATGACGTGCTTGATGAGATTATTGAAAACGGCGGCTCGATCGATGAGACGGCGGCCGTGATCCTTCAGGCGTGGAGGGATTCCGGGCTTTTTACGAAACCCGTGACGGAGAGCAAGAAAGCACCGGAAACGGGAAATCGGTAACGACATTTCTTGAGTGGTTTGAGGAAACCGAAAAGACGGCATATGCGGTTGGAATCAAGCCGGCGGAACTCGACGCAATGCAGCCTCGTGAAGTAATTCGGTATATTGACGGCGTAAACGAAGCGCGGAAAGATGCGGATCAGCGTCGAGCATATTTTGTTTCGTGGATTGTCAATACGCAGGTTAAAGATCCGGTTAATCCGATTGATATTTTCGAGCCGCTTTATTATTCACCAGAAGAAGCTGATGAGCGTAAAGATAAACGCAAATATCAGGCAAAGAAGAAAGAGAAGACCGAACTTTTGAAGACGTTCGGTTTAGATAGGAGCTGATTCAATGGCCACAATTTCAGATCTGCTTATCAAAATCGGGGCTGACAGCTCCGGACTACAGAACGAGCTGAAAAAATCAAAAGACAGCATTAATAAAGCGTTCGGTGATACGTCGAATGTTGACGCATTCGGGAATGCTGTTGACAGCCTGACGGGAAAACTTGCGGCGTTTGCGAGTGCCGGCGCGGCGATCGAGACGTTTAAGAAGATGACGAAGGCCGCGATGGATTTCGAGTCTGCGATGGCTGACGTTAAAAAAGTTGTTGACTTTGATACACCGACACAGTTTTCGGATATGCAGAAAGATATCCTCGAGCTGACAAAAACTCTGCCGATGACGGCAAAAGAGATCAGCCAGATCGTTGCTGCCGGCGGTCAGGCCGGTATAGCAAAAGGCGATCTCATGGAATTCGCGGAAGCGGCTGCAAAGATGGGAACGGCGTTTGACATTACCGCCGACCAGGCGGGCGACATGATGGCGAAATGGCGCTCGGCGTTTAAGATGGCTCAGCCGGAAGTCGAGGAACTTGCTGATAAAATTAATTTTCTCGGTAATACGACGGCCGCGTCCGCTCCGTTGATCTCTGATGTTGTTACGCGTATCGGTCCTCTTGGCGCGGTCGGCGGTGTTGCGTCCGGCGAAATCGCGGCTCTCGGCGCGTCGATGATCGGTACGGGCGTCCAGTCGGAAGTTGCGGCAACGGGCATCAAGAATATGATTCTTGCACTCGTATCCGGCGAGTCGGCGACGAAGTCTCAGGCCGATGCATTCGCGGCTCTCGGCTTCAACGCAGCCGATATGTCGAAGCGCATGCAGGAAGATGCACGCGGGGCAATCCTCGACGTCCTTGATGCGATCAATCAGTTGCCGAAAGATCAGCAGGGGTCGGTGCTGAAAAACTTGTTTGGCAGTGAGTCCATCGGTGCGATTGCTCCGCTTTTGACAAATCTTGACGCGCTGAAAGAGAATCTGAACAAAGTCGGCGATTCGTCACAGTATGCCGGTTCAATGCAGCAGGAATTTGACGCTCGTTGCGAGACAACGGAAAACGCTTTGAAGCTGACCGAGAACGCGGTCGAGCGGACTGCGATAGCGCTCGGCTCTGTCTTCCTGCCGTATGTTAAAGAAGCGGCTGAGGGAATCGCGAACAATATTGACTGGCTGACGAAATGGGTTGATGAACACAAAGAACTCTGTCAGACGGTCGGCATGGCTGCCGGATACATTCTGACGCTTGTTGCGGCTGGCAAAGCATGGGCAGTTGTTCTTGGCGGCGTCACGTCCGCTCAGGCGGCTTTGCGGACTCTCACGGGCGGCGCACAGATCGCTAAGGAAGCTGAGCTGACGGCCGCACAGGAAAAAGCCATTGCAAAGCGTATGCGGAACATGGAAACGGAAGCGAATCACCAGATTAAGCTTTACGCGAAAGAGGTTCAGCAGAAACAAATCACCGAGGTTGAAAAGAATCGTCTTGTCACCGAGTATGCGGCACAGCGCCAGTTGACACTCGAGAAGGAACAGCTCGCGGCGCGGACAATGATGTCGGAGACGTTTTTGCAAGCAAATGCAATGCGCCAGAAAGACCTCACGTCTCATGTGACGGCCGAAGCGGAGAAGCAAGTTGCAACGCAGAAAACGACGGTTGTTTTGGGTGAACAGGCATTAGCGCATGGAGCAGTTGCAACGAGAGCTGCGGGGGCTGCTGGCGTTATCGCATCGGCATCTTCGGTTGCTCGTTCCGGCGTCATGCGTTTGACGTCAGCCGTTTGGGATCTTGCGGGCGGATGGCTTGGCGTTGCGTTTGCAATCGGCCTTGCGGTAAAAGCGGCCGCTGAGCAAAGCCAAGTCAATGTTGCGGAAGCGAACAAGCAGTTTATTACGCTTGCGAATGGTGAAACTGTTACTAAGAATGCAAACGGTGATTATGTCGGTGTTTATGATCCGGACGCGGCAAGAGCTGCGACTTATGGCGATTCTATGGCATCAGGCGATGATTATGATCCGGGAAGCGGGGATTACGGAAGTAGTAGTTATGCGGGCGAAGACGGTGAAGGCGACGGATGCGGAGCAACAACGTCAGAACCGGCAAATAATTACTATGAGCTTGATGAAGCCAAACAAGCTGAGGCTTATGGCAAAGACCCGGATCGTCCGATTACTTATGCAGAATGGTATAACGGTGATACTCCAGAAGCGAAAGCCGAACGTGCGCGTCAGGAAGCGAATGCGGAGATGGAGCGCATGGCAAATGAGACGAAAAACCTTGGCTTTGGTGGCGGCATTATCGATCCGGGTATTGGAGATGATTTATCTGCGGCCGCTGGAAGCTTAAGTGATGCTTCGGGAAGCCTTAAAAGCGCTGCGGAAACAATCCAAGATTATACGGTTGATGTTCCGATCGGCGAAACGGTTGCTGACTATGCTTCGGCAAATTCTGACGGTCAGATTGCCGATCAGGAAATGGAAGACCTTGTTCAAAACCTCGGGCCCGCAGGACTTCGATGCGCTGCGTTTGCATCGTCTGTTTATCAAGCGACCGGCGTTATGGATCACTTGACAGCGAGTGGCGACGATCTTGCTCAGCAGTTTAAAGATGCCGGTGCGTATCATGACGCTGACAGCGGATATGTACCGCAAGCCGGTGACTTGATCGATTTCCCGAGTCATGTCGGTATCGTTGGTAAAAACGGCCTTACGGTTATTTCGCGTCAAGGCAGTAACGGCGAGGATCACGGGACGCATGAGGTTAGTATGGCTGATGCGTATGATTGGTTTGGCAGTCCGCTTGGTTTCGGCTCTGTTGCAGAATATACGGGCGGCAAGACGGTATCACAGACTTATTCCGGGACATCTGCAGACATGGCGGCTCAGCGCAAAGCGGATGATGCAATGAAGAAGTATCAGGATGCTGTGCAGAGAATGAATCAGATGTCAAACGAGATGATGTCAGCGATCCATAGCGAAAATGACACGAAATATCAGACCGAGTATGCGAATGCGATTTCTGATATTAATAAAAAGCATCAGGAACTGAATAAAATCAAAGCTGCCGGAGTCGATACGACGAAAGCGGAAAATATTTTGACGCAGTATCAGGAAACGCAGCTGCAGAAGATCGCGGACGCGCAAAAGAAAGCTTATAACGAGCAGGTACTTGCAAGCCGTCAGGCCAAAGCTGAGGCGGTAAACGATTATAAAGAGCTCGCGCAAGTTGAATATGACTCGACGATTGCCAAACTGGAGGAAGAGCGAAAAGCTAAAATCAAGGAAGTTGCTCAGACGAAAGACGACTATGAGGCGCTTGCGGCCGTCAATGATGAATACTATGCAAAGCGCATGACAGCTCTGCAGAAATATTTGAATGATGTTCGTGACGCGTATAATCGCAAGATCAGCGCTCTTACTGATCTCGGGGATATTGACGCGCTTCGGCAATATTTGAATTCTTCGGAAGGCCAGAACGACACGCGGGACTATATGGATATGAGCGGCCGTCAGGAACAGGCGAAAGCGTATGTCGAGATGTGGAAAGAATCCCATCGGGATATCCATTCGTACCTCGCCGAGGCGTCCGGCGAATTCTACAATACGTTGACTGATGATATGACGGCGTTCATCCGGGGCACAAAGTCGGCGAAAGAGGTTATGAAGGATTTCTTCAGTTCTGTCATGTCGATGATAGCTAAGATGGCCGCACAGCGACTCGCGGCAAATTGGGTTACCGGTTTGCTCGGAATGTTTGGCGGACGCAGTTCTGCAGCGCCAGTTGGTAATTTCGGAATCAGCTCGACGTCGATTACGGATTCGCTGATGTCATCTGTATCTCCGGCAAGCCTGTTTAGCGTTCCGAAAATGGCTTCAGGTGGCATTGTTACTGCCCCAACACTCGCAATGATCGGCGAGGGTGGAAGCCATGAAGCTGTAATTCCACTCAATGACAGCAATTTGAGAGCAATGAGCGGAAGCAACAGCCGTGGCGGAGTGGTGGTAAACATTACAAATCGGTCTGATAGTCAAGTTGAAGTAAAAAACAGCCAATACGATGAAGGAATGCAGAAGTGGATCCTTGACGTGGTGGTTGATGGGGCACAGCGCAATAAAGGCGGTTTCAATACGAATCTCAAAACGGCATTGGGGGCGAAATAATGGCAGCAACATTTGTTTTTCCGGATATCGGGGAGCCTTGCCTCCCGATGTCTCAAAACTGCGGCTCTTCTTTTGGCGTATCTATTCAGGATAGTACGATTAGCACGACTTCGGACGGTAACTATAAGCATACGCGACCGAGAACGACACGCATGATCACGACATGGACGTACGCATGGAATGATTTAACCGATGAAAATAAAAATAAACTTTCGGCTTTCTATAAGAAGGTCGGGACATTCAAAGACTTTCAATTTACGGATTGGGAGGACGGGAAAACGCACATCGTTCGGTTTATCGAAAAATTTCAGTACCAGTTAATCAACACTAACAGCACCAGAAATTTCTGGGGAACAACGTTAAAGTTTGAGGAGGTGTAAGTGTGAATCGGTTTTCGCAGATTGCAACGCTCGAGAAGAACAAGCTGGCTTCAGACTCACCGTTTTTGATCTTTGTCAAAGTCGAGTGCAAGGATATCGGGGATCCGATTTACCTTGTGCGAAACACCGAGGACGTCACATGGGCAAAGCAGACGTGGACGGCGTTCCCGATGGATATCGGGCAGGTCGAGGAAGACGGTAAGACATTGCCAGCTCTTGATCTCAAGATCAGCTCCGGCAAGGGGCTGCTTGTTACGTATCTGCAGAAATACAACGGGCTCGTTGACAGCAAGGTTTCGCTCTACGTTGTCAGCGAAAAGATGCTTGATGTCGATACGCCGGAAGCGGAACTTGATTTTGTTATTAACAACTGCGGTTATGATGAAGAATGGATAACATTCACTTGTGGCGCATCCCCTGAAATCGCTGATCGTTTCCCGAACTGGAGATATCTGAATGATTTCTGCCCGTTCGTATGCCGCGATATCCGTTGCGGATATAGCGGGAATAAGGAATGTCAGAACAACCTTGCGTCCTGCCTAATTCCGTCACGATTCGGAGGAGAGCCGGGCATTATGTCGCATTGAGGTGTGAAATATGGAATTTGAGTATCAGGATTTAGTCGGTATTCCGTTTGTAGATCGAGGTCGTGACCCGTCTACAGGCTTGGATTGTTGGGGGCTTGCCCGTGAATGTTTTTACCGTCAGGGAATCAATGTATATGATTATTCGATCAGCGCGTTAGCATTTAGTGATATCGCTGAAACGATTTCACTGGAAAAATGCAGGTGGAATAAGATCGAAGTTCCTGAAATCGGTTGCCTTGTTCTTTTACGATTAGAACCGAATACGTGGGCAAACCATGTCGGGATCTATGTTGGTAAAGGAAGGTTTATCCACGCCTATGCAGGAGCAGGAGTTTGTGTTGACCGTTTAAAACATTGGAAATCAAGGGTTATCGGATACTATAAACCGCCGAAAGAAGGTGAGGAACATGGTTCAGATTGTTGAAATTAAGAATCCATTCGAGCCACAAAAAAAAGAGGTTTCGGAAAGTTATTATACAGGTAAAGACATCTACTCCTACGTAAATCCAGATGGAAAGGATATCTTCTTAAACGGTCAATCCGTAACGAATATGGCAACGATTCCGCAGGATGGTGACCAGCTTATTATCATGCCCCACGTTGGTGGCAAGGCACTGAAAGGTATTCTGGGAATTATCGCTATGGTTGCTCTATCTGTCTATGCCGGTGGTGTAGCAAACGGGACGATGAAATTATTCGGTCATTTATACAAAGCATTTTCTGTCAGTGCCATGCTTGCATCAGGAGCCGTCATGTTTCTCGGTGGTAAAATCATCAATACGATTTTCCCACAGAATAACCCTTCGATGTCGTTCAACGAGCAGGAAACGAGTCAGAGCTACGGATGGGATTTGCCGACGCCGACGCAGGTTGCAGGAAATGTCGTTGGTGAAACATACGGCGAATGTATCCCTGCCCCTCAATTGCTGGAGCAACACGTCGAAACGGTAAACGACAAGCAATATCTGAATCTCCTGTATTGTGGTGGATATGGGGCAGTTGATAGCATTGATAATATCCGAATTGACTATACCGATATCAACAATTTTTCAGGAGTGGAAATTGAGACGCGATTAGGCACGAACGATCAGAAGCCTATTTCGTTTTTTAAGAACACACCGTTAGATCAGTCTGTCGGCGTAGAAATGCCGGACGGATCTCCTGTCGTTCGAACCAGCGATTCAACAAAAGCCAGTTCGCTAGAAGTCACGTTAGAGTGGGTAGGTGGATTGTTTCGTGTCGATGATAAAGGAAACTATATCAATGCCACGGTCAAATTCAAGATCGAATACCGCTTGAAGGGTGACGCCGTATGGCACAGTTTCCATAAAGGAGATGACAATTATGTGTTCTCGGTTACGGCTTCGACAAATTCCGCAGTCCGCAGAACATATCAAGTATCTGGATTAACGGCAGGACAGTATGAGGTTCGCGTGACCACGGTTGACCGTCCCAGAACATCCAGATATCAGACGCTATATCAATGGACAATTCTCACTTCCTACATTGATGGCGTATATTGCAGACCAAACAAAGTACTCGTTGCCCTACGGATTATGGCAACGAACCAGCTTTCCGGCGGTGTCCCGAATGTAAACTGGCGACAAATCAGAAAATATGTCTGGGTCTGGAATCCGAACTTAAAACAGTATGAGCAACGACCTGCAGATAATCCTATCTGGGCATCATACGATATTCTTCATGGTTGCAAGCAGTTACGGAACATCAAGACAGGCAGGATGGAATTTGTCGTGCAGGGTGTTCCCAAAGAATCACTTTCTGCTTATTACGATCAATGGGAAGAAGCGGCACAGTATTCCGATGAAATGGTCAGGAATCAGGATGGCGTAATGGAACCTCGTTTCCGTTTTGATGCGTTTTTTGATTCGCCACAAAAGAGAATGACCGCCGCACAGAAAGCGGCGAACATCGGTCATGCGGTCATTATTCCGCATGGTAGAAATTACGGCATCGTAGTAGATAAGCCGAGCGGAATCACGCAGATTTTCGGCGAAGGAAGAACCACGGTCAGCACGGTAAAAGGTTCGTTTACCTCAAAAGAAGAGCGTGCTAGAGCAATCGAAGTCACGTATAACGATAACCAAAACGATTTCAAGAATACGGTTCTGACGGTTCGTTCTCCAAACTACAATACAGATCAAGGAACTGATAATACGGCTAGCCTGACGTTGTTCGGCGTCAAAAGAAGGTCACAGGCATATCGTGAAGCAATCACGGCACTTGCAACAAATGAACGACAGTTGCAGTTTATCGAGCTTTCTGCGGACGTTGATGCGATTGTTGCGGAATATGGAGATGTCGTAGGTTACAACCATACAGTCAGCCGTATCGGGATTGCTTCAGGAAGAATTGTTTCTGCTACATCTACGTCAATTACGATTGATAAAGAAGTAACACTGGAAAAGAGCAAGAGCTATGAACTGTATGTTCAGCGTTCTGATGATTCATTGCAAAAGCTCACTATTGCATCGGCAGACTATACAGGAAACATCTTGACACTTGCGTCCCCTATGGATTCTGCTAATCTTCCCGAGAAGTATGATAACTACGCATTCGGAGAAGTCGGCAAAGCGGTAAAACCGTTTCGAATTATCAACGCATCCAGAAACGGCGACCTTCTTGTTTCCTTGAAGCTGGCTGAATATGATGAATCCATGTATTCGACCGAACTGGATTATAGCGAATACCCTGTTATCGACTATACCGCTACTCCTACACTTGATACGGTAAAAGAAGTACAGGCAACCGAGCAGACAATTACCAGAGATTATTCAAGTACAAGCAATATCTTTGTAAACTGGACAATGAACGGAAAAGGCACTGCTCCTGAATCGTTCCGAATCTACCTCACGTCGAGGGATAGTGATTACACCGATATCAAAAACGTTCGCGGTTTGTCGTGTATGTTTAATAACGTTCCGCAAAACGAAACATACGATATTACGGTATATGGCGTTTTCGATGCAGTAGTTTATGGATCTGCTTCGACATACATTTATATCGGTGGCTCGAAAATTCCTGCGGACGGTGCTACAGGTTTCCATGCCGTATTGGTTGCCGGAGGTATTACGCTCGTATGGATTCAGGCGAGGGATGAAGCCGTCAAGACGTATCGCATTCTGTATGATTCGGATATTCTCACAGAGACAAAAACGAATACTTATTTCTACCCGTGCAAAAAGAGTGGAGAGTATACGTTCAATCTGGTTCAGCTTGATACAGATGGCAATCCGATTTACGATACACTGACCACAACCACAAGGCTTGTTCTTCCTTCTGCACCGTTAAATGTAAAAGCAAACTACACCTATCGTCATTATGAAAACGGGCAGACTGGTTATGATGTCAATGTTTCATATGATCTTCCTGATAATGCGCAAGAAGCAAAGGTGTATTACAAAACAAATAATACCGACATGACTAAGGCAGGGGTTATTCCTGAAGGTGTTGCAGGTGATGAAATCGGTTTTACTACCGAATGGAAATATGCAGGAGCATCCTCTGATCGTGTCGTTATTCCTGCCGCGAAGGTTGGGGATTCGTATAAGATCAAGGTTTCAACCGTCAATTATCTCGGTCTGGAAACGGCTAGCCCTTCTGAAATCTCGGTTCAAATCGTGGCAAAGACAGAAGTTCCTGCCATGCCTGACCATTTCCGAAAAGACTTTACAAAAGGAATCTTGTTCTTATGGGATGACATAACGAATACGGATATTGATTTCTACGAGTTACGGCTCAATCAAAATGCAGGAGCCCAAAAAGGATTGCTCGGTCGAGCGACAGGGACAAGTTTTCTTTATACAGGATCTGCGATTCCGAGAACGGCAACGATCTTCCTGTTTGCACATAACACGACAGGCAAATACGGGCATCCAGCAAACCTGTCGGTATCTATTCCAATGCTTGATGCTCCGACAATCATGTTTACCGAAGTGCCAGCCGGATGCAAGATTTCCCTTCCTGCATTTCCTACAGGTGCAACAGGTGCAAAGATTAAGATCGAGGATAAGATTATCAAGGTTGAAGCAACGGCATACACCTACCAAGGCAAGGCAGGTATTTTTGATGTGTCGGCTTGCTATACGGATATTTTCGGAGAAGGGTACTGGTCTACGACATATCTGATGACGGTAAAGCCTACGATTGACCCGTCATTCTTTGCTAACGAGTCTATTACCCTTGATATGGTAGATAAGACGCTTAAAGAAGCGGTTGCAGACGCGCGAGAGGCAATCCCACGTCTTGACGGCATCGACACCACGCTTGACGGCATCGACACCACGATTACAGGGCTGAAACAGACCGACACGGAACTGTCAAATACCATTGTTGAGAACAAAAAAACGCAGGACGGGCAGAACAGCACGTTTGCCTCGCAGATAAAGCAGAACGCAAATAATGTGACATCCATCGTGGAAAACCTCAACAATGAAGACCCGTCCTCATCGGCCTACAAGTCAATCACGAAGCT
>Ga0326512_10001520_pt1 | contig 17729 bp, 32 predicted proteins | sample 1_2617_0518_D_FD_203652 | JGI IMG/M metagenome (GOLD analysis project Ga0326512, IMG submission 203652) | Bovine rumen microbial communities from UC Davis, California, United States - 1_2617_0518 | ecosystem: Host-associated > Mammals > Digestive system > Stomach > Rumen | place: USA... | reverse complement strand
CCACGCCTTGCAATTCCTTTGGGAAGCAACCCCTTGCCGATTCATAGTCGTTTATCAGGTCTCTAAACTCTGCTGCCACCTTGTCGTAATAGGCCATAAATTCTTTTATCGTCGGCGGATACTTCTCTTCTCGGATATAATTTGAAGTTGCAAGCGATACTCTGGAATACTCCAAATCTCCGATTGCTTTTAGCCACTCACTTTGTATCTGCTTTGTATTGATGTTGAAGTTCGGATAGTATTCCTTTAACCTTGTAAGAATTATCTCGAATTGATCCTTTGTCATGTCTCACACCTTTAATTCAAAGCCGCTGCTAAAACTATTCTTTGGTTCATGATTTCCCTGATTCTTTCTTCCCTTCTCCCAAGTTCTGATTGCTGATTGCCAATCTTTCATTCGGTTTTTCCCTATTAGCCATCCTTTTGACTCGTAGAAGTCTATAAAGGTTTCTGCATCTATCCCGTTATTTCTCTCTTCACAGTAGGCTTTTACCATTTCTAATGTAGGTGGGATGATGTTTTTCTCAGGTTTGGGTTTTTTATACTCACGATTCGTCAACGATTCGTCAACGATTCGTTCATTGTCATTGTCATTGTCATTGTCATTTATATCTTTACTTAAAGACTCTATATAACTTTTAACAGTATCATTATCTATGTCTTTCCTTTTAAGGTTGTTATATACATAGGCTAATAATGACTTATCCCGTACTTGCATCTGATCTTTAAGCAAACAATCATATACAGGCTTACCACCCTTGACCACTGAATAAAGAAGATAATTCTTAATAGCCACTTCGTTTGTTGTCTCTGAAAACCTAATAAGGTCGTATTCTATCTCAAACCTCTCAATAAGAGTTTCTACTGTCTCAACAGAATATCCCAGGTCAAACGCAGCTTTCTTTATCGGCAAATAGTAAATGCCTAATTGTGTGGTGTATTCATTCGTCAGAAGAAAAAGCCAAAAATACTTATCTTCCGGCGAAAAGTTCATTACCTTTTCATCACTCCAAAAGCCTGTATCTACAATCCGTTTAATTCGCTTCATAGTTTGCTCCTTTTCTTCCATCCACTCCCAAATATCTATTTGCCCCTCACATTCGTAATCATCCGGGAATTGTTCCATCTTTCTTTCCCTCTAATATTTCAAGAATATCTTTATATCCTTTTTGTGCCTCCGATGGAGAATGATAGTTTTTCCAATGTGTCTGGATATAATCTATTTGCGTATGGCAATGATCTATCAGCTTTTTCCTAAACACTAATTGTTCAAGGACTATATCCAAAACGTTATTTGCTATTTCCATAGCCATTTCTTCGGTGTCAACTTTAGCCATTATCCCAATCCCTTGTTGTCCTTTTTATAAGTTCAACCCTTTCCTTTTCTGAAAGTTCGTTCCAGGGCGTTACACCCTTAATGTGAAGCTGTGAGAAAATTGCCATGAGCACGGGGACCACAATGGAATTGCCGAACTGTTTGTAGCACTGGCTGTTTGAATTGGCAGCAAGCATCTTTGAAATATCCGCATCGTTTACTCCCATAAGGCGCCCACACTCTCTCGGAGATAATTTGAATATGCCATATTGGTTGCCATCCTTTGCGGTATAGAGATAATCCTCAATGGTTTTCTCTTCCAGATATTCCTCTAATTCCGGCGAATCCTCTAATTCCTCTGCTGCCTTTTCAAACTGTGCAGAATTATCCGCATCCTCTTCTCTAATCTGCTTTGAAATACTTGGTTTGAGGTATTTCACTCCGTCTTTCTCTTCTATGGCTGACGGATCAATAGTTACGCTCTGTCTTTCCATTCTTTTCACCTTTTATCCTTTCCAAATATTCTTTTTACATGGAAGATTATGCTTATCTATATACTCATTTCTTGCATTCACAAGAAACTCAATATCGTTAATCGAATGAGCAATATAGACTTTCTTCCCCTTTATCGTTACTTGTGCCCTAAACCCCGTATTATCTTTAACTATTCCGTAATACGGCAACATGCCCCAATTTCTACGATTATTTGATTGTTCTGTTCGTGTAGCCCATTGACAATTATCTGGGCAATATCCTTTATTCACATCTATACGATCAATAGTAAGATTGTCAGAATATCCATTTTCTAAAGCCCACTTACGAAAATTCTCGTATTTATCCCAATCTTCACAGTAGGAAATTCCTCTGCCACCGTAGTTTTTGTAGTTTAATGTGTTTTGGTTATCACATCTTTTTTTCATATTGCACCAAATTATATAAAGGCGGCTCTTACTTTCCCTATGCGTTGCGTGGCTATCTGATTTGAGGCATCCACAGGAATTTGTTGTTATTCCAATTCTGCCGGTATTGACTTCGCATACATTTCCACAATCGCACTTGCACTTCCATATATGATTAGTCCCCTGTTTCTTGCCAGTATCTTCAATTACTAACAATCTTCCGATTTTAGCTCCCGGATATACTCTATTCATCTTGATTAACTTCCTTTCTGACAATTTTTTTAACAACATAGAAATCCTTTAATACAGTGGTTATGCAGTTACATATCCCATCGTGCCGTGGCTCAAATCTCTGCATATTAGCACGATGTTCATATACCTTGTGACTTTCATAGTCCTTTCGGATTGCTTTGCCGTATTCTGTTCTCTTTGGGCTTAACGGTCTCCCCCTTTGTGCTATTATTGTTTTCATCTATTTTTACCTTACATACTGCGCAAGCATCGTGATTATTTGCTTTAAGTGTTCGGCAAACGCCTTTTAAAATACCTCTCTGATAGTTTTCTGAAACACTTATATAAATCCCACCTAAACCTCTTCTATGAACTTGACCTTTCTTATTCTTCTCCCCCCTATATGCACATACCACATAGGGAGCAGAACCATGAATTGCCGCAGCTCTTATAGTTGGGGAACAACACTTTTTGTCAAACACGGCACCGTCAAACGATGGCCCAAACCCCATAAAGTTTCCTATATACTTTGTTTTCTTTTCCATTTCTTCAATACCTTTTGAGGATCTTTGTAGCAACTTGCTTTAATAGTCATTGCTATACCCCCCCCCACTCATAATTTCTTGATTCTGATGTGGTTTATCACTTGATTCGGGATAAACACGCCCTAATATGATTATTTGTTTCCGCATACTTTTATTACCAAAGGTGGATATTTGTAGTTACTTGCCACTATCGTAGGAAGAACACCATATCTATAACTCGTTACTCCCCATTGATGGCTGCTAAAGTTTCCGGCGATTTTCGGATTCTTTTCAATACTAACGGCTTGTCTATTGCTATGTGGGATTTCAGAGTGTAGGTTATACCCCCCCCACTCAACACGCGCTTATCATCACGATTCTGCCGTTCAGTATTACCTATTCCACCTAATATGATTATTTCTTTTTGCACTTTTTAAGACCTTTATCTGTTGTGTTCCACCATCAATAGTTGTTAAAGCAGGTATTATTCCTTTAGGATCATATATATTGTGTTACTTTGATGTTTTCCTGTTCCGTTGTCATAGAATCCTACTTGAATAATCTTTTTCGCCATTTCCTTAAAACCAACGGTGCATTTCCATTACAAGCCACAGAATAAATTGCTTTAGATATTCCAAATCTGCTTGTAACCTTACACCTATCGTTGTTTTGAAACTCCGTGTTTCCTATTTTCCCTAAAACAATTATTTGGTTCTGCATTTTCTCAAAACATATCCCATAGCATATCCGTGAGTTCCGGCAATTAGTGTTACCATCTTCCCTTTTCTGTGATAAACAATACCTGCTTGACTATTTACTATGGAAACTTGACCTATTCTTATGATTTTCTTTGCCACTTCTTTATTACCATAGGGATAAATCCACCACCCATTCCCATACTTGAAACCAATGTGCTACAGCACTTCATTTTATCAATTACTCCCCACCTGGAATGCTGCTTATATAGAGTGGCTATTGTCCTAATTCTCTTTTCCATTTAATGATTTTCACTACTCCGCAACTTGTTGTTATCGTAGGGCTTATAGCACCCCCCCCTTGCACTCTTCCGCGCCTAAACTTACTTGTGGGATAAGATAAGTCGCATACCCCCGGAATCTGCATAGGGATTATTTCATCTTTTGTAGCTTGCCTGACTCCTATTTTTTCCATCGTTTTATTACTTTCGCTTGTAATCCACCGCCACCACATGTATTGATAGTTGGGCAGCAAGCCTTTTTAGAATAAATCCTATTAGCACTCTCAAATGTGTGATCCTTTGAGTTATCCATCTGTCCGATTACTATAGTTCTCTTAATTGTAATTTTATGAACTGACAGACTTGCTCTTTTAATGAATAGTCCTATATTTGCCACAGCATTGATCGTTGGGGATAAGCATTTTGTGTTATAAATCCTATCTTGTTGATGGAACTGATTTCCCCATAAATTGCCTATTCCACCTATTAATTCAACTTTTTTTGAGTTCATAAAGTTACAACTTTCTTAATCCAGTTTGTTTTCATCGTCCAGTTCAACAAGCAGATTCAAGGCTTTTTCAGACTTGACTATAAGCCGGAGAGCATCTTCATCGGATAAGTCCTCAAAGTAATCCTCTATGCAGTAATTCAGGTCTATAGGGTTAGGAAATTTGTAATTATATTCACCCAAGATACTAACGGCAAATGTACGGTCCCTATTCTGTGCCACTCCATAATCCGATGCGTTTAAATCCGATACATAGGTTGAATATCCAATAGATTCAAGATATGTGAGCCACTTCGTAAAATGCGGCTGATTTTCTGTACTATGGATAGCTGTAACATTCTCCATTAAGAGAATCTGCGGTAAAGCATCTATCTCCTTTAATTCGTCCAGGATTCTTCTCACTTCCCAAAGCAATGCGGATCTTGTCTCAGACCCTTCGGCAAAACCTTTTTGTGCGCCGGCCACTGATATGTCTGTGCAGGGAAAACTATAAGTCAAAAGGTATGTATACTTATCCTTTTCAACAACTCCTAAATCCTCTGCATGAATATTTCTTATATCCATAGCCGGAAAATTCGTCCCATGCACGGCGTTATAGGACTTGATAGCGGGTTCATCAAACTCAACTACTCTGTAATGCTCAAATTCTGCTCCTAAGTTTCTTAGTGCCATTGACTGTGATCCATAACCGGCAAAAGTCTCTAAAATTCTGATGGGCTTATCAATGCTAACTGTTGGCATCGTAAAGTCCCATAAAGTCATCTGTTCCATATTGCTCCTTTCTAATCGCAACTCTCACCCCTGTCGTAAGACAGATAATATTTGCCATCCACCTCGGTTACTTTTGCCATGTAGCATCCGTAACCCATTTTTATATCAATACCAATAAGTTCATAGGGATTTATCTTGCCCTTCTCGTACTCTTCTTTGGTAATCTCATAATTAACATGAACCATTTAACGCTTCCCTCTCTTTCTTCAATCTGTAATATTCTCTTCTTTTTTGATTGAACTCTGCTTTTTCCTCGGCTGACATATTGTTGTAACGAGCAAGTGCGCGTTCTCTATTTGCCTGTGCAAATTCTGGATTCGTTATGTGTTTGGCATAATAGGCTTTTTGATAAGCTATTCTCTCTGCCTTGTGTTTGCGATAGTAGTCTTTTGATTTTTGCAATCTTGCCTTTTTGTAGGCTTCGCTTTCACACTTAGGGAATAACTTTTTAGGTCTGCCCCTTTTTCCTGTTCTGATAACTGCGCTTGAATCGACTTCGTTTTCCTTTTCAGCAATGTTATCCAGCCATTCACTCATTGCTATTTCTTCAGGTGTCAAATCGTCCTCTATGCACTCGCTGTAGGGACAGGTGAAGCAGTCTCCGTGGTTACATTTCATCGTCAATTTCCTCTAAATAAACCTCTATTCGTGGGTTTATTCTGTCTAAATAAAAGTCATGTGTGAAATTCACAATTTGCTTCCATCCGTCGTTCTCAATAACCTTGCAATCCTGTAATGCGTCCTGAATACTTTTAGACGCAAAACTAAACACATTATCGTGATCGCGTTTCATATTCGGTTCGTAGAATACATAGTGAAGAATTATCGGTTTTTCTGCTTTCCAGCGTCTTAAATCTCTGCGGATATAAGATGAAGCAAGCATTTTGTATTCCCGTTTAAGTTTGCCGCCGATTTGAGGCTTACGGCCTGTTTCAGCAAGATATTCATTTAAGGAAGGCATTGTGCCTGGTATTGTGAAATGCGGTAGAAATATTCCATTAGATAAGTCAAATTGTGGTTTCATAATTTTCATAAATGGCGGAAACATTCTGTGTCTTACTCACTTTGTTACAATCTTGTTTTTTATCCTGTGAGAAAACCGCCGTTTGGTTTTTCGCTTTTGATTGTGGTCTGTTAGCCGTTTATTTTGTTCGTTAGACAAGTGCTTATTAGCACAGTTAATAGTTACATTCGTGATATATTTTCTTTTCCCCTATCACGAAAAGGACTGTCTCTTCCTCTTGGCAATCTATATCACCCCTTTCAGGAGGTTTTACAAAAACGATCGTCCATAACGCCGCATAAATGCTTGCCTTGCTTCGTCTGCCAAATCATCAAAGGGTAACTGTGTTTTCTCAATCAAATAGTTCCGCTCCCATATTGCCTGCCCCAACATCTTTGATAACTTCTCTGCTGCCGGATTGTCGTGTACTTGGTTGATAGTGCCTTTAGGCGACATATCGTGTTCAGCATCCGTCAAAGGGATCCATAATCCATCCTCTTCCGCAAGCGGCCGTATACCTTTTCCAAACAGTAAATGATGATGTGTTGTTGTCGGAGTACCTGAAAAAGCGCTTGTTGTTTCATATTTGGTTACTTTTGATTTGCTCATACCGCATCCCTCGAAATATCGTTTGTTTCAAACTCTTCGGTGCTGATAACCTCGCAAGTGTGGGTGTCTCTGCAATAGTCACAGTCAGAATGGTTACACCTGATAGGATCTATTTCGCCGGACTTTAACATGATGATTTTTTCAGAATTTCGCTTTACGCTTTCCAATGCTTCATCAAGTAGTTTTGAGGTAAGACCGATAATGTCGCATATCGGATGTGTCTGCTTATCCGCTACCGCTAAAAAGCAAGGAAGTATATCTCCTGTGTTCTGACGGACAATCTCACGGTAAATAGCAAGCTGCGTATCATATCCGTATGCAAGGTAAAAAGGAAGTTTCTCTCCGCTATCGGGTATGTAGTATCTATGGTTACGATCAAGCGTCTGTGTGGTTTTAAGATCAACGATTGCTTTTCCGTCAATAAAACTGTCAATCTTGATTTTGAACGGGAGTCCTTCAATCTCTCCGACCATTACCTGCTGTTTGGCTCCAGACATATAAGCACAAAACTTCTCGCTTCTCAAAGTCATTTGATAGATGTTCACTATCTGCTGATATTCCGCCTTTAACTGTCCTTTGGTGGCTCCGCGACTTGCCACGCAATCAGGAAAGCGCTTCATAATGTATTCGGGATCGTCATTTTCCCAAAGTGCATCCAAAAGACTACCCATAAGAAGTGCTTTTGTTGTTTCGGGAACCCACTCTCCGTTGATTGTCTTTAACGCTCTTTCCTCGCATCCAGGTCGGAGAGGAAACCCACATATATCCTTAAATTGTGAAGCACTGCACCACTGTTTATTGGCTTCAACGGAGTAATATACTTCGTCAGATACCAAATCACTTGCTTTCAGCATTGTTTTCCTCCTTTATTTCCGTTGCTTCGACTGTTGCAAAAACATCTACCGCCTTCTCGGGTTCGTCTGCTATGTTGTCGATATAATCCGGCGTACCGTCCTCTCTGATAACCGCCTGGTCTCCCACATAAGCCTTTTCCATTTCAACGCTCATAATTCCCCACTTGGAAATAAGCTGACGCAGCAGTGTTTTCTTTGCCATAGCATCAAAATCAGACTTCCAGATAGAAGAACTCCATCCATTGCGGTATGATGCGGAATACTTCTTTGCGTGTGCGTCAAGCTGCTCGATCGTCCAATAAATGCCCTTTTTAAATCCGTTAATCATTTCAAAGAAAGCGTAATAGCCGACAATCTTTAAGGAACTTCTCTTTGTAAAGTCGGTTTCGGGCTTAAACTCGTAGGAATCCTCAATCGGGTTGTATGCCACCAACTCACCCTCACGAATATCTGTTACATTCATTGCCTTGTACTGTCCTGATCTCATAGCAAGCTGCAGCATACCGCGGTATGACAGTTGGAAGGTCGCCTCTGTGACATCCATTGTTACTTCTCTGCCGTTTGAATCCTTGACTTTCTTCTTGTTCTTAAACGGAACCATATAAAACATTCCGATTTGAGGACTCTGCGGAAGGTTAAGGCTGTGCCCCAAAAGTGCCGCCGATAATATTGAAGAGTTAGTGCACTCTGATAAGGTTGGATTTGTCTGTACCGCTGATACCACGGAAGAAATAAATCTCTGTGAATCTTTAACGCCTACAACAGACTCAACATTTGCTTTGATTGCTTCCTGTGCCAAAAATGAGGCAATCCCCATTTTCTTTTGTTCTGTCTTTGCTACTTCATTTGCCATTATTCTTCCTCCTTCTTGTGGCTCTCTGCGTAATACTGCTTATACTTTTCATTGCACTCATAGAAAATCTGTGCATCTTCAACCGGGACTTCGTAACCGATAATAGGGATTAAGTCCTTTACCGAAATATTTATCTGTTCTAATGGTCTCTCATAGTCCCACGAATACCCTCTTTCAGCATCTCTGCGGATTTCTGCATCGTCGTTAAGGTCAACAGCTTTTTCGTGAACCAAACTGTCAAGATAGGTTTTCAACTTATCAAGCGTTACCTTTGAATCGTGGTTTTCCATGATTCTATCCATCATTGCAGCGACATCAAGCGTCTGTACCTGTTTTGCTCTGAACATCTTACTTATTCTCCTTTCTGCTTACACACCAAAATGTGCCTGATTTTAATTCAACGCTGAAATTGATCTCTGTTTCTGTCTCTGAATCCTTCCTTGCGGAGCTGATTTCAAGGTTATCCACCTTTTCGTGAAGCTCAACCGCTGCCATTTTCAACGCCTGTTCCTTACTGACTGTCTTTTCGATGATTACATAACACTTTCTTTTCTCTCCGTATGCTTTTATCATTGCTTGCTCCTTTCCTTAACAACCATTCTTTCTGTTCTTCCGTGAGCTTTTCGCCCTCATTAAATACCCGAAGATATCTGATAGGCGGTTCATTCCGTTTTCTCCCCATCTTCTTCCCTCTCTATTACAACCGCGTCTCCGTACTCTCCGAACTTCCAGACAGCATTTGTATATGCCTTTGCATCGGACATATCAGATAAATCGTATGTGCCGTAATAGCACTTCTCTCCGTTTACTATCCTTGAAAGAATTACATTCATTTCTGCTTCCTTGTTACCGCCCAAAAACTTCCCTTTGAGCCAATCTCATATAATGCGTAGCCTTCCTCTTCGCCTATATGCTTTGCTTCCAAAACCTCAAACTTCTCGGTTTTTTCGTGTAAAGCAATGGCTACTTCACAAAGAGTCTCTTTCCTACCGATTTCACTCTTCGGAAATATGTAATACATCTTTCCGTTCTTTGTCTTTGCCTTTATCATTTTTCTCCTCTCTCAGATATTCCTTTCTTCCTGCCCGATACTCAGACAGTAAAGTTCAAAATATCTGTTTAATACTTTGCGTGAATAAAACCCGATTGTACCTGATTCTCCTGAATAATAACTGATTGCAACCATCATATTTCCGTCATTGCTTGCCCTTAATCGGTTTAAATACTCCGCACCCTGCCGGATATTGTTCTCGGAATCTTTTAAATCTCCAGTGAATGTATCTTTGTTAAGCTGCATGAGCCCGATATATTGACCGTTGGCACTTACTACATCTGCCTGTCCGTGACTTTCGACCTCAATAAACGCTTTTAACAAGTTTTCATCAATATTGTTTATTCCTCCGTATTTGGTGCATAGTTCCATGATTTCATCATTTAGGTAACATTCTTCGGCTTCGCAATCGACAACCCAAAACAAGCCAATTAGCCATATTAGAATGAGTGCTGCAATCGTTATGATTATTCGTTTCATCTGCTGATCCTATAAGCAATGACAAACAAGATTATTCCTGCGACAGCCATAATAGCCGGAATAGTCATAGGCTCTGAATCCATAAGACTTGCTCCTATAAGCCAACAGGTAATTCCAACAGTTCCTAAGACTTTGCCGCTAATCTTTGAATTGCTCTTTTTCTGAATGTGTGATAGAATATTTTTGTTCATAAAATAACCCCTTAATTCACAGCCTTGTAGTTCCAGCTACAAGGTTTTTTCTCTTACAAATCCGATAACTTCCCTGTTTTGGATGATAGGTACAAATCCCTGCCTATGTGCATCCTCAACATATCCAACAGAGCCGTAATCATATTCTGAGTCGATTGGATATATGCGATAATATCCCCCTTTTTTATGTGCAAGAAACCAATAAGCACATGTTAAAAGCACCTGTTTAGTGGTTGAATGTGAATCGAAGAGATTTGGTTCGATGTATTTGAGAAGCCTTACAACGCGATCAGCTAAGTCCACTGTTTTTCCTCCTTCCTTACATTTAATGCTTCGTGTCCTTTTTCAGTCTCGGAAGGCTCAAACACCACTTGATCGCCAACTTCATATACAGGCTTATAGTGGTATGTGTTTCCGTCCTCTCCCTGGATAAATCCATAGCCACGAAATGCTTTAATTACAGTTCCTTTCATAACGCTCCTTTCTATGTTCAGGTATGACCTGACCTCATGGGAATAATAGGACTTGAACCTACGACAATCTGATTAAAAGTCAGATGCTCTACCTACTGAGCTATATCCCCAAACGCTGGTTTATATCGTTCTGTGCTTTCCTCGCTTTCGCAAAAACACCCAGTATGGGTTCACTTTAAACCAGCAAACTTTCCCACAAGCCACGGCCACTCTATCGGTCTGCTCCGTGTACTTGCTGACTCGACCGCCATTTTTCAGTAGAATGGTAACTACAACGGGGGTAGGCGGATTTGAACCGCCGAAAATGCGAGGATCAAAACCTCGTGACTTAAGCCTCTTGTCGATACCCCTAATAAACTTCCTCAAAACTTGCATTAAAGTATTCCAGCACTTCCAGAACATCTATAAACAACCATTCAATTTCACCGTTCATACGCTTTGATAAGGTTGCCTGTTCTATGTTTAGGTACTCCGCTAATTCCTTTTGCCGGACTTTCTTATGCTTCATTTCCCCTCGAAGCCAATCATTGAAACGCCGATATTTTGTTTTCACACGATCAACATTCGTCCGTGGCATAAGCATTATCCTTTTCAATAAGCGGTACGCATCCGTGAGATTTTAAGAAGTCATATAGGAAGATTCTTCCCTTTTGAGTCCATTCAGTATTGAGTTTCGTATCGGTTCTTCCGTCTGCTCTCTCAAAACTGTGGGTATGGCTTTGAACATATCCGTTGCCCTGATACTTCGCATACAGAATCCACTGATCGCCAACCTTGTGTTGAACCCCTAAATCGTGAAGTTTCTTATTAAATCCCTTTGCAGACATTCCATAGTCCTGCGCTATCTGTGTGACAAGCATCGTTGACGGACTCTGCAAAATCTTGTCAAGGTAAGATATTTTCGGTTGCATTTCCTCAATCTTGTCATTCATTTCAATAAGTTGCGTCTGCAACTGTTCATTCTCTTCGACCTTTGCGAGAAGTTCCTGCAACGCTTCCTTATAGGTTTGCGGAAGATGATATCCACCAGTCTTTCTGATAGAGGGAAGAACCTCGTCACATACCCACGACTCAAACCTTTCAGCACCGGGAAGTTTTGACCTCATTACTAATCGGTATATGTCTCCCTCGGGCAAAAACGAAACGCTCTGTATTCCACTATTCGTGGGGATGTCGTGTTTCACGACACCCTTGCAATGTCTTGAAATTGCGTCTCTTCCATTTGTGTAACCGAGTATCGCGCAAACATCAGCCGCCAAGAAATACGGCTTGCCCTCAATTTCGATTGTCCTAACCTGCCCGAACTCTTCATTCTGAAATATCTGTAATTCGTTCATATAATCTCCTTTGTGTTGGTCTATAAGTCAACTTTTAGGATAAAAAATAAGTGACTTTTCGGCTTCTGTAAGACGAAGCAAATCACATATAACATAGATTTCAGCCGTTCTAAAAGGTGTTTCTCCGCGTTTCTTCTTATAGAAACCTTCGGGAGATAGACCTAATTTCTTAATGATATGAGAAACCTTGATACCACTATCGGTAATCTTTTCATCAAGAAGTTGTGTATTAACTCTCATTTTTGAACCCCTTTCTACAATTTGTTGTGGTTGGCTTATCAACCAACTATCGCAAGTATAATACAAGTTGGTCTATGTGTCAACCCCTAATGTTGATTTTTTTTGCAACTTTTTATATAATTATCAAACAAGGAGATTTTCATATGACAATAGCTGAAAGAATAAAGCAAAGAAGAATAGAATTAGGGCTAACGCAAACCGAATTAGCGCATAAGATGGGGATAACTTCTAAAACTACTATATGTAAGGCAGAAACTAAAGACTTTAACCCCACTACTGATCGTGTGTGTGAATTTGCCAAAGCATTAGAGTGTTCTCCCGCATATTTAATGGGTTGGGAAGAAAAACCCACAGCTATAAAAAAAATATCTGACATTACCTTATCTCCCGAAGAAGAAGAGATTATTTTCGCGTATCGCAAGGCCGATGAAGTGGACAAAAATAGTGTCCGAAAGATTTTAAATGTTAGTATCGGGGAAAAAGAGAGTGTCGTATCTTAAAATTTAGGAGATAATCTATGACGATTGAAAAACTCAAATCCGGGTCTTACCGAATAAAACAGATGGTAAACGGAGTAACCTATCGTGCCACCGTCGATCACAAACCTTCTGATAAGGAAGCTCATTTACTCATTGCTGGCGCTATGGCTAAAAAAGGCGTGGCTATATCGTCAAATATGCCCTTTAAACAGGCTTGCGAGGCTTATATAGAGTCTAAATCAAATATACTCTCTCCGTCCTCTGTGCGCGGATATAAAGGCATTATAAGGCAATTTAGTGATTCTTTTGGTAACACTTCCCTTGATATTTTGACTAAACCTATGGTTCAGACTGAAGTAAACCGCTATTCAGCAGATCATTCACCCAAATCAACATCTAATTTCTCTGGATTTATTGTTTCAGTTCTGAAATACTATGGAAATGAAATAGGAAGTATCACTCTCCCACAAAAAGAGGAAAAATCTCCATATATTCCCACAAAAGAAGAAGTTATGAGCATTTTTTCCGCTTTTAAGGGCTCAATTTATGAAGTTCCGATACTTTTAAGCGGTATGGGATTGAGAAAGTCTGAAATCTGTGCGCTCACGATTGATGATTTAAACGGAAATGTGCTCACAATCAATAAGGCAAAAGTACAGGGTGCGGATAATTCGTGGATAATCAAGACAACAAAAACTACTAAAAGCACAAGGACGGTTGTTATTCCGGACTACATAGCCAACCTTATCAGACAACAAGGATTTATATATAACGGTTATCCAAATGTCCTATATGTCAAATTGACGCAGATGCAGGACAAATTAGGGATCCCTCACTTCTCGTTCCATAAGATGCGCCATTTCTTTGCTTCTTATATGCACAATCTCGGATATTCCGACAAGCAGATACAGGATATGGGCGGATGGAAAACTGACAGGGTAATGAAAACAGTCTATACTCACGCAATGGAAATGGAAAAGGCAAAAATATCCGCTGCAAATGATATGGGAGCCTTAATGTAATTTTTTTTAACTTTTTCGTGGATAATCGTGGATAAAAATTATATGATTTTGGCTCATATTTATGATTTTAAGGAATAATTTTTGACAATAAATAAATACCGCAAACCCACTAAAATCAATGCTTTCGTTGGATTTGCGGTACTTGGTCAAAAACAGCAGAGCACGGGAGTCGAACTATTACCCTATGAGCCAAAAACATTGAATTTACAAGGATTTCTTTTTGTTCGTGGATAATCGTGGATAATTTACCCCTATCCCATACACTGCTTTCATAAATCGTTCTTTTAAATTGTAGTATTCTTTTTCATCTTCGGCAAGTAGAATCTTTAATTCCTGATAATCCTTTTTTATCAAAAAAGCCTTTTCGTTGTCAACTCTTAAGCGACCGATTATATCCAATAGTGGATATCCCGAGCAATGCACCAAGCAACGCATTGATTACCACGATGCTCTCGGAAATCTGCTCTCCGTAAGGGATGTTCCATATCGGGAAAAACGCCCTCACGAATACGGCAAGTGCAGGCAGAGCCACCATCGCCAACCATTTCAAAGCATTAAATACCTTATCACTAAAAATCTTCATAAATTACACCTCCTAAAAATATAATAAGGCATAGTCAAGGAGTTGAACCTTGATTTGACCGTCTACGCCTATTTAACAGCCACACCCTCAAAGGAGAGATTACCTCCTATAATATGATTTTGCAGGGCATATAAAGGGGAAAGTGGCTGATTAAATCACTTTAAAAAATTCACAAGTAAGGCTATTATTCCAGTGCCTACAGCTCCACCTACACTTGACAGGATTGCCGTTCGTACAGTTATCCAGTTATTTTTAGGCGCATCAACGACCTCTTTAACCTGTGTGGTAAGTCCGTCTATCTTCTCGTCCATAGCCTTTTGATTTAGGGCTATCTCACGGACGGATAAGGTAAGGTCTTTGATGTCCTTGACGGTCTCCTCGATAGTGGTTAGCCGTGTCTCGTGGTTAGCAAGGGAAGTTTTTGTTTCAATAACGAATGTATCAGTAAACTCGGGATTCATCGCCTTACCTCACTCTTATTTTCTGCCCGACATAGATTCTATTCGGATTTACTATGCCGTTAAGCGTCGCAAGCTTCAAGTAGTTAGTGCCGTACTTTTTCGCAATGCCCGAAAGTGTTTCCCCTCGCTGAACAGTGTGGTATACCTTTTCTCCCGATGTTGCCGAAGTTGAAGTCTGCTGTGTCGGTACAGGAATGAGGATACTCTGTCCGACATATATTTTGTTTGGGTCTTTGATAGACGGATTAGCCTGCATTATAGCTTCAACCGTTGTATTGTACTTCTTCGCTATTGTGGAAAGTGTGTCTCCCTTTTTGACGGTATAAGAGGTATACATAGTCGTGTTCTCTTCGGGTTCGGGAACAATCACGATGTCCTCTGATTTAGTCTCATAGTCTACCCAAGGGAGAAGTCCGAAATCCGTCCAAGAATAGCACTTCGTACCGCCCTTATAGTTGTATCTGCCACCCCTTGAGTCTACATAAGAGTAAATAACTCCATTACTTCCCCAACCTTTGGTACACTCAATTACATTCACGGTCTTGCCGTTGACAACTCTATCCCCTACATATATTCCACTATGAGGAGAAGTTGCAAGATAGAGATATGTTCCCTCGGGATAAGTCGCAAGTTTTGAGAAATCCTTTGACTTATCGTGGCACTTGCTTAAAAGTGTTCTTCCGTCTATATCGCCTGTTACTGTCGGTTTCGTGAAACTGTCAACAGGAATGCTCGGATTCCACCCTGCAAGGATTACCTTTATCAGATTCCAACAATCAAACGAGTAAGAACCGTCTGAATGATGATACCCAAGATTGTTTGGGTAATGATTGTTATAGTAGTTCTTCACGCTATATGCCGTTTCAAGCATATTTAAAAATTCTGATTGTTTCATTTGTTTCCCCTTTCTATAATATCCATAGGTTGAGATTTGCACTCAACATGAACCACCCCAAAACTAATACAACAAGTTAGTATATTTCCTTGTTACTGCTTTTGAAATTATCTCTGCTGTTCTCCCAATAGTCTACTGACTGTGGCTCTTGCCCTTAGCGTCTACCTATTCCGCCACTATGGATTGATTTATATTTATCCTATTAGATTCTTATTTTTCCGTTTACAATCTGTCTCGCCCACCTAATTTCAGACCAACCTTTAGGGGCAAATCCGTATAGTGTAAACTCTTTTTGAAGATAGGTGAATTTTTTATGTTTCTTCGCTTTGCGTTTGTTCATATATTTTTCTTTCTATTCCGCCGCTATGGATTATTTCATTTGTTGCCCTTCTATAGCAATATGCTATAGGTGGTATAACTATTTGCTTTTCCGTTCTAATATCAAATATTAAATTGATACCACCTAAAGCCAACTGTCTGTGCCATATCTGTATTACAATGAATATCGGCATATCCTCCGTCAATATGTACGCTAAGCATTGCACTATTAGATGTCACCATATTGACAGGCACAACTATAAATTTGTTATTTGTAGGCATATTCCCACTTGTGACCTTGCTTGTTGCCGACCCGTTGAAACGAAGAAGATTATCGCCAACTGTAAGCGTTGCGGTAAATGTATCTGTGGTTATTAAGTTGTTAATATTTTCTGCAACCTCATCAATCGCATCCTGCACCGTCTTACTTGTATCCCCATCTAAATACACCCTATCCGCAGGATAATGCTTTGGTACAAATCCTAAATCATATTCTTTTCCGTTTTTGTTTATTTTTATGCTCATTGGTTATCACCTTCTATCTCTTATTTCGTCTATATAGTTTAGTGTTGCCATATTTGGTCTCCTTTATATTTCGCCACTATGGATTGATTTAATTGTAATAAAATGCAAATACTGTGCCGTTTGGTGGTATTTCATTTGAATCATCATTGCAAGTAGTTCCCGTGGATACTATGTATGAGCAAGCACCTGTAAGAAATGGTGAATATGTCATAAGTCCTGTTGTAGTAGCATAAGTTCTTGAAAATCTAAAACGAATTGCATCTACACATTTATGCACTGTCCCATCAATCAAGATAACCGACCTATAATTTATTTTTGATGTATCGATTTTTGTTTTTAAACTTATCAAACACTGTCTATAGGTTTTTTCTCCATCTGCGGTATATGTTAGTGCTGACGGATTTAATTTATCAATCGCCTCCTCAACACTCGTCACTCCGTCCGACATCAGACACCTATTCGCCGTAGTCTGTAAATCTACTGTGGCTTTTTTGTTGCCGTAGTAGAGGGTGATTTTATATCCTTCGGGTGCGGTATTACTTGACCTATTTTCACGATTTGTTCCCACGCACACATAATATGAACCCGATATAAAGTCCATTACAACAGTTGTTGCACCACCATTATTATAAGATGCTCTTGAAAATTGAATGGCTGATGAAGTTCCATACTGATAGCAGAAATTGTATATATTACGATCGTTTCCATTTATTTCTTTAAGAACCGCATTATCAGTTAGCTTTGATGCATCAATTTTGGTTCTTAGTTCATTAAGTAATTCTCCGTAAGTCTTTGTTCCGCCTGTAACTTGCTCAACCTCAACATAATCATCACTAACCGCCCCTATTAAAGCATCATTTCCGTCATCTGTAACGATGATTCCCTCGTCTGTTGTACTGTCATAATCAGCAGGGTCTACTTCTTTGATGTTCTCAACGATTGTTTTTCCGTTCGTAGAATCGTCACTAACATGGGAATCCACAAACTGCATCTTATCTTCCTGTGGTAAGTCTGTTCCTGCGGAATTTTGGATTGTGTGACCGCCAGAACTTGAAAGTCCTACCACCTGCAGATATGTTCCGTCATACACAAGGATAGCAACTGTTCCGGCTTTGATTGAAAAATCACTGC
>Ga0326512_10001519_pt1 | contig 17730 bp, 15 predicted proteins | sample 1_2617_0518_D_FD_203652 | JGI IMG/M metagenome (GOLD analysis project Ga0326512, IMG submission 203652) | Bovine rumen microbial communities from UC Davis, California, United States - 1_2617_0518 | ecosystem: Host-associated > Mammals > Digestive system > Stomach > Rumen | place: USA... | reverse complement strand
AAAAAATATTTATTAAAGAGGTGAACAAATTGAATATTTTCACTAAAGCTGGCTTACAGCTAAGAGATGCATTTAATTCTATTTTTGGCAGTAAACAAAATACGAATTATTATAATTATGCAGATTATCAATCACTTATTGGATATTCTAATCCGCTTGCTCGTTATTCGGGTGATGTATTAGATAATGCTTTGATAAAGAGAACAATTGATTGTATTGCTACTCATGCTTCTCAGCTAAAAGTTCAGCATATTATTCAAGACAAAGGTAAAACCGAAATTGTAAATGATAATATTGAATATCTTTGCAATTTCAAACCCAATGAATTAATGAATGCAAATGATTTTTGGTATAGAGTTGTTTCTTGCTTATTTATCAATAACAACGCTTTTATATACCCAAAATTTGATGCCCGTGGTGAATTAATTGCTTTATATCCAATCGATTTTTACTCATTGACTTGGAAAGAAGATACAAAGGGAAATGTTTGCTGCGAATTTGTATTTAGCAAGCAAAAAATCGTATTACCGTATTCCATGTTAATTCACTTACGCCGGCAATATATACAAAATTCAATGTCAGGTGATAATCAAGATGAGCAATTACTTCAGATGTTGAATAATTCTAAGTTATTATCAGATGCAAGAAAGAATATATTAAAAGCTAATGGTACGCCTAATTTTGTGTTACAAGCGAATGTTTCAGTTAAAAAAGATGATTTAGACAAAGCAGTGAAGGATTTCGTCAATTCTTATGGCTATGCTAATCGTGTTGCTTCTGTTGATAATCGCTTTCAGATTACACCTGTATCTTCGCAGACTACTAATGTTTCCCAAGATGAAATTGATTCAGCAGAAAAAGAAATATTGCAGTATTTTGGTGTATCGAAAGCATTGATTTCTGGAGATTATACACCAGAACAAATGATGGCATTCCAAGAGTCTGTTATTGCTCCTATTGCCAATCAAATTGGACAAGCATTAACGACTGGCTTATTATCAAAAATAAAGATTAATCTTGGACATCAGATAAGAGTAAATAATAATGTATTACAATATGCGAGTGTTTCTTCTAAGATAGATTTAGTCTCTAAGCTAGTAACGAACGGCGTTATTTCTATTAATGATGCTCGAGCATTATTAGGATTAGATAATAGACAAGAAGAAGAAGCAGACTGGTTACGTACATCATTAAATACCGTTAATCTGGAGGATGCAGGAGATTATCAATTGGGTAAAGCTGGTGTTGAAGTGAATAAAGATAATACAGATAATAGATTAAAATCTGCTAAGGAAGATAATAAAGAAAAAGAAGGTGAAAAAGATGAGTGAATATAAATACGAATATAGACAATCTGTTGTTCCAGTTACAATAAATGATAATCAAGATGAGAAAAGAATGATTATCGAAGGGAAAGCGATTTCATTTAATTCTCCAACTGTATTATTTGAGGAAAATGGAATTGAATATAAAGAAGTTATTTCTGAACGGGCATTAGATAATACTGATATGAAAGATGTATTATTGAAAAAAAATCATGACCAAAAAGGTGAAACACTTGCTAGAACACGAAATAAATCATTAGAACTTGAAATAAGAAATGATGGTTTATATTTTAAAGCAGTACTTCCCAATACTCAATTTGGTAGAGATACTTATGAAAATATTAAAAGTGGGTTAACTCCTGACATGTCTTTCGGTTTCTTAGTAGAAAATGAACATTATGATAGAGATACTTATACTCGTTCTATCGATTCTATCAAATATATTAGAGAAATTTCTATCTGCGATATAGGTGCATATCCAGATTGTTATGTACAAGCAAGAGATTATATTTCAGCACAAGAAGAAATAATTAAACAAAAAGAAGAAGCTGAAAAAAAGGCTGAATATGAGCAAAGAAAGAAAGAACTAATTTTGAGAACATATTTCTGACGATAATTATTTTATTATAAAAATAGATGAATGTTTCTGCTCCTGGATAGGAAAAGAAACTAACCGGATGGTGAAAAAGCATCAAGGAGAATTTTAATATGGAAAATTTAAATTTAAAATTGAAAGATATTAACGATAAAAAATTAGAGATTCGTTCTAAATTGGAAACAGAAGAAAATTTAGATTTAGATGCTGTAAAAGCAGAACTGGATACTCTTGAAAAAGAAGAGAAAGAAATTCGGTCTAAATTATCTGCCAGCTTAGAAACGAAAGAATTAAAAGATATTAAAGAAGAAAAAAAACTTGAGGTGAAAAATAAGATGGAAAACAAATTAGAATCCTTAGAATATCGCCAGGCATTTATGAACTTTGCAAAAACTGGTGAAATGGCAGAAGAATTCCGTTCTGTGGCTCTTGCTTCTGCAAATAGTGCTGTAATTCCTCAGCCAATTCTCAACACGATTGTTGAAAAATTAGAGAATTTTGGTAATGTATTACCGCTCGTAAATAAGACTTCTTATCCTGCTGGATTTGCTATTCCGACTTCCCAGCTGACGGCTCTCGCGACTTGGACTACTGAAGCTAGTGTAGCAACGACTGGTATTCCTGTTGGCGATAAGGTTACTGGTTCTATTACGTTCTCTGCATATCCGTTAGTAAAAGCTCTTGGTATTAGCTTTGTGGCTCAGATTCAGACTTTATCTGCTTTCGAAGCTAAACTTGCAGAAAATGTTGCTACTTCCATGGCAAAAGCACTGGAACAGGCTGTAGTTGCTGGTGATGGTTCTGGCAAACCGACTGGTATCTTTACTGAAGCTGCTACTGCGGCAACTGATGTTACTCTTAATGCTACTCTTAAATATAAAGACCTTGTAAATATCAAGAAAGCTATTCCAGCAGCATATAGAGATGGCGCTGTAATTCTTACGAATGAATCCACGTTCTTTGAACTTTATAGCATCGAAGACCAGCATGGCCAGCCTATTGCTCGCGTAAATTCTGATATTACTGGTTCTCCTGTATATACGATTCTTGGTACTCCAGTTATTGTAACTGATTTTGCACCGGAATATAGCGCTGCTGCTACTGGTGATATTGTTGCTGTTGTACTCCAGCCGAAAAATTATACCCTTAACATGGCTTATCAGCCGGATATGCGCGTATATACTGAAGATGCAACGAGAAATAAAGTATATCAGAGCATGTTACTTGCAGATGGTAAGATGGTCGATAAAAACGGTCTCGTAGCAATTAAAAAAGGTTAATTTATTCACCTCCCTAAATGGAAGGAGGGGATTAAATGCTTGACTTAGAATACGTTAAAAAATTTCTTCATATTGACGGCGATTATGAAGATGTAATTATCCAGGGACTTATTGATGCAGCAAAACAATATATTATTGACGTTGTTGGGTATTTTGATGGAAATCTATTTGTGATGAATCATTGTGCGTTACAATTGATTGCGTACTGGTATAATCAACGCGGTGAATCTGGTTCGAATACTGATATTCCGTATATTGTTACAACGATGCTCCAGCACCTTTGCTTTGCATATACAAAAGATGAAGAAGAACCTTCACAAGAACCTTCAACAGAACCTTCAACCGAACCCTCAACAGATGGTGAAACTTCAGGTGGAGAAACTACCGATGGTGAAACTTCAGGTGAAAATACTGAGGAGGAAACACCGCCACCAACGGATGGTGAAACCACATGAGTGAATTAAAAATATCCGACTTGCGGACTAGAATAAAAATTCTAAAATTCACAGAAGTTTCACCAGATGCCGGGCTCGGTCCTGAAATTGATTGGACTGTTGCTTTAGAAATATATGCACAGCCGTTGAAGCAAAGAGTTACTCCAACGCATACTTTAGATGACGGTGAAGCAATTGTAATTACACAAGGATTTAATATAAGACCAAACGATGTAAATAAAGGTGATAGGTTAATATATCAGAATGAAACTTATGATATATTGGATGTCGATAAAGGAAATCCTTCTTATTATATTATTACATCCAAACGTTTAGTTTCTTAATTGGGGGTGCATATCATGAAAATATCTATTAATACAGATAAAGCAGTGAAAAATGCACTGAATAATTTTGATAAATATGATAAAGATACGCAGATTAGAATTGAAAAAGTGGTTGAAAGTACTACTTCTACTGTTGAAACTAAAGCCAAAGCTAAAGCTCCATTTAGAACTGGTAAGTTAAAAAGTTCTATTTCTTCCACCATGAAAAATAAAACTACTGGGATTGTGAAAGCAACTTCTCCGGCAGCGCATTTAGTGGAATTAGGTACCGTGTTGCGTATTACTGCTCCAAAGAAGAAACAAGCATTAAGGATTGGAGATTCCTTTGTAAAGAAAGTAATTTCTACTGGACAAGTAAAACCGAAACCTTTCTTGAAACCTGCAGCGGAAGAAGTAAAAGATAAATTCGTTAGTGATTTATCAAATGCTATAAATCCAAAGAAATAAGGGAGGAATGAATAATGGTATTAATAAAAAGCGTTCCTCTTGTCGACTATCAAAAATCCATATTTAAATTATTAAAAGAGAATCAAACAATTCCGGTATATGGTAAAACTCCTTTAAAAGCAGAATTGCCCTGTATTACATTTGGAAGTATCTTAGCGAAACCGACAGATACAAAAACAAGTGTAATGTGGGAAGTTACCATAGAAATAAATGTTTGGGGAGATAAAAACGGAAAAGCTGAAGTAAATAATATTATTAATGATATTACTACAGTTCTTTCAGCTAATGAAATACTTGTAGATAAGTATGAAACTATTAATACAGAAATAGATTCTGTACAAGTATACGAAACAACAGATAACGGATATTTTGGTACTTTATCTCTCTCAACTCTTTTACAACAAATTAGTCTTGTATAATGAGCGTATAATTATACAAGTTTATATAGATACGATATAAGAAAGTTAAAAAAATATGAGGTGAAAATAAAATGGCTTTAACTCCTACACAGATTGCCAATTTGCCAACTTCTCCGAATACGGAGATTGCAACGGCTGGTAAAAAGGTGTTACTTTATGTAGCCCAGGCAGAAAATGATTTTATCGTTGTCGGTGGTCAGAGAAATGTTCCACTTTCAATGAGTGCTGAATCTCTTGATGGTTCTCATAAAGCTTCCGGTGACTGGACCACTGCTATTCCAGGTATGAAATCTTGGTCTATCTCTTACGACGGCTTAGAAATTTATTCTGACGTTGGCGTACAGATTCTTGAACATGCTTTCCTGAATGATAAAGAAGTTAATGTAAAGATTGTATACGCTGATAAATCTTATCGCACTGGTTGGTGTTTTGTAACTGAATTCAGCGATGATAATAGTCATACTGATGTAAACACTCTTTCCATCACTTTGACCGGTAATGGTGAAATTTCTGAACGTCAAGAAGAAACTACTCCTTGATAACTCGATAACTTGATAAACTGTAAATAATATTTCCATAAATCGCTTCATAAAAATAGATAGTTATAAACTATCTATTTTTTATTTCCTTGATGAAATCGCATAAATATACGAAAAGAGCTAGCTTTATTTGACTAGCTTTTTTCTATTTCTAATGTAGAAATAAAATATTTTGAAAGGAAAGTGAATTTTTAATGAAAGAAACAATTACTTTCACCGTGGGTGAAAAAGAATATGAGATGGGATACGACATTAAGTCACTAATGAAATTTGAGCAATTATCTGGGAGAACATTATATAGTTTATTTTCTGGTGGGAGTCAACAATCTATTCTCAATAGTTTTTCTTTGGAAATTACTGTAGCTGGATTATCTAGTGGATTAAATTTATCATTGGATGATACATATGATTTTATTGATTATGCTATAGAAAACGGATTGTTAATCGATGATTTAAACGGATATATTATGCAAGCAATGCTTAAAGCGAATGGTTTTTTAAAGAGAAAAGAGAAAGAGGAAGTGAAAGCAGAAAAGCCGAAAACATCCAAGAAGAAAAAATAAATTCATTTGCTGAATGGGTCGATATTGTAGAACCTCAATGTATTCAAATTGGAATTCCAATAAGAGAATTTGAACATCTCCAGCCTCACGAAATACGTACTATTTTTAATGCGTATAAAAAAAGAGAACAACTGGAAGATTATAAGAAATCTTATTTTCTCTCATGGCTAGTGAATCTACAAGTTGCAAAAGGGAAGAGAATATCTCCAGATGATATATTTAATCCGCTTCATCCAGAGGTAAAAGAAGAAAAAGCAAATAGAGCAAGAGAAAATGCAATATCAGACCATGACGATATCTTAAATACATTTAAAAATGAATTATTAAATGATAAGTATTTAAATGAAAATATAAGAAAAGAATTAATGAAAAAGAGATGACTTCTACAAAAGTTATCTTTTTTTATTTTTAATATAGAATAGTTATTTAATCGAAATTCCTACATGGAGGAAATACTATGAGTTTGAAAGAAATAAATGTAAAAATTTCAGCCGATAGTTCCAACTTTAAAAAGGGAGTATCAGAAGCTGAAAAAGCGTTACAGGACGCATTCAAAAAAGATTATTTATCTGATTTAAATAAACAATTGATGTCCACTAGCCAGACAATTTCTGGTTTAATTGGAAAAGCCCAAGCATTTACAGCTGTATTAGCAGGTGGATTTGGTTTCGTTGCATTAGTTCAAGGTGCCGCAGATGCAGCAGCAGCGACTAAAGATTTAGCAGCGGCATATGGAATGTCCGCTAAAGAAGCTGGACATTTTAAAAAAGTTGTTGTTAATTCTGGTGGCGATGTTGAACAGACGATAAAGCAATTAGCGAAGTTACAACATAATGTCGATTCGATGTCTAAAGCCACCGAAGGCACTAGACAGATGCTCGATTTGCTCGGAGTATCATTTAGAGACACCAATGGAAAATTATTACCTTATGAAGAAAGATTAACGAATTTAGCAGATGGATATAAGAAAGCGAAAGAAGCCGGCGAAGGTGAAACATTTATCCTGGAGACACTTGGTGCAAAAGGTGTAACTCTTATTCCAGTACTCGAAAAAGTTAATCGTACTAAAGAACAATTATCTAAAGTTACAAGTGTTAATTTAGATACGGACAGACTGGAAGCATTAAAACGAGAAATGGAAGTATTGGATATGCAGTCTGCCCAATTAAAATTAGCTTTCGGACAAGCATTTTTACCAATTGCTGAAGAAATTGTTCCAAAAGTATTGAATGAATTAAAATATTTAACACAAGTATTTAATGAAAATAAAGAAAAAATATATGAAGTAACTGAAGCGGTAACAAAATTAATAGCAGCTTATGTAGCATTTAAAACAGCAAGAGCGGCGCAAGGTGCATTAAATGGTGTAGTATCTTCAGCTAGTCAGATGCTTGGGTTATCAAAGTCTTCTGCACAATTAGCAGAAGAAGAAGCAATAAAACAAAAACAATTAGCATCAGACCAAAAGTTTATTGCTCAGCGTGAAAAATTATTACAAGATTCTGCGAATCGGCAGATGAAAACTGAATATAATAAATTACAGAAAATGCTCCAAGACGGAAGAATTACTGAAGCAGAATTTGCAAGATTATATGCACAACGTACAACAAAGATACAGCAAGAATGTGTTAGACAACAGCAAATAGTCAGACAGACTCTACAACAAGAAATTAATTTAGCAAGAAATGCAGCTACACAAGTTGCTCAGTCAGAACAACAGAAAGCAAATGCAGCGAAGAATGCATCTACTCAAATTCAAGCAGCAAATGGACTTGCAGCTCAATCTGCACAGAAAATTGTTCAAGCTAATGTTGTAGCTGGAAATTCGTCTCAAACAATGGCGAATAGAATGACAACGGCAGTTGGAAATGCTGGTAGATTTATTGGTGGAAATTTCTTGCCAATAATTGCATTGATTGGTACTACTTGGTTAATGTCTGGAACTGATGCTTCAACAGCAACTGGACAAATGAGTGATGGTTGTCTTAATGCAATTAAACCTGTTGACTTATTAACTGGTGCAGTAATGGCTTTAGCTACTGGATGGTGGCAAGCTGCATTAGCATTTGCGGCTTTTGCTGGAGTAAAATATTCGTACGATAGAGAAAAATTTAAACAAGGCCATACGTTGGAAATGAATGGCAAGAAGTATATAAAGCAAGATGCTGACGGTCCCTGGAAAGAAGTCGTTAAAAAAGAAGTTAAAGTTAAGAAAAATGGTAGCGACCAGGGGACAAATTATGGTACCACAGTTACTAACGAGGAATACAAAGCAGTTTCAATGGATAGAAATGCAGAGTTAGATTCTCTCTATCGTTCAAAAAATCCAGATTCATTGGAAGCTTTAAAACTTAGTAAAGAACGTACTGAAACAGCGGCGAAAAAGCAACAAGAAAATGTTTTAAATCAGATGAATAACCTTGGTAATGATATTAAAGCAGCTGCAGGAGGAGCGATTGAAAATGCAGCTGGAGGTGGCGGTGGAAATTCCAAAGCGATAGAAGAAGCAAATAAGATTATTACGAAAACGGTAAAAATCAGTTTAGATAGACTTGTTAATGATGTCGCATATCGTTATAATGACTGGATTGGTGAACAATGGACTCCGTGGGAGCATGGAATCACGGATAGGACTAGATATACGGGTAATTTAAATAAACAGTGTGATTCCTGGACAGCCGATTTTTATGCTACTTTATTTAAAGAGATTGGTAAAGAAAATCCGTTTAAAGGTGTCGTTAATGAAGAAGATTTTCAAGCTTTAGGTGCTTTTGATACTTCTCCAAATGCAATCGGGGAAATTGGTGATTTAGTGGGTGGATATAAAGATGGTAATTATCATTATGGTGTTATTATTGGTCCCAACAAAGTCCGTTCAAGAGACTCCCGAGGCGGATTAACTGACCGAAATGTAGACGATTGGAAAGACCGATTTGGATTTATTGGCTACGGAAAGTTAAGAAAAGTACTCGGCGGAGACATTTCTATTGAACGAACATTAACGGGTACGAAAGAACAAATCGAAGCCCAAGAAAAAGGACTGAAAATCCAAGATGAATTACTTAAAGCCCAAGAAGATATGGCTAAACTTACAGGTGAATTAAAGAGTGAATATTTATCTATAGATGCCACTGAATTTGAAAAGAACAAATTACAATTATATAATGATTTAAGAGAAAAACAAGATAGAATAAATGAAGCGAAGGGTAAAGGCGCTGACATTTCTGAAGTCCAATTAGCACTTGATACTTTACGAATAAAAAAACAAGAAGATTTAGAAAAACAATATAAAAAGAATATTGAGAAAGCTCAGTCACAAATGAAAATTTCTCAAAGCGAACTTAACTTTGATTTCAAGCAGCAAGCATTGGAAAAATATTATCAAGCACTTCGTGAAGCTGAAGAAAAACGAATTGAAACAATTAAACAAATTGGTAAAACACAAGATGATGTTACTGCTAACGAAATTGCTAATGCTCAAAAAGAAACTGATAAGAAAAAAGCAAGATTAGAACTGGATAAATCATTATTATCTGCTACTTCTCAACGACTGGATAAATTAGCAGAAGAAGGAAGGTTATTACAAATCATGGCTGAAGAAGAATCTTCTGCATTTGATTTAATCAATGAATCTGTGCATCGTGGTAATGTGAAATTATCACAAATGTATGTTGAAATGCTTAAATCTGTTCATCTTTCAGCTACGGAAATGATGGCTAATACTGTAGAATCTTTATCTAGTTCAATGTCCAGTGGTTTAGCTGAATTTATTCAGGGTACAAAATCAGCTGGAGATGCATTTAGGGAAATGGGACAATCGATATTAAAAACGATGAGTGAAATTATTGCGAAAGCTATTGTAATGAAAGCATTAGCTCCGATACTTGGAGGTCTTTTTAAGGGAAATCCTTGGAGTTATAGTGATGGTACAAAGTTAGATTCAACTTTCGGCTGGACTGGAAATGTTGTAACTGGATTTACTAATGGATATGATTTTACGAATCCATTTAAAATGGCTGAAGGCGGAATTGTAACTGCCCCAACAATGGCAATGATAGGTGAAGCGGGAGATAATGAAGCAGTAATTCCTCTGACAGATAAAAATCTTGCAGCTCTTGGCGGCGGTGGAAAAGCTCCATCAGTAAGAGTGAATATTACTAATAATACTGGAGACGAAGCAAAAGCGACTGAAAATGATGTTTCATGGGATGAACAAATGCAAGAATATGTAGTGAATGTTGTATTAGATAGTGCTTCTCGTAATGTTGGAGGATTTAGAACTTCACTAAAAGGATATTTAAATTCATAAATAAGATAAAAAAGGTAGTTTCTTCAGCTACCTTTTATTTTTACATAAATTTTATTTTTTAAGTAGATGAATAAACGAAAAAATACGAGGTGATTTAAATGGCTAAAGCATTAAGATTTAGTTCTGCTTTCGACGTAGACCCGAACATAAAACGGGCTGGAAATACAGGTGATTCTTATAAAATAGAATATGTAGATAATACAATAAAAACTGAAGACCAAGCTGGATATACACATACAAGACCACGTACAACAAGAATGTTGAGAAAATTTACTTACGCTTGGAACGCTGTTTCTGAAGATGATGCAGAATCATTAAGAAATTTCTATGAAAAAGTAGGTACATATAAAAGTTTTCTTTTTGATGATTATATTACAGAAAAAACTTTCGAAGTAAGATTTGATAGTCCACTTCAGATGCAAGAAGATTATCCATATGGTTTTCACTTCACTATTACGTTCGCGGAGGTATAATTATGCTTGATTTATCAACAGCAGCAAAATTAGCTAGTAATCAATTAACTTCTTCTGTTCCTTGGCTTACATTTATTTCTATAACTTCTGAAACAACAGAACCGATTTATATTGTCAGAAATAACGAAGATATTATATACAATAATATTTTATATACAAGGTTCCCGGTGAATATAGATACATTGATGGACGATGATGGAAAAACATTACATTCTGTCAATCTTAAAGTTTCCAATGCAGGAAAAGTTATACAAGACGCTATCCAATCATATAACGGATTATGCGATGCAGAAGTACAAATTGACGTTGTATACATGGAAACACTTACCAGAAATAAAAATGCCGTTCCATATATAAATATTGAACCAGAAGACACATTTTCTTTTATCGTTACCCAGACAACATACGATGAGCAATGGGTCACATTTAAACTTGGAAGTAAAACTACATTAGCACATGGATTCCCAATGCATAAATATTATTTAGAATATTGCCCTTTTGTTTTTAAAGATATTCGTTGCGGATACGAAGGTGGGGAAGAACAATGTAAAAATACTTTATCTACTTGTAGAATATTGGAAAGGTTCGGTGGTAGCTTTGGAATCAACGGTTAATATTTCAAAATATGTGGGCATTCCATTTAAAGATATGGGAGATTCATTAGACGGAATAGATTGCTGGCATTTAATTAAATTATTTTATAAGAATGAATTTGATATAGAATTAGATGATTATTATATCAGTGCATTAGATACAGATAAAATTAATGAGCAATTTATAAAAGAAAAAAATGATTCATCATTAAATATGAATCAATGGATAGAAATAGATAAACCAGAACCTTATTGTTTAGTATTAATAAATTTATTAAATAATCCAAATATATTTTGTGACCACGTTGGAATTTGTGTTGATTCTGAGCATTTTTTACATGCTTATCGTAAAACAGGTTCATGCCTTGGAAAATTCAGAAGATGGAAATCTCATATAAAGGGTTTTTATAAATTAAATAATTCCTGGTACTAAAGGAGGTGTACTAATTGTTATTACATTATATAAAAGTAAAAAATCCATTTCATTTGGAAACTGCTACGAAAGAAGAAGTATATCACACTGGTAGAGAAACATTAAATAAATTTGTTAAACAAGACGATTTTCACCTTTATTTCTTAAATGGTAATGAAGTAAAAAAAGAAGATTTTAAGAAAACATATATATCTGATGATGATTATTTGGTGGAAATGCCCGCAATTGGCGGTGGAGATTTCTTTAAATCATTCTTATCATTCGTTGCAATGGCCGCTCTTGCATGGTTTGCAGGTTCAGTTGTTGCCACCGGTAAATTATTTGGATTAGCACATGCAACTCTCGGTACATATTTAGCTGCCGGCGCAGTAATGATGATTGGAAGTAGAATTATCAATGCTATCTTCCCACAAGACGTGCCATCATTTGAATTTGGACAATCAGAACAACAGAATCGTGCATATACGTGGAATCTTCCAACCTTATCTTCAGCTTCAGGAAATGTAATAGGTGAAACTTTTGGTGAATGTATTCCGGCTGGGCAATTATTATTATCACATATTACTACTGAAAACAATGTACAATATTTAAATGTATTAGTTTCCGGTGGTTATGGACCCGTGGATGAAATTTCAGACATTCGTTTAGATAATACTCCAATCGATAACTTCTCAGAAGTCCAATCAGAAGTCCGTTATGGTACAAATAATCAAGAGCCTATTTCTTTCTTTAAAGAAACTCCTCAAGATGTTGAAGTGAATTTACAGCTGAAAGAAGCTAGTCCAATTGTACGTTCTACACCTACGAATAGATGTAAAGATTTATCTGTTTTAATAGATTGTCCTTCTGGCTTATATCATGTAAACGACGAGGGAAATAACGAAAATCTTACTGTTACATTTAAAATTGAATATAAAAAATCTGGTGCAGCAGCTACAACATTTGTGGAAGTAGGGACATATTCTTTAACAGGAAATACATCAGATGAAATTACAAAAGAATATCGCTGGCAAGCTCCAGTCGAAGATAAATATGACATAAGAGTTACTTTAATTAGTGCGCCGCATACAAACAGAGATGTTTCTACTGTAGTATTTAAATATATTACTGCTTATTTAAATCAAGCTTTTTCACATCCCAATCAAGTATTACTTGGTTTTAAGATTCGTGCTACAAATCAATTGTCTGGTAATTTACCTAATATTACTTGGAAACAGAAGAGAAGTAATGTATTAGTATATAATCCAAGGACAAAAACATATGAGGAAAAACGAGCAGATAATCCAATCTGGGCAGCTTATGATATATTACATCATTGTCGTAAATTATATAATATTAATACAGATAAATACGAATATGTTGTTCTCGGTTGTAAACATGAATGCCTAGATAAATATTATTCCCAATGGGAATCTGCTGCTTTATATGCAGATGATATGATATTGAATAATGAAAACGAATACGAGAAACGTTTCCTATTTGATTATTTCTACGGTACAGAGCTAAAACGCTATGATGCAGCACAAAGAGCTGCCACTGTCGGACATTCTTGCATATTAATCCATGGGAATTATTATGGAATTATTACTGATAAACCAGCTGCAATTTCTCAAATTTTCACTAATGGTAATATTACTAAATCAACTATTCAAGGCTCATTTAATGCGAAAGAAGATAGAGCCCGTTCTGTAGAAATTACGTATAATGATTCAGAAAATGATTTTAAAAATACACAGTTCTGTTTGCGTTCTCCATACTTTAATCAAGATGATGATAATACCGCAAAACTTACATTATACGGCGTTAAAAGAAGAACACAAGCATTCCGAGAAGGAATAAGAGCATTAGCTACAAACGAAAGACAACTGCAAACATTAGATTTACAGACAGATATCAACGGTATTTGTTGTGAGTATGGCGATGTTGTCGGATATTCTTCTGAGGTTTCTAATATCGGTGTTGCGTCAGGTAGAATAGAAAAATTATATAAAGATGGAAGTATATTAGTAGATACAGACCCTGCATATGCTGAAAATAAAGAATATCAAATAAAAATTTCTCATAAAGATGGTAATATCCAGACGAGAAAATTAGTAATTAATTATAAAAATAATATTAAACGAGTAATGCCTAAAACTCCGTTCGACCCAATGCCAGAGAAATATGATGTATATACGATAGGTGAAGTTGAAAGAGTAGTGAAACCTTTCCGTGTCGTTGGTGCAAAATTATCTGGAGATTTAAAGGTAACATTAAAACTGATTGAATATGATGAAGCCGTATATGCGGATGACTGGGATTATACAAATTATCCTGATATAAATTATTCAGCCACTCTTCCTTATACGGACGTAATTACTAGTATTACTGGAAATGTTAATTATTATACAGCAATTAATGGAGCAGTTTCTGCTGATTTAATTGTATCTTTTAATACACGACAAGCATATGTAATGCCAGAAAGATATTTAGTAATTGCAACGGATTCTTCTGGAAAATCTATTCAGGTTCAAACATTAGAAAATAGTGTAACTATTCCAAATGTGAAAATCGGTGAAACTTATACAGTAGAAGTAAAATGTATCTATAATGTTGCAAGAGTTGGGACGCATTCTATAAAAGTTCATATTCATGGCAAGAGTACTTCTCCTGCTTCTATTTCTAATCTTGTATTGACGGTTTCTAATTCGTATATTCATGCGACATGGAATTATTCAACTTCGAAAGACGTGGAAGTATACAGAGTATATTACGGCATGAATGGGGCAAGTTTAGAAAATTGTACATTATATAAATCAACGGCTTCTAATACTTGTAGTATTCCATTCGATAAAGCAGGAGCGTATATTGTTTATGTCCAAGCAGTTGACGGCTTTGGAAATGTTTCATCTACAGTATCAGAAACAATTTATATCAGTTTACCGTCAGGAGTTTTAAATCTTAATGCAAAAGTAAATTATACAGAATTTAAAACAAATGAACAATATAATATTACTGTTACTTATACACAACAAGAACCTGGAAATACTGCCGATGTATATATATCAGACGATGACGGTGAAACATATAAATATGTTGGAACACATGCATCTAATGTAACGACACCGTTATTAGGAATTAATAAAACATATTTAATAAAAGTCCAGGCAAAAAATTCTTACTTCAAGTGTGATAGTGCAAATATAAGATATACTTCTATAAAGATTGTTTCACAATCTCCAATGCCAAATACACCAACAAATTTTGTTATTAAATTAAATAATAATAAATTAACTGGCACCTGGAATATCGTAGATAATGTAGCGATAGAATACTACGAATTAAGATATGATACAAACGTTGGTAGTGATACCAATTTGATTGGAAGAACGCAAGGCAATTATTATCAATTCTTATCACTGAAAAACAGAACAGCAAGAGTATATTTATATGCACATTCTTATGCAGGAAAAGATTCACTTCCAACGAGTTATCAATGTAACTTCCCGACATTACCAGCTCCTGATGTTACGAAGATTGAAATAAATATTAAATTCAAGACTCTTACTGTAAAAGTCCCGTTAATAGAAGCGGCAATGGGAGTAAGAATAAGAATTACTAGTTGGGATTTAGATGTACAACGTCCAGATAAATATTTTGACCAAATGATTGATTGCCCCAATGGTGTATTAACAATTAACTTGGAATCGGATATTTATTATGTATATGCTTGTTATTATGATATTCTGGGTGATGGAGCATGGACAGATTATCCAAAAACGGCAGTAATTGACCCATATTTCGACCCTGCATACATCGAAGATGGCACAATCAGTATGCAGAAATTTGATAAACAATTCCAAAATGAATATACAACATTAAAAGATGTGACTGTTCCAGCACTTAATACAAGAATTCAAGAAGTTGATGCAGAAGCAGGAAGAATTAATGAAAAAGCCCAAGGAATTATCGATGAGTTAAATAAAGAACCATCTGTAAATGGATATAAGAGTATCCAAAAATTAGTAACAAAAGATGGTGAATTAGAGTCTACTATTGCAAATAATAAAACAACGCAAGACGGAATTAATCAAACGCATTTATCGCAGATTCAGCAGAATGCGTCTGGAATAACTACAATAGTGGGTAACTTAAATAAATCCGCTTCAGGAAATACTTATTCTGCAATCTCTAGTTTATCACAGCGAGCGGATAGTATTTCTTCAACAGTTGCAACGAATAAAACGAATCAAGATAAAGTAAATGAGTCTCATTTATCGCAAATTCAACAAAATGCCAGTGGAATTACTACAATAGTAGGGAATTTAAATAAGTCAGCTTCTGGAAATGCTTATTCAGCAATTTCAAGTTTATCTCAAAGAGCAGATAGTATTTCTTCGACGGTTACTACAAATAAGACAACACAAGACGGTATTAATAATAGTTTTACTTCATCCATTACCCAGCACGGAAATTCTATAAACGCAATAGTAACGAATCTGAATGATAAACCAACTGCTTATTCAGGTTTATCATTGATGAATGATGCTATAAATCTTCGCGTTCAGAAAGGCGACGTAATTAATCAAATAAATTTGACACCGCAAGGAACAACCATCGATGGTAAATATTTACATGTAACTGGAAGTACATTATTCGACGATAATGTAATTGTATCTAAAATGTTAAAAGCAGGTGCTGTTACAGCAGATAAATTAGCTGCCGATGCAATTTCTGCAGACAAAATTAACGTGGATAAGCTGTCGTCCTTAAGTGCAACAATAGGCACCTTGAGAACAAAAACGAGCGGTGCACGAGTTGAAATAAAAGATAATTTGATTGAAGTATTCGATGCGAACGGAAAATTACGTTGCAAATTAGGTATATGGTAAGACTAGGAGTATGGTAATTTCTAAATAGTTATTAAAAATTCATTTAAAACCGCTTATTCTAATTATGTAAGATATAAATAGAAAGGCGGTTTTATTATGTATAAAATTTACAAAATAACGAATAAGGAACACCCATCAGAAATTTATGTGGGTAGCAGTAAGCAGACATTAGAAAAACGATTTCGAGGACATGTTACAGACAAGCGTTCTTCAGTATATCCATATATTCAAAGAGATGGAAAAGAAAACTTCGAAATTACTGCAATAGATTATGCAAGTACAAAAGAGGAAACATTGGAAAAAGAAGAATTTTGGACAATCTTTCTAAAAGAACAAGGATATTTTTTATATAATAAAAGTTATGGGAGTAAACTTTCTGATGAAGCAAAACGAAAAATTTCGATTAAAACTAAAGCAAGAATGAAGGATATTAATAATAATCCTTTTCATATAAAACCACTTCGAGGCGAAAATCATCCTTGGTTTAATAGACATCATTCTAAAAAAACTAAAAAACTTATAAGTGAAAAAATAAAAGAAAGATTTAAAGACCCAACAAAAAATCCTATGTATGGAAAGCATCATACTGAAAAAACAAAGCAAAAACTACGAAAGAAAAACGGAAAAGCAGTACGCTGTATTGAAAATAATAAAATTTATGAATCTTGTACAGTTGCTGCAAAAGATTTAAATTGTTCAGCTAGTGAAGTTGCAAAGGTTGCAAGAGGTAAATTAAAACATACAAAAGGATTTCATTTCGAATATATATAAATATATCTTAATTTTTTTAAAATGATAGTTTATCGCTGTCATTTTATTTTTTAATAGAAGATAATTTTTATCTAAAAATTTTTAACAATTTGCAAATTATTAAAAAAAATTAGAGGTGAAAGAAAATATGCCTAGTACAAATACATTTGGCTCAACGATCGCACTTGGTCGTGCGGAAGCCCAAGTAATTCAAAACTTATATGAATTAGCTGTCAGTGAAGGCTATCGCGGAACTAAAGCTGAATTTTTACAATCTTTAGTTGGTCCGTCTGGAACAATTCAAATTGGTACTGTTACAACTACTGCTCCAGGAACAAATGCGACGGTAACTAAT
>Ga0326512_10001518_pt1 | contig 17735 bp, 15 predicted proteins | sample 1_2617_0518_D_FD_203652 | JGI IMG/M metagenome (GOLD analysis project Ga0326512, IMG submission 203652) | Bovine rumen microbial communities from UC Davis, California, United States - 1_2617_0518 | ecosystem: Host-associated > Mammals > Digestive system > Stomach > Rumen | place: USA... | reverse complement strand
CGCGAAACAACATTAAGAACGACAGGGTACTGAACATCCTGATCAAGAAAATGGCAGAGAGTGTGAAGCAACCGCTGTCGTATAACAGGCTGAAGAACGTTATAGTGGCAACGGGGTCGCCCATCAGTGTGCCTACTACGATAGACTATGCGGGGTATGCCTCTGACAGTTGGCTGATACTGCCCATGGAGAACGAGGTAGGCAAGCTGACGGAGAAGGAAACACAGAAGAAATACTACTTCATTGACAATGGACTGCTGAACCTGTTCCTAATGAACTCAGAAACATCGCTGCTGGAAAACATGGTGGCGGTGGAACTATTCAGACGATACGGCAAGGAGAATGTGTATTATCTGAATGCTGACAAAGAGATAGACTTCATAGTGCCTGACGAGAAGCTGACCATTCAGGTGTCGTACAGCATCAAGGATGAGACCACTTACAACAGGGAGGTGCCGCCACTGGTGAAGTATGCCAAGGCGCACGAGGACTGGAAGTGCCTGCTGATTACTTATGATGAGGATGGCACGGAAGAGGGAATACCTGTGGTACCGGTGTGGAAGTGGCTAATGAAGGTGTGACTAATTGGCGAAAGTTTGTAAAGAATCTCTATTTTTGCTAATTGTAATTTTGAGAATATGTTGTTTTTCGATACTTTATACCTAATTAAAGGTTATAGATTAAGGAATGAGGGTACAAGAAACTAAAAAACAAGAAGTGGATAAGGTTCAGGTCGAAGAGATTCCTAAGGAATATCGAACTCTTCTGTCCCCTTGTAACATACCTGCGGGTGACACATCTCACCTTGCCGTGGATGACCTGAAGTTCGCTTTAGAGCAAAGCGACTCCAGAAACATTGCTGTGACGGGGCACTATGGTTCAGGAAAGAGCTCTGTCGCCAATACTTGCATCAACGAGATGGGGATTGGCGATAAAGTGCTTCGTATCTCCATGTCAACCTTCTCTTTGCCAGCTGATACTAAACCCGTTGGAGATAATCTGTATTCGGATGATATCGAATACAAGATAGTCCAGCATCTTCTCTATAAATGTGACAAGGCAAAGATACCTCATTCCGGATTTAAACAGATACGCCTGCCAAAAGAAGTTAATTTCAGTTCATACGTTACATATACCCTCATTGCATTCGTATGTTATATCATAGCCTTTGAACCAGCGATTTTCCAGATAGACAGTTTCTATGATGCTTATCACAAATTGTTTGGTAAGGAAGTTGGTTGGTGGATAAATCTGATAGCAGATGCGGTGGCTGTCGCTTATATGATTCGATATCTCTGGGAAGTAGGGAAGATGCTGGCCTCTAAACTACATCAGATAAGGAGTGTTAAGGTCGAAGCAAAAGGTGTCAAGCTAGAGGCATCTAAGGATGCTGAAGTTTCTGTCTTCAACAGGTATCTGGATGAGATAGTCTATATCATCCAGTCAAACAAATATGACTATATTCTATTTGAGGATTTGGATCGACTGGACAACTCAGACAGGCTTTTCCTAAAAATCAGGAAACTGAACATGCTGATTAATGAGTCGGAAACATTCAAGTCCCAGAAGAGAGTTGTCAGATTCATATACGCCATCAGGGATGATGTGTTTACGAGAGAGTTGCGCACAAAATGTTTCGACTATATTGTAGCTGTTGTCCCTGTTGTGGATCATTACAATGTGACCGACTATCTGATAAAACAGTATAAGAGTAAAGGTCTGTTCAAAACAGTAGAGACGCCTGTGTTGGAACAGTTGTTGAACAGGGTGTCGGGACTGCGTGAGTTGAAGAACATAGTTAATGAATATACGCTTTTCCAGAAGAGCCTAAAGACGCATTTGAGTGGCGATGACGAAAACTATGAACAAAAACTGCTTGCGGTTATTGTTTATAAAAATCTATTCCCGCAAGATTTTGCTAAGGCATATTTAAAGAAGGGTTTGTTTTATAAGATTTTCAAGAACAAATCATTATTCAGTGAAGACGAGACAAAGGAATTAAGGGAGAAAGCGAATGCTTCAATTCAGAGTATGAATGAGGCACGAGAGAAGATAATCAATATTAGAAAACGATACCTTGAAAAACTAAACGATGAGGTTGAAGTTACGAGTCTAATAAAAGATGGGTATGATTATACCTTGGGACAGGTGGCAAGTAGGGATTATCTTTTCAGCCTGTTTATTAACGATGAGTTTGATAGATATACTTATACCGACCATAATCGTGAGGAAACTGGCAGTATGACCTATAATTTCGTGTTTGATGAGATAGAGAAGAAGGTTACGGAGGACATGGGCTATTATGAGGCCATTGATGAGCTTTCACAAGCATATAATAGGAGCAACGATGAAAGGCTAAAACTCGAAAAGGAGATAAAAGTAATTGAGAATACTGCTTTGCGGGAAGTCTTAAGAAAAATAGGTGGAGAAAAGGCCCGTGCGGTTTTCAATAAGATATACGTCAAAGAGTATCCGGCCAAAGAAAATGAGCCTCAAACTGTGAATTATGAAATGGTAGATACTCTATTAACCATGATTTATGGCGGGTATATCACTGAAGATTACTATCTCTATATTTCTAAATTCTACGAAGGGGCAACTTCTGAGAGCGATTATCAGTTTACCAATGCAGTGTTGCAAGGTACAGAGCGACCATTTGATCAGAAACTAAATAATGTCAAAAGTGTAATTCGCAAGTTTAGGGTTGGGGATTTTAAGAATAATAGTATCCTTAACTATGATATTCTGAACTACTTGCTTGATAATAAGGAAGAACATTTCCTGACGAGTTTCATTCAAACCGCTCGAAAGAATCCTGAGTTTATCGTGAGTTATTTTCAGATGTCGGAAAAAGTTAACGACCAGTTCTTCACACGTGTATTTGATGGTTGGGATTCTTGTGTTAACGTCATCAAAGGACAAGAAAAGACTGAGAATAGTGATGTGTTGTTGAAACTCTTCTTTAGAGAGGCGCCTATTACTATAAAACTGAGTGATGACGAGATAAAATACCTTGAGGGCAAATATGAGTTCTTGCATTCTAGTATTACGTTCTATAAGCTAGCCAAACTCAAGAAGTTCATAAATAAGTACAATCTGTGTTTTGAAACACTTGTAAAACCCAACAAGGATTCTCAGGATTTGTATGATTATTGCTTAACGAATAAACGTTTCGTGATTAGTAAGAAGAATCTGGGTGTTATTTTGGGTGATAGCATGATGAAGAAACCAATGACAACAATTCTTGAACTGTCAAATGACAAGTTGAAGAAATACTTGATAAATAATCAAAAGGATATCGCTACAAGGTTTGAAACGAGTTGTAACGAAGAGAGTAGAGCGGCACTGTTGTATATGATAAAGGAGGCGGTTGGCGAAGATGAATGGTTAACACAATATCTTAGCCAGCAATTATATAATTTTGATGATGTAAGCAACCTTGATAAAAGAGCGGTGGGCTTGATTCTGGCTGCGGATAAACTGGCAGTTTCATGGCATTGTGTCCTTGGCGCTTATCAAGTGTTAGGAACTCTGGATGATACTCTGAATGAATATTTGACAAGACATGCTGCCGTGCTGTCAAAAGAAAGGTGTGCGGGGGATGAGAACTTGGTAACGTTGATGCATAAACAATTGTTTACTGGTGAGAAACAACCGATGAATGAATTTGTTAAGTTGTTGCGTAGTTTTGACATGCCTTTCACTCTGGAGGAACTTGGGGAGATGGATGATGAAAGAATCGCTGAAGTTGTAAGACAGAAAAAAGTAAATGCGGATCCCGAAATATTTCAGCATTTGAACCTTAATTGCTCTAATCAAGTTGCTGACGATTATCTCATCCTTCACTATGATACACTCATGGATGATGAAACTATTGAGTGGGACGATTATATGAGGAATAGTATGGGTATTCGTATCCTTAATAGCAAGTTGACTCTGGAGCAAAAGAAAAGATTCCTAAATGAATGTTTGTTTATAACAAAAGAGGGCCAGGATGCATGGGAATTAGCTAAATTGGTATGCTTCTATTATAACCAATGTGGAGTTGATGGGGCAGATAAAGAGCTAGTGGTGGATGCAATGGCAATCTACCAGGGAGCTGATAGCTGGGAACAGAAGATAATTCTAATCAATAAATGTAATGCCGCATGGGAGTATAATACTGAACGTGAAAATAAACTCTTAGATGGATTAGGAGGTGAGTATCACAAACTAACATATGCTCGTGGTTGGGCTAGCTTTGATATAAACGAACATAATTTCACGTTGTTGGACTACCTGAAAGGGAAAGGACATTATATCAGTAAGGTGGAAGAAAAAGAGGGCCAGTATTATGTGACCTTTAAGCATAGCTAGCATGACATAGGAAGAAAGATAGTTTGCAAGGTACAGTGATGTGATAGATTTCATGGCGCAGAACCCTTCTTCAAGAAGAGTTGAGCCTTGATGACATGTTCATCACTGATAACAAGCAAACGTTGAAAATGGCAATTCTGACGTCCCTTAACGACATGGAACACGAATATGAAACCGCATATATCAAGGCTGCACTCATCCGTTCTCATCATCTTAATCCGCACATTTCCTTTTCAGTATTTCTTCGCGCCATCAGTGCCTTCTCTGGCAGAGAGTATAAGTATGATCCTGCCCAACGTGTTGACACCGTTATATATCGTGAGGAAAAGAAGTTCATGACATCCAGGAGTTCAAAGTGGCAACGAGGAAGAAGAATTGTATCGTATTAGACAAGTGTATTCATGGCTTACCGGTGACAATCGTTAGTAAAAATATCAAGTGCTTACTAGTTATAAAGACAATATGAAACAAGACAAGAAATATTATGGAGATACTAGGCTAAATCACTTTTGTGCGTTCTGTGGTTGCACAACTGAAACGGAAGACCATGTACCATCCAGATGTTTTCTTGATAAACCCCACCCTCAAAATTTGCCCGTTATCCCTTGTTGCTACAAGTGTAATCATGATTTCTCTTTAGATGAGGAATACGTGTCGTGTATGATTGACTGCATGAAGGCTGGCACTGCTTCCCCAAATCTTATTAGAAGAGAAAAGACTCACAAGTCCCTCTTGCATAATCCTAAGTTACAAGAGAGAATAAGTGCTCAAATTAGAGATTTTGGAGGAGTGCTTTTATATGATATAGAGAAGGAACGATTTGAAAAAGTCTTTCGTAAACTAGCATTCGGCCATTTGGCTTATGAGAATGATACGCTTGCATGGGATAGCCCCTATAGTATAGACATTCATTTGTTGTCTGAGATGTCTGATTCTCAGAGGGATGATTTTTTTCGTCCTTATAGAGGTGAACTATTGCCAGAAGTGTGCAGTCATGGCTTGGAACACGTAATGTTGTGTTATGAAGACGATGGATCGTATTCCTATATAAGCCCCTGGGTCACTATTCAAGAAGGCCGCTATAGATATTGCGTATCGCCAAATGGCAATATTGTTAAATTCGTTGTTGCAGAGTTCCTTGCGGTAGAGGTTAACATAGAAATATGATTGTAAAATGCGCCAATAATATTGTATTTGTGCAAAAAAACTTAATTTACCACCGTTCAAAACCGTTTTTCTCGATTATTCTTTGGTGAAGAAACTGAATTTTATTATATTTGCACTCGGTTTTAATTTAATAAAGATGAGCGAAAGACCTCTAAATCGGCTTAAAGTGGTTCTTGTGGAGAACCAGAAGACAAGCAAATGGCTGGCAGAACAACTGGGAGTCTCAGCCGTAACAGTGAGTAAATGGTGTACCAACATGCACCAACCCGACCTGCAGACATTGGCTAGGATAGCCGAATTGGTAGGATGTGATAAACGGGAACTTATTACTGAATAGAGATGTCTAATAGTGAAACACATAAAAGACGAGGCCGACTTCCAAAGATTGAAGTGGTTGACCTATTCTGCGGAATAGGAGGACTGAGTTATGGCATGAAGTCAAAAGGATTCAAGATTCTAACAGGCTTTGATTTAGATTGGACTTGCCAATATGCATATGAAACGAACAACGAGGCCAAGTTTGTTTACAAAGATATCAGGGAAGTTCAAAAAGAGGATATCGCACCATTATATTCAAAGAAGGCAATAAAAGTTTTAGCAGGTTGTGCTCCATGTCAGCCTTTTTCGTCATACGCATTCAAAAACAAGAACAAGGATGAGAAAAAATACAATTTACTATACGAATTTGGCCGTTTGATAAAAGAAGTTCATCCAGATATTGTTACAATGGAGAATGTGCCTGCAATTGCCTCTTTTAAATTGCAATCGGTCTTAGGGGATTTTATTTTGGCATTGGAAGCGGAAGACTACAAGGTATTCTTTCAAGTTGTCTTTTGTCCTGATTATGGCATACCACAGACACGCAAACGTCTTGTATTGTTGGCTTCTCGACTTGGTGTGATTGACTTGATTCCTCCAACCCATTGCAAAGAGAACTATGTAACGGTAAGAGACACGATAGGAAAACTTCCCCATCTAAAGGCTGGTGAGTGTTACCCAACCGATTCTCTGCATAGGGCGCGAACTCTTTCGCCGTTGAACATGCGAAGAATGTTGGCCACTCCCTACGGAGGTAGTTGGAAGGACTGGCCAGAGGAGTTGATGTTGGAATGCCACAAAAAGGAAGGAGGCAAAAGCTTTGGTAGCGTTTATGGTCGTATGGTATGGGACGAGCCTGCTCCTACAATGACAACCGAATGCACGGGTATTGGTAACGGTCGCTTTGGCCATCCAGAACAGAATAGAGCTATATCTGCTCGTGAAGCAGCATTGATTCAAACTTTCCCTATTACATACAAGTTTTTCCCAAATGAGCAAGAGGTCTCCCTGACCAAAGCATCTCGATATATAGGGAATGCAGTCCCTCCAAGATTAGGTGAGGTGATTGCAGAAAGCATCAAACGACATATTAGAAACAATCCAATATGAAACAATATAATTTTAACATATCATTAAGTATACTGAATCATCTGGGTCGAAACTTATATAGAAGTTTCATGACGGTTCTTGGTGAAGCCATCTCAAATTCATGGGATGCTGATGCATATAATGTATATATAACAATAGATCGTGATTCTAAAATACTTATTGTTAGAGACGATGGTGATGGAATGAATGAGAATGACTTCCAAAACAAGTTCCTAAAAATAGGATATTCTAAACGTAAAGACAATAAAACACATACATTATTGAAACGTCCTTTCATTGGAAGAAAGGGAATTGGCAAGTTAGCTTTGCTTTCATGTGCACAAAAGATAACCGTCCTAACGAAAGCAAAGGGAGAATCCATTGTCGGGGGCGTAATAGATAATTCAGGATTGGACAAGGCTATAAAAGATGATGTGTCATCCACAGATTACAACCTTGGACTTCCCCAGGATTTGCTGGTTTCAAAATATGATGAGAAATTAGGAGAAAAAGGAACTGTTATTTTCTTTGAAGGATTAAAAGATGGTATCCGTAATCGAATAGAGTATATCACAAAATTGGTTGCTCTGTATTTTCGTTTCTCTTTAAAAGACCCGAGTTTCAATATCTATATTAACGAGAATTTAGTATCAATAGCAGAGCTAAATCCAATAAAGGAAAAAACACAGTTTGTATGGAAAATAAACGGTATTGATGACCCATATATTAATGATGGAGTATTTAAAAAATCAAAAGACATATCCATTGTTAACAGCCAGATAAAAGGCTTTATTGCCTCCGTGGAGAAGCCTTCTGACTTAAAAATAAAAGGAACCGAAGAAAAAATTAGTATTGACTTATATGTTAATGGACGATTAAGGGAGAAAGATATATTACGTCACATCCCTACGGCCAGACTTGTTGAAAGTTACCTTTACGGTCAGATACACTTTGATGCCTTGGATGATGAAACCGATCGCTTTACAAGCAGTCGAGAAGGTGTTGTTCCAGACGATCCAAAATTCAAGAATTTATTAGAAGAATTAGAGAGGGTCCTTAAAATGATTATCAATGACTGGGATATTTGGCGTACAGAAATCAACCAAGATGGTGATTCGGAAAATACGCGAATGACAAAAAAACAAAGAAAATCAAAAGAACTTTTTAATGCTGTTGTGGAGGATTTCAAACCCTCAAAAGATAATAGTAAAAGTCGCAAAAAAGTTGAAGGTTGGATAAATGCCATTAGAGATGATGCGGAATTTAATCTTTCTTCTTATAGCGAGTGCTTTGTTTCTGAAAATTTGCTAAGAAGATATATTTCAGAGAAGAGCATATCATTATCAAAAGAAGCGCAGGACTCCGCAAACAAGTGGAAGCAGCAAGAGATTAAATCGAAGCAGGCTGGCAATATTAATTTTGAAATAAGAGAAGGAAAGACCGATTTAGCTTATATTGATATGGACCATTTAGCACGTGTCGCTGATGATGCCTCAGACAGAATAACAAAAGCAACTTTGGTCAGAGATGCAAGTGAGTATAAGCCTATAAGAGATGCTATAGCTCATACCTCTCGGTTAACTTCAATAGCAAAAATGCGTTTAACAATAACATACGAGAATATCAAAGAAAGAATAGTCAGTTTATTGAATAATGCATAGATTATCATGGTTAAAAAGAAATATACGTTCATAGACTTGTTCGCAGGGGGCGGAGGACTCTCTGAAGGGTTCCTTCAAACAGGGCGTTTCAATGCTCTTGCCCATGTGGAATGGGAAAAGCCTATGGTGGATACTTTGCGGAATCGATTAGTGGATAAATGGGGTGAGTCCATTAATGATTCAAAAAGGAAGGTTATTCTTTTTGACATTCAAAAAACAGACGAACTTATAAACGGATTTTGGTCTGATGAATCTAATCAGAAATATGGTTTGCACAATGCAGATGAAGTTAGGACAGAAGGCTTAAAAGGTCTTGTAGGAAATCAACACGTGGATTTGATTATTGGTGGTCCCCCATGTCAGGCCTATTCCATACATGGTAGAGCCACAGATCAAGAAATAGTGCGTCGGGAAAAGCGAAATGGAAGAAATTGGTGCGCGAGCGTTTCCGCAAGGAAATTCAGGATTGGCTGCAAGAAGACTATAATTTCTATGCGATGACTGCCCGACCTGGCACCCATGCCAAGGAGTATTTCAAGACTCACTTTCAGGATATACTCGGCAAGACATATACACCTTTTGCAGAGAACAACATCTACTCACTGGCCCTTGACAAGGATGATCCTGAGCATAACAATGAAGAATTGCTTATGGAATTACGCCGTCATTTCTTTGTTGAGCCATGTTCATTGGGCGAAAACCCTGAGCCAATTATTCAGACCGCAGTATCAAATGTAGGAATAGCAGCAATCCTTCCTGCTAGAGATTTGGTGCTGGTAGGTTGTCTGCGTAGTCCTGCTCATCGGGAATGGGTATTCAGTCAAGGCAAATACAATATTCGTCTTGCCATGGGAAAGGACGATACCCAAGGCGCAATGAAACCATCAAGAGAACTCATGGACGTGTCGCACCTGCTCCTATACAATGAAACTGACAAGTCTGTCGCATTTTACTTCAACGTAAATGACCCATCTGTGATGCCGGAGATGTACGGGTTTGACAAGATGAAGGAACTTTTCTATCCGTTCAACGTGAACAGACATCCTATCGATTCGTATCAAAATAGGGTGCTCAAACGTTATGGAAAGAGAGCTTATCTCGTATACAACTTCGATACGTTGCCTGTAGAACTGCCAACGAGGAAAGTCGTCAATCTAGAAAGGCTGCTGAACAAGTACCTACCAGATGGTGAACCTATGGGGAAACCCTTTGTGGTTACATTCCAAGAGCTATTAAGTTACATAGAATGATGTGCTTATGACAGATTCCATTACATCAACACAACGCCACGCTAACATGGCGGCTATCCACGGCAAGGACACGAAGCCAGAAATGGTAGTACGTCGCTACTTATGGGGACATGGGTATCGTTATCGCTTGAACCATCCACGGTTGCCAGGAAAGCCAGACATCGTGATGCGGAAGTATAGAACATGCATCTTTGTGAATGGCTGCTTTTGGCATGGGCATGAAGGATGTCGCTATTACACTATACCGAAAACCAATACAGAGTTTTGGGTCAGCAAAGTAAAGCGGAACAAGGAGCGAGATTTGAAAGTTCAACATGAACTTGCTGCAATGGGCTGGCACTCTATCACCATTTGGGAATGTGAGTTGAAGCCAGTCAAAAGAGAAGATACATTGGAATCGCTGGCATATACACTCAATAAGATCTTTCTGCAAGACAGGACTGTCAAGCAGTATGAGATACCAGAGGAAGAGTCAATGATGGCAGCGGAGGATGTTCCTACAACGTACAAAAATAAAGTAATATTATAATACGTTATATAATATATGAATAAGGACAAAGAATACGCAGCTCTGTTGAACAAGCAGATTGCAGAGATTGGCAAGGAAGTCAGGTCTCTTGAATTTAAGAGCAACTACCAAGATGCAGATAGGCTGGGGAAATATATCTCAGCACTATCAAACGGAGCTTGTCTTGATAATGAAGAGGTTGGGTATCTGTATTTCGGTGTTGAGGATGAGACTTTGGTACTACGTGGCACCACCTTTGACATTTCACGTGTCAAGGCGAGAGGAAATCAGAACTTGGAAATATTTCTGCGGCAGTATATTACTCCTAAGATAGATTTCAAGATAGAGGAGTTCTATGACGAAAGCGGTAAACGATTTGTGGTGTTTATTGTCCCCGCTGCCAAAGGAGAGCCTACCTGCTTCATGAATATTCCTTATGTTAGGGTTGATAGTTCTGTCACAGATCTCCGTCCATATACAGATTGGATGCGGACTATCTATAATTCTCAAAAGGATTGGACTGCAGAGGTTATAGAAGATGCCACTATAGATGATATTGACGAAGATGCAATAAAGAAGGCTCGTGAAGGATACAAGCAGCGTTACCCGAAGTTAGCGAAGGACTGTGACGGGTGGGATGACAAGGTGTTTTTGGACAAAGCCTGTCTTACGATTGACGGTAAAATAACCCGTACAACACTCCTCCTTGTTGGCAAAGAGACTGCTGCCCATAAGCTGAACCATATCGCACAGATTGTGTGGAAGTGTTTTCAAGACGGGCAGGTGTTCGGTGACATATATACCATTCCGTTTATTCGGACAACAAGTGAATTGTTAGGTAGAATTCGTAATTATCGCTTCAAGATTTATCCCAAGAATTCGTTGATACCAGCAGAGGTGTGGAAGTATGATACGGAGAGCATTCTTGAAGGTATGCACAATTCTATTGCCCACCAAAATTACGAGATGGGAGCCAGAGTAATTGTAACTGAGACCCAAGATGCTTTGAAGTTCCAGAATGACGGCAACTTTTATGAAGGGGACTATAAGCAGTACATCACAGGTGAGAAGACTCCCAAGGGGTATAGAAATCCTGCATTGGTCAAAGCTATGGTGAACATCAAGATGATAGATACGCAAGGCTATGGCATCCACAAGATGTTCCAAAGCCAAAAAGACCGCTATCTGCCAATGCCAGACTATGACCAATCAACATCGAATGAAGTTGTACTGAATTTACCAGGAACGGTAATTGATGAGAACTACAGCTTGATGTTGCTGGCAAATCAGAGTCTTTCTCTCACAGATGCAGTTCTGCTAGATCAGGTACAAAAAGGACATTCTATCTCGTCCGAAGCAGTCGCTATGCTTCGTAAGCGTAAACTGATAGAAGGTCGTATGCCTCATATATATGTCTCAAAGAATATTGCACAGGCAACAGACCAGAAGGTGGAATACTCAAAGCATAAAGGTCTTGCAGACAAGAAGTGCGAGGCATTATTGCTTGAATCCTTGAAAGATCATGGGAGCCTAACAAAAAAAGAAATTGTAAGATTGCTATGGGATGTCTTGCCGGACCAGTTGGAAGATAAGCAGAAAATCAACAAGATTGACTATATCCTAAAGCGATTACGCACAGCAGAAAAAATACACAATAAAACGAAAGGAAGTGATTCTGTTTGGTCGCTCGGAAAAATATGAAAATTCCGAGCGGTTATGTGTTATTTTCCGAGCGATGCAGAATGAATAAGTTGCGTAAGTCATTGAAAAACAAGGATAACCGACGCTCGTAAAATTTTGAAATTTGCAAGCATTTACGTGCGGATTTGCGAGCGATTATCATGATCGACTGACAGTCAATTGTGTTTTGCTCACAAATGCATGGAGATTCTGAGCAGAGAAACCACGTTCACAAATTATTGCTGTCCGCTAAAAGTTGAAAAGCTGTAAATCACATGTCCGCACTGCCAATAAATAGGCGTTGCGGACTTATTTTTGAAAAAGTAAGCCCCCTCAATCAAATAGCGTTGGCTCAGGAGGTGATGTTTCCGTTTCTAGCAACAGTTTCAGCCAGTCTTTCTCTGGCGCTTCAAAGAAAGAATACGGGTTGACATAGTACATGAGCATGATTCTGTACATGGTAGCCAGTCCAGCGAAGCTCCATGTTCTTCTGATGCGCTTCTGCATGACCATAAGCAGGAGGTTCGCAATCAGGGTCACCCATATCTGTATCTTGATGGCATTGGCACTCTCTCCGTAGAAGTATCTCAACGGAAAGTTCTGCTTCAGCTGCTTGAAAAGAAGCTCAATCTCCCAACGTTTCCGGTATATCTCCACGATTTCCTCAGGATCCATGTCCATATCATTGGTTAGCAGCGACACCAGTTTTGCCTTTGTCTTCTTGATGTCAACGTACGTGATGATACGGGCATGGTGTACAATGTCCTCTCCATCCTTGACATGTTTTGCGAATGTCACATGCTGTACCCTGTGCTCCATCAGTCCATTCCCGGACATATACATTGTGTCGCTGTCGATTGTATAGACAAGGCTCTTCTTCATCTTCGTGACGTATGTCACTCCACGTGCCGTGAGCTCCTCGAACTTGGCGTAGTCAATGTAAGCCCTGTCGATAGCCAGGATGTCTCCGGAAGAGTAATTGGACGGCTTGAGCATGAAACTGTCGTTCGTGGCGGCGGAGGTGTACTTTATGTCGGACGGTACTCCCTCGTTTGCGTGTATGTTGGCATGCACCTTGATTCCGCCTTTCTTCTTGCCTGTCTTGGGATGGCGTCCCACGCCCTTGAAGATAAGGTTGGAGAAAAGCGAGATGGTCGTGGAATCAATGATCTGAAGCCGTGAGAGCCATTTCGGGGTCTGCCGTTTCCGGCTGTCCGAGGAAAGTTCATCCCTGTATGTGGCATACAAGTCCCTGTAGGCAGCCTCGAAGATGCTCTCCGGCCTTCTTGCGTTGGCATCGGAGAGTGTGCTGCGACGGGGCATCATGCTAATGCCCAGATGAGAAAACTTGCGGGCTTCGGGGAACATGGAGTCCGTTATCTCGCGCAGGGAGTCGAAGCGCTTGATCACGGCATAGAGCATGATGACCAGATGTTGCCACGCATCAAAGTGCTTCACATACCTTTCACCACCGTTTTCACGGCTGAATTTGAGAATTTTGCCTTGTTAAGCAAAAAAATCAGCTGACTATACATCGGCTGTCCGATAAAATGCGTACCTTTGTTCACGTTATTGATGTTTTGGAGCGAAAACAAAGGTAACAAAAAAGGTCGGAATCCAAGCGAGGATACCGACCTTAATTTTTTTGTGGATTAAAAAGTTTTAGCGGACAGCAATATAATAGATATGGTAGTACCAGCTTCCTTGGCAAGGCTCAGGGCCAGTTCGGAATCAACGGTAATCTTTCGGTTCACCTGAGTGATGGCAGCATCAATGACACCGCTCTTTTTGATGCGATTGGCGGTAGGGATGCTACACCCGAAGATTTTGGCGATTCCATCTATACCATATTCATAATGTTTCTCTGGCACCACCTCGGCAGGTACCTTTGCCGTTTGCTTCTCAGCATTCTGGAGTAGCAGGACGAATTCTTGTCCCGACATCATGCAGATGGGCTTCTCCAGCAATTGCTCTATTGTTACCAATTTTGTCATAAAACCAAATTCTTTTTTGTGGTCTGCCAGTTGTACTTCCTGACGTTCCGATTAAACATTCTTTTTCGGTTCATGAACCATCTTTGAACTCCCGTGATTTGGAATTCGAAGGCAAAGGTAGTCTGTTTAATCCATGAAGGAATTATGAGTGCTATACGCCAAAAACTGAGTAAGTTTAATTTGTATGGTTTTGAAACACAATTTAAGGATTGGACAAGGTAAAAGGCTGAAAAATAGGGGTTAACAGGCGTATTTGATACAGGGGAATACCAAAAGAGCCGCAAAACTCAAAGGAGAGTCATGCGGCTTTAACATTGTCCCGACTAAAGACGGATTATAATAGAGGTATACCCGTTTGGGAAACACCCCAATGTGCAAGTGATTATGTCTGCTTGAAAGGGAAAGCTGGCCTTAATTTTGTTTTCCCAACTGTTTTCCCACCGAGATTTTGATACTCCGAGAAACCTTATTTACATGTCTTACTTGGACTAATATGATGCCAAGTTTATCAAAAAATCATGGAGTTTTCAAAATCGCTGTGTTTTCCCGAAAAGAAAAATCAGCAACTTGAATTTCTTCTAAGTTGCTGATTTTCAATGTGGACCAGCCTGGGCTTGAACCAGGGACCTCCAGATTATGAGTCTCTTAAAGTGATATTCTGTGATATTTCGTTGTTGTAAAAGTGTACTGATAATCAACGGTTTACAAAAACGTGGTTTTCTCTGAATATCAGAAAATACCCCTAACTGAAATAAAATGTTTACGCATTGTTTACGCAGATTTATTTTCTAAAGTTCTATAAAAATCAGTCTTTCGACGATCTCTTTATCTATCTATGGTTTCTATCAACTCATCTAACCAAATTGATAGGTTCAAAATGTCATTCATATACCCCAATAGATCAAATTCATTGTCAAGGAATAAATCTTGACTACTTAATACCCATTTGCGCATTCTACCAGTTTGGTGAACTTCAGGTGTTCGGAAGGTATCATCGAGATGAGAAATGGATGCTATTAACGATTTTATGCTTGATGAATCAAGATGGCCTACCATTTTTTTCTCAAATGCCTTCTTGCGACTGTCTGCTTTAATAAAGGAGTAATAATCATCAGGACATAATGCTAGCACAAGAATACCCATAAATTTATCATAAAAAGCTCTATAGCGTAGGGCTATGTCAATGTTTTTATGAAGCATTTTCAACTTCTTCTTGAATAGTACAGGATTCGATAGAATATTTATATCATCTTTCCTGTTTATAGTATTACCATCTGGAGTAGCCTTAATTGAATCAATGAATAGAAAAGCCAATGTAATTTTCAAATCAACGAGTGCCGTGAATAAACGCCTACCTTCTGGTAGAGTCATGCATTTGTCAAACCATGAAGGAAGAGTAATGGCATAAAATGGTATGTTAATTTCGTCATGAACATACTCCTCCAGCAACTCGTTAAACCTAACCACTTCAGATTTATTCCTTAATTTGAACTCTTGATCTTTGAAAGTATTGGCATCAATGCCGAAGAACTCCCGTCTTTCTTTTTCAGCTGTAGAGGAATAAATCACTTTGTTGTTCGTTTGTGTCTTAACAGCCTCTGTTGTTTCCGCAACTATGTTGTCTTGAGATTTATTATCCATAATAATTCAACTATACATTACATTCTCATACACCTCTTCTGAAATCCATCCTTATACATATTGTTCATGTTTTTAGAGGGATCTTTACTACTTTCTTTTTCATTTACATTGCTGGATTAATAGCCATCGTGAAAATGTCAACAAAAAAATAAACCCACTCTATGAATGGCACGAGTGGGTTTGTCATTCTTATGTAATAGGTAGCGTCTTTATACCGTATAAATTATATCTACTCGACTCATATTTATATCTCCATGCTACGATATTGAAATCCAACGAGTATTCAGATGATAGTTGTTTGAGTATTTTGAGAATATGTTGGTTTGATAGATTCTTTGTGCTTGTTGACATCATTTTCTTCCATGTCTCTTTAGGAATTAGCATATCTTCGGCGAATTCATTAGCTTCTCTTTCCTCTTTGTTGTCTCTTGAATAGTCATGTTCAGATGAGATAAATACAGAGCACTGACTTTCTTTTTCAAATGTCATATGCTTTTGTATATGTCCTAATTCATGAAGTATATTAAAAATAAGCCGGCTCATATCATTATATCTATGCGTAGTAATGATTGACGGATATCCCGACATTTGAAGAGATGCAGCATCTATTGGTGTCTTTTCCAATTTTGGAATAACACTATATGCTATACCATACTTATTTAAGACTAATTGAATATCCTTTTCTGTTATACCTCCTAAATGAGCACATTTTGAAATCTCCTCTGCCGCTTTTTGGGCATTTCCATACATATACTCCTTTTCTGGCTTTATATTTCTTGACTTGATATAGGCAAGCGTAAGCCATGTCGTTTCGTTTCGCTCGTCTGTTTCATGCTTTTCGTTCTTTTTGAAACAGTGCTGTAGGATGAATGGTTGGGAACTTAAACTTAGAACTTGAAATCCCATTAACTTTTCTAATTTGGCCAATTTATCTTGAATAAATAGAGAAGAGTTAATACTCAGCCGTCTATACAACTCTGGTAGATTGATAATGTTTGTAAGCATTTTCTCTATATTAAATGCTTCACGTTCCTTCTCATCCCTTAATGCAATGTTCTTGGTGTCAACCTCGTACTGAGCTTGCAAATTCAACCAAAATTCCGCAGGGATGTCTAATGCAATTTCTAATTTAGCAGCTATTGCAGGAGTTATGTTTTCTCCTTTCAAGAAGCGACTTAGATTAGAAGTCTGCATGTCCATTCTAGAGGCAAGTTCTTTTTGTGACATGCCTCTTGCTTTAAGCTCATCTTTTATAATATCTGTAGGATGTGCTACCGCAAATGGGGTGTTCTTAAGTTCTTTACTTGTCGCCATAGTGCTCATTAATTTCTATCAGATTTATTCTGATTCCGTTTTCAAATTCTTCGAAGATCAACCTATATTTTGAGTTATAACCAATCCGGACGCTACTCTTACCAGCAAGGTCATATTTTAAAGCTTCATAATGAAGTTGTCCATATCTTCCTAAATCTTTTGCATTGGAGACAGAACGAAAGATAAGAATGACTTTTGAAAGATCTCTTTTGAAAGAGGCATTGCTGGCCAGTTTCTTATATCTCTTGTCATTGCTTTTGCCAGTTTTGATTAAAGTCTCAATAGCTTCATCCTCATATTCTATAATTAGCATGCAGTGAATATTTATTTCGGTGCAAAGATAATAAAATATTATCAATTATGATAACTTTTGAGTGAATAATATAAAAGATTTAGTGTTTTTTATGTTTTTGCCCTTTGCTATTGTTGATATATAGCCAAATTATCACGTAATGAGACAGCTTTTTCTGATTGGTCTTGTTAACATTGTTTCTTTTTGTATTCTCATACTTTATCCAAGTATGATAGTTAAAGAAGTTCAAAGATACTCTATTTTCTGCCAGACTATTACATTCCATTAGGGAAATTGTTGTATCTTTGCATCGCATTAGCATTTAGAGTGGGCCATGAACGAAATGTTGCTCTTCTTGTTTTGACAAGAAAGTGAGTCTGCTCGCCAGAACGTGAACTGGTAAAAATCCATTCCGATGAATCATCGTGCGGAGGAAGTATTAGTCGGAAGATACTTCATTCAACT
>Ga0326512_10001517_pt1 | contig 17742 bp, 8 predicted proteins | sample 1_2617_0518_D_FD_203652 | JGI IMG/M metagenome (GOLD analysis project Ga0326512, IMG submission 203652) | Bovine rumen microbial communities from UC Davis, California, United States - 1_2617_0518 | ecosystem: Host-associated > Mammals > Digestive system > Stomach > Rumen | place: USA: California... | reverse complement strand
AATTATTGAAACGCTCATTACATCGGAATAAGTAGTAGTAGTAGTAGTAGTAGTAGTGCTTTGCGATGAGCCATCATCAATAGTCGCATCGTCCTCACCCTCATCGCTCATTCCTTCTTCATCGTCAGTTATACTACCATCGCCATCAATAATCGTTGTTTCAGTAATGGTTTCTGTTATTGTATATGAATACGGTATGCTTAATTCGACACTTGTTAAAACAAGACTAATATTATTGATACTATCTGTTTCTCCAGATTTTGTAACAATAATAGAAAAGTTATTTGAATAAGTACCGCTTGAATATAAATCCGATATGCTTGACTGCGAAATATCAGACGTAGACACGTTGCTCGATGATGTTCCGTCAAGTCCATTATCGGTAACAAGAAACGGATTCTCAGAACCAAAATAACCGCCGTTAGCATTAATAGTACCTGTCACGAATAAGTTACCATTACCATCTAAACCGAACAGCGTTTCAACACCTTTAAGAATTCTAACTATTGAAGTTAAGTTTGGATTGACATTAAAAGTATTTGTTCCGTTTGTAACATTGAAACCATTAGCATCGAAGGTAAGAGAGCCAGCAGAATTATATAGTCCAAGAGCTTCTCCAATCATCAACTTACCAACAATTGTTTCACCATTTACGCCATAGGCAGTTTCCACTTCACCTGTCTGTGGATTCAAATAATAAAACTTACCTATTGCTGTCTTTGTCGATTTCCAATTATCATCCGTGATCGCCAAAGTAGAATTGATAATTTTTAATTGCTCTTTGGAATATGTCTGTGAAGGCTCGTCATATTGGCGCATTAACATTCCGTGCGAATCCCAAGACATAGTTTGCCCGACAGCGGAATTTATTATTCTGGTTAATGTTGCGTTCAGACCATCTTCAAACCACGAATTTACAGTTTTTGTTGTTTCCTGTCCTTTACTCGCTTGTCGTTCTACTGATTGATATGAAGTCACCATTGATGATGCTTGATTTAATACACTGACTAAATCAGATACATCATCACCCCATTTTGTTACATCAGAAAAATCAACTGATAATTCGTCAAGGCTTTCAAAGTCAATAGAATAACTAATCAATCTTAACTTATATATTTCTCCGTCTATTCTAACCCTAATCCAATTACCAACTTCAAAAGAATCAAGGATTGGTTCAAACCCCGGAATAACCAAAAGATTGTTCAGCGATGTTGAAATACTATGTTGTAATGTCGCAGACTTCAACAATTCTTTCTGCGCAAGCTCAATATATTCCCTCGCCCTTTCAAGAAGTTCTGAATTTGATAATCCATCAGATATATAATTACTATTTGAATAAACAGTTTCCCTTCTATATGAACAGAATTCTTTCCATAAATCTTCACCAATGTAATCCTTGAAATTCAAGGCTGTTTGAACTTCTGCGCGAATATCTTCTGCATTTGACGCAAGGCTTGTTATTACATTTATTTCCTGTTCTCGTAAAGTTATTTCTGCTTCTAATGCTTGAAGTTTCGTATAATAACTATTATAGAACTGTTCATATAAGTTTGGCGTTGCATTCAACCATGTTTCGCTATCTGATATTCCTTCTTCCACAAGAATGTCAAGGCAAGACTGACAACTTTCATGAAAGCGTTTTAACGGATTTAGCGCATACTTTTTTAATTCGTTTGGGAATTCACCTACGTATGATCCGTATGATTCCGTGCATGTCTTTTTGAATAATGATGCAATATCATACTCATCAGAATTTTCTTTATTTAGGAGCTTATCAATTTTTTGCTTTACATATTGCGCATAATCGCCAGTTACAACTATATTTATAGAAGCAGTATCAGCCGTATCGGTTTCATCAGAATAATTTGTTACAGTGAATACGCCTGTCCATAATTTAGTATTCGTGTTAAACGATGAGGATTTAATCGTAACTTGGTATGTAGAACGAACAATAGATTTTGCCAATGACAAAGCATTTAAATCTACGGTAGTAGATGATACTGCGGCTATATTTGTGACAGCCAAAGGAGATAGCGATGTTGCATTAAGAAGATTAGCTTGCGCCAAAGCATTTGTTTCAGACATTTTGACTGTTGGCATTAGGCTACTTGTTAGATATAATTCGAAATCAATTGTATTATATATTATACCAATCAAAGATTTGAAACCTTGCGTGTTACTAACCGTTTCTAAATTCTCGTCAAACTCACGATATTTATTAACAAGTGTGTTATATCTATTCATCAAGTATCTACTCAATGTAACTTGATATTCGTTCTGATAGTAACTATATGACTCATCATATTCTGCTAATCGTTCTTGTAATTCATCGGACATATCGGAACGAACGTCATCAGGGATATACCATAAATATTCAGTTCCATTTGGATTGCAACTCATAACGGTTGCTGTCATCAAATCATCACCTGTTTCCATTCTGAAACAAGTATTCACAGATTCCGTATCTGTAGATAAAGATACTTCATTAGCTATGTTTTCACTTGATATGAAAACATTTGTATCTTCCCCATAGCCATCTATGACATTTGTACTTCCGCATTCAGGACATTCGCCATTAAAGTCGCCCCTATAGCCGCAATCTCGACAGTATCTTTGCAAGTCATAAACATATATTCCTCGCTCTGGATAGCCATCATCGTTTGAATGCTGCGATATAACAAATAAACACCCTATCTCTTCTGAAATTTCATTAAACGCTTCTTGTATAGAAATAGCGTCAAAAGAAAAACTTCTTTGAATATTGGCAATAGAAGAGTCAACATGCATTATTTTATAATGAGGCGCTTTCTCCATTATTCTATTTAATAACGAAGCCCTTGCATTAAAGCCATCATAAAGAACAGTTGGAACGTAATCTTCCGTAGCAATATCATCTTCGGTATTTATTTCTATATTATATATTTTAATAGCAGAAAGTTCAGATTCGCCCAATGATTTACCAGATACATTTTTGACTAATTCGTTTGACTCATCAATATCAACTGTTATCTCAAACCATGCGTCCCATTCTTTACACCATATCAGTTTAAAGTTCTTTATTTCATCCCATAGTCTAACAACAGTTCCATTATCTTCTTTTGATACTTTAAAATCTATTGAATTTGGAGAATTGAAATTGTCTGTAAAACGAATAGCTGTAGCTGGTATCGTCCCCAACTTTTTACCGCTCCTTCTTGAAAGGACAATAGTTGGCGATTTTACTATCTTTGCTGAATCAAATTCCAGTTTTACAGCCATATAAACCTCCTTACGGCAAGTCCTTAATTATAGGAGTATAACGGATCTCCAAAGTACACGCCTTGGAAACAGAAATTCTATTATTTCTATTATTGTAAGTATTTCCAATTTTGAAAAACTCATAATTAAAGTCCTCGTAAATTTTATGCGTGGATAACGAGGACGAAATTATTTGTGTATCTCCGTCAATTGTAATTACTTCGCCATTAGTACAATTTTTAATTTCTGTAGTACATCCATTGAAATCATTGTATATTTGTAAATCACCATCTGCGCCACACGTAATAGTTAACGATGGATATATATTTCCTATTTCATCCGATACATCGCATAATAATCTCGAAGCATCGACATCATGAAAAGTCCATTTAACTCGCTGCTCAATACCATAGCCAAATGGTTTGTTTGTTTCCATATTTAACCTAAGTCCATAGGTCACTTCATGGATTTTAATTTTTTCAACATTGAAACTTGCTTCAAAGTAGCATGTTTCATAATCAAGTTCAGAATCATGAATTTGAAATTTTAGAAATTCTCTACGGTTAAGCCAACGCATTAAATCTCTAAATTCATCACCTGTGATTTCCATATCGTCATATACATCGGGGTCTTTACATATATCAAAAGTAGTAGTAATACAGTCATCATATTGCGTACTTGTTAAAGAATGTAACTTTCCCCCGAATCTTGACACCTTATTGAAGGTTAGCACTGAACCAGCAGATATAGAATCTGCACCAGACGATCCGTTAAAATCACAGATGATAAAACCATAATCGCTGAGATACTGACCATCATACTCGAAATCTATAGCATTCATGGCTAACCTCCAATTATCTTAATCATCTTCGTTCTGTTCAGATACAAGTTGCTTCATAAGCAATTTGTAATTATCCCTCGCTTCTTCAGCTTCTCGAATGCGTTCTTCCCATTCTTCTTTTAACTGAGTACATTCATCTATAAGCTTTTCAACATATTCAGTTCTTTCTTGCAAATGTTGTCTCATTTCTTCATCATTCATTATCATCTCTCCTTTTTACCATTTTTTAGATTTGGCATTAAGCAATGAATTGATTTCGTCTTGTACAAGTTGCCCATATCCAATTCCCATCTTCGCATCTACTTTTGCCAATCGTTCTTCATTCTTTCCGTAATTAACTTTTCCACTTATTATGTTTTTTGCCATATTAACAACGGCATTTACTTTCTTCTGTGTAGCATACGGATAATAACCATAGCAAATAAGATTCGTGGTTCTTGTATTTGATTTACCATATTTATTCATGAATACATTTCTAACAACATCAACGGATGGACTCTTTAGTGTTGATTTACCTTTGTATGGAATGCTAAGTTGGTATATCTGTCCGTCTTTATATATTTCCATTTTCCCATTTTGCGCTATAAAGTTTAGATCGCCAACCGTGGTAAATACCTTTATGCCATTCTGTACACATCTACGTGCGCCGTATGCAGTAAACTCACACGTTCCGATTCCATCTGGTTCTAAATCGTTATACCATGCATATTTTGCGCCCATCGCTTTCAAACCTTTTGCTTGAGTATTGTTGCAATTATTTCCGTGATGCGGAATTTTGAAAAACAAAGGTTTTACACCTGTTTTCCTACACATCTCATACATGCTTTCGCATCCGTCACCGCTCGTCCAATATCTTAATTCTGGAAACCAAAAGCATAAACTTCCATCATTCACATATGCCCACCCTTCTGTGTCATCATCATAAACTTTTGTTGGTTGTTCTCTATATACGATAAATCTAATTTCACCAAAAGAAACATTGTCGCCATGCTTTAAATATTTAACAGGAATGTTTCTGTTTTTGGCTTCACGTATAATATTTTCAAGCGATGCGATGTCGGACTTTACTTCATTAGAGCCTCTATTGTTTCTTAAACCAGAACGTAATGTGTTTGGATCATAGCAATACAACGCTCTTGGTGTGAAGTAATCATCATTTATAATCTTCCTTATTCCATATGTATGGTCATAGTGTGCGTGACTTATTGCAAGATAAGGCTTTTTAATTTTCCATTTCTTCATATAGTTAATTAACTTTGTTGTGCCTTCACCCATATATCCATCTATTACAAGTTGGTATTTTCCATCCGAAATAATCTGCGCATCACCATATCTTGTTTCCTTATTAGGCATAGAAAACCCCGGAATATAACCACGAATCATATTCACCTCCTTGTCGTAAACGACAAAATATTAAATATAAAGAGGGCAGTAGTAACCGCCCTCAAATAATGTTAACCAAATTTGAAATGATATTTAGCATCAGATGATTTTCCATTTAGTTGTCCAACCGTCATAGCTTTTATCAGTTTTTCAAATTTCTTATCTTGTTGCATTTGTGTAACCAGTTCGTCATAATTCTTCACGTTCGGCATGACGAAGCTTATATTATCAAAATGTTGCTCTACTTTACCGCCAGCAGTGCTACCATACATGTCACCAATCAAACCAGAAATTCCATGAGCAATAAACTTGCTCGGATTATTTGCCGCTTGCCATAAGTTCTCACTTGCCATCGCGTTATAAATACGATCATCAGCACCGACACGAGTTAATACGGCATGGTCAGAAGCTCGAAGATAAGTTTCTCTTTGACCTTCTTGAGTCCAGACATATCCTGTTTCACCAATACGTTTTGCGCCAGATTCATATCCTTTGAATTTCTTGCGCATATCTTTGTAAGAATAACCTTTTGGACTGATACCACTAATATAGTTATAACCTTTGTTTACAATAGCTTGGATGCCATTATTAGAACCAAAGACTTCAGTTAATCTTTTTTTACGATATGGGTCATTTCCCCAACCATAGTTACCATTCCAAATAGCGGCTGCAACATGTTTCTTAATATCGTTTGTGAGTTTCGCTTTTTTCTTTGTGGTAGTGGTAACTTTCTTTTTGGTTGTAGTTGTAGCTTTCTTTTTCTTTGTCGTAGTAGTGGTAACTTTCTTTTTGGTTGTAGTTGTAGTGGCTTTCTTCGCGGCTGGTTTAGTATTGTTCTTATTGGTTTTAGCTTGTTCAGCTGCTTTCTTTTCCGCAGCTTCTTTAGCTTTCTTTTCTGCTTCTGCTTTAGCAATTTTTTCTTTTGCTTCTGCATCGGCAAGTTGCCAAAGATTATTGACTGCTGTGCTTACACCAGCGATAGTAGAATTGATAGTTGTAAGCTGTGAAGTATAATTATGTGTATAAACACTAAGGACAGGATCAATCTTGTCCTTGCTCCAAATGTTTTGAAGCTCTGTGCTTAACTTCAACCCGACTTCACTTGCAACAGTTGAGATAGTTGTTGAAATAGAAGTGGAGTTATTATTAGAAGCATCTATAACTTGTTGCAATAACAAATCAATGTTATCTAACCTCTCGTTTAAAGCGGTTTCATATTCATTATAGAAATCATCGAGCATTTTCTTTGTATCAGAAATCATTCGCTCGTATTCTGTTTCTTCTAATTCTTCCTGTTTCTCATCAAGTTCTACACGTATCTTTTGTAACTTAGCACGAGTCTCTTCAGAAACATCGTTGGCATAAGCGGATAATTGTTTCTGTAAAGAAGAAATCTCAGAAGTCTGATCTTTAATCTTTTTCTGGTAATCATAAAGGTCTTTCTGTGATTGAAGAGCGTCATTATACTTACTGATTAAGTCTTTTATGTAAGATAGTTCTTGTTTGATACCGTCAGACACAAGAGACTTGATTGCTTCTTTTTCGTTTTCAGCTGCCTTTATAGAATCCCTTTGTGCTTTGATGAGTTCTTCTTTGCGTTCAATTAAATCAGTATTAGATGGGTCTTTAGCGATTTGCCTATTGATAGCAATTATCTCTTTCGCATATCTGTCTGCTTGATTCATGTCAATGTTGTAATTCATCGCATGTAATCCAGCGGTCGCCATACCTTCATTAGTGATAACGCCACTGTCGTTGAACATATCGGCGTTTTTCATAAGATCAATTAAGAAATTAGATTCTTCTGTAATATTACTTATTTTCTCTTGTAGGTAATCAAACTTATCCCATTTAATTTGCCTGATTTCATTTGCATATTCTTGAGCGGCGAGCGTGGCTTTCTGTTCTGCTTCTACAGCATCATTGATTTGCTGGGTCATGTCATACCATGCTTGCGAACCGCGCTTAATTTCACCACTTCTTATAGCAGTATTAAGTTGTTTTTGAAGGTCTTGTGCTAATTGTGTTGCACGTTTAGCATTGTTAAGCTCGATATTTCTAAGTTTCTGATAGTACAGTGTACTTGTCTTATATCCCCTTGCTTGTGCAAGTTCAAGAAAATTGCTATACTCATTCGACAGATGCTCTGCAAGTGATAATTTGTTCTCATAATCATTAGCAAGACTGTCAAACATATTTTTATATTCTTCAGAAATGCTATTTGAATAATCAATAATGTCCGCATTTAGCCCATCTATCTCGTTTTCGATATCTTGAATCTGCTGAAGAAGAGAGTAGTAACCTTCAGAACCTTTCTTTATTGTGCCTTTGTCAATTCCGCTTTGAAGCTTTTTCTCAAGCTGATTAAGCTCTTGATTTCGTTTTGTTCTTTGCTTAATGGCGTTATTGACAAGCTTACGATAATCTTTAATGTTTTGCGTAGAGGCATCACGAGCAACGCTCGAACCAACATAATCACTTGCATATGCATTTCGGCGATCAATTATATTCTCTGTTCTTTCAGCAGCGTGCTGAAGTCCCTGTAATGCATTTTCCCATTTAGTAATTATGTTATCGAATTGCTGTTCATATAATTCAGTAAGTGAAATATTTAAATCATCAATAGCATCTTTGCAATCAAGCGCAGCATCGTACCACTGTTTGTAAAGGTCTATCTTTTTCTTTGTTTCACTATCTGAATTATATTTAGAAATATCTATTGTACCTTCGCGGACTCGTTTTGCTAATTTTGCATCAAGTCCGACAGAATTTGCTTGGTCGATATATCTCTTATATGCTTTTTCCTGAACAGTAATTTCTTTGGTGACTTGGCTTATTTCTTTAGATAGACTTTTGTTTCTTGACTTCCAAGACTTATAGATGTTGTCAGCGTTCTTTTTCAGCTTTGAAATTTTACGCTCAATACGATCTATCTTGACTTCAATCCAATCCATCCAATCAGGGTCTTTACTTGAAGATGATGAAGAACCACCACCTCCTCCGCCACCACCTGATGAACCGCCGCCACCACCACTGGAGCGACCGCTACCACCTGATGATCCACCAGAAGTAGTGCTTGTTCTTCTGCGTCCACCAGAGCCAGAGTCAAAAGCAGTTCCGCTTACAAGTGCTTCGCCACGCCCAGAACCATGCGTAATCTTGCCCTTTTCGAATATTTCTTTTGTTTGCTCTGCATTAAAGATTATGTCACCCTTCTTATACCTGAAGAATTCTGCGCTATCAGCGCCAATGGTATAGAAGTGACCATCGCGAACAAGAAGCTCTTCGCCAAGTTCGCCACCAAGCGCAACACCGCTACTCTTTGTCCCCCAATCGCCTGAACGATTTCCATTAGCGAAAGCTGTTCCTCTTGCGTGCGCTGTGCCATCAACGCCACCACCACCAGAGGGAGCGCTACCAACGGTCGATATATGATACGTAATATATCTATCCATGTTCGGATAATATGGTGCAGATGGAGCGCTAAGATGATACGTTACAGAAGGATTTTGATTAGGATATACCGGCGCTGTAGGCGCAGTAATTCCATAAGTTACAGATGGGTTTTGATCCTCATATGTCGGCGCTTCTGGTGCATCAACAGAATATGTAACAGTCACGGTTTGAGATGTGTCTGTTAAAGCATCAAACTGTGAAGAATCAAGCTTTACCGTAACAGTTGTCGATTCAGTTGCACCGTTTAAAGCTTCAAGCTGTTGCCTTGCAGTATCTACTTCTGATGCATCAACATTAAGTGTTGCCGCAAGGGTAGTATCGTCCATAGCCAAAAGATCGTCTACGGCATTACCATTTTCGATGGCAAGCTGAATAGATTTCGTTATCTTTTGACCATTAAGCGTATTGATTGTTCTATCTAAAGTATCGAGTGTTTGTTGTGTTTCCTCTGTACCGTCAGCTTCAACTTCAATACTTGCCTTTTCGGATTCAAGAGATTGAATTAATCCTTCAATATCTTCAATAGAAGCAGTAGCGGTATCTATGTCGAGATCAATATCTGGCGAAATTTTGCCTTCTGATTGTAGCCCATCAAGCGTTTCTTTCATCGTTTCAAAACTTGAACTACTCATTTCTACAGCCATACCAGCGTCAATCATGGCGCGTTCCATAAGCTGTATAAATTCTGTCGTAGTGCCAAATTCATCGGCTACTTGCTGAAGTTTTTCACCAGTGAAGTCAAACATGTAATTTCCGTTTTCGTCAATGCTTGCAAAACTATCGCCCATCTTTGCATTGACATCATCTAAGAAATTAAATAATCCATCAGACACCAGATTACCATCTTCAAAAGTAAAGTAATCTTTTAAACTATGACCAGTGCCTTCGATTGTTTGACCTAATTTCTCGAAATCGGCAACGGCATCTCCAGTACGTTCAGACGCACTAAGCATTAAATCAAGGTAAGCATTTAATGATTCATCTCCATACCATCCTTGATTTAATATTTTCTCCATGCCTTCATAGCCCTTTGCAACGCTTTCAAAAGAGTCACGTTCATTTCCGTTGCTTTGGGCTTGTTGCCATGCGTTCAATGCAGATGTTAACCCCTCATATTGAGCAATTAACATTTGTGCATCAGCAATATCTTTTTCTAATCCAGATGTATCTTGTCCTGCGGCTTTAGCATCGTTTAGCTCATCAAACTTATAAGCCAAATCAGAATACATTTGCGCAAGAGTATTATTCTGAACTTCTTTATTAAGACGCTTGAATTCTTCCTCGTTTAAGTGAATTCCGTTAGCTGTCTTTTCAAATAATTTATCGGGTTGAAAACTGTCTAATTTTTCGTAGGCAGTTGTTAATGTTTGGACTTGCTCCGCAGTTAAACCAGTAGCAGACTTTGATGCTTTAAGCGCAGAGGCAACATCTGTTTGGTATTGAGAGAAAGTACCGAGTGTATCTTTTAACGTTGCATAAGCAGATTTGACTTCATCTGTTTGGTCATATATACCAAGAAGATTATCGCGCATTGTTATAAGTGCGCGTCCTGCAATAGTTTCTTCACCACCAACAGCTTTAATAGCTTTTTCAAAGTCAGCCATTATTCCTGTTGTTTTCTTTGTAATCTCGCCAGTCTTGCCTTGAATTATTCCACTTTCAAATAAAGCATCAATAAATCCGTTTACACTTTCAGTATTCCGTCTATTGACAAGTCCTGCCTTTTCAGCGGCGTCCATAATCATATTGACGCTTTCGCCATAGACTTCAGTTACGCCAGATTCAGCATCTTTAAAACCTTGCTTCGTGATAGAAGATATATCCGCTAATGCGTCTTTTAAACCTTCGTCTTTATCAATGATGTTTTCTTTGAAGTCTTTAAATGTGGTATCAGCTTCTCCGAGTTTGCCTGTTATTCTATCAATAACAGTGTCTATGCCAGAACCAAAATTAGACATATCAAACTCGTTTAATTCTGCAAATGATTGTTGAAGTCCGATCATATCTTCAACAGATAGTTCACCCTTATTCCATTTTTCTCGCGCAGAAACAAGGGAGTTCATTTGCTCTTTATAACTTGATATTGCCTTTGTTAATCCAGTATCAGAAGAGTCATTAAATACAAGACCTAAATCTTGGATAGTGCCTGTTAAGTCTGCTACAGATTCTTGCGCTTCTGAACTACCAGTCATTAAAGATTCTACATATGCTTGATAGGCGGCAGTATCCCATGATGATGTGTCAATAGAACTATCATTCATTAGCTTATTTACCGCTAATGCATAATCATCTGATAATCCATCTATCCACTCATTAAACTTAGCTCGTTCATCTGCGTTATTTTTAACAGTGACTTCAGGCTCAACTTCTACGTCTACCGTGCCTTCGACTTCAGTTTCCTCGACAGCTTCTTCCGCACCTTGTTCAACTTGTGTCTTTATATTCTCCTTGACCTTTTGAACGTCAAGAATTTCTGCTTCTGAATTGATTTGATTAACAACATCACTTAACGAGAAGCCAGCATCGGTTAGTGCTTGTTCAAGTCCGCTATAATCGCCAAAGATATTTTTAACATCGTCCTCGGTTATTCCAAGATTCTCTGATGCAAGCGCAATATCTAATAAATCCTGTTTTGCTTGTGCAAACTTAGATGTATTAAATATTTTATCAAACGATATTTGTTTCCATTTTCCCGGATCAAGTGTCTGATAAATCATGCCAATCGCAGAGTCTATTTCACCAAGCGTAGATACTTGTTCTGATGTCATCTGCTCGACAGGAATCTTTTCAAGGTTTTGTTTATATTCTACTAATGCTCCAGCATGTTCCCAAAGTAAATCGGTTGTATGTTGTATCTGCTCATTTGTATCGTTATAATCATCTACAAGGAACCGATCTTGTGTGGATAACGAATCGTAATCTTGCTTTAAGAGGTCTTTAACCTCGCCGTACATTTCATCTCTTCGTTTAACAGCATTATAATATGATGTAAGCATCGGGAAGATATCTCGATCTCCGTTTGCAATCAACGGCATACCTGTCCTGTTATAATAATCTGCCATCTGCTTTACGCCTTCAGCAGAATAAATATCGCCAATACCAAATTGTTCGGCGTTGCCTTCCCATACATCTAAATATTTTCCGAAGTTCTTTTCGTAAGCATTAACAGTATCTTTAGCCGCTTCTTTCGCGGCTTTAACTTCTTCTTTTTCTGCAAGGTCTGCTTGAAGCTGTAAAAGCTGTGTTGCTTCTCGAAGATTATCAAGCTCGGATTGCTCTACAAACGTTAATCCTTTCTTGGCTTCAAGTTCACTAATTCTTGTCTGTGTTGTTTCAAGCTCTGTATTAACATCAATTACTTTTTGCTTCGCATCGTCATAAGCTTGGAAAGAATTTTCCATCTTTTCATTGGCTTCTTTCGCAGACTCATGCATTTTATCAAATGCGACAGCAAGAAGGGCAACAGCGCCGACAGCGGCAAGAATCGGATGCGCGGCGATAAGCGCCCATAATCCAGAAAGCGCACCATGTAATACACCAGCTGCGCCACCAGTAGTAGCCATAGCAGTGCTAAATGCGCCGATAGCTGCGGACAGTCCGGGGAATGCACCGCTAAGAGCTTCAACCATAGTGAGAGCGCCTGAAGCTGCGGAGAATGCTTTAAAGGCGTTGGCGAGTCCCATGACTCCTGCGGCGATGCCTCCTGCGGCAATAGCAGAACCAAACAGACCAAGTTTTTCTGTTATGCCATCAAGGACTTCGGCGATGCCTGTCGCAAAGTCTACAAGACTGCCTAAATCTTCGCGGTTAAAGACATTTTGCCAAATGCCTGTAAATGTTTCTTTAAGCGCGTTTATTTTGTATTCAAGAGAGTTTTTGATGATGTCCATTTCGCGATCAGCCGCGCCAGCTGATTCGGACATTGTTTTAATCGCGGCTTCTGCTTGCGAGAAGTTGCTGATTATGGATGCACCAATTTGGGCGCGAGTTTTGCCGAAAAGCTTGTCAAGAAGTTGGGCTTGTTGCTTGTCGGTTAATTCGTCCCAAACTTTTGAGATTTCTTGAAGAACCTGATACGTGCTTTTGTAAGTATCGGGATCTTCCATGATACTGACTTTGCCGTTAGTCAGTTCGTAAACATCGCCTTTGATGTTTACAAGGGAATCATCGAGTTCTTCTGTCTCCTCGTTCATTCCTCTTATCCTCATGCTTATGGTACGCAATCCGTTACCGACTTTGGATGCGTCCTGTACTATTTCTGTACCAGCTGTGATAAGAGCGATTGTTTCATCAAGTGAGTTGTTTGCGACAGCCATTGCAGAAGATGAATTCTGTAAGGCAGTCATGATATCTTCGTTGGTTAATGCGAAGCCATTCAGTCTGTTACTTTCGGTTAATTAACCTACTGACCGTATGTAGTACGGCGGTTAGTCATTTCTGGCTAACTCCCACATTTCATTTTTAGATTATTGTGTGGCGATCATGCTTATCGCATGAAAGTTCCTTTCGGAAGTTCGGACTGTATATAACATCTCAATGCGAGATGGATAGCTTAAACATACATGTTGCCATGTATGTCTGGCAGTCTCTACGGATAAATTATATTCATTATCTTTTCATTTATTTCATCTGGTGTCATTGTGTAATCAAATCTATATAAAACAATGTTGTTATTTTTACAATAATTGTCTTTTAGCAAATCTCTTTCTTTTGTTTCTGTGAAACCAATTTCACCGTCAAATATTTCTCTGGATTCAAAATGTTGTATTCCATCAAATTCAATTAGACATAATAATTTGTCATCACGAAAAATGGCAAAATCAAAATATAAAGGATAATTCTTATTGCTTTTACAATCATCAAACGTGTACTGCTCTATATAATCAACGTTATGCGTTTTAAGGATATTTGATATAAATAATTCATTTGATGAACGTTTTAAACATCCACATGACCTAACATGCCCATTTAAAATTCTTGCTGGAATATCATAAAAGTGATTTCCACATCCGCATTCACATTCCCATATCCATTGTCCAATTTCATTTTTCTTATATTTCTTGATAATTTTTACACCATAAGCAGACACTTCGCCTGTATGATCTACGTCATTGGATAACGATGCTTGCTCACGTTGTAAACATCCGCATGACTGTGTATGACAGCTTTGCACATCACTTTTTCTTAGTCTTACAATATTTCCACAATCGCATCTGCAAATTACCATTGGTGGATTATTGCTCCAATCAGTTTCAAGAACAGTTAGCCTACCAAATTTCATGCCATCAATTTCCTTTCCGCAACTTTTTCTTATATATTCTTTCTTTCCACATCCACAAGAATGTATTTCTGATTTGCCAAGACTATAAGCTGTTCGGATACACTCGTTTCCGCATTCACATTTACATAGACACTTAGTTCTTCCAGTTCCGTTATAGTTATAAAGCATCTTGATAACTGTTAATTTGCCAAATTTCATTCCTGTTAAATCTTTCTTTTTCAAATAAAAAAATCTCCTCGTTGTAGAGAAGATAATGAATATAAAATCTTTCCTCGGTCTTATCCATCTCTGGACTTTAACCGATATAGCTATCTGCTAAAATATTTTCATATTTCCATATGTCGCCATATGTTTAGGCAATAAGTTTACCTACGGCATTAACCTTACTCATTACACCATCAAGCACATCGTCAGCTTCGATGCCAAACGCTTTCATCGTAGATACGAGGCTTGTGGTCGCAGTATCAACAGACATTCCCGGAGATATCGCCGCAAACTGCGATGACAGCTTGCTCATCGTTTTTGAATCTTCCAAGGAATAACCAAGGCGGCTCCAATCCGCTGCACCCTGAATAATCTGTTGCGTTGTCGTGCCATACTGCTTCGCGATATTATTCGCTTCTTTATAAAAACTATCTAACTGCTTTGGCGTAGCAGTAGAAGTCTTTTGTAAGTCAACAAGCGCCGTATCCAGTTCAACAACTGTCTTTACGCCTTGTTTCAATTCATTAAATACGCGATAAAGGCTCACATAAGAAGCCGCGAATTTCGCAACACTTCCTAATGACGATGTGAAAGACTGCGCAAAAGTCTTTCCAACATTCCCTGTTGCTCTTGCTTCAGATTGCAACAGTCTGAATTCTTCACGCAACTGTCGAACAGCCGCGCCATCGCCGTTTGTGATCGCCGTTTGTAACCTTGTCTGTAAATCATTTAACTGACTGCCATACGCTTTAACCGCTTTGCCGTTATTCCGCGCCCAAGCAGTCATTTGATTCCCAAACGTTTTCGCCGTTGTTTCATTAAATGTATTAGCCGATTTTGTTAAATCGCGCATATTGTTGCGGATATTAACAGTCAGCCTATTGGTTTGCTTTTCAATTTGGTTTACAGTCTGCGTAGCATTTATCTGTTGCATACCACTATTGACTGCCTGTACAAACTGACCAGCAAATTGCGTACCAGCGTTCCCACCTTGATTTTGCATTTGTTGCAAAAGGTTACGGAGAGCTTGGCTCGCTTGATTTAGTTGCAAATTGACTTCGACATTAATCTTTTGCTTTTGGTTAACAAAAGAATTTAGTTGACTTTGCGCATTTCCTAAATCTAAATCCGCTGTTATTCTGGCTCTAAAATCAGCCATGCCATACCTCCTTTTGCGTATTTAAAAAACTGCCTAAAGGTATGGCAGTAGTACGCAATAATATGTTATTTTTTAAATACTTTATAACTCTGTTAATTCAGCACTCTTAACATCTTTGATTCCATTAGCACCAAAATACTTATCTAACTTCTGTTCAGCAGAGCTATCAACATAGGTACGCACCATGTCACTTGACTCCCAACCGATAATATCCTGAATAACACTATCAGGAAGATTAGACTCCGATAAACGTGTAGTAAAAAAGTGCCTTAAACTGTGCCAATAAAATGGCTTTTTCATTAGAGCGGAAAACGTCTGCGCCCATGAATCAAGCGTTTCAGTTTTCATTGGCTTGTCCATCCACTTGCCACCTTCGCGCCGTGGGAACAACCATTCACTTCTAATTTTCAGTCTCTTTCTTTCTTCCATCCAAAGATCAAAGTATGGTTTAAATGGTTTTGCTAATGTATAAACATCGAGAAGTTTTCCTTGAATTCCACGACCTTTCGTGACCATCTTCTCAGGTGTTTTATAAAGAGCGCCTTCGCATATTAAATTTTTATCATCAAAGTAATTTACTTTGAAACGAGGTATTTCTGCTTTACGTCTGCCGTTATTCATCGCCAAAGATAGAACACATGCCTTCATGTATTCTTCGTTCTCTACAAGATAATCGAGCAGACTTTGTAGTTCATCCATCTTGAATACTGTTTTTGTTCTCACCGCAGTATCAGCAGGAGATTCAATCTTTAATACTATTGGTTTATAACCTTCGTATTCATCATCAAGGATGTTCTCAATAAAGTTACTTAAAGATGAGATAGTGGCTTTAACGGTTCTAACTCGTTTTGGCGACCATCCCCACTCGTTGATTGCATGACTTTGGAATTTAGAAAATTCACGCTTCTTCATATTGACAAAAAATTTGTTCTTGTTAAAATCTAAATTCCAGCACCAAAAAATATGTAAGTTATGTTCGTACTGATAAATAGTAGATTTCGCTCTGCCAATAGAAGAAAGGTATTCCAAATAGTCAGCTTCTAATTCCAAATTATCAGGATTGACCTGTTCCATTTTTTCAGGCGAAGTAATGTCATTATATACAGTGCTTCGCCCTTCGCCTTTTCTTACTGACATTGATACTCACTCCTAACTAAAGAAACTTGCTAATGTGCTGTTCAAATCGTTTTCAATTCTCTTTTCTGATCTCTGCCAAAATCCGGGTCTACCACGTACATTAGCAAAATGATATTCAGCAGCGTTCATCGCTTGCAAAGGTGAAAAGTAACTCGCATATCCGCGACTTGTAAAGTCAGGGTTCGGGACAGTATAGCTTGGTGGTTCAAGATACGCTTCAAAGCTAACCGAATTTCCACCAACGGAAAGACCAGTCGTTTGTGGTGAACTACCAAGACCGCCAGTTCTTTGATAAATGGTAGGACTTCCACCAGAATAGAAACTTCCAACCTCTTCAAACATATCCGCTTCAGCCTTTGCCTGAACGACTTGCATAGCGCTTTGTAATTGATGGCGAAGCATTTGTTCAAGTTCGCCCATACTACTTGCAACTGGCATAATGTTTCCTCGTTTTTAAAAACTTAAATATCTTGTATTATTTCTTTTGCGGAAATGGAATTACTGATGGTTCATGAGATGCATTTAATTCTTCTGTTTTCTCTTTGAAACGATCTGAATTTCCATATGCTTCTACAATCGCTTCGCTTGACAATTTACCTTCTGTAATCTGTTTTGCAATATCTGTAAATTTAGCCATATCTTCATCAGAGAAAGTATCTCTGAAAGATTTTAAAATCGCGCCCATTCCAGAGGAAATAGCAGTAGCAAAAGCATTTGCATCACTCTTTTTATATTCGACAATATCTTTCGCTTGATCGTAAGCGCACCCAAACAGAAGAGAAATATGACCATCGTAATCTAAGATTGCTTCGTTGTAATGCTTCATAAACTCTGCATTGTCATATAACTGTTGCATGTCCATAATATCTTCAATCGGATGTATAACAATATCGTCTGTTTCTTCAAGCTCTACACAATGATTGAAGTATGCGCATACGGCAAACATTTCACCAATTTGAGGTGTGTATTCATATGTGTTTTCGTCAAAGAATTCATTTGCAATTTCATTGACAACTTGCAGATATTCAACCAGATTTAACTTAT
>Ga0326512_10001516_pt1 | contig 17748 bp, 17 predicted proteins | sample 1_2617_0518_D_FD_203652 | JGI IMG/M metagenome (GOLD analysis project Ga0326512, IMG submission 203652) | Bovine rumen microbial communities from UC Davis, California, United States - 1_2617_0518 | ecosystem: Host-associated > Mammals > Digestive system > Stomach > Rumen | place: USA... | reverse complement strand
GGCTCATAAGTTGCCATATCAACGTAGTCAATATCAAGATGCTCACACAAAATTTCGTTGATTTTATCCTGACTTACATATCCAAGAGTAACGAGTTCCTCACCGAGCATAGTACCTGGTCTCTTTTTCTGCTCTGCAAGAGCATTCTCAAGCTGACTCTGGTCAATGATATGCTTATCAATTAGGATATCGCCCAAACGTACTTTTTTACGAAAGTTCATTCTTAAGCCCCCTATTTCACTTATTTCTATTTACATATTTTATTAAAATTAAATTAAAAAGGCAAGGCTTTTTTAGTTTTTTACTTAAGGCTCAAGTGCTTTTTGTTAATATTGTTAAGATTTATATATGTAAACTATCAGTCATCTCTCAGTTTCCACGCCGTGAGGCCAGCAACCATGCCACTTTTCAAATACAACCCGCATATTTACTGATGTCATATACATATGTGTCAAATGCCCTTTTTTTGTGCACTTTTACAATTTCAAGACATAAAAACTTAGTAAATATCTCGTCTTATCCCAGCAATCAATAAAGATTATTTTTTCTTCAAAAAGAAAAGCGCTCTGTGAGCCAATTTCACAGAACGCTTATTTATAAAAGCTACATTTAGTATTTTTATACTTGTTTATACTTTTTTAGATATAAGCATAATCATAAAGGTCATACCTTGAAACTGAGTTCTTTAGGAACAAGTCATCAGCATTGGTTCCACAGTTATATCTGTGAGAATAATCATCATGCTCCATGACAAATGTTCCATCCGCCTTCAGATACAGGTTGGTGAACTCATAGTTAAAATACACCCTCTCAGTGACATCACCACAGACTATATCTGTACCGATCAGGACCTCTATATAGTTATTAACCCCCTTAGCTTCCTGTTCTTTCTCAACCATGAAGGTAGTAAGGATAACCGATGTATTCTCAGTACGTTCCTCATTGACAAGTCTTAAATACTCATTTTTGCCTGTTATCTGATATATCATCCGTGTAGTTGTATCGGCAACCTCACTCTCAACATTCTGGACACAGGCTCTTTTGATTGTTTCAACCTCTGCCATATCCAGCTGAGTGTAGGTGTTGCAGTATACAGGAAGGCCATCTGCCTTAACTTCCTTAGTCATCTGATTATCAGTGATATAGCCATGTTTAGCAAGTTCATCCCTGCTGGTAGTGCAGGTAACAAGAACCGAATCACCATTTTTGATTCCATCAGACTTATCACATTCAAAAGTTAAAGTCTTTAAAAAATCATCATCCCAATTGTTTTTTATCTCAAGTATGGCCTTTGGGCTCACTCCTCCAAAGCTAAGTTCCACCTTAGAAAACACATCAATTGACTGACCGTTATCAACGCCCTTCACCTTAGTCTTAAAGCTGTCATCACTGAGCTTGACTCCAGCTTTCTGTGCAGCATCCTTATCATACTCAATTTTAACAAGTGTTGACTGCCCATTAGACAAATTAGAATCATCATTAACAGCCTTGAAAGAATCACAAAATTCAGTCAAAGCAGCTAATTTATCCTGATCAGTAATCTTTTCAGAGTACTTTTGATAAAGCTCAGTTGTATCAACTTTTAAATCCAAGCTGACATAGCCATTGCATCCAGTGTAGCTTATGTCAATATAGTCCTTCGGATTAATCTTATTCCTAGAATTAATAAAGATTAAAAGAGCCAGAGCGGCAAGCACTGCTGCCAAAACTCCTGCAAGGATTTTCCCCTTCTTTGAATCAGCTTTAAAAAACTTATTATAAAACTCCGCAAAAAGCTCTTTAATTTTGCCTAAGCCTGTCTCAAAGAAGCTAATTTTCTTAACTTTTTCAGCCTTAGCAGCTATTTCAGCGCCGTCAACTTTTTCAGTACCATCAACTTTTTCAGCCAGCTTTACTTCTTCGCCACCACCAGCTTTTCCACCCTCATCTGAAATCTCATCAACCTCAAGATAGGCATTTTCATAATCAAGAGCTTCGACTTCCGTCGAATCTTGTCTTTCATTCATTTCTTCTGACATAACAGCTCCATAAAAAGATATATTTATTCAGGCTTGGCATGTAAGTTTTGCTAATTTTTTTCTCTCACCATCACTCATCCTAGCCGATAATGTATCATATACAAATTTCTGATAATTTTCAAGTCTTAATATATCATCCTCATTGAGTAAGGATCTGTCAATAAGCTCCTCATCAAGCGGTACTATAGTAAGAGTCTTAAATCTCAGAAATTGGCCATATTCATTATGGCCATCCTTCTCACACAGAATCATATTTTCAATTCTGATGCCATACTGGCCATCCCTGTAAACGCCTGGTTCATCACTGGTGACCATACCAGGCTCAAGCTTGCAATACTCAGAAAGGCCAGGTGTGTAGCGATATCTAAAAGCATTAGGGCTCTCGTGGACATTCAAAAGATATCCAACGCCATGACCTGTGCCACATCTATAATCCGTATTTTCCTTCCAAAGAGGTCCCCTGGCAAGAATGTCCAAACTATAGCCAGAGCAGCCTTCAAGGAAGACTGCATCAGCCAAAGCAAGCATTCCTTTTAAGCTTAAAGTATAATCCTTCTTCATAGCAGGAGTAACCGGGCCCAATGCTATGGTTCTTGTCACGTCGCTTGTACCTCTAAGATACTGTCCGCCCGAATCCACTAAAAGCATACCGCGTCTTTCAAGATAGGCGCAATCATCCTTGCTAGCAGCGTAGTGCATCTGAGCAGCATTTGCCCCATAAGCACTTATTGTGCCAAAGCTAAGCTCTATATAGTCATCGATCTTTTCTCTCAAAGCATCAAGATATAAAGCCGCATCATACTCTGTTATAGGAGCCTTATCATAATCAGGATCAGCCATTTTTTCCTTGAGCCATATGATAAACCTTGTCACTGCTAAGCCATCATCCACATGAAGATCTATAAGATTTTTAATTTCATAATCATTCTTAATTGCTTTTGCAAGGACTGTAGGATTCTCAAAGCATTCAAGCTTTATATTTACCTTGCCAAGAGCTTGTCTTAGTGCAGGCTCATTGTTTTCAGACAAAAAAGCTGCTTTTGTAAGGGCATGTGCCATCCCATAAATTTTACAGTTAACCCTCTTTGCATCTATAGCAAGGCTTAAGTCGTATGTTTTAGGCTGATTTGCCAGAATATATGTGCTTGTCACCTTATTGATATCGCCATAAAAGCTGTCATAAGCAAAGAGGCTCACCCCATCATCTTCAAGTTTCTTTGACAGTTTCTCATCAATCGAGTCTAAATTGGCGTAGAGTCTGCACTCCTTTGGGCTCAAAATAAGATATGACATAAAGACAGGATTGCACTCTACATCATTGGCTCTAAGATTCAGGAGCCAAGCTATATCATCCAGGGAAGATATAAAGTGTATATAGTCCTCATCAAGCTTCTTAGCTAGTTCAGACCTAAGGTCCGACAATTTCTGCTTTCTGTCCTTGCCTGTCTCAATCTCATAAATCTTACTTGCAGGAAAGGCTGGTCTGTCTTCCCATATCCTAGCTACTGGATTAAAGTCCGGCGCAAGACTGCCTCCTAACTTCTTAGCCACCTTTTCAAACTTAAGGCCAGAAGCCGCATCTATAGTTCTAGCGTCAAAGCCAAGCACAGGCTTAGCATTTTCCTGAAGTTTTGCATCCTGACATAGATAGTCATATATATCAGGAACTCCCTCCTGTCCTTTTCTCATAAGCTCTATGCCCTTGCCCTTTATCTGCAGTTCAGCCTGGACAAAGTACCTGCCATCAGTAAAGAGAGCAGCCTTATCTCTTAAAACTACCAACTCTCCTGCCGAGCCTGTAAATCCAGATAAAAACTCTCTCTCAGAGAAGTAGTCGCTGGCATATTCAGACATATGGTAGTCACCTGTATAGATTATATAAGCGTCGACACCATCTTTTTCCATAAGAGTCCTGACAGCCGTCAGTCTGTCTCTAATCAAGTTGTCATCATATATCTTAGGCATAAGAACCCCCTTTTAAAACATTTCGAATATAGCTCAACCATTGTAAGCATTATAAGTCAATTAGAATGCACCTTAACCATTGTAAGCACTTTAAATCAATTAGAATGCACCTTAACCATTGTAAGTACTATAAGTCAATTAGAATGTGGCATACATCATCGCAACTGCGTCAAATCCAGGTCCGTAGGCCCCAAAAATAATCACAACAAATACAGCTGCATACCAGAAAGCCCATCTGCACAAGAGTGGCATGGACTCGATCTTGCTCCTAATATTGGCCTTTTTCTCCTTCATGATGCTAATTGCAAGCACAAGTAAGAGCGAGAATAAAAGTATTGGATAGTCGTATATATCAAGGCCCAAGCCAGATATATCTGAGAACAAGCGTCCCAATTCAGGATTAGCAAAGAAAGACTTAAACATTGCAAAGCCCTGAGACCAAGTGTCAGCCTTAAAGAACATCTCACCAACTATCACAATCAGGCAAAGTTTTATAAACCTAAAGGCCCTGACTCCAGGGGATTTAGGGCTCCACTTGTGCTTGTTTAAAAACTTCTTAAATTTAGGTTCAAGCATGTACTCTAAAAAGATAATTAGAAAGTAATAGACTCCGTAAAGTATATAAGTCCATTTTGGTCCGTGCCATAGTCCATTGGAAAGCCAAACGCAGATAAGAGACCAAAAAGCAGTTATATAGGTTGCAAACCAGGCCTTATTGGACTTCTTGCAAGCCTTAGCCTGCTTTGTAACAAAGGAAGACAGTGATACAGGGTAGAATATATAGTCCTTAAACCAAGTACCAAGGGTTATATGCCATCTGTGCCAAAAGTCTGAAGCATTGTCCGCAAAGAAAGGCTGCTTAAAGTTTTCTGCCATGCTTACCCCGAGGACCTTACCGCTTCCAATTGCTATATCAATAGTTCCCGAAAAGTCCATATAAAGCTGAATCGTACAGAGGATAGCGCCAAGAAAACTCAAGGCTCCATAATAATCCCCTCTGGCAAATACTGTTTCGACCGCAACATTCATGCGGTCAGCAATAACTACTTTTTTAAAAAGTCCATAGAGTATCCTCTGATAGCCTTGGCAGATATCAGAATATGTCAGGTCATGTCCATCACAAAGCCTATCTGCAACCTCATCATATCTTGTGATAGGTCCCTCCATAATCTGAGGAAAGAAGGAAAGATAAAGAGCCAGCTTAAAGATGTCATGACTCGGAGCTATCTTCTTTCTCTTGACATCGACAATATAGGAAATTCCCTGAAGGGTATAGTATGAGATTCCAATTGGAACTATAAATTTAATGTGATTGTAGTCCCCCATCTCAAGGCCCAAGCCTGTCAGAAGGCTGTAACCAGAAAAGACAAAGAAGTCGCTGTACTTAAGTACTATCAGACATATAAGCTCCAGAAGAAGGCTCACATACATAATTTTCTTTTTCTTCTTAGGCTTCTGTCCCTCCATAAGTCGGCCTGCAGTGTAGGAAATTGCCACTACCACAAGATTAAAGACAATCATAAAGGATGAGAACATCCACTCAAAGGCCAGACTGGCCGCTAAAAGCACTGCCCATCTCTTCTTTTTAGGAAAGAGGGAATAAAGAAGCATTACCAAAGGCAGAAATAGAACAAAATATTGAATTGAATGATATGCCATCTTGACTCCTAACCTTCCTTCAACAAGTTCATATATGATTCATAGTCTCTGTCCCAGTTTTCCTTGATTTGCTTCTCCTTAACCTCAAGTGCAGTCTTTGCTGTATCAGAAAGACCTTCAGGCTTATCAAAAATGCCTGGGAAGTTTTCAATTATAAATCTGCCAAGGTAAGAACTGGTCTTTTTCGCACCACTTGAATTGAGGTGTTCTCCCCCATCACAGGTATCCACTTCCCAGTCAATGCCTATTTTTTCAAGCTGCAGATTCATATCAAGGTAATATATGCCCTTGCTTTCAGCAATTTCAGAAACCGCCTCGTGCTTATTCATAGTCCAATTAGTGGCAGATGGCGCACTCAAAAACATAATCTCTGAGCCTTGACTTCTTGCCAAGTCTACGATTTTTTCCAGATAAGACTTTGCAGTATCTGTCATCTGATAGTCTTCATCCACATACATATAGGCGTCAGAGTCCTCTCCATCTGTGTCATAAGGCTTGACGTCAGTTCTTAAGTGATAGCCCTTTAAGAGTTTTTCATTCCTTCTGCTACTAGTAAGATTTACCAAGCTTTTTGGCAGACTTGAATAGTAGACAGAGTGATAGTGAAGTATAGGAAAGACCGTCTCTGCAGCATTGAAGAAGTAGTCATCTTCCTTTTCATGCACTCCAGGATGGGCATCAATAACCCCATCAACCTCAAGCACGACCAACTTAGGTGCCTGAGTTTTATAGGTCTCAGATAGGACAGCATAAGTATCACACAGCCTCTGACCAGCAGTTCCTGTGTCGTAAGAAGTGAATCCAAACTCCTTATAGATAAGGAGCGGAGAGCACGCATAAAAAGACTGACTATTGCCGGCGCATACCACGTCTATACTATAATCAGCCTCTTTATCCAAGCTCTTCAATTTAGTTCTCACATCTGCATAATTAAATGCAGCATAGTCCTTAGGCCCAATAAGTGCAGAACTTGTGGCAAGTAATACCACAAGTCCCAACACAAAAAGAGCAGCTTTTTTAATATTTTTCATTCTCATAGATTAATTCTAATCCCACTTAAATATTTAATTATGGAGCTCTCAATTATTCACTATACATCTTTACTCTGTTAGAGATATTATTTACGCTCATGTTGTCTGTATATGACTTGAGTGTGTCAGATAAAGTCTGAGAAGCAAGTGAGCTGGCAATGTTGTTGACACTGTCCTCATCCTTCTGTCTGCTTACAAAAAGTATAACTGTGTATGTTCCAGCAGTTGCGTTTTCAAGCACTGTCTTGTCCCCTGCTTTTCTATTCTCATCAAAGAGCCATGTAGCCTGAGTATTGTCCAAGCCTGTGTATGTACCTGCTGCAGTGTATGAAGGATCTGAATCTTCCTTCTCATACTTTGATCTGTCATCCTCAGAAGCATATGAAGCGCAAAGAGACTTGAAGGCGTCTGCGCTAGTTACTTCCTTGAGCATCTCACTCGCCTTAGCCTTAGCCTCGTCAAGCTTGTCGCTGTCAGTCTTATCCTCAGCTACAAAGCTGTATGAGTGGAATGAAACAGTATCGTAATTGTTTGAGTTATTCTTGTAATAATCCTCTGCTTCGCTGTCAGAAGGTGTGAACTCAGCAAGAAGCTTCTTCTGATAAGCAACAGCCTTGAGGTAAGTTAAGGCAAAGCTCTTAACATTAGACTCTGTAGCAGAGCTGCCAAAAACTTTCTTGTAGTAATCGTTAAGGCTCATATTGTTAGAGTTAGCTGCATCTTCGATAGATTTCTTAAACTCGCTGTAATCAGCATCAGCATCTACATCGGAATAAGTATAATTCTTATCTGCGCCTGCCTTAAGAAGAGCCTTGTTGTTCTTAATAAAGTCAACAGTTGTGCTTGCAAAGTAGTCATACCAAGTAGTATCAGAGCTTCCATTGTAAGCCTGTTTCTTATCGTCCTTGCTTGCATCATATCCCAAGTAGCTTGAGAAGTATGTTGCATAAGTAATTCCACCGAAAAGCTCTTGGTTCATTTGATTGCTCTTAGCCAAACCATAGTTAAAGTCGAATTCCTTACCGCTGACCTTCTCGCCATCAACGTCGATAAACTCAACATTTGCCTTGCGATAATTTATAACAACTGCCACTATGCAAGCCACACAGATAGCGAGTAAAAGCAAGCTTCCAACCAACTTTGTGACAAATGCTTCTCTCTTAGCTCTCTTCTTGGCTTCCGCTCTGCGAATTGCCTTTTTATCATAACTTGTGAGAACCTCTTTATTCTTGAGGTCCTCAATTTTCTTTTCTTTGCTCATTGTAAAAAGTCTCCAATACAGTTTGTTATTTTGTCTTACAGATTACTATCAGCAATCTTTGCAACGCCAACAGTAAGAACTCTGTGTCCTTCAAGAAGCTTGTTCTGAATATTGATGAATGAGACAACATGAAGTGTGTTGCCATTCTTATCCTTCATCTCGTGCTGGAAACATGCATATCTTGCAACTATAAACTGTTCTCTTAAGACATCAATAATCTGATTATACTCAACATCTGGAACCAACTGCTTAAAGACAAGGCCGTTTTCGACATCTTCATCAGTGAAACCAAACATCTTCTTAAAGCCATCATCGGCATTTAAGATCTTGCCACTTCTCATCTCCATGGAATAGTGTCCATTAGGGATTTGATGCATATTTTCTGCCATAATAATCTCCTTTACATGCGTATTTTCAAATCAACCCTTAAGGCTTGATAATCTCTCTTCAACCTGCTCAAGCATCTGCTTGTAGTTAGCAAGCTTTGCCTTCTCCTCTTCAACCTTAGCGGCTGGAGCCTTAGATATAAATCTCTCATTGCCAAGCATGCCTTCGCATCTCTTAATTTCGCCCTGGAGTCTAGCCTCTTCCTTGCTGAGTCTCTCAATTTCCTTGTCGATATCTACAAGTTCAGCAAAAGGAATGTAGATTACAACACCTGGAATTACAGTAGATACTGCGTCGTCCTCGATGCCTGTCTTGTCAGCCTGAATCACAACCTCACTTGCATAAGAAAGTGTTGCGAAGAAGACCTGGCCATTCTTAAAGATATTCTGAATCTTGCTGTCCTCAGAAACTACATAAACCTTAGCTTTTCTTGAAGGAGCAACATTCATCTCACTTCTTAAGTTACGAATATTTCTAACAGCCTGCTTGATAGTCTCAACAGCCTCTTCCTCAGCACTGTAGTCGTTCTCAGCGCTAGCCAATGGCCATGTGCTGATCATGATTGACTCCTCATCATCCTGGATATTACAGAAAATTTCCTCTGTGATGAAAGGCATATATGGGTGAAGAAGCTTTAAGCAAGCAATAAGAACAGTCTTAAGAGTCCAGATTGCTGCTGTCTTAGTATCATCAGCATCATTGTAGAGTCTAGGCTTAACCATCTCGATATACCAGTCACAGAACTCTTCCCAGATAAAGTCATTGAGCTTCTGTACTGCAATACCAAGCTCATACTTCTCCATGTTCTCAGTAACTTCACTTGTGAGCTTGTTGAGCTTAGAAAGGATCCACTTATCAGCATCTGTAAGGTTAGCTGGCTTTGCGTCAGTTGCCTTAATCTTGTTGTCAGGATCATTCATCATGATAAATCTTGATGCATTCCATACCTTGTTTGCGAAATTACGGCTAGCCTCAACTCTCTCCCAGTAGAATCTCATATCATTACCAGGTGCATTACCTGTGATAAGGGTATATCTAAGAGCGTCAGCGCCATACTTGTCGATAACTTCAAGTGGGTCAATTCCATTTCCAAGAGACTTACTCATCTTTCTGCCCTGAGAATCTCTTACAAGACCATGGAAGAGAACCTTGTCAAATGGCTTCTTTCCCATATGCTCATAGCCTGAGAATATCATTCTGATAACCCAGAAGAAAATGATGTCATAGCCAGTTACAAGTACATTAGTAGGATAGAAGTAGTCAAGTTCCTCTGTGTTCTCAGGCCAGCCAAGTGTTGAGAAAGGCCAGAGAGCAGATGAGAACCAAGTATCAAGAGTATCTGGGTCCTGAGTCATATGACCGCCACACTTAGGGCATGTGCATACTTCTGTCTCAGATACAAGCATCTCACCACACTCATCACAGTAGTAAGCTGGAATTCTATGTCCCCACCAGAGCTGACGGCTTATGCACCAGTCTCTGATATTGTCTGTCCAGTTAAAGTATGTCTTTGAAAGTGAAGCTGGGATAAGCTCGATATCCTTATTCTTAACACCCTCAACAGCAGGCTTAATAAGCTCGTCCATCTTTACGAACCACTGCTGCTTAATCATAGGCTCAACAGTTGTATGGCAGCGGTCATGAGTACCAACATTGTGCGAGTGATCCTCAACCTTAACCAAGAGACCTAAGTCATCAAGGTCCTTAACCATAGCCTTACGAGCCTCATAACGATCCATGCCAGCATATTTGCCGCCAAGATTGTTGATAGTAGCATCATCGTTGAGTATGTTGATTTCTGGCAGGTCATGTCTCTTGCCGACATTGAAATCGTTAGGGTCATGTGCTGGTGTAATCTTAACCACACCTGTACCAAATTCCTTGTCTACATACTCATCTGCAATTACAGGAATTGTACGGTCTGTAAGTGGAAGTACAACCTGCTTGCCAACAAGATCCTTATATCTTTCATCTGTAGGATTTACAGCAAGTGCTGAATCACCAAGCAAGGTCTCAGGTCTTGTTGTAGCAATCTGTACGAACTTACCCTCTTCTCCTACGATAGGATACTTAATATGCCAGAAGTGTCCAGCCTGCTCCTCGTGCTCAACCTCAGCATCTGAGATAGATGTCTTACAAACAGGACACCAGTTTACTATTCTTGAGCCCTTATAGATAAGTCCCTTCTTGTAAAGGTTGATAAATACAGTCTGTACAGCATTAGAGCAGCCCTCGTCCATTGTAAAGCGCTCTCTGTCCCAATCACATGAAGAACCAATCTTCTTAAGCTGACTAGTGATAGTACCGCCGTACTCTCTCTTCCAGTCCCAAACATGCTTTAAGAACTCTTCTCTGCCAATTTCGTGCTTATCAATGCCCTTATCCTTAAGTGCGTTAGTTACCTTAACCTCTGTCGAGATACTTGCATGGTCAGTGCCTGGCACCCAAAGTGCCTCATATCCCTGCATCCTCTTAAAACGGATCAGGATATCCTGCATTGTGTTGTCCAATGCATGGCCCATATGCAACTTACCTGTAATATTAGGAGGTGGCATAATTATTGTAAAAGGCTTCTTGCTCTTATCAACTTTTGCGTGGAAATACTTCTTATCCAACCACTTTTTATAGAGTCTGTCCTCTATATCAGCCGGATTGTATGTTTTTTCCAATTCCTTACTCATATTAGATACCTCGATTCAAGTTTTAGTTATACTTGTTTATAATATAGCAGACAGAATTTTTTTGCAATCAAAAACTACTATTAAGCTGTGAATTATGAGTGAACGATGCTATAATGTCACTTATTTATGACATAAAAAGAGGATTAAGACATGAATTCAAAAATAAATTTCACAAAGAAGGCAATAAACTTTTTTAAAAGCGAGACCGTACTATCTTTAGCTGGCCTTCTTCAGTCTTGCCAACATAATCTTCCTGATTCTTTTATTAATCGAATACTTTATTCTAAATTTCTGACATTTAATTCTGGCATTTAATTCTGGCATTTAATATGCAGGCTTGTCTGCCTTATTTATGTCAGTATTATTGTCTATATTAGTAGAAGTATTCTCCCCACTATTAATACTTGTATCAAATAAAAAAACACGATAATTTACAAGTGTAAATTACCGTGTCTATAAATAATCATAATTTTAAAAATTAATTAAATTACTTTTCTCCAAGATAGCCATCAAGCTCTTCTGAAATATCATCCAAATCTCTGCCAGATGCTACTGCAAGCTCACTATAAAGCAATTTCTTAGCAGTACTCAATGTTCTGGCATCAGCAGACTTCATTTTTCTTAAGTCCTTAGCTCTCTCATTCTTGATATTGTAAAGATACCTAACAAGATGCATAAGTGAAACAGGATCTTGAGACTTAATACAAGCATCATACTCTGCAGGGTGAATCTTTTCATTAAGGCTCTCATCCTTAGCACAATTCTTTGCTTTAGAGATGAGTTTCTTGCACTCTGACTGGCTTATAATAGCACGCATATTAACCTTTTTGCTGTCAACAGGTGAATAAATAATTCCCTTATCGTCAAAAACAGGCTGAAGATAATAATACTGACCCTCAATTCCTTTTATCGGAGGGACTGCAATTTCTGTTACTTCACACACACCATTAACGCCATAAACTACCTTGTCTTCGATTTCAAACATCAATATAACACTCCTTTAAAAAATATCCCCGATCATGCCTACTATTAGTATTATACATGATTGTTAATATTTTTTCAAAGGAAATTTTAATAAAGTGAAACCTGACCGTGAATTGTATCGTTGACTACATAGTAGCAAGCATTATCTTCTGGCTTAATGTAGAGCTTAACTTCCTTAACTTCGATCTTGCGCTCCTTGAAATCTTTTCTAACCTTAGCGATAATCTCTTCCTCGCTAACCTGGTTTCCGTTGTGCTCAACAAAGATTTCTCTCTTAACCTCTGGCTTCTTGCTTGTAGTCTTGTTCTTAGAACCTGGCTTTCTGCCTCTCTTAGCTGGCTCCTTTGCACTAGCCTTAGCTTCTTCCTTAGTTTCAGCCTTTGTCTCAGCGGCCTTAGCTTCTGCAACCTTTGCCTCAACTACCTTAGTAACCTTCTCGTCTTTTGTGCTCATAATTTTTTCTCCTTTACATCAAATTAATTATTATCTTAATTGCAGCTTAAAAAACTTTCGATTGCATCTGCCGCATCTGTTTCATCAGACCCCTCTGCAGAAATTTCAACCTTAATTCCTTTTTTAAGTCCAAAAGCCATCATACCCATAAGACTTTTTGCATTGATAAACTTACCATCGCTCTGAACCATAATATGGCTATCATATCTACAAGCTAGCTGTACCAACTCCGCTACTGGATTACTATATTTCTTGTCGATTTCCCCAACTTCTGTTGTCTTAAGCATTTTTTAAAATCCTTCTACTTTCTACAATTAATAAAATATAATAATTATTTAAAATTTTTATATTGCAATCAATATACACTCAAAACAAAAATATGTCAATTTATTTTTTCTTTGCAGCCATCATGATACAAGACTTCCATCTGCTCATCATATAAATCTTGCACTATATAATTTTCTAATAAATACAAAAGCTTGTCTTTAATGTCTAATTTTATTTCCTGCTCCTCAGAATTTTTTTCTTGATTTAATATTTTTTCATCTTTATCGAGCTGTTCAATTATTTCTTTTCTACAAGCAGGCACATTGCCCATGACCTCTTTTTCTTCAAGGCCAAAGCATGACGTAATCAAACCCATGGTGTAAGCACACTCATAATTTCCAGTCAGTCCCGCATGTTCAAAACCTAATTTAATTTTCACAGCATTTTTCGCTAATACTGGAACCATTAATGTCTAAGACCTTCCTTAAATTCCTTAATATATTTAATAACAGCGTCTGTTGAATAATTGCTCTCCTCTAAGAGCTTAAGGAAATGAGAACCAACAACAGCTCCATCAACTACATCCATAAGTGGCTTTACATCATCAGCAGTTCTGATGCCAAATCCCATACATGCTGGGACTGGACTTATATCATGAACGCTCTTTAAGTAAGCCTTAATATTCTCATGGAAGTTTGCATCTCCGCCTGTAACGCCCATATGAGAAACGCAGTATACAAAGCCCTTAGCATCCTTTAACAACATAGGAATTCTGTCAGCTGATACAGGTGAAACTAACTGGATAAGATAAACCTTGTCGCCCCTTGCCTCAAGAATAGTCTTAAGCTCTTCCTGCTCTTCGTATGGAAGATCTGGAATTACAAGTCCATCGACACCACACTCCACACACTTATCAGCAAATGCTTCGAGTCCGTAGTGATATACAGTGTTATAATACATCATAAAAGCAACAGGGCTAGTGAGGCCTTCCTCTCTAACCTCTTTCATCATCTTAAAAGCACCCTCCAAGGTAGCTCCATTAAGAATAGCCTTATATGAAGCAGCCTGAACTACAGGACCATCCGCAACAGGATCTGAGAAAGGAACGCCTATCTCCATAAGGTCAATTCCAGCTTCCTCCTGGGCATGCATAATTTTCTTAGTAGTCTCATAATCAGGTAAATCAACAGTTGTATATGTTATAAAAGCCTTCTCATTCTTTTCTTTTAAAAGCTGCATTCTTTCATCAATTCTATTCATCGCTAATGCCTTTCGTAAATCAATTCTAATCTATAATCGCAAGAAAATAATAATCACTTGTAAATTACTTGTTAATCTCTTCACCATTCAAATACTTCTGAACAGTGTTTACGTCCTTGTCTCCTCTACCTGACAGACATACTATGATAATCTTGTCAGTGCCAAGCTGTGGAGCCAATTTCTTTACATAAGCCAAAGCGTGTGAAGACTCAACAGCAGGGATAATTCCCTCAAGCTTACAGAGCTCAAGCATAGCCTCCATAGCCTCAGAATCAGTAACAGAAGTGTACTCAGCTCTACCTGAATCTCTGAGATAAGCGTGCTCTGGACCTACACCTGGATAATCAAGACCTGCAGAAACAGAGTGTGCAAGCTGGATATTTCCGTCATCGTCCTGAAGGAGATAAGTTCTCATACCATGCAAGATACCAGTCTTTCCGAGAGCCATGGCACTTGCGTGCTTGCCAGTCTCAATACCAAGGCCGCCTGCCTCAACACCGATAAGTCTGACATCCTTCTCATCTATAAAGTCAGCAAATGTACCAATAGAATTTGAGCCGCCACCAACGCAAGCCATAACTACATCAGGGAGTCTGCCTTCCTTCTCAAGGATCTGCTTTTTTGCCTCCTTAGAGATAATGCTCTGGAATTCCTTAACCATCTTTGGATATGGGTGAGGGCCAACTGCAGAACCTATGATGTAAAATGTATCCTCAGCGTGCTCAGCCCAAGATCTGATAGCCTCATTGGTTGCATCCTTAAGTGTAGCACTTCCAGTTGTCACAGGCTGAACCTTGGCGCCAAGCATCTCCATCTTGAACACGTTAAGAGCCTGTCTTTCAACATCTTCCTTACCCATAAAAACTGTGCACTCCATATCAAAAAGAGCAGCACCAGTGGCTGTAGCAAGTCCGTGCTGTCCTGCGCCAGTCTCAGCTATAACCTTAGTCTTACCCATTCTCTTAGCGAGAAGAATCTGGCCTATAACATTGTTGATTTTATGAGCACCTGTGTGGTTGAGATCCTCTCTCTTGAGGTAAATCTTAGCTCCACCGTAGGCCTTTGTAAGTCTGTCAGCATAGTAAAGAGGAGTCTCTCTTCCAACATACTCCTTGAGATAGTACATATACTCCTCGATAAATTTTGGATCCTTGATTGCCTCATCAAAAGCTGCCTCAAGTTCATGAAGTGTGTTCATCAAAGACTCTGAAACATACTGTCCACCAAACTTGCCATAATAACTATCTTTATTCATTTTAATTTCCTCTTTTCTAAATTATCTAAAGGCCCTTGCCAATTTAAATATTTTCCACCTGGCAATCATGAACCATTTTTACAAATTTTTCAACCCTTTTTAAATCCTTGCCTTCGCTTCGTCCGTTTTCAAGAAGTCCTTCCAACTCAACGCCAGAGCTTGTGTCATAATAATCACAGTCAAGTTCTTTTAGAGCAAGCTCTATATTGTCCGGATTCAGACCTCCCGCGGCAAATGTTTTCTTTCCGCAGCCCTTGATGTCCTTAATAATTTCTTTTAAGACATCCCAGTTGCTCTGCTGTCCACTGCCAGGACTGGCCGCATCAAAAAGTAAAGCCTTGACTTCCTTCATATTAGAAGCCTCTTTAATCTGTATCTTCAGTTTCTCATCAAGATTTTTCAAATTAAAAGCCCTGATTATCTGAATTCCACAAAGATCAAGTATGGCAGCATCAAAATTGCCATGAATCTGAATATAATCAAAACCCGCATCCAATATAGCCTTAGCTTGCTCCAAGCTAGGGCTCACAGTGACAGCGACACATTTAGGAGCTGAACAAGGCTCATTTTTGCTTGAGCTAAAAGCCCTTGAACTAGAAGCCCTTGAACATGAATCAGCATGCTCAGCTAAACCATTGGCTTTGGCTCCTTCATTTTCCCTCTCCCTGACAATCTCTAGGAGTTTTTTCGCCTCCTCAAGTTCAAGATTTCTCTTAGACTTAGGAAAGTAAAGCACAAAACCCATAAATTCAGGCTTCAGTGCAGCCACAGACCTTGCATCGTGTTCATTTACTATACCACAGATTTTTGCGCCCTTCTTAGCTGCGCTGGCATAAATCTTATCGTCCATCATAGACCTCTTTAAGACCCTTAGCCTTCTGACATGGATTTTCCGCCTCCATCAAAGCCTGACCTATAAGTAAGGCATCAGCCTTACTGGCCTTAAGCACTCTGATATCGTCATCAGTGAGCACTCCTGACTCAGTAACTATGATATGACCTGCAGGAATTAAAGCCGCAAGTCTTATAGTTGTATCAAGAGAAATTGTGAAATCCTTGAGATTTCTGTTGTTTATTCCAATAATCTTACAATCAAGATTGAGGACCCTGCTCAACTCTTCCTCATCGTGAACCTCACAGAGGACATCAAGTCCTAGACTGTAAGCCAGATCATAAAACTTTTTAAAAGTCTCATCATCAAGAATTGCAGCTATAAGAAGGATTGCATCAGCACCTATAAGCTTAGCCTCATATATCTGATACTCGTCTATTACAAAATCCTTGCGTATGATAGGTAAGTTAGAATTCTCTCTAATTTTCTTAAGATAATCAACACTTCCAAAAAAGTGATCCTGCTCAGTAAGGCAAGATATAGCATCAACCGCCTCATTGTACTGGCTGATTCTCTCATCAAGGTCAACCTTGACATCCATATTTCCACGACTTGGAGAAGCTTTCTTAAATTCTCCGATGATGGACAAACCCGGCTTTGACAGAGCAGCCTCAAAGCTGATAGAAACTCTATCGCACTCAAGTGCTGCCTTCTTCATATCAGCCTCACTTACGCGAGCCTTATCCTCAATCAGCCTTTTTTTCTTATCTTCAACAATAACATCTAAAATCATAAGTCCTCCTACTATATAAGACCATTGACAAAATTCTCGATCATTCTCTTGCCATGGTCTGTATAGATTGATTCCGGATGGAACTGAAGTCCAACCACTGGATAATCCTTATGTCTGACCGCCATAATCTCGCCGTCATCAGTTCTTGCGATGACCTTAAGGCAATCAGGCAAAGTGTCCTCTATGATGGCTAGGGAGTGATATCTTGCAACCTTAACCGGACTGTCAATTCCCGTAAAAACCCCATCTTTATCATGACTTATAAGAGACTGCTTTCCATGGCATATAGTCTTTGCATGTGAGACTGTAGCGCCCAAAGCCTGTCCTATGCACTGATGTCCCAGGCATATTCCAAGGATAGGTTTCTTATCAAGATACTTCTTAATTACATCCATGCAAATTCCAGCTTCTGAAGGGCTCTTAGGGCCTGGAGAAATGACTATCTTTTCAGGATCAAGCGCATCTATCTCATCAAGGCTTATCTCATCGTTTCTGACAACCTTGATATCGCTGTTAAAAGTACCTATAAACTGGTAAAGGTTGTATGTAAATGAGTCATAATTATCTATAAGTAAAATCATAAGTTTTCCTCCTCTACCAAAGTCTTAGCAAGAGCCATAACCTTATTGCAGCATTCCTTGTACTCAAGTTCAGGCTTTGAATCCATAACTATTCCAGCACCTGCCTGAAGATAAACATTCTCGCCCTTCTTAATCATGGTTCTAATTGTAATGCAGAAATTCATATTTCCGTCAAATGCCATGTAGCCGGTAGCACCGCCGTAAAGGCCTCTCTTAACCTCTTCAAGCTCATCTATAATTTCCATAGCCCTGATTTTTGGAGCTCCTGAAAGTGTTCCCGCAGGAAGGAAAGTAGAAAGAATATCCCATGAATGAGCATTC
>Ga0326512_10001515_pt1 | contig 17755 bp, 23 predicted proteins | sample 1_2617_0518_D_FD_203652 | JGI IMG/M metagenome (GOLD analysis project Ga0326512, IMG submission 203652) | Bovine rumen microbial communities from UC Davis, California, United States - 1_2617_0518 | ecosystem: Host-associated > Mammals > Digestive system > Stomach > Rumen | place: USA... | reverse complement strand
AGATCCTTCAATAAGTAATTTATTACCAGCTAAAATTACAAGTAAACAATTAAAAGAATTAATAAATACTAGACAAGATTTAAAAAGAGAATTAAATTCTTTAAAAAGATTTAGTAAAAAGGGTGCTGAAAAAATAGAAGTAATACCTGATACTGAATATGATTTAAAAATTACACATTGGCAACGTGTAGAAATGAATAGACGTGTTGGTGTAATAAATAGGAGAAGAAACAAAAGACTTGAAGAAATACAAGATGTTGAAATGACTTCAAGAGGTAAAAAACTAGGATATACTAGAGGACAGCTTGGTATGGGTAAAGCTACAGAAGTAGCTTTACAGCCAATGCACGCTTTCTTTAGGACAATGAATAACGCTGACTTAAAAAAGCGTTGGCAAAGTATCTTAACACAATCTCAAAGTGATTATTTTACTAAAAGAGATTATCAAGTAAGAGATAATTACATAAAAGGTTTAATGGAAAATTACAACGTCAATAATATCCAGGACGTAATTGATGAAATTAAGAATATGGATATAAAGGACTTTTTAAGTACTTTTGAACAAGAAGGAGGTACTTTTGAGTTTGCTTATCCAGGTAGAGGACTTGAGGAAGAATATGAGAACGCTTTAAGAACTACTTGGTTACCAAATAAATAAAAATATAAGAGGTGACAATATGGGTACATTTGTAGCAGATTTTGAAACAACAACTAGAGCTGATAATTGTCACGTTTGGGCGTATGCAATTTGTGAAGTTGAAAATAAAGATAATATTATAATAGGTACAACTATTGATGATTTTATGAAATGGTGTGAAGAACGTAAAGAAAATGATACTGTATTTTTTCACAATTTAAAATTTGATAGTCAATTTATTATGAACTATTTATTTAAAAATGATTATATACATACAGTTAATCCTGAAGATAAGAAAAGTAGAACATTTAATACTTTAATATCAGATAAAGGATTATATTATCAAGTAGAAGTTATATTTGAAAAGAAGGGTAAAAAAGTTAATAAAGTAGTATTTCAAGATTCACTTAAATTAATACCTTTAAGTGTTGAAGCTATAGCAAAATCTTTTAAATTACCTATAAGTAAATTAGAGATAGATTATGACGCTCATAATAATTTACATATTGGATCACCTCTAACAAAAGAGGAAGAAGAATATATTAAACACGATGTTCAGATAGTAGCTTATGCTATTGAATACTTTTATAGTCAAGGACTAGACCGTATGACAATAGGATCTTGTGCTTTAGCTGAATATAAGAAAATAATTACTAAAAGAGATTTTAAAAGATTTTTTCCTATACCTAAATATCACCAGGACGTAAAACAAAGTTATAGAGGTGGATTTACTTATCTAAATCCTAAATTTGCAGGAAAAACTATTAAAAATGGTATAGTACTAGATGTTAATAGTTTATATCCTTCTGTAATGTATGATAGTTATTTACCTTATGGAACACCAATATTTTTTAAAGGTAAATATGAAAAAGATAATATATATCCATTGTATACTCAAATGATTAGGTGTCAATTTGAATTAAAACCAGGTAAAATACCTACAATTCAAATAAAATATGGATATAATTTTAGAGCTAATGAGTATTTAACTACAAGTGGTGATACAGAAGTAGTTTTATGTTTAAATAGTGTTGATATGGAATTATTTTTAGATCACTATGAAGTTTACAATTTAGAATATATTTCAGGTTGGAAATTTAAATCAGCTCAAGGATTATTTACTGATTATATAGATAAATGGTCAAATAATAAAATACAAGCCAAAAAAGACGGTAATCACGGCTTGTATCTTATATCAAAATTATTCTTAAATTCATTATACGGTAAATTCGGTACAGATACAAGAGTAAGAAGTAAAATACCTTATATGGGTGAAGATAATGAAATACATTATAAAGACGGTGAAGAGGAAGAAAAAGACGGTATTTATATTGCAATGGCTAGTTTTATTACAAGCTATGCAAGAAAAAAGACAATTTCATCAGCACAAAAGATAATGGATAATTATAGAGAAGGTAAAAGTAATATACAATTTGTTTATGCTGATACAGATAGTTTACATTGTATATCACCTGATTTTGAATTACCTGAAGGACTAGACATAGATCCTACAAAATTAGGAGCTTGGAAATATGAAAGTAAATTTAATAAAGCTAAATTTTTAAGACAAAAGTGTTATATTGAAAATAGTACTGAAGATGTAGAAAATGATAATCCTGATTATGAATTAAAAATAACTGTTGCTGGTATGCCTAAAGGGTGTTATCCTTATGTAAATTTTAGAAATTTTAAAATAGGAGCAAGTTATAAAGGTAAAAAGCAGCCTAAAATAGTACCAGGTGGTGTTATTTTAAGTGATGTTGACTTTACTATTAAAAAGGTATAATATATAAAGCAAGAGATAACATTGATTTTCATATTTAGGAATTTGATAAGACCAATAGTGAAGAGCTACTTATCAAATATTGGGTTGGTAACCTACTAAATAAATCTGTGTTGTCTCTTTTATTTTAAGGAAGTGAATATATGAGTAAAGAAATACAATTTGATGAAAGTATGTATTGGGACGCTAAAAGAACTTTAACACATAATGTATTATTTAATATTATATTAGGTAATAGAGGTGGTGGTAAGTCTTTTGGAGCTAAAGAGGTAGCAATAGATAATTTTATAAAGAAAAGAGAACAATTTGGATATATAAGAAGATATAAAGAAGATTTAAAACAGCCTATGATACAATTCTTTAAAGATATTGAATATAAATATCCTGATTATGAATTTAAAACTGATTCAAAGTATTTTTATATAAGATTAAAACCTTCTGATCCTAATGAGAAGTGGACAGAAAAAGATATAGCTGGTCACGGATTTGTATTATCAACAGCTAATAATAAGAAATCTATATCTTATCCTGATATTACTACTTTAATATTTGATGAATTTCTTATTGATAAAGGAAATCAAAGATATTTACCTAATGAGCCAATAGCACTATTAAATTTATATGAAACAATAGCAAGACCAGGAACAGGACACAAAAGAGTTATATTATTTATGCTTGCTAATGCTATAACTGTAACTAATCCTTACTTTTTATTTTGGAATTTACAAATGCCAAATAAAAAGGATAAAAATAATAAATGGATATGGAAACATAAAACAAAACCTATACTTGTAGAAGATGTTAAAAATGAAAAATTTATTGATGTAAAGAAAAATAGTGAATTTGGTAAATTAATAGAGGGTACTAAATACGCTGATTATTCTATTGAAAATAAATTTTTATTGGATAATGATACATTTATAGAAAGAAAAACACCTAAATCTAGGTATTGGTGTACTTTTGTATATAAAGATAATACTTTAGGTGTATGGATTGATTCAAATGAGGGTAAAATGTATGTAAGTAAACAAGTAGATCCTACATATCCGATTATTTATTCTATAACTATGAGGGATCATACACCTAATACTTTATTTTTAAGAGATAAAAGTAAAGCTGGAAGATTTAAAGTATTTATTGAAAATTATAAATTAGGAAACGTTTATTTTGAAAATATAAATATTAAGAATATAACATACGAAGTAATACAATTATCAATGTATAAATTTTAAGTAATAGCACGAACATTTAAAAATGTCAATAGAAATATTGACATTTTTTATTTTTTATGATACTTTACAGGTGTAATACAAAATTAAAGATTGGAGGGGATATGGAATTATTAGAAAATTTAAAATTTAGTCACGAATATTGGATAATAGTTTTACCTTTAGTACTTATGGTATTTGATATTATTACAGGATATTATAATGCTTGGAAAAACAAAGAAGTATCTAGTAGTAAAATGCGTGACGGACTAGGTAAAAAACTTGCTGAAATAGTTTATATTGGAGCTGGAATATTAGTATCAAAAGCTTTTAGTATAATAGCTCTTGAATATTTTATTAGTATATATGTTATTTATATGGAAATTATATCTATTGCTGAAAACTGTGAAAAATTAGGTATAAAAATGCCTGAAAAAATAGAAGAAAAATTAAATAATTCTAACGGTGGTGATAAGTAATGAAAGAACTAGGAATTGATATTTCTACCTGGCAAGGTGGAATAAATTATTCAGATATAAAATCTAAAGTAAAATATGCAATTTTAAGAGCAGGATTTAGTACAACTAAAGATAATCAATTTGATAATCATTACAATAATTTACAAGGACTTAATTTAGGTGCTTATTGGTATAGTTATGCTACTACAGAAGATGAAGCAAGACTTGAAGCTAGAACTTTTTTAAAAGTAATAGAAGATAGAAAATTTACTTTACCTTTATATTTAGATATTGAAGATCCTTCACAAAGAGGACTTGGACGTAATACACTTAATTCTATAGTAAGAGCTTTTGGTGAAATTATAGAAAATGCAGGATATTATTTTGGAGTATATACTAATTTAGATTGGTATAGAAATGTAATATCAGGAAGTGAACTTAATAAAAAATATGATTGGTGGATAGCTTGTTGGAGTAATTCAGCTCCAGGAGGTGCTGATTATGGTGTATGGCAATATACTAATAATTTATCTATTGGAGGATATAGAGTTGACGGTAACTATATATTAAAAGATTATCCTACAATAATAAAAGAAGCTGGATTAAATCATTTAGGAAATAATCCTATTCCTACACCTACACCAGGTAAAAAGAGTAATGAGCAAATTGCAAATGAAGTAATAGCTGGCTTATGGGGTAACGGTCAAGAAAGATATAACCGTTTAACTGAGGCTGGATATGATTATAATACAATTCAATCAATAGTAAATTCAAAATTATATACACCTCAAGAAATCACATATACTGTACAAGCTGGTGACAGCTTATCATCAATAGCAAGTAAATATAATACTACTTGGCAAGAAATTTACAATAATAATAAATCAATAATTGGAAATAATCCTAACCTAATATATCCAGGACAAGTATTAAAAATAAGGAAGTAAATAATATATGGGTTGGATAACTAGTAGTGGTTATTTAAATCAATCACAAATGGAAAATAACGCTGATATTATAATAAGTTATTTACAAAGTCAAAATGTAAATGAAAATACAATATCAGCAATACTTGGTAATATGCAAGCTGAATCAACTTTAAATCCTACTTTAAATGAAGTTGGAGGTAGTGGATATGGATTAGTGCAATGGACACCTGTATCTGTTTTACAAAATCATTGTAGTAATTTAGGTTTATCAGGATATACAAATGGTAGTGTACAATTAAGAGTATTATTATCAGAAATAAGAGGTACTAATAACAATAATGAGTGGTATAGTACACAAGCTTTTATAAATAATTATACATCTTCAGGAGCTACTTCTGATATGGTTGGTATAACAGGAGAACAATTTTTAAATAATAGTATGAATTGGTCACCTCAAAAGTTAGCTATATTATTTATGGTGTGTTATGAACGACCTTCTACTGATCCAAATGTCAATCATTATTTAAATAGACAAGTATATGCTGGAAATTGGTACAATTATTCAGGTGAAAATGAATATACACCAAGACTTAATGATACAGGAATACTTGGTAATCCTTATTGGTATGGTAGAAATCCATTTTATCAAGCTGGGTATGGTTTACCAAACTGTACTTGTTATGCTTGGGGTAGATTTTGGGAAATTGCAGATCCTAATAATGAATTTATAAATAGACCTACTCTATCAACTTCAGACGCTGGGCAATGGTATGGATATACACAGGACGGATATGAAAGAGGACAAACACCTTTACTTGGAGCTGTTGTATGTTTTGATAAGGCAGGAGATTCAGGACACGTTGCAATAGTTGAGGAAATATTAAGTAATGGTGACATAATTACAAGTAATTCAGCTTGGGGAAGTACTTATTTTTATATGAAAACTTATGAAGCTAGTAACGGATATAATTTTGGAAGTTATCGATTTCAAGGATTCATTTATAATCCTTATGCTTCACAAGGTAAAAAGAAGAAAAAGAAAAAGAAAAAACATTTTAATTTTGTATTATTTGATAAAAGAAGGAGAGATATTAAATATGGATAAAGATACCTTTTTAGAAAAAATTAAAGAAATAGGAACGCTGGAAGATGAAGTTGAAAGAAGAACAGCTTTAACAGAACTATCTGAAAGTGTTAGTAGTATATTTGATAACAATAGTAACTTAATGGAAGAAAATAATAAATATAAAGAAGATAACGAAAAATTAAGAAGTGCTAATATGCAATTATTCTTAAAAGTGGGAACAGGCAAAACTGAACAAGAAGAAAAGAAAGAATATGAGGAAGAAGAAAAAAAGCCTCGTAAATTTGAAGATTTATTTAATGAAAAAGGAGAGATAAAATAATATGAATATAACTGAAATTTTAAATACTATTAGAGATAACGCTTCAGAAATGTATAGAGAAAGAATACCTGAAGCAACTCAAAATAATATAACAAATGTACAAGAAGCTATGACAGATCCAAATAATGCTGTTGTAACAAATGAATTTATGAGTATGTTACTTAATATGATAATTAAACAAGTAATACATACTAAATTATTTTCTGATCCATTAAAGAGCTTAAAGAAAGGTAAAAAACCTCTTGGTGATACTGTTGAAGAAATATACGCTAACTTCTTAAAAGCTAAACAATATGATGAAACAGGAGCTGAATTATTAAAAAGAAATTTACCTGATGTTAAAGCTTGCTATCATCGTATGAATAGACAAGATAGATATAAAGTAACTGTTAGTCCTGAACAACTTTATAAAGCATTTTCTAGTTATGATAAATTAAATAGCTTTATTCAAAGTATTATAAATTCTTTATATAATTCAAGTGAATTAGATGAATTTATATTAATGAAACAACTATTAAAACAAGCTTTTGATCAAAACGCTTTAAAAGTTGTAAATATAGCTGATCCTTTATTAAGTGAAGCTAATGGTAAAGCATTTATTAAAACAGTTAAAACTGTATCAGGTGGTATGCAATTCCCTAACGCTGATTATAACGCTTGGTTAACAGCTCAAAATAGAGATACTGTACCTTTAATTACATTTAGTAAGAAAAATGAACAAATATTAATACTTGATAATGCTACAGATGTATCTGTTAGTGTTGATGTATTAGCAAGTTTATTTAATATGTCAGTAGCTGAATTTAATGATACTAGAAAAATAGTTATTGATGCTTTTCCTGATCCAGATGTAAGAGCAGCAATAGTTGATGAACAATTCTTCCAAGTATATGATGATTTAGTAATGTTTAAAGAATTTGAAAATCCTGAAGGACTTTATAAAAACTACTATTTACACGTATGGCAAACTCTAGCTTATTCACCTTTAGTAAATGCTGTAATATTTAAAGTTGCTTCTGATAAAGATAGTGACGGAAGTGTTGAAACATTTACAGTAACTAGAACTTTAAAAGAAGGTGTTACATCTACTAATAAAAGAAATACTGTAACAGAAGGATCTTCATATACAACTACTTTAAATGGTGTTGGTAAAAATGATACTGTAACAGTAACTGTTGGTGGATCTGATGTAACAAGTACTGTTTATGATGAAACAACTAATACTATTAAAATTGATGAAGTAACAGGTAATATTGTTATTACAGTTGCTTAATAACTAAATAAATTAAGGTGGTGGAATAATCCACCACCTATATTATTATAAAGGAGGAAATAAAATGATAAGATTTAAACCTTTACCTCAACTTGCTTTAACTGATTTACAGCCAGCTTTTTATGATGTTGAATCAGTAAGTACTGTTGAAATGGTAAGTAAATTATATGTTTATTTACAAAATTTAGTAGATGATTATAACGAATTTATTACAGAAATAAATAATGAAATAGATAATTTTGAAAAATCTACTGATAAAGATATAGCTTGTTTTAAAAAATGTATTAAAGATTTAATGACTAATTATATTGAATCAATAGATATTAAAATAGATATGCAAAATAAAAATATAGCTGATAATATACAAAGACAAGATAAAAATATAAGTGATTCAATAGAAGCTCAAAATAATGTAATATCTGAAGCTATTGAATATATGAAAGATAATTTAATATCAAGTGTTACTAATTTATTTAATGAAGCTTTAAATAATGGAAGTATAAGAGCTGTATTACATACAGACTATAATTCTAATGATGAATCATTATTAATGTATATAGAAGCTCAAGAAGGAGGAGAGTAAAAATGAGTGAAATAAGTATTTTAAATGGATACAAAATTAAAGATAAAAAAGCTGTAAGATATTATGATACTATATCTAATATGAAATCAGATACAACTTTAAAAGCTGGTATGTACGTTAAAACTAAAGGTTATTATTCTATAAACGATGGTGGAAGTGCTGAATATTATATCAGAACTAAAACAAATGAAGATATTGAAGATAATAAAATAATATACTTTATAGGTAATTTAGTAGCTGAATTAATAACTGAAAAAGATATTAATATTAAACAATTAGGTGCTTATGGTAATGATGTAAATGATGATACAGAAATAATACAATATGCTATTAATAACTTTAATAGTATTTATATACCATCAGGAATATATAAAATAACAGATGAAATAAATATTAAAGCAAATATAAACTTACACGGTGATGGACAAAATAGTATATTAAAATCTTATTTTACATATATTGATAACATTAAATATATATTAAAAAGTGATAGTTTAAGCACATCAATTACTAGATCAATTATTGAAAAATTAAAATTCATTAATAATGAAGTAAACACTTTATCAGGTGGAATATATATTGAATTTTCTACACGTGGATTAGTTTTAAATGATTTATGGTTTGATAGTATTTCTAACTCAATAAAACTAGGTGATAAAATATGGAGTATAGCTTCATTAACAAATATATTTTCATTATATTTACCTAATAACTTATCAAGTGAATTGGAAGATTTAGCTTATGGTATTTATTGTGAAGGTAATACAATTTATGGTAATAATATTGAAGTTATAGGTTGCAATAAATATGGATTATACTTAAATAATTGTGAGGTTGGTAGTTGGAAAAACTTAAATATAAGTGGTAGTTCTTCTGAATACTTAATGAAAAATGCTATATTAATTGAAAATAGTAGAGATATTGAAATTAATACAGGTTGGTTTGAACAATTAGATGATGGTGATGCAAAATTAAGTAAAACAATAAATGTACTAAATAGTAATCAAATAACTTTAAATACAATGCACATAGCAAGTGGTAATTTATTTGTAAATGGTAGTAAAAATGTTAAAATTTATAATTCTAATTATTATTCTAGTAGTACAGGATTAAGATATATGAATAATTCAAAAATTACCTGTGATAAAGTAAGTCTAGGTTATTGTAATTATCAATCTAACGAAGAATATATAATGGGTACAATAAAAGTAATAGACTTTGAAAATTTGAGTAATAATAATATTTATAATAATCCATTATATTTTAATGGTATTCAAGAAGATATTGGTGTTTCTAATGGAAACTCTGTTACAAAAACTTCTAATACAACAGATCAATTAACAGGTGATAGATGTTTTAATTTTAATACTAATAATTATAATGGTGGTCAAATTAATACATCTAATATTGTAGAATTAGATAAAGTATATACTGTTTTAGCTTATGTAAAAATAAATAGTGAAAATGTTGATAAAATTTATATGTTAAATACAGGATTTTCAACATTGACTACTTATCCTAACGAATATTATAAAAACGTAGATAATAATACAGATTATCATTTAATTAGATATACAGGAAAAGTAACTAATGAAACAAATAATATAAAAATAGTAGCCAAAACTAAAGACGGAACTACGTGTGATTTTATTATTGATAGTGTATTCATAGTAGAAGGTGAACACGATAATAATATACCTTCACCAATTACTAAATATGGAATAATGAAAAATTCAAAATTAAGTGCTACAGTTGTTCCGTGGACTGGTACGTGGTCAAAAGGTGATATTGTTTATAACAACTTTAATTCTTCATCAAATGATAATATTATATATTGGATTTATAACGGTACTAATTGGACAGCAAAAACTATAAGTTAAGAAAGGGTAAGAGTGTAATATGGAAAAATATAATAAATATAGAGAATCATTAAATATTGATTGTAATTGTAACAATTCAAATGATAGCTTAAATAAAAAAGCTATTGCAAAATCTAGTGATTGTTGCTGTGAAGGTGGGTTACCTTCACACAACAATACTATTGAAATATTAATTAGACAGTTAAAAAGAGAAGTAAAAGAATTAATGAATACAACTCAAGCTAAACTATTATGTCAAGATAAGAAAATAGCTGAAACTTGTACATATATTAAAAATAATTTATCTAATTATATAAGAGATCTTATTGATTCAATGGATCAATCAGGTGAACTTGATAAAATAATTGAAAGTGTAATATCATCTGAAATAACTATAATAAATCAAGATGTTGAAACATTAAAATATCAAATGGAAACTGTAAAAAATGATATTACAGATTTAAAAGCTGATAAATTAGATTTTGAAGAATATGAAGATCAAGAAATTAATAATAAATTTCAAAATATTGAATTATCAACAGAATATGTTAATAATTCAATAATTTATATTACTAAATTAAAAAATTTAGATTCACTAGCTGTATTACCTACTAATGGTGATGTTAACGCTAATATTAATGAAAATAAAACTAATATTAAAACTTATGCTGATAATCACGATGAATACGATTTATATATGAATTGTGGTATGTCTGGTATTTATATATTTAATGGTGTTATAAATCAAACAACTAGACTTGATTGTCCTTATTATTGTGGATTTACTGAAAATAATGAGATGAAATTTTATGAGGGATTATCAAGAAATATTACACCTGATATATTAGTAGCTGATAATATTAAAAATTGCTTTTCAGGATTTGCTCCAATCATAGTTGATCACGAAGAAGCTGATTATACTTCAATTAATAATTTATATGGTAGTAATGAAATAGCAACTAATTTTATTGATTCTTTAACTGTAAAACACCCTCGTCAATTAATAGCTCAAGATGATAATAATAACTTTACTATATTCTCTATAATGGGAAGATTTAATAATTCAGAAGGATTTAATTATAGTGAAATGAAATCATACTTTTTAAGTAAAGGCTTTAAAAATGTATTTAGTGCTGACGGTGGAGGATCTATGCAAACAATTTATAATAAAAATAATGTATTTTATCCAACTCAAGAACTTGATACAAATACTTATAGAGAAGTACCTTCTGTACTATGCTTTAAATTAAAGGAGGTTGAATAGTATGAACGGATTTATTAAAAAAGGAGCTAATAAAGAATATCCTTTTAATTCAAGTAAAAATATTGAACATAAAGGATTAAGATTATTTGATTATATAGAAACATTAAAGAAAAATATCATTAATTTATTTAATATTAATCAAAAGTCAGTATTAGGTATACAACTTGCTGAATATCATTTATCAAGTGATTCTACTTACGAGGATTTAACATATACTAATCCTGTATATTCAAGAAATAATGGTAACAATGACTTTTTAATAAATGAAAATGGTATTTGGATTAAAAGTATGTATAAAAAGAATTTAGTAGTAAATTTATCTACTAATGTAAGACCTGATTCAGGACAAGGTGGACTTAAATATTTTCAGATAGAATTATGGAGAAATGGCTCTAAAATAGATTCACAATTTACAGCAACAGAAGTAACTAATAATGGACGTGCTAATATGACTATACCTGTATTCTTTAAAGTAACATATAACGATTGTATTAAAATTAAAGGATATGGTAAAGTATACGATACATTTTTATTAACTAGAGCTAATTTTGAATTAAGTAAAAATGATAATATAAATTATTATGACTTTTAGGAGGTAATTTATGAATAATGATATAAATATTTCAAAGGTATATCTACTTGATGTACCTTTGGAATCTGATTATAAAAATACATTATATTTTACAGATAAGACTTCTCAACAAGCTTATTTTCAAAGTAAAATAATTGGATCTTATTCTTATAATGATTTTACTTATGTAAGAAAAGATAAAGTAATAAGAATACCAGCTCATTATGATAGTATTTATAAATGTAATTATATTATGTATCAAAATTCACATTATAATAATAAATGGTTTTATGCTTTTGTAAATGATTTAGAATATATAAATGACGGTAGAACTGATTTACATATTGAAACTGATGTTATTCAAACTTGGTTATTTGATTATAATGTAAAATCTTCTTTTGTGGAACGTGAACACGTATCAGATGATACTGTTGGACTTCATACTGTACCTGAAAATGTTGAACTTGGTGAATATACTTGTAATGGATTTATAAGAGATAATGAATTATCTGATCTTGTTTATATGATTCAAGTAACGGAGTGGACAAGTGGAGAAAATCCACCAATTACAACTAATTATGGTGGTGTATATGCTCCTGGTGGAGCTTATGTATGTACATCTATATCTCAAGTTGCTAATATTATACAAGCATATCAAGACGGTAGAGGTGACGCTATTGTAAATGTATATGTTGTACCTAAAAAGATAACAAATATTTCTCAATCTTCTTTACAATATCCAGGACAAGACGATCCTATTACATACAATATTGAATTTGATAAACAAACAGATTTAAATGGTTATGTACCTGTAAATAAAAAATTATTAACTTATCCATATAATTATTTAATACTTGATAATAATAATGGATCATCAAATATATTACAATATGAAAATTGGAATAATAGTAATACTTGTAAATTTGAAGTTGCTGGTGTACCTACCGTTGGTGGATCAATAAAATGTGTACCTTCTCAATATAAAAATCAAGGTAGGTTTCAACTTGACGGTATTATGGCTGGTAAATTTCCTATTTGTGGTTGGGTAAATGATACATATACAAACTGGTTAACTCAAAACGCTGTAAATATTGGTGTTGGTGTTGCTTCTTCAGGACTTCAAATAGTTGGAGGTGCTGCAATGATAGCCTCAGGTGCTGGAGCTGGTGTTGGTGCTTCTAGTATGGTAAGTGGTACTTTAGGTATTGCTAATTCAGTAGGACAAATTTATCAACATAGTATTTTACCTAATTCAGCAAGAGGTAATACTAATGGTGGTGACGTTATTACTTGTTATAATATGAATAAATTTTACTTTATTAAAATGAGTATTAAAGAAGAATATGCTCGTATAATTGATGATTATTTTACTATGTTTGGTTATAAAGTTAATAGAGTTAAAATACCAAATAAAGCTCATAGAAGTAGATATTGGTATACTAAATGTATAAATGTAAATATAGACGGTAATGTACCTCAAAATGATATGCAAAAGATAAAAAACGTATATAATAATGGTGTTACATTTTGGCGTAATGCTAGTGAGATAGAAAATTATAGTCTATCAAATAATATTGTATAAGGAAGGTGATAAAATGAAAGATAAAAACTATAAATATAATTTATTAAGTTATCAAAGTATAGCTAAACAACTTAATAATAGAGTATATACAAATTACTTTTATAGATTAATGTTAATCTCTAAATCATTATTTAAGTGGGAAAATTTACCTAATGGACTTGATGAAAAATGGATTGAGAGATATTTATTTGATGAAGGTAATTGTGTATTCTTTAAAGATCCTAATTTAGGTTATATGATAGCTGGAATACAAACAACAGGATCACTTAATTGTTATAATGAGCCTACTACTTTAAGACCTTATGCTTTAAATTATAACTATCCAGAAGAAAAAGATTTAATGAATAATGAAGATTGTGTTATTATACGTAATAATGATGATTCAATACCAACTTATCCAACAATTCAATTATTTAGTTATGATTTAACTAATATTAAAAGAACTATTGATGTAAATATTCAAGCTATGAAAATGCCTACTGTTGTAACTATGAGTGATAAACAAAAGTTATCATTTAAACAAGCTATTAAACAACGTGATGAAAACGAGCCTGTAATATACGGTGATAAGAATTTAGATATAAATAATATTAATGTTTTAAACACTTCAGCTCCTATTGTATTTGATAAACTACAAGTACAAAAGAATAATGTATGGAACGAGTGTATGACTTTTCTAGGTATTAATAATGCTAATACAGATAAAAGAGAAAGATTAGTTGATGATGAAGTACAAGCTAATAATCAATTAATAAAAGCTAATGAAGATGTAATGTTAAAAGCTAGAGAAGAAGCTTGTAAGCGTATAAATAAAATGTTTGGACTAAATATATCAGTAAGACGTAGAACAGACCTTAAAATTGATTGTAGTACGTTAGATGATGATACTATTATTAATGAAGAAGGTGATATTTTATGATTCAAGCAAGATATACAGAAGTTTTATACAATTTATTAAATAATCAAAGAGTAAAATCTAAAATTGATGAAAAAATGTCAACTTATCCTTTATATGAATCAACATCACAACACGAATTTAATATACCTAATATAATACCAACTAGAGAAGAATTAAATAATAAAATATTAAATTATTATAAATATAGAGAAATTGGATTTGAAACAGTAGGACGCTTTTTAGATGAACTTGAAACATCTTTAAAAGAAATAATGCCATATTATAATCAATTATTCTTTTCAGCAGACCAAGATTATAATGTTATTTATAACGTAGATTATAAAAGAACTATTGATAGAACTAATGATAGAACCAATGATAGAACTAGTAATACTAACACTTCAGCAACTACTGAAAGTGAAACTACAACTAATGGTAAAAGTGAATCTTGGAATAAATCAGTATCTTCTGATACACCTCAAAGTCAATTATCTATTACTAATAAAAATATAGATAATGTAGACTATGCTAATAATGTAAATTGGGATCATACATCTGCTGAAGATTCAGGAACAACAACAGGTAATAGTAGTACTTCAGGAACAGGTCAAGAAGTAGAAAATACTGTTGAAAATACTGTTGAAGGTACTATTGAAACAACAAAAGGTAATTTTGGTGTAACTTCAGCTCAAGATTTAATAAAGAAATATAGAGAAATAATTATTAATATAGAACAACAAATAATAAATGATCCTCGTATTCAAGAATTATTTATGTTAGTTTATTAGTGTAAAGTAAATGTAAATAAATTGTAAAATAAAAAGAAGTTATTTAATAGCTTCTTTTATTTATCATAATCAGGAAAATAATATTTTCTTGAATCATCAAGAATTGCTACTTTATAAGAATATTTTAATTTTCTTATAAATTTATCCATATCATATTCACACTCAAAATACTTTTTCCATTGTTTATTAGTACCAACTACTTCAAGTAATAACCATAATTCTTTATTCATTAAACACCCTTACTTATTAGATCACCATATTTACGTAATTGATGTTCTTCAATTCTTATACGTAAATATCTTGAATCATCAAAACTTAATTTGTATGTTCTTCTTATCCACTCAAAATGGTAACCTTGTATATTTCTATCTTTATATATTTCATATATTAAATTTAACTTAAATTCAATTATATTCATTATTTACCTTTATCGTTATCACTTGCTTTTATACTAATATCTTTAAAACAATCACCAATTATTTCTTTACTTTCTTCAAAATCTTGTTCTACAAGTCTTAATCTTATATTTTCTTTTGAAATTGTATCTATTATATTTTTCTGACTATCTATTACCATATCTTGTTTATCTATTTTATTACCTAAAATAAATACAATAAATAATGTTAATATAGCTTCAAATAATGCTATAAACCTAAATATCCTATTCATTATTTAATACCTTCTTTCATTCTATTTCCTCCAATAATTTATTTATTTTGTATAATGCTTTTTCTTTATTTGTTAAATTAATATAAAACTCATCATCAATATTTTGTTTTAATATTTCTTTTATTTATTTACTCTTTTACTTTTTCTATTTTCTTAACCTTTTCTTCTAATTTTAAAATATCATTTAAAATATTTTGTTTTAATTCTTCTAGGTTCTCATAATCAAAGTAACAACCTTGAAAACTTACTTCGTAATAGTAATTAGTAACCTTTACATTTACTTTATCTATTCCATTAGAACCTCTTTTTGTTGTATTATAATATCTTTTGTTTATTTGTATATCCATTGTTATATTTCCTCTTTATTTACTTTCTTTATCTAATATTCTTTCTATCATATTACTTATTATCTTCTCTTAATTTATTCATATCTATTCTTGTAAATATCATATTGTAGGCTAATTTTAAATATCTTAATTGGTTTTGATTTAATGTTTTTAACATCTTAATTATTTCTTCAACTTTTAAATAAAGTTCTAATTCTACTTTTTTTACTTCTTCAAATTCTTCTTTTGTCATTTTCTATCACTTCCTTGTAATATATTAATAGCGTCTTTACATTGTTGCTCACAATCTACAAAATAAGGGTTTTCCAAATTATCTATTGCTTTATTTATTCTATCTCTTTTATCTAATAACTCTTTTCTATCTCTTTTCCAACATTGAAATTCATTATTATGTTCTTCTTCATATTTATCACATAGTTCTTTTAGTTTCTTATTTTCTTCTTTTAGTTCATAATATCTCTTATATATTTCATCACTATCTGGATATAATAAATGTGGCTCTTCTTTTCTTCTTTCTTCTAAATATCTTTTTGCATATTCTCTTTTAAATTCCATTTCTATTATTGTTTCATATTCTTGTAAATTAGTTATGTAATTATATAATTTATCTACTTCATCTCCAAATAAAAATGGAGTACATTTATCTAATATTTCTTTTATTTCTTTAGTCATTATCGCTACCTACTTTCTTCCTAGGTTTCTTTTCTAATTTCTTATAACCATTTATCTGATTTAACTCTTCGTGATATTTTTTTATATCTTTCTTACATTGTTTTATTATTTCACTTCTTATGTATATTAATTTCTTTAGTTCTTTTTCTCTATCTTGCATTAATTACCTCTATATTCTCTTAATTGATTTATATCATATTCATAAATGCTATAATTTACTTCTAATTTATCTATTCTATTATTTATATTTTGTATCTTATTTGCTAATAAATTTATACAAGTTAATAATAATCCCATATATATTATTAAAAATATTATTGTTATTTTATAAATTAATTCTTTATCTAGTTTTTTCATCTTTTAATCCCTCCATAGCATTTGCATATTTTTTAAAAAATAACCACTCTTTATATGCTTTATCTTCTGCTTCACTTAATTCAAATGATACTTTTTTACTTTGTTTATCATTATACATTAACTTTCTTAATTCACTCCATTTATTATATAATTCTCTCTCTTTTTCTTTTACACTTTTATTCATAATTATTCTCCATTTTGTTATAAATAATTTCTTCCAAATATATTTATAAATTCTTCTCTGTTAAAAGCCATATTATTTTACCCCTTTTAACATAATTTCAGTACCCTTTTCAATAATTCTTTTTATAGGTATATTATTTTCTTTAATAAATTGTTTTATTTCTTCTCCCTCTTCCTTATTAAATCTAACGGAGAAAAATTTTTTATCTTTATTTAAGTGCTTTTGTCTATATTTTTTAGAACTTTCTTTTGCTTTTAATAATCTTTCTTTATCACTCATTATTCTAT
>Ga0326512_10001514_pt1 | contig 17762 bp, 37 predicted proteins | sample 1_2617_0518_D_FD_203652 | JGI IMG/M metagenome (GOLD analysis project Ga0326512, IMG submission 203652) | Bovine rumen microbial communities from UC Davis, California, United States - 1_2617_0518 | ecosystem: Host-associated > Mammals > Digestive system > Stomach > Rumen | place: USA... | reverse complement strand
ACAATTTTTGCATCTGTACTATAACCTTCTTGCTCAAGACTGTCGATAAGTTTCTGACAATATGATTTTGCTCTGTCAGTCGGTTGTATCATCCCAAGCAAACGAGGAATAGCCTTAAAGGTATATTCTTTATTAGCAGACTTCTGCTTACCCTGCTTTTCAATCCAAGCAAGCATATCCCTAATAGTGTACTTTCCTTTTGGAGCATAGTCCTTTCTTCCGTCAAGCCAGTAGAGGTAGATTTGTATGGCTTTCCTTATCCTCTCACCCTCTTTGAGTTCGGGAAAATACATCTCGGCTACCTCTTGCGAGACCTGTCCGTCTGCCACCATCTGTCTTACGACATCAAGGGCTTTTTCTTTTTCAATTGTTGCCATAGTTATTCTTTGTTTATTTTTCAGAACTTCTATTATGTGGATTATCAAGCATAGACACAATGCTTATAGCAAGCTCAAAGGCTTTTGCCTGACCATCATTCCAAGAACTCCAACACTCATTCATAAGTTTATCTTGGCTATTAGAAGCAGGCTTGTTTGCCCATTCATCACTATATTTGATTGCCTCTTTCTTTTTCCTTTTAAGAATATCAATAATATCGTCTTTAGTCATACCCACTTGATTTTAGACATTATCCATTCTTCATAACTAATAGCATCAGTACTATTGTTCAGGATTTCTGCTACATAAACATTCCATTCTTTACTCGGCATAGTTATTTCTCCTTTCTTAGTTCTTTTATTAACGCATCAGCCTGCTCAACAGCCAACCTTGCAATAGTCTCACAGTTATAGTCAATAGAACCAAAGAAATCCATCACTCCTTGCAAAGCGGCAATGGCAGCACGCTCCCTTACATCTTGCCAATGTTCATCTTCTGTTTGCTCTTGAATTAGTTCTACATCTTCTGGGTTAACTTTTACTGGATTACCCCAAGAGTTACATTGGTCAAGTTCTATTGTTGCATATTTTGCAAGATTAACTATTTCACCTGTCTTTTTTAATTTTGCTTTCATAGCCTTATTTCTTTAGTTGTTCAATAGCATCTTTGATTCTCCATACAAGAGCCTTACCATAATCATTAAGATTCTTGTCTTCTTTTGGAAGAAGTTTCTCTATTTCTTCCAACACATAGTTTGCTCCATCAATATAACTTTCTTTACACATTCTCTGAATGCTTGAATGAAAGCCTAAAACATATTCATTTGCTTTTTCCTTTATTGATTTCATACGCTTTTGTTTTTAATTTTCGGCAAAATTACGAATAAACTTTTAATATTCCAAATAAATAAACCTATTTTAACACGTTTTTAGTTCCTTTGTATATTAGGAACGTTGAAATGATAATGTTCACCATACAAATGATATATATTGGCCACAAATCCATTTCAAAGTCGAAATAGGACTTTTCGATAAGGTTTACACCTAAATAGGCGCAAGCCATTTTGTTATAGATACAAGTTTCTATTGCTATACTAATTATTACCAACACAACAAGCATTTGTAGGTTGTATTCAAAATAATGCCCTATAAAGAACGAAATTCTTGTGTTTGGTATAACTATTCCATCGTACATTAGAAAATCGTTTGTGGCCAATGCAAATACCGTTTCCGCGCAATTTATTACTACAAGAAAGCATACTACAAACGGCAATACTTTACCAACTTGTATAAGTAACCGCCTAAATCGGTTTATCATTTCTTTCTGACTTTTATCTTAAAAACTGGTGCAACCGTTCTTGGCATTTGTGCATCCATTTTCTTTAACGTATCTTTCGGCTGCTCGCTTTTCTTGCGAACCTTTGCCTTAGTGGAAACACTAACCTTACGCTTGACCTTGCGTTTTTTACTTTTCGTTGCCATACAAAATACTTTTTATTTGTTCGTACTGTTCCGTCGTAATGCTTACCGCTGCGTGTTCACGACCAGCGATGTAAGCGAAAGTAATCGTATTGTCTTCATTCATAGTGGAGGTGACAGGACTCCAACCTGCGACTTTCTGGCTAACTTTCGCGCCAGTCCTCTTGGCTACTGAGGTACACCCCCTTAAAATAGCCTACCACGTTTCGCAACGATTCGGCTAAAAAAATATGAACCTAAAAAATAAAAATCTATTAACTAAAAACTAAAACAAATCAGTCTAAAATTTATTTCTTGTTTCCTCGCAAAGATTCTTTAATTCATCTTTCATCTTGCGTAACTTGTCGAAAGTTTCTTGCGGTACTCTTGGTGCGCCCATGTGCCACGATTGCAAGTTTATAAGGTTAAACCCAAATTCTTCAGCACGGACGTTGTAATCTTGGTTTTCAACGTATTCTTTCTCTTGAATGTCGTTTTCAACGCAATACACAATATCGTCCATGTTGATGAAAACGTAGTCACCGTAAGCGTAAGTACCGCCTATTTCGTCGGCTATCCAGTAACCATAGGACGCATCTAAATCCCAGTTGTTCAAGAGTTCAACGAGGTAGCCATTACAAGCATCATCCAATTTCTTGCGCAACATCTTTTTTACCGCACTACTCGACTTTCCCATAGTTACTTTCAATATTCGTTGACTTTGCTACTTGGATAAGCACACCGCGCATCGTACCACGCTTAAATTCCTTTGTCGGGTACACTCCTTGCTTGACACGGTTGTAAATCGTTTGCTTGGTGACACCCAAACGTTCTGCGAGTGTAGATATGCTAATCCATTCTGTGTTTTCACTATTCTCCATTGGCTTGTTCCTCCATCGTTTCGTTTGCTTGATGTTCGCTAAGTGCAGCAACCTCGGCTTTTGCCTTTTCGTCATCGGTCATCGGCTTAAAGATTTCCGTTTCTTTCATGTCACCGATATACTTTGCAACCAAATCGTCCGTTTCCTTGATGAATTGCTTATTGGTCATTCCGTTCACCTTTTCGGAAAGAATCACTTGGTTACGTGCAACATTCCGCAAGTAACGTTCATAGACAAGAAAAGCCTCGCTTTCGGTTTCGCCTATTCCGTACAACGGACTAAATATGTTCGTAAGCCAAAGGTCGTAGAACCAACAAATGTTATAGTCCGATTTGTTTTCTTGCTCTTTCAACAAAGCAAAAAGTTTTGCATACGACCGTCTGACATTGCCTTTTTCGTCTTTCACGATAATATCGTTTTCGTTTTTCAAAGCGATGTCGATAAAGTTCTTTGTGTAAAGATACGGACGGCTAATTCCGCTTGACGTAAGCGCATTGAATACGTGACGGTGGAATAATGTACCGATGACGGCATAATCGCTTGTCACGGTCAATCTAAGCCCCTTATCGTCAAAGTAAACCGTCTTTGTGTCTTTGTCACGTGGAACGAGTACAACGGCATTACGCATACGACGTTCAATGTCTGCACGTGTTGGTTTCTTTTGTTGTTTCATCATAATCTTGTGTATAATCTAATCTACAATAGTAGAAATTTTATTCTTTGTTGTTGTTTCTTTTTTCTTCCAAGTGCTTGATACGTGATTCAATTTGTTGTATCACGTTCGGCAAACTTGAAGTTGGATAGGTTGCTATCACGTCCTTCAAGATTGCCAATTGTGCTTTCAACTTATGATATTCGTAATCCATGTCACCGTGTTCCTTGATTATTCCTCAATAGGCTTGTTTTCGTCGGCATAGATGACTGCCAAGCGCATCACTATTGCATCATGCTTTTGTGGCACACGACCAGAAATCTTGTTTTTCTTATTGTATGCCTCGATATACGCAATGGCTTCTTCGTCGTTGTGTATGAAATCAAACGAATATTCGTTTTCGGGATTTGGCAACGTAGCGGTTTCGGTTTCGTCATTTGCAATTTCGTTTCCCTCGTTGATGATTTCCTCGGCTTTCTTCTTTGATGCGTCATCAAGGTCTGCATTTTCGATATTGTCAACGTCCATATAGTCTGGAACAACATAGACACGATTGATGTCACCGAACGGTTCACTACCGAACACCTTAGTAACACGTGGCTTAGTATCTCCTTTTTCGGGATTAAATGTCGCAACTGCATATCCCTCACGTCCTGTCTGTAATTCTACAACGGCAACACCTTTGTCAAATGCGCTTTCCTTATCCCATTCTTTCTTGGGTATTGATGGCAACGAAAGGTAAGCCAAAATTTCTTGTTCAAAATTCACCATAACTTTTTTTCTTTTTAAATTGTTATAAATATAAATTTTGATGCAAAGATACAAACAACTTTTGAAATACGCAAAATTATGAATAAAAGTTTAACATATTTAAAGTTTTTTGTTTGCCTCTTTATGTTTTATCTCCGATAATCAATTCATGTGCATAAGGCAATGATTCGATAAAGGAACAAAATGCTCCCCAATCTTCCTGTAACTTATGATGCCGACGCTGGAAATAGATGGTTTGCAATTGCTTGTAGTTGGTCGAAATACGCATGAACAACTCGATGCCAAGCGGGCAATTTGAAAGCAACCGCATATAATTGTCGTAGGACTGATGCTCGTTGTATTCGGACAAAAGTTTCTTCATTTGTGCCTTGCTTTCGTCCGAAACGTACTCGTTGAAACAAGCATCCATATCCATCTTTGCCAAACGGTGCATCTTGCTTGATGATGTCACGATGTCGGCAAAGTGATAACGCTGAAATTCGGGCGTAAAGTAGTTCGGGTATTTCATATCGAAAGACACGCGAATACCAACCAAGAAGTTGTCGTGACATTTTACCTCACCAGCCTTGCTTGCTTGTACAAGTTTTATGGCACGTGGCAAAGACCTTTCAAATTCCTCGTCAGTATATTCTGGAGGTGCAAGGCGCATAGCGTTTCTTGCAGCAATGACCGATTCTTTAAGGTCATACACTTTTACATTAGAGATTTCAACCATAATTGTATTTTTTATTTGATTCCTAAGTTTTGTTTCATTCTTTCTATTCGTCGCAATCCGTCTTGTGTCGGATTACCTTTCTTGTCGCAAGGTACAAGGATTTTAGAATGTGTGCCAACCTTTACCCACCGCCAACCTTGCCTAATGCGTTCACGTTCCATTTTCGCGCCTTTCTTTGCCGCCGCTTTTGCGGCTTGTGTGACGGCACGACGTTCATCTGCCCATGCTAATTCAGTTCCTATTCCTGCCATGTATTTTCATCTTTACTTTGACACGCTGGTTATTTTTCCTACAGTTTCGTTGTTACGAAAAGCCTTGAACGGCAAAACCTCTGTACGCTTTTCCACCACATCACGGATAATACTTGCTGAATAGACGCAATCGGGATTTTCTGCAGAAAGACGTTTTGCAACCATCATTGCGCTTGCCTTATCCATATTTGTGTTCACGCTTGTTTGATTATCCGTCTTAGGGTTATAACAAAATACGCCCCACGTTTCCTTGCTATCTACCGTTTCGTGGTTTAGTTCGGCTTTATAGAACGTAAAAATACGGTCATTGGGCATATCAATCTTAATAGCCAAATCCTTGTCGCATTCCGTCCGTTGCGGTTCACCGAATTGCCAAGTTTCTGGCATTTGCATCCACTCCATGATACGATGATACAAATTCTCTGTTTCATAGTTTACCTCTTTGCCCGATTTGCCGTTAGCATAATAGCCCGTCCAAAACTTGACAAAGCGGTCGAAAGCCTTGTCAAACATATTCATTTCATGTGCTATCTCGTTCTTACGTGCGTTTAATTGGTCGATAAGGTAATCCACACCGCCATAGACACGGTAAGCAGCCATAATGCTTGCATGTGTCACACAAAGCAAATTAGCGATACGCTGGAACACACCTAATTCTTGTGCTTTTTCCAATGACAATCCACGAACGCCAGTTGTCTTTATTCGTTGTTGTATGTCGGCAGCGATTTCCACACCGCCGACAATCTCTAAATTTTCTTTGAGCATTTTACTTAATTTTTGATATATACACACCAAGGCAAAGCCATTCAAATTCGATTTCTTGCGAATGAAAGTTTAGGTTTATTGACGGTATTAAATGCCAAAAGTAAACATCGAAGTCGCAATCAACCTTGAAAGAAATCCGTTTAATCATATTCTTTTGTTCTTAAACTTTTTAATCGTAGTCTCTAAATGCCGAATTTCCTTGTAAGCCTTATTCAACTTTTTATTCAAGTCGGCAATAGTCTTTTCTTTTTTGTTGATAAGTTCTGCGTTTCCACGAACACACTTACGACCTTGTTCAAGTTCGCTTTCAAGTTCTCCGATGCGCTTTGCTTGTTCTGACACGGTAATAACCGCTTTGTCGTGTTCATTGGATAACTTTTCGTAACGCTTTTCAATGTCGAAAAGTCTTTTTATTCGCTTAAATATATTCATAATCTTTATTCTTGGTTTTTAAGTTTAATACGGAAACATGCACGTAATTCACCGTCAACGACACCATCAACGGCATTGTTAGGGTTATGGCAATGACCACGATTTTTCTTGTCGTAGTCATGCCAAAAACACTCTTTGCAAAAATATTGCGTATAATCCATAACTATTTTTTATCGTTTCTTTTTTGATAAATAGGTAAAGAATTAAAGGGTTAAGTGGATAAGTCCTTACGGACGAAACGGACGAAATTCGGACACAGGCCGAACACTGAACTCACTCGTCTTGCTGGTGTAGTAGAAGCTGCCATAGCCGAAATTCAGATACCAAGCATACGTGGCAGAGAACTCCGTACTCGACCAATACCACTTATCACAGATAAGTTCACGTTCCGTATATTCCAATGCCTTGTTGATTTCGTCTTTCATCAAGTACATCACATACAATTCACCGATTGCTGGTATATACCAACCACGCTTAAAGCCTTCACAATCACATTTCAAGCCACGTGCAAGCAAGTTCTTCGTGTGATTTTTGCCGTCAAAGTCGTGTGCTGCAACGGAACATGACGTGATATAGTCGCAAGGTTCGTCGGTGTCGGTTGTCATCTTAACGTTGTTAATATCCTTCCCCCAAACTTTCAATGAAACCTTTCCGAATTTGAAAGCGACAAAACCAACTAAATCTGGATAGTCGTTGTGTCCGTTGAACATTTCAATATGACCGCCTTCATAACCAATATAAACACCGTCTTTCAAGGCTATTTCGCTCAAATCGTCAACCACGAACGGAGAAGTAGAAAGTGCTTTTTCTTTGCCAAGTAAACCATTTGCACCGTTTGTTGCATCAACAAGTGCTTTCATACGTTCGGTAAGTTCTTGTGCCGTTTCCTCAGAAATTCCAGTGCTTGTCGGTGTAAAATCCTTGTCGAAGTCCACGCCATCTGTAACAAAATCGTAAGCCTCTTTCACCAACGGCATACAATCCATGTTAAGGCTAAATGCACCCTTACCTAACATTTCAACCAACTTTAACTTTAATTCGATTTTCTGGTTCATAATACTTTTATGTTTAATTTGTTTAACTTTTGATTATAAACGGTGTTCCTTACCGTCAACGTTCACATTGTAAGGGTCTTGTATATAGCGGCTTTGGTTCGTGCATTTGCGTATTACTTTACCTCCGTCACCGTCTTTAACAAGTCTACCTTTGAAACTTGTAAAACGTAGGCACGTGTACTTAATAGGACATTCCGCGCCAAGACAAAAAGTAGCCATAGTTTTTTATTCCGATAAGTTTTTGAATACTCCACAATTCTTTACAAAATCCAAGATAGGTACTTTGCAATACATAATATTACCGTGTTTGAAAGGCACGGATTTCTTGAAAAGATGACCGTACTTTTCGTCAACCAACACAATGTGCTTGGGGAAACGTAGTTCCCTTTCAAGCCCACTGTGTGAATGTAGATAATCTTTGCCGTAACTCATATATACCAGTATTGTCCGATTATTCATTATTTTCGTTCGTAACGTCTTTCGCCTCGTCAAAGTCGTTGAACTTTTCTGCAACGGCTTGTGCAGCCGCCATGTCGATTTCTTGTTGCTCGTTATCCAAGTAAGAATATTCATCTTGCTTGAACATAACGCTTTGGTCGGCTTTGATAGCGTCTTGCATTTCAACGGAAAGTGGAGCATTCTTGGAAAGGTTCAACTTTACCACAGTCTTGCAAGCCATGTCGTTAAAGTCCGTAGTCCACTTAGATGCGGCTTTCACCTTTGGATTGGTTGAACGGTACGTTTGCGAATAGCGCATAGCGTGTTTCTCCATTTCTTTCATCGACATGTAGAACGTCGACTCTGCACCGTTAAGCAACTTAAAATAGGACACGTAGCCGATGACGGGCAATTTCTCGCGTTCGTCAACATCGTCAATAAAGTTGAATTTACATTCTCCAGTAAGACGGTTTCGTGACACAAGTTCCCCTTCGCGGACATCGGTAGCGTTAGGTATCGTAGCGAATTGACCACTACGCAATGCCAATTGCTTGACACCCTTGTAGCCGATTTGGAATTGTGCTACGGTGATACCTCGCTTGTTGTCCTTGTAGGGCAACACGTAGGCAAAGCCAAGAGAATTGTCAAGAGGTAGGTTAAGAGCAGTTGCTTTCATTCCAGCAAACATGATAGTGTACGGGTCGCAATCGTGCAATAATGCGTTGTTAGCGACAAGTGCCGTAAGGTTGTTTACGAACGAGCCTTTACGTTCACCTAACACGTCGGTAAGATACTTTTGAGTTGACGGGCTTGTAATTGTTTGATTGAAAGCCTTTAATCCAGTGGCTTTCTTTGTTGCAACTTCATTTGCCATAAAATTACTTTCTTTAATTTGTTAGACAATAGGGTTATTTGTTATTCTTCATCTTTCGTTTTCTTTATGTCGATTTTCACGTAGCCGTTACGATTCGTTGTCTTAGAAAACACTTCAACGATTCTTTTTGCCTTACGTGGGTGTTTCTTAGTGTAGTCGGCTAAGAATTTCTTTGCGTCAAAGGATTTCGATACAGTCTGGTCAACACGGACGATAGAGAACAATTCATTCTTAATACTCTTTATGTCGTGGCTAACCATGAACTTGTATAGTTTTTCCTTGAAAGCGGCAACCGTCATTTCTCTTTCCTTGATTTCGTTCAATGTAGCTGCAACCATTTCAAATTCATCCTTAACCTTTGCTGGCAACAAGTCTGCGTCGATTTCGTCACCCTCGTAGTATTCCGTAAAGTCCTCTAAGAAAGCGTCCACAACGTCCATTGCTTTTTTGATGTCAAACACGGGGCTGTTAAAGCCTACCGATTTCACGGTAAGACGTGTAGGGTCAAACGTTATACCATCGACCAAGTCCAATCCATCTGTCGAATAGTGTACCAAGAACACTTTCACCTTCCAGTCTTCACCGTATGACTTTGCCATTTCGTTACCAAGCAAGAAATGAATGAATAACTGCGGACGATACGTAGCCTTTGTTTCCTCGAAACTGAACTTTGTGGTCTTTACCTCATATATGAACAATGTTTTTTGCGCATCGTCTTTCAAGACAATATCTGGGTGTGAAATAAGACGGACGTTCTTACGTGAATACTTTTTCGACACATATAAAGGATTACTTTCGTAACGTGGGTCTTTTGCCGTAAGGTATTCGTACACCAACATTTCAAGGTCATCACCCGCTTGTATTGCTGCCGTCTTAGGGATTTCCGTTTGTGGTATCAATCCCTTGCATACGGCAAGACGTTTCAAAGCGGAATGTGGTACAAGTCCAAGACTGGCGATTTGTGCCAACATACGACCATCCGATGAACCAAGTGAACCGACACGGGTTGCGGCAATTTCGTTTTTGTAATCTTTGATTTCTTCCATAATAAAATAACTTAATTTTAATTTATAACTTAATATCGCTGATACATTCAAACATCACGTCTAACCCACAAGCCATTGCGACACATAACTCGGTGTGACAACCTGCGCTGCGATTAAATCCGTGCATGAACAATACACCGTCACATTCGATAAGTGCCTTTATGTCTGCTTTCATATGTTCATGTGTTGATGCTTCGTTTGGCAACCCATTATTAAAAGGGTTGAATACGTCATAGCCAAGACCACGTAGTTTTACCTCCATTTGCATAGCGGTTTCAATACGTTCTTGTAAATCATAGCCAGATATAGGAAGGCTAAGATAAATTCTCTTTGTTTTTTGTTTCTCCATTTTGTTTATCGTTTTGTGGTTTAACTTTGTAAACTTTTAGCGCGTTATATACTTGTGCCGTTATTTCCCCTTTTAAAAAGTATTGTTCGGCCATATTATGCACATACTTTTCTTTTTCTTCGTTATAGATGCTTAACGCTTTTTCTTTTTCCAAAAAATAACCAAGAAAAACGACCCCCTCTTTGTGCTTGCTAAGATAAACGTTGTATCCTTTCCTATTTTTCGGTTTTACAATTCCTTGAGGTAAATCGCTTTTTCTTTTCGGTGGGCAAACAAGCATTTTGTTTATTTCTTGTGGTACAAAGCAACATGTTTCAGGAGAATATATCTTATTACCATTGACAAGAATATCTTTGTCAAGTTGATAGCCCTCAACATAGTTTTCATCGAACCAACGCTTAAAGTTGCTAAAGTAAAGCCACTCTGCGCATACAATGCAACCTATATAAGATGGGTATTTTATCTGATACTTGTCGCTATAACACCTCATAAGCATGCTTTTCCACGTTGAATAAGACCTAATCTTAACACCGTTACTTGTAACAAGACCAACATAATCATTAACACCAACATTAAAGATTTTTTTCATCCTTATTTTCATCTTTTTTGCTTTTAAATGATTTTGTTTGAACTATTGATAAATCTCTGCAAATTACATTTAGTGTGACGAAAGTATTGCCCTTATATTCATTCTTGAAAGATGATAAACGTCCGAATACGCTTGCACGTTGCCCACGGTGTGCGTTTACTTTGCGCAAGTATTTCAACTGTTTCTTGTCATATACGAATATACGTATAAAGGCTTGTGAATGTGTCCTTTCGGTATCGTCGGCCATTTCTTTCAAGAAAGAATTAACGCAAAGTGAAAAGGTAAAATATTCCTTTCCCTCTTGCGTGCGTCCATACTTAGCGTCATCACCGATAAGCCCTTCAAGTAAAACTATATTCTTATCCAACATACTTTCTTTATGTTTCGTTTTTTTAGCAGACGGTACGGGAATCGAACCCATATGGACAGAATGAAAATCTGTAATCCTAACCTTTAGATGAACCGTCCATAAAAGCGTGTACTATTTTCACAAACACCACGCTCGAATCTTATTTCAAATGTTTAACCCTTAAAATACATAATCTTTCACTTTTCGCAAAGTTACTTTACCAAAAACAGTTACTAAACAGTTACTAATCTAAAACAAATCGCTAAAACAAATCTATTCACCTTTAAAACACGATGCAAAATTACAATAAACTTTTCATATTTCAAAAGATTCTTTGATATTTAACATAACTTTAACATATAACGTGTGTCATAGCATACCAAGCCTTTGCCATAGCGTGAAAATGTGCAACCACAAGCCCTTTGTTCATTAGATACTTTTCTGGGTGCGCACAAGTCCTTTCCACATGTTCCATGACTTTTTGCCGTGACATCTTAAAGTCGAACGTATTTCCGTCATTGCCGACAAAGTTAGCCCTAAAACAAGCGTCATCACCACAATAGAACGTCATTTCCTTTAGGTCATGTTCTGACATAAAGGTATGGTCGTTTATGTCAACTATTTTCTTCATCGTTTTTCTTTTTATTCACCTCCATACCTTAAAGAATATTGCCATAGCCATGTAGAACGTAGCCTTATCGTCGTTACCTAAGAAATGTAACACCAAGGCAACCATAAAGCAAATGAACGTGCAAATCCAATCCAAATGTTCGCGTTTGATGATTGGAATGTAAAATCTAAGCTTCTTTTTCATACGCTTTTCAATTTTCTATTTTTGTTAAACGATACCATTCTACATCAGGGTTTTCAAGCCCCCAAAAGTCAATAAGGAATTTCCGTGTTTCGTAGTTCCGTTGACATTCGTCTTTTATATACCACCAATGATTATCGGGGAAGGAATAAGTCGGTGTAAGAACATTGTCGTTACCAGTTTCTTTTATCTCCGCTTTCCAAGTTTCCATAAGCCTAATATATTTTAATTGGTTTTAGTTTTTCAACACCAAGCCGAATACGACGGCAAGCGTCACCAAAGTTTTTGTAGTAGCCGAACACCCACAATTCATTTTCGTTTTTGCCGTTGAATTGCGAATATACCTCCCACGTGTCAACACCAAGTTTTCCGATAGTGACATAATGTGTCCACATTGCTCCATGTTGTGTAACTTCTGAAAGTTTATTTATCTCAACAAAGTCCAAATTATTGTCTTTGTCGAAACAAACGTCAGCCCCCCATTTGTCGTTTTCTGGGAAATACTTTTGTAGAATGCCGTCAAGTTTCCAATTAAAACCTTTGGCTTTCATCTTTTCCAGTTGTTCGTGATGATAGTATTGCATACTTTTCTTTTTTTTAGGAAACCTTTATAAAAAGGCGTTATGTTATAAAATAAAAACCGAAACTCTTTTATCCCTGAACAAGCACAATATCCCCTTAGTGTTGATTAAAACACTTTGGCTATTGTGCTTTGTGATTCACCGATGACCCCCTTAGAGCCCTTCACTTCGCACACAATGGCGAATTGCAAACACCATTGATACTTGTCACTTCCCGATTTGCTTTCGGTCGCACAAGCGGACAAGACACTCTTTCAAGCGTACCCTCACTTACCAACCTAAGTGCATCCCCCTCTTGTTGGTTTTGTTTCCTTGAAGCCGAGGTGTGACAACTGATACAATTTTCTCTTTCAGTATTTATGGACGTTCAAACTCCAAGTAAGTGAAAACAAGAAAGCCGAACCCCTATAAAAGAAAATTCCAACTTGTGATGGCGGCACTTGTTGGAAATTCTTGATATGGTGTTCGGCTGTTAAACCTAACTTTATCCGTAAGATTCCGTTTCTACAAGACCGCCATTCTTGTTTCAACGGTGCAAAGATAGATATAAGTTTTCATATTACAAAACATTTGGCTAAAAATTAACATTTTTTAGGTTTTACACCATAAGCAATACACCCGCAGCGTATGTCGTTGTCAAGGTTTGTTCCGTCGTTTACAATTTCGCGACCATCAATACAATATACCTTTAGCCCTATTGGAATTATTGGGAATAGATAAAGAGGTATTAAATAAATTCCGCTCTCTTTATCCCATCTCCCGAAACGAAGTTCCTTGCAATCTTCTTACGTGAGGTTGTCCCAATCTATGTGCTTTTTGATTTCCTCAACGAATTTTTGATTTGCTTCTTTTATTTCTTTTCTGGAAAATTCATCACTCCAACTCTCATACTGAGTTGTTTCGCTAACTCTGTTTGCCAAATATGTTAGGCAATTCATAATTTCTTTCTTCATAATCTTTGTTTTTTTGTTTTCTAACCTTATTCCTTTTCGTCTATCTTTGTGAACTTGAACTTTGCACTATAAGGGCTGTTACAAGTCGATACCCAGCCGACAAAGCAATGACCACGTTTAAGCGACACAATCTTTATCGTCACAACAACAAACGTATCATCGTTAACGTCACACAAAAGTATCTTGTTGCCCTTTATAGTGTAAGTAAACGTAGTTACACCGCCATCGTTTGAAAGCAACGCTAAAGGCTTACCATGTGATGTTTCTGACAAGAACGCATACGCTTGCGCATCGTCACCGCCGCAAGAAACCCATTGCTTAGTATTTTCGTTAAACCCATCGGTAACAAGCCAAATACCGTCAATGTCCGACTGTCTGTATTGTTGCGCATAAGTCGTAGCCGTGAACAACAAAGCACACAAAATGAATAATATCGTTTTCTTCATAATCTTATTTCTTTATTCGTAACTAACCTTTGTATTTTTGCAAATCAAGTCCGTTGCAGACCAACAGACAATGTTCTCATCTTGTGCTTTCTTTAATACGTCAAGCAACAATACAAAATCTTCGTGTTTAAGTTCAATGTTGTACTTCATAATATTTTTTTTGTTTCGTTAATTACTCGTCATCGTCATCCCTGTCATTCCGTTCAAACCAAGAACCACGATAACATATCATACACTTTTGCGTGTCATCGTTATTGCGACAATCACGACAATAACCAAATCTACCCATAAACCGAATTTAACCCTCCACAATCTCCATTGAATAATCGTCACACTCGAACCTATCACCCAATTTATGTGTGTTGCACCATCGGATAGCGTCATTCGTTTCTTTCACGTTGTTCACGATTGGGAATACACGTTCACCCACCTTGCCAGCCAAGATGATTTCCTGCTTGTTGTTCAATTTGTTCAAAAAACTAATTCTTTTCATGATTTTTATATTTTATTTGTTATACAATTCATTTGCTCTTGCCACGATTTTGTTGCGGCACATATCATCAAGTTCGGAATACCAATACAAATCGCCAAGCCTACTACGATGATGTACCCACTTAGAAAAGATGTGCTCGCCAAGATTATCACCGAACACTTTCTTTGCCTCGCCTATGCACCACTTGTTGTACATGTAGTACATGAAATTTGTTACTTCGTTGTTCATTGTTTTCTTTCGTTTTAAGCCGTTAAAATTATTGCGGTGGGTAGTTATTCCACAAGCCTTGTAAAATGCGCTTAGAAAGCCTTAAATTGTGCTTAAATCAATCGTGTGCGTTTCCACGTAGGTAATCTTACCTTCGTAGCCGCGACGTTTCAGTTCTGCCATCAATTCACGAGGTGTGAAATCAGCAAGACACAACTTGCGGTTTTCGGCTCGCCAATCCTCAGCTTTCTTTTTTGTTCATCAATGCGTTGCTGACGTTTTTCGGAACGATGCTCGCGGTCGCAATCAAGACAGACGGACACATAGCCGCCCCACCTGCTCTTCTTGAAACTACTGATGTGAAGTTCACGCCCGCAGCATTTACAAATCTTTGTCTCCATATTATTTTTATTATAAGTTGTTAAAATCAAAATCAAGTTCAATACAATCCGTACTTATGTACTTTGAGAATTTCAACCCAGTAATAGGGTCAATAGCTGACAACCAAGAAAGCACCAGCTTTTCAAGAGCATCATCTTCCGACAATTCTACATTTTTGTTTATCTCTTGAATAAACTTAGCCAATGCAATAGTAATTCCATTCAGGTAGTCTAAAGAGTCTTCAATAGGAAGACCATCAAGGTTTTCAAGTATGGCAGATGCTACACCAGTAGATGTTTCTTTGTTGATGTTTCTACTATTTATTGTTTTTTTCATAATGTTTCGTTTTATTGTTTAACCAAGAAATATTCACTAACGCGCTTTTTGTTTGGCAACGTGATAATCTTTTTGCCGATATTCAAGCCACGCTCTTTTAAGTCGCAAATCCTACTTGCCAATCGCATGCAACCAAACATTTCAAGAGCATCAAGACTTGTAATCGAATAACCCATTTTCAACCAGTCGGCAATCATGTTACATTGCGATAGGCTTTCCTTTTTGTTCAAATTCTCATTCTTTGCCATAGTCGTAACTTATTTAAGTGAAACAGTGTAAGCAACGTAATTGTCATTCCGCTTGTGCTCGCGGATTTTCAATATCGTATAATCATCGGTGATGTTCAACAAAGCCTCGACCCTTGAACACAACACCTTGGAATTGATACAAGCATTACTATCATGCCCGCTCTTGCTACCCTTGCCGTCAAGCATAGGAACACCTTTAACGTCATTTAAGATAAGTAACACAATGTTCTTATCGTTAATCGTGGCCGTAGCAATAGCGGCATATTCGTAACCTCCGCGTGATTGTATCTCTTTTGTTACGGATTGATTGAACGTAATGCAAGATTTCTTGTTACGCAAGTTCAACGTAATTTCATCGTCTTTTAACCTTGCCGAATTATGCGAACGAGGCTTTAAGTCGATAATGTCGAAATCGTCAAAGTCATCAACGTGCTCGTTCTTTATGTCAATTCCGTTAGCGTCCGCATATTCTGGTACGCTTGAAAAGTCTTCATTCTCTTGTTCACTTTCCTTAATGATACGTTCCATGTCTTCTGGTAACGTAAATCCAAGACGCTTTGCCGTGTCTTTTTTCTTTTCATATACCCAATGTTTCGGTGCATCCCAATTCAAGCACAACTGCCGATAGATGCCTTTCAACGATTGCCATTCCTTACCTTCGGAAATATATGTACCTTCGTTTTCTTTTAGATACTTATCAAACTTTCCTTGCATCTTTTTCCAATAGTCGTAACCATATTGGCGGTTTATGACGAAATAGAAAGCCGTCATACAAACTTCCTTTGGGTCTACATTGCGAAAGAAATCCTCAATCAATAATGGATTTCTCTTCAAGTGATACTTACGATACATGGAAATGAACATTGATTCCATTCCCTTTGTCGTAATGAACTGCTTAAACAAGCATACTTGTAAAGGTGTCATAAACTTATACACCTATATGTGTCGGTGCGCCATCTTTTATAAAACATGTTTTAATTATTATTTGTTTGTTGTTTGAGAATATCAATCATTCGGTGATTATATATCGAACCATAATAACCAGTCTCACTTGTCACTTCGGTTATCGTAGTAAGATTATATGTACCCAAAGCCATATATAATTCTTTGGTAGGGTCTTCGTTCAAAGCCATTTCGAATGTCACGTCAACGTAAACGTCACCTACTTTGTTCCACGCATGTTCGATACCAAAGCCTCCGTTAAAAATAGCCACATACCCCTCGGTATATTGCACCCTATCGGGAAACAATACAGTAAGTAAATGTGCGTTCTTGTAACACATTCTCGGCTCTGGTTTTATATAACGCTTTATCCGATATATCTCAGTCGCGTCAAAAACGTCACGTATTGATACGCATTGAACTTTATGCACGTCACGTAATTGTTGCTCATAAAACATCTTTTGCCGTCCGCTACACAATTCCGCAAATTGCCGTAATTGCGTCACGATAACATTTTGTTGTGTCGGTTCTTTTATCGTTTTCATAGCGCATCGTTGTTTTGATTGTTTGCATACGTCTTAACGGCGTTTCGTAGGTTTGCAATAGCACTCGCAAGTTTAACTTGTGCTGCCCGTCCGTCAACGTCAGAAAAATCCCACTTAACAAAAAGAGTACTATCAAGTTCACGATAATCTTTCATCATCATTAAAACCTGCTGCCGTACACCTTCTTTCGTTGTTATACCTTTCCAATCCCATTGCGTCAAGTCGCCTTGTGTCGCATCGGGAAACACATTGCGCAACACCTTTACGAAAGCCTGTACGTCACGGCTTTCTAAGTGTCGGCGGTTCTTTGTTGTACCACGTTTCATATTTTCTTTCTCTATTTGTTCTTTGGTTTTTTGTTCGTATGATTTGCGCCAAGCATCTGACGCACCACCAGTAACCTCACCACGTTCGCGCTTTGCGGCTAATGCCTGCTTTGTACGAATACTCGTAATCAATGCTTCACGTTCTGCCAATGCCCAAAATAATGTCAAGGTAAAGCGGTCACTATGAGGTAAATCGCAAAATTCAATATTACCTTCTCCCATTTCGTCAAGAATTTCCAATGCCTCTTGACAATTACGAAAGCGGTCAGACTTTGCAATAACAAGTATTGCCCCAGTTTCCTTCGCATATTTCATCGCCTTGCGCAATTCCTTACAACCACTAAGTTCTTTACCCGTATAGCATTCGGAATAGTCTGCAATTAACTCTCCTCCATCACGTTCTACAAAGTAACGGATGATTTCTTTCTGAGCCTCCAAGCCTAAGCCACTACGATTTTGTTTGAAAGTGCTGACGCGCCTCCAACTAATAT
>Ga0326512_10001513_pt1 | contig 17774 bp, 9 predicted proteins | sample 1_2617_0518_D_FD_203652 | JGI IMG/M metagenome (GOLD analysis project Ga0326512, IMG submission 203652) | Bovine rumen microbial communities from UC Davis, California, United States - 1_2617_0518 | ecosystem: Host-associated > Mammals > Digestive system > Stomach > Rumen | place: USA: California... | reverse complement strand
TTTCAACTCTATCAATAAGAACCGTGACTTCGGTGTAGGTGCTACCTTCTACTGGATCATCGAGCCGATAAAGAACCTCCGCTACCGTGGACAGTTCAATACGGGCTACAGTGCCAGCAACTACCGTAGCATCTCTAAGCCATTTAGCTCTAGCTCAACGAGCTCCAGTGCCAACTTTGATCTGAGCATGGGTGAGTATGAGAGCAGTAGCTTCACATTGGAGAACACACTCTCTTATATTCTCCCGAAACTGGGAAAGCATACGATTGATATCCTCGTCGGTCAATCTCTTGAGCGTTCGAATTGGAGCTCTGGTATGAATATGAGCTTCACTGTTGATGAATCGAACTTGAATTCTCTGGTTCGCAACGGATGGGACTACAATATTCCTTCTAACTATGAGACACAGTATATGACTGGTCATGGTGGTTATGACAACCCGATGCAGGGTAGTATTGCCTCATTCTTCAGCCGTTTGAACTGGAACTATGACGAGAAGTATATGGCAACAGCCATCTTCCGTGCCGATGGTTCCAATAACTTCGCCCGCGGTCACCGCTGGGGCTATTTCCCCTCATTCTCTGCTGGTTGGGTGATCAGCAACGAGAAGTTCATGGAGAGCACGAAGAGCTGGATGGACTTCCTGAAGTTCCGTGCTTCTTGGGGTCAGAATGGTAACTGCCAGATTCCTAACTTCTATTATCTCTCTAACATCGCTTTCTCTCCGACAGAATATGCCGACTATGGCTATAAGTTCTCAAGCGATATGGTTAAGACCGTCGATAGCAATATCTATACAACTGGTGCATACGCCAAGAACGCTCCTAACCCTGACGTGACATGGGAGACTTCTGAGCAGATTAATATTGGTTTTGATGCCCTGTTCATCAATGGCAAACTCGGCTTAAACTTCGACTGGTATGTTAAGAAGACCAAGGACTGGTTGCTCAGTGCTCCGATGAATGAGGTGCTTGGTTATGAGGAGCCTGCTATGATCAATGGTGGTGACGTGAAGAATACCGGTTTTGAGCTGGCTCTCTCTTGGCGTGATCAGGTCAATAAGGACTTCAGCTATCATGCCAATGTGAATGTGGCTACTAATAAGAACGAGGTAACCCGTATCGCCAACGCCAATGGATTTATCAATGGCCAGGTTGATGCTATCTTCGAGAATTCTTCTTTTGCTTCTCGTGTAGAGCTTGGTCACCCCATCGGTTACTTCTATGGTATGTCTTATAGCGGTATCTGGCAGAACCAGGCTCAGATTGATGCCGCCAGAGCTGCAGGCAAGGCCATGCTTCCTAATGCTGCCCCTGGCGATCCTATCTGGGATGACTTCAGTGGAGACGGTACCATCGACTATGACGCTGACCGTCATGAGATTGGTAATCCTCATCCCGATGTAACCCTTGGTGTCAGCCTCGGCTGCGAGTACAAGGGTTTCGATTTCGCTGTCACCGGTTCGGGTGCTTTCGGCATGCAGGTGCTGCAGTGCTATCGTACCGCTCTGCTGGCTAACCAGTATAATAGCTATACTGTCGATGCCTTCGACCGTTGGCACGGTGAGGGTACCAGCAACAAGTATCCTCGTCTGACCGTCGGTCAGATTGCTGATCAGTGGGTTTCTACCCGTTATATGCAGGATGCCGACTACTTCAAGATTCAGAACATTACACTGGGCTACAACTTCAATAAGATCTGGAAGAACTCTCCGTTCAGCCAGCTCCGTCTCTATGTACAGGCTCAGAACCTCTACACCTTCACTGGTTATACTGGTGTCGATCCTGAGGTCGGTTCTTCTGGTGGTAAGGATTCTTGGGCACGTGGTATTGATGTAGGTCTGTATCCTTCAGCCCGTACTTTCATCGTAGGTGCAAGTATCAAGTTCTAATAATTTAATAAGGAAGATAAGAATATGAAAAAGATATATTTAATGGCAATCGCGATGCTCTTCGCTGTAGGTCTGACCTCTTGCGAGGACTTCCTCGATTCCGAGAATTACACACAAGCTAATAGCTCTAACTATCCAGCCTCTGCTGGAGACCTGAATAAAGAGCTGGCCGCTCTGTATGGTGTGATGAACCAGTTTAGCACAACTCCGCTGGAGACACCATGGTTCGTTGGTTATATTATGTCTGACGATGCTAACGGTGCCGGTGGTACTGGCGACGTTGAGGCTCATGCTGTTGGTCACCTGATGGCTAACAAGGAAGACTTGTTCGACAATGCTTGGCATAATATCTATGTGGGTATTGCCCGTGCCAATGCGATTATCTATGCCGTTGACGCTTTCGACTGGACCGGTCAGGAGGCAACCCGCAACCAGTTGCTGGGTGAGGCTTACTTCATGCGTGGTCTGTTCTATCTCTGGGGCGTACAGTTCTGGGGTGATATCCCTGCTTACTGGGCTTCAGCTGCTCCTGATCCATGTCCTCAGGAGAGCGCAGAGAATGTGATTATGCCACATATCCTGGCCGACTTCACCAGTGCTGCCAATCTGATGACTCATGGTATGACAACCCGTGGTGACGGTCATGCAACCAAGGGTGCTGCCGAGGGTTACCTGGCTCGTGCCTATATGTTCTATGAGGGCTTCTATAAGAAGGCTGGCGAATTGGCAAATGCCAATCTGGCTGATGTCGCTTTCGACTTTGAGCAGGAAGGTGCCGGTGCTTCTCTGAGCAAGGCTCAGGTTGTGGCTTTCCTTGAGGATGCCATCAACAATGGCGGCTATAAACTCATAGAAGACTTTCGTCTGCTTTGGCAGTACACCAACGAATACACCATCAAGGACTATGCCTTCGTAAATGACCTGGATAAAGCCGGTAAGGTATGGGCAGGTAATGGTAACGAGGAGGAAATGTTCCAGATACAGTATATGAACGCTGGTTCTTGGAATGGTACTATCGGTATGGGATTTGTAAATCAGGTGTCTCTGTATACAGGTTTGCGTTGTGATGACGACGGTGCCGGTACTGCTAATGGTGACGCTAATACTCTTCCATTCGGACAAGGCTGGGGACAGGGTACTATCAATGCTAATCTCTGGGATGAGTGGAGTGACAGCGACCCACGTAAAAAGGCTACTATCCTTGATGCTCAGACAGAGTGTGAGAAATTCGTATTTACCACTTCCTGCTCTGAGGATGCTGGTTACTACAACAAGAAGTGGATGCCTATCACATGCTCAAAGTCAACTTGGGATGATCATAACACGGCTTATACATGGTGGGGCGTTTATCGTACCGAGAACACGAGTGCAGCCAACAACAACAAGAACTCTTTCCAGGGTGACCACTTTGCTGACATCATCTTACTTCGTCTAGCTGATGTGATGCTGATGCATTCTGAGTTGACGGGCGATGCTACTCAGATGAACAAGGTTCGTGCACGTGCAGGTCTGCCTGCTACAACCTACTCTTGGAAGAACATCAAGGATGAGCGTCGCTTCGAGCTTGCCGGTGAGGGCCTGCGCTTCAATGACCTGCGCCGCTGGTCTGGTAAGGACGGTGGAGCTAGCTGCGAGGCTGCTCTGGCTCTGCAGAAGCAGGATGGATCTCGTGTGAACTACACGGGCCACTGGACTGTGATGCATCATGGTCAGGGCGTAGGCGGTAGCAGTTGGGCTCAGCGTTATGCCGATACCGACGGCTTCGTCATGATTCCTCCCCAACAGATCAGTATTGTCGGTAATCCTGAAATCCTGAAACAGAATCCTGGCTGGGGGGCAAGTGCTACTGGTGCTAATATGTCGGGTTGCCCAGTATATGACTAATAAAGAGTTTCGAATTAATCATTAAGAATAAGCAATATGAAAAAATCAATATTATTGTTCGCAGTAGCGCTGGGTATGCTCACGGCCTGTGATCCTATCAAGGAGGACGGAACTTTTGACGTGGACAACTATACATCCAGCAACCTGCTTGATGGTGCTGAGTTTTCGCAGTATGCCGATCAGGCTTGCACGACTCCTCAGGCTGATGGTAACTATATTAAGTATAATATTCCCAATGCATCAGGTATTTATATCTATTATATAAAGGCTGATGGTTCAGAATTTAAGCTTACTAGTGGTGCAAGCGGTGGCGTATTTAACTTTGTTCCTGCTCGTGGTTCTGATCCTAACCAAACAGTTTACTTTAAGTATATCAATGCCAACAACCAAGAAGTTGTGGCTTCTAAGGAGTTTAATGTTGCTGTAGCTGCTGAGCTGAAACCAGAGATTCGTCTTATCGCTTCTAATGCTTATGGCAAGAAGACCTGGACATGGAACACTCATAGTGGCATTAGTGCTGGTGGAGTTGATAACCTTGTCTGGGGTAACTTTGGTGCAGATGGTAGTTGGCGTGGTGAAACCCTTAATGATTTTGTTTGGTGGGGAGTTAACGATGCTGCTGATTTGAAAGATCAGTTGGGTCACTCTGTAACTGGTGCTGCTATCGGTGAGGAGGATAATGGTGCAACGATGGTCTTTACAGAAGACGGTCTCGTGAAGTGCTATGACGCAAATGGCACAGAAATTCGTTCAGGTAGCTATGAGATAAAGGGATGGACTGGTGAAAACCATGATGGATTCAAATATGGTATACTCCATACTTCGGAGGGTGCAACACTCTTCCCTTATGAGATTAATGCTGGTGGACGTTATGTGACGGATTACTGGATTTATTCTCTGACATCGGATAATCTTGTTTTGGTTTATCCAGATAATGGTGCATTCAGTGGCTGGTCTGAAGGAACATATTGGGCATTTAAGAGCGAATCTGACGTCTCTGGTATGATGAACAACTACGGTAGTAAGACTTGGACATGGGATACAGAGAGTGGTATTAGCGCTGGTGGAGTTGATAACCTTCTCTGGGGAAACTTCGGCGCAGATGGTACTTGGCGTAATGAAGACTTTGCTTCCTGCGGCTTCACATGGTGGGGCGTTAATGATGCATCACAGCTGAAAGATCAGCTGGGTCACTCTGTAACGGGTAGCGCAACCGGAGAGGAAGACAATGCTGCTACGATGGTGTTGAATGAAGATGGTAGCGTGAAGTGCTATGATGCCAATGGAACGGAGATTCGTTCTGGAAGCTATGAGATTGACCTCTCAACAGCGGATGTCTGGAAGAAGGGTACATTCAAGACTACAGAAGGTGCAACTCTGTTCCCTTATGAGATTAATGCTGGTGGACGTTATGTAACAGACTTCCAGATTTACAGCATCTCAGATTCTAAGATGGTTCTGACTTATCCTGACAATGGTGCGTTCAGTGGCTGGTCTGAGGGAACATATTGGGCTTTCAAGAAAAAGTAAGTGCTTAGGGACCCTTGTGTACTGCCGCAAGGGTCCCCTATTATAAAACCATAAGAAATATGAAGAAGTATTTATTTGCTTTTTTGTTTTTGTTTGTTGCTCTATCATCTTGGGCAAGGCAGTATGGGCCATATTTTATGTATAATAACACACCAACACCAAGTGGTTATACAAAAGTGGTCTGTTTCTCTAATCCCAACTATATTGGTGTTGGGGTGGTGCTAGTGAATGTTGAGACAAATGAACAGATTCATCTGTCAACGAGTTCTACATATCAGCCAATGTGGTTCTATTTTGTACCAGGAGGTACTTATAGGGTTGTTGCTGTCAATGCTCATATGGCAAAAGTTAAAATCAATGGTTTTGATGTGGGAGAAGGAGACGAGGTCGTGTTCTGCAGAAATGCCAGTGGCAGTCTGATAGCTTTTCCAGATGAATAATGATAGTTAGGGCCTTATTTCTAGAAATACTGCCCCGTAGCATATAATGGCTGCGGGGCGGTTAATTACGAATAATCCATGGATTTGTTTTATATGTAGGAAAGTTATATCTTTGCAACTATTATGAAGCAAGCAATAGCTAGAAAATCTTTTTGAGGTTTTAGTATTTCAGTTGTTCCGTAGCACTTGCTTTGCTGCGGGGCGATGTCTATTTCGCTTGCGTAAAGACTCTTTGCAACTAGATACGAACAATAGAACAAAGCAGCGTATTGACCAAAACTGATAAGGCGTGAAAAAAGTATTTTGGATTCTGATAACACAGTTGATGATACAGCTCCCCCATGCGGTAGGCAGACCTGTCGTTCAAGCGAACGTCCCCATAGTGGCTGAGGATGTGCACGTGGGGTGGTTTTCCTTGGCAACTGAGAAGAAGGCGGTAGCCATATATACAGATGCCAATGATTATAATGTCGTGCAGATTGCAGCAGAGATGCTGGCCGATGATGTGGAAAGAGTAACGGGACTTCGACCTTTACACCAGGCTGTGGGATCACTGCCAAAGGATGCTTGCATCGTGTCGGGTACATTAGGAAAGAGCCAACTAGTAGACAGACTGGTGAAAAGCCTGGAAATAGATGTCAGTGGTATTCGAGGTAAGTGGGAGTCGTATATCATCACCACTGTTCAGCAGCCAGAGGGCAATGCCCCTTTGCTCCTTGTTATCGGCAGCGACCGACGAGGGACTGCTTTCGGACTGACATCTCTTTCTGAGGCTATTGGCGTGTCACCATGGTATTGGTGGGCTGATGTGAAGCCGCTTCGTAAAAAAGTACTTTATGTTGAACCGGGCTTTTTTTGTCAGGGTGAACCGGCAGTACAGTATCGCGGTATCTTTATTAACGACGAGCGCTTTGGCGGATGGGCGCGCTGGGCTGAACATCATTTCGAAAAGGCTGAGGGGAAAGTTGGTCCAAAGACATATCAAAAGGTTTTTGAGTTGTTGCTGCGTCTGAAAGCCAACTACCTTTGGCCTGCCATGCATCCAGGGACCCAAGCCTTCAATGATGATCCGGAAAACGCACGTCTGGCAGACGACTATGCGATCGTGATGGGATCGTCGCACTGTGAACAGATGCTGCGCAATAACGAGGGAGAGTGGAAGGCTGTAAACGAGCGGGCAAAGGCAATAGGTGAGGCCGGACTTGGTAGTTTTAACTATATAACCAACCGCCAGATGATGCAGGATTATTGGGAGGAGCGTATTAAGGTCAACGGGAAATATGAGAACACCTATATCGTTGGTTTGCGCGGTATCCATGATTATCCGATGGAGGGAGCCCATACAACTGCAGAACGTGTGGCTCTGATGCAGCAGGCCATTGACGATCAGCGCAACATTCTGCGCCGTAACATCCATAAGGCAATAGAAGAGATTCCTCAGGTTCTTTGTACTTACGAGGAGGTGCTTGATGCCTATCATCATGGATTGAAGGTGCCCGATGATGTGACGCTGCTCTGGAGTGACGATAAGCATGGCTACTGTCGTAATCTTTGCAACCCAGAGGAGCTACAACGAAAAGGTGGAGCAGGCATATATTACCATTTGTCGTATCATGGTGATCCTGCCAGTTGGATATGGCTCAGTCCGCTCTCGCCCGCCTTTCTCAGTACAGAGCTCACCAAGGCTTACACCTATGGTGCCAGGAAAATCTGGGTGTTTAACGTCGGAGATATCAAACCTGCGGAAAAAGAGATATCCTTTGTGATGGACTTGGCGTGGAATCTTAATCGATGGAAACCTACCGAGGCACACAACTATACAAGATATTGGGCAGCAAAGACTTTCAGCCGGGACCTGGCACCAGAGATCGCCGATATGCTAGCAGGCTACTATCGGTTACAGGCTGCAGGCAAAGATTCCCATGTATGGTTCGTAAATTACAGCGATGAGCAGATTGGGCAGCGTATAGCTCAATGGCGTGCGCTGGCTGCTCATGCAGATGAGTTGTCATCTCGTATCCCGGAACCGTTAAAGGCGGCCTATTTCGAACTGGTGCACTATCCCATTCGTGGTGCTGCCATGATAAATGAATATCAGTTGCTGGCTCGTCGTAGTATGGTGAGGGCAACGACAGGTGATGGTGATGAGGCCATAGCAGATGGCCGACGTGTGGAAGAGATGTTTGACCGGCTGAATGCATGGACAGATCATTATAATAACGGAATCCTTGACGGCAAGTGGGCAGATTTCTTCAATTGGCAGCCCTACCATTGGTTCCGTTCGGAAAAGATAGATCCGCCTTACTGCACGCCAGAGGTGTTGGAACAGGTTCAGAACAGCCCTAAGCCGCGCTTCCTCCCTGTTTGCGAAGCTGTCTCTGTTGAAGGCGTCAGCATTGATAGTGAAATGGAAGGTGATATACCCCTTTGGATAGAGGCATTAACACCTGTTGAGAACTTCTCGAAAGCGGCTCAGGACAACGTATTCTGTCATGTCGTCTCTGACTCGGGTAATTACGATGCCTCGGCGACACCTATTAATAATATATGGCATGCTTCTTATGTCGGTCCGATGTGGAGTCGTGTCGGCATGTTGCACCTGAAGAAAGGTTCTAACCCCCTCGCTATTAACAGTCTGAAACCTGGTACCCGTATCTATAAGATATACATTGGGCTCTATCCTCCGTTTGAAAGAGAGCCTCGCCTCAGGATTCCTGCATCTCTCTATCAGAGCGCACAGGGTGGTATTGAGCGCGTAGAAGGTTTAGGTTATACTGATGGAGTTTTAGCGCAACCTTTTGATACGTCATCTTATCAGCAGATAGAGAAGGCTCCTTTTGTTGAATATGAACTGGATCTATATGATGGTGATACCACAATCGAAGTGCGGACGTTGCCTACACTTCATCTCTATGAGGGGCGTGATGCCCGCTATGCGGTCCAACTCGGTGATACCGTACCGCAGGTGTTCTCTATCCAGACTGAGGATTTTACTGCAGAGTGGCGCTCAAACGTACTGTGTGGCTATGCCTCACGCTCGCTGTCCGTTGCTGCCACAGGTCGTCAACGGCTGCGTATTTACCTGCTCGATCCAGGCATTGTGCTACAAGAGGTCTTAATTCACTCTAAAGAATAGGGAAATGATGAGGGGATTGTGTTTAGTTATCATTCTAATGATCTCAGGATCTTGTAATCAAATGTTGGCAGAACAGCGCCAGTATCTGCATGATAATTGGACGTTCGGGTTAACGCACCAGTCTAGCCGATACCCTGCTGTGGTGCCGGGGGTTGTGCATACAGACCTAATGCGCCAAGGGCTTATAAAGGATCCTTATATAGGGCTAAATGAACGGGACGTTCAATGGGTTGACAAGGAAGACTGGTTATATGAGACTACATTCCGTGTGACTGATGGTGTCTTAGCCGAGGAACATGTTGATCTTTGTTTCGATGGGCTTGACACCTATGCTGATGTTTATCTGAATGATCATAAGATATTAGAGGCGGATAATATGTTTCGCAGATGGCGAATCGATGTCAAGTCGCTGTTAAGAGTCGATAATAACGTGTTACGTGTATATTTCCATTCTCCAATAAAGGTAGATATGCCTAAGTGGGAAAAGCACTCAGGGCTTTATGATGCTGCCAATGATCAGTCGGAGAATGGCGGACTACAGGATAGAAAACTCAGCGTATTTGCTCGTAAGGCAGGCTATCACTATGGTTGGGATTGGGGACCACGACTCGTCACCTCTGGCATTTGGCGTGATGTGTATATGGAGGCTTGGAGCAAGGCCCGTATTACGGATGTCTATCTTCATCAGTGTGAGGTCAGCAAACAAAAAGCAATCGTCAGGGATGAAGTGCAGATAGAGACTGATATTGATATACCTAATGCCGTGATTACTGTGATGGATAATAAAGGTAGGAGTGTAGTCCAAAAAAAGTGTTCATTACGGAAAGGGCAGAACACTGTCTCTGTGGATTTTGTCATTAAGAATCCTCGGCTATGGTGGTGTCGTGGTTTGGGAAAGCCTGAGCGTTACACTTTTATGACGAATGTTGTCGCAGATGGAAAACTTATGGCGCGGAATGAGCAACGTATTGGATTGCGTTCTGTTAGATTAGTGATGGATCCGGATGAAAAAGGTAACAGTCAGTTCTATTTCGTACTTAATGGCGTGAGAGTATTTGCAAAGGGGACCAATTATATACCACAAGATAACTTCCTGACCACTGTTACACCTGAGCGTTATTGGCAGACTTTGCGAGATGCTGTGTTGGCAAACATGAATATGATTCGTGTCTGGGGTGGAGGTATATATGAGAACGATATCTTCTATGATCTCTGTGATGAGATGGGGTTGATGGTATGGCAGGACTTTATGTTTGCCTGCAGCACCTATCCGGCTGAGGGTGACTGGTTGGAAAGTGTGCGTCAGGAAGCTGATGACAATATCCGTCGTTTGCGTAACCATCCTTGTATCGTTCTATGGTGTGGCGGTAATGAATGCCTGGATGCTTGGTATAACTGGGGGTGGAAAGGGCGTATGGAGAAAACCGATCCTGAAGGTGCCAGGCTGGTGGAACAACAGCAGGAACATCTTTACTATGATGTGCTGCAAGAAATAACTAGTCAGTTGGTTCCCGATGATATCTATACTCCAGGATCGCCTTACTCCGTACGTGGGCATGGTAGCGATGGCGTGAACGGTGACCGTCATTTCTATGGCGTCGGGCATCGGCGCATGCCTGTCAGCATGTATAATCAAGAGACTTCCCATTTTTTCTCTGAGTATGGCATGCAGTCATTTCCAGAATATGCTTCGGTACTCCGCTATGCACCTGACACAACTACTCATGATATCGGTAGCCAGTTGATGATGTGGCATCAACGGGGTGGCGTGGAGGCCAATAAGGTCATTGAGTGGTATGTCAACAATGAATATGGTCATCCTCGTGATTTCCGGCAATTCCTCTATGCCTCACAGCTGCTCCAGGGTGATGCCATGCGTACAGCCATAGAATCTCATCGCCGTGATATGCCTCATTGTATGGGGTCATTGCTCTGGCAGCATAACGACTGTTGGCCTGTAGCCTCTTGGTCTACCCGTGATTATTATGGTCATTGGAAGGCGGCTCACTATATGGTGCGCCATGCCTTTGAGCCACTACTCTGTTCTGCAGTTACGAAAGGGGACAGTTTGCTTGTCTATGCAGTCAACGATCTGCAGCTCAGGCAACAGGTGAGATTGAGACTAACTGTCTATACTCTCAGTGGGCAGACGGTTCATACACAGACACAGACAAAGGTGATTTTACCCAATACATCGACTTTGTTACTTAAGCAGTCTTTATCAGAATTGCTGAAAGAACATAAGCGTGAGGATGTCGTCGTAAACATGAGCCTTACAGCCTCGTCTGGAGTCGCATATGAGGCCAATAGCTTCCTTTGTTTACAGAAAGACCTGCGACTACTGCCTGCGAAACTAGCTTTTCAGGTGGATGCAGTCGATGGTGGATGTATCATCACCATCAAGTCTGATAAGTTTGTGCGTGCTTTGGCTATTTCTTTGGATGCAGAGAAGTACTGGTCGGATAAGAACTATTTTGACTTGCTTCCGGGAGTCCCAGTCCAATGCTTTCTGCGTTCATCGTTGTCTCCGGCAGATGTCCGGCAGAGAATGACGTTCATTTCTTTGAATAGTATGAAAGAGCAATAGCGAAGGCCTGTTATTTGATATATTATTTGGTGGAGTCAGAAAATGTTAGTAACTTAGCGGCGTTTATGAATCAGGTGAAAGTGAAATATTTAGACAATGGGTTGTCTTTGTTTGTGGGCATTGGCGTGTTCTTGTTTTGGTATGTGTGGTATCCTCACGCATTATCATATCAAGAGCAATATCAGTTGTTCCTGTGGACAGGTGACTATTTCATGGAACGTGTGAGTGTGCCTGGTGGCTTTGCTGAATGGTTGGGTGAGTTTATCGTTCAGTTCTATTATGTAGAATGGTTAGGGGCACTGCTGTTAGCACTTCTGTTTGTTGGCTTTGGATGGTTGGCTGGCTGGATTCCTGCAGCCTTGTTGTTGTGGCTTTTAGGCGATCCAAGTGTCCTGTTAGGTTATGCTATGGCGGTTATGATCGCCGTCGGAGTAAACAGGATGAACAGGCTTTCTGGACGAACGGGCCTGCTGGCTGATATGGCGCTGGTGCCTCTGGTGTATTGGTTGTCGGGACCTTTGGCTTGGATTTATGTGGTGATGCGATGGTTCAAACTTCCTAAGACTGTAGGTTGGCTTCTTCTGTTGTATTTGCTGGCTCTGCAGTTACTGGCCTATCGTTTCCTCTTGCCGCAGTGGACGCATGAGATGGTTTTCCTGCCTGAGCAATATTACCGTATCCCGATGATGTTGCCTGCACTGATGTGGATAATCCCTGTTGTGGTGATCATCGTTTTCGTGGTGCAGTCGCTGATAAAGTCTGTCAGATGGCATATGCCTGTACAGTTTGTGGTGGCTCTGGTATTGGGCTATATAGGTATGACCAGTGGCTATGACAAGGATATGTTTGAACTTATCCGTCAGGACTATCTGGTGAGAAACGAACGATGGGATGAAATCGTGAAACGTGCTCAGGAGTATCAGGTAAAGACACCGTTCAGTTCCGTATGCGTGAATCTGGCCTTATCTCAAAAGCATCAGTTGGCTGATCGGATGTTCGACTTCTATCAGAGTGGTTCGGATGCGTTGATCATGCCTCGTATCCGTGATCTGACCTCGATGCTCCCCTCTGCAGAAACATTCTGGCGGTTGGGTATGGTGAACTCTGCTTTGCGCTATTTCTTTGATACACAAGAGTCTATCCTTAACGGACGGACAAGTGGCCGCTGTACCAAGAGAATAGCGGAATGTATGATTGTGAATGGCCACTATAAGACGGCAAAGAAACAACTTCATCTGTTGAAACGTAGTTTATATTATCATGACTGGGCTGTCGCGACCGAGGCTCTGTTGGCAAATGAGGATGCAATAAACAGACATCCCGTATATGGCAAGCTACGTCGGTTGCGCTATCAGGACGACTTCCTCTATAGTCATCTTGAACTGTACAAAATGTTTGGTATATTGTTTATGAACAACAATAAGAACACCATGGCTCTTGAATACTTTATGGGTCAGATGTTGTTGGAAGGCCAGATGCAGGGATTCATGCAGTATATGCCCGTGGCGGGAAAGTATAGTGGTTATCGGACGATGCCAATTGGGTATCAGGATGCCATGCTGTGCATTCAGAAACGGGGGATTGTCTCCGATTCGCCCTATGCGAGCTATGTAAAACGGATGATGGAAGAAAGGAAAAAAGATGAAAGTAATGATGAAGTTCACTGAAATATCATATAAGTTGTTGGCTATTGGCTGTTGGCTATTAGCTATTGTCGGTTCGTCGTGTACAGATATACCAGAGAATCCGACATTCCTCAATCAACAGCCTTCTATATACCCCGATTATATCGGTGTAACGATTCCTGCCGATATTGCTCCTCTCAATTTTAATTCAGCAGACGAGGATATCGACTGTATGGATGTGATCGTAAAGGGTAGTAAGCAAGGTGAACTGCATGTAAACGGTGAGTGGGCTGACTTTGATATTGACGACTGGCATGCGTTGACTGAGCAGAATGTCGGGGGGGAGTTGTCGTTTACGGTATGCATCAAGAAAGACGGCCAGTGGTTAAAGTATCAGGATTTTAAGATGTTTGTGAGCCCTTATAGACTTGATGAATATGGTGTGACATATCGTCGCATTGCTCCTGGTTATGAGGTTGGAGGCGATATAGGTATCTATCAGCGGGATATACATAGCTTTCAGGAGTCTGCGATCTTGGCAGAGTGTGTTGTTCCTGGTCAGTGTATGAACTGCCATGTGGCCAACCGTGCCAATTCTCACACGTTTAATATGCAGATGCGTGGTTCTTGTGGCGGAACATTGATCTATAAAGACGGGAAGCAGAAATACCTGATAACCAAGACTGATAGTACTGTCGCTAACACGAGTTATTCATATTGGCATCCTGATGGTGACTATTGCGCTTTCTCGACGAACTCCATTCACCAAAGTTTCTTTGTCGGGACAGGTCAGCGCATAGAGGTTTATGATACCTATAGTAATGTTCTCGTCTTAGATACGAGGACTAATGAACTTGTGCTTTGTCCGCTGTTACAGACAGACGACTGGGAAACCTATCCTGCTTTCTCGGCAGATGGGAAGACGTTGTTCTATTGTACAGCTAAACCTTATAATGTGCCTGCAGAATGGAACAAGGTGAAATATAGTCTGTGTAAGATTTCCTTTGATGCCAGAACAGGTACGTATGGTGACCATGTGGATACCTTGTTGAATGCTCGTGTGCTGGATAAGAGTTTTACTTATCCCCGTCCTTCGTATGATGGCAAGTGGTTGATGTATAATGTGACATATTGTGGTAATTTCCCCGTCAACCATCCTGAGGCCGACCTTTGGCTGATGAATCTGGAAACAGGAGAGACCCATCCATTGAAAGATGCAAATAGTGAGGATACGGAGAGCTTTCACAATTGGAGCCTGAATAGCCATTGGTTTGTATTCTCCAGTCGTCGCGAGAACGGGATTTACAGTATGCCGTATATCGCTTTCCTCGATGAGAATGGCCAGGCAGGCAAGCCTTTCTTGCTGCCGCAACGTAATCCAAAGAAGTATTATCTGGAGGAGATGGACTCCTATAACTGTATCGATTTTACAAATGAAAAAGTGCAGTTAGACGCCCGTGAGGTACATAAAAGAGTATTTGAGAATAAGAGAGAACAAGTAAAGATTAGATAAGATATGAAGAAGATTTTATTGTGTGTGATGGCTATGGCTGTGGTGACTATGTTCTATAGTTGTAAACAAAATAGCAATGTGTGTCGGATTCAGGGTGTTGTCAATGGAGAACAGTTTGAGGGCAAACGTATATTCCTTGTACCGTTTACAGGCCCCAAAACCGCAGAGACCGTTGACTCAATGGAGATTAAGGACGGGAAGTTCCATTTCGAGACTGATAGCATGCAGATGTATAAACTCCTTATTGATTTACGATTCCGTGTAGGCATTCAACCCTTGTTGGTAATTGGTGAGCCGGGCGAGGTGAGAGTGGTTATCGACAGCGTGAGTCATGCAATGGGGACACCGCAGAATGACTCACTGGAAAAGTGGAAGGCGCGTACGGAAATCCATAACCGCGAGTTGGGTAAAATGCGCAGATATATAGCCGACCTGCAGAAACAAGGTGATACGGTGCGGGCCAAGTATATTCAGCAACGTGCCGATAGTTTCCATCTGGTGTATAAGAACTACTCCCGTCAGATGGCAGAGAACCTGAAGGAGGGTGTGTTGCACGATTTCCTGAAGAATATGTTCCCGCTGACGTATCAGCGAAAGTATCCTGACGGAAGAGTCGTAACGATGAATGCTGATACGAATGAAGAGATTACTGAGTAAATACTGGAAGATAGGACTGACCATCCTGTTCGGTTTGGCGGTATTCCTCTTTTGGCGATTCTGCTATCCCTTTGCGCTGGCCTATCAGGAACAGCTGCAACTGTTCCTTTTCGACGACGATTATTTCTTGGAGCGTATGTCGGAGCCTGGTGGATTTGCAAGATACATCGCGGAGTTCCTGATGCAGTTTTATAACATTGTTACCATTGGAGCTGCGATTATTGCCCTGCTCTTTATGCTGATACAGAGGCTCACGTGGCAGTTGTTCTATCCTCGGAAGATAGTGGGCAAACTATACGTAATGAGTTTCATCCCAGTCCTGATGCTCTGGTATGCGATGGGCGATGAGAACGTCATGCTTACATACGCCGTGTCGCTGATAATAGCATTGGTCTTGATATTGCTATGGAAGATTGTGCCAGACCTTCCCAGAATAGTGAACTGTTGTTTGCTGTTGGTGATTCTGCCTCTGGTTTATTGGCTGATAGGACCGATGGCACTGTTAGTGGCCTTGTGGATACATCCTGTCTGGGGATTCTATGTGGTGGGTTGCATGTTACTAAGTGCTCACTATCTGCCTTTCCCAATGATAAGGGTGGTACTGGGCGTGAGCTATTACCGTGTTCCTTCAACACTGCCTTATGTCTTGATAGCGATACCTGTGGTTTATTTGCTGCAGGGTGTTGCTTTGGTATTCTTTAGACGCTTTGGACATGCCTTGAGTAAGGTGGGAAAGCGTGGGGCTGTTGTCTGCTCTGTCATCGTGGTGGTAGCAGCAGCTCTATTGATTCCCATGAATTTCGACAAGAAGAAATACGAGCTTATCGAATATGACTACTTAGTGCGTGTGGGCGACTGGAACGGTATTATTGCCAAGGCTGAGAAACAGATGCCCGACCTGCCGATGAGCGTAAGTGCCACCAACTTAGCTTTAGGCATGACGAACCAGCTGGGCGAGCGGGCATTCGACTTCTATCAGCATGGTTCGGAGGGACTGCTTCCTAAGTTTGAGCGTAACTTCGCCACAGGGCAGTTAAAGGGTGAGATATATTTTAATCTCGGTATGGTGAATACCGCCCAGCGTTTCGCTTTCGAGGCAATGGAGGCTATACCCAATTACAATAAGAGCGGTCGTGTGATGAAACGACTAGCAGAGACCAACCTAATCAATGGCCAGTATGAGGTGGCACGTAAATACCTGCGGATATTGGAGAAGACCATTTTTTATCGTCGTTGGGCTCAGCGTACTATGGCTATGCTGGACGACGGCCAGGGAGGCAAAAGCATTGATGCCCACCCGCTATACGGCACACTTCGGAAGTATCGCTTACAGGATGATCTCCTGTCCAGCGATCGCGAGCTCGACAAGATATGCGGACAGCTCTTCCTGCACAACCAGCAGAATATGATGGCAGCGCAGTATCTGCTTATGATGCCCCTGCTCGACAAGGATGTTCCACGCTTCATGCAGTTTGTACAGGCAGTGCAGAAGCGGATTCCGTATAATCCCCGCAGTTGTCAGGAGGGCATCGCTTTTGCCTTCTTCCAGCAGCGGCAGAACCCTCCACAGGGTTTCATCAATGATTATGTATTGCGGCGGATGAATGAATTCGCCAACGTGTACGGTTCAGACAAAAACTCGCCCGAACTAGACAGATTCAAGAATACGGTATGGTATTATTTAATGGTAGGACAATGAGGAAAAAAACTGTATATTGGCTGGCGGTCGTTGGCTGTTGGCTGCTGGTCGCATGTACGTCGGGTGTAGAGAATCCTATAAAGGTGGACTCATTGCCCGCTATCTATCCCGATTACGTCGGGGTGACGATTCCTGCGGAGATAGCCCCGCTGAACTTTAACAGCACCGAGCCTGACGTCGATGCGATGGATGTGGTGGTGCGTGGCTCTAAGGGCGGAGAATTGCATCTGCAAGGCGACGAAGCCGACTTTGATATCACTGACTGGCATGAGCTGACACAGCAGAACAAGGGTGGCGAACTCACCTTTACCGTATGTACCCGAAAAAACGGACAGTGGCAGCAGTATAAGGACTTTACGGTCAGTGTGAGTCTATATGCCCTCGATGAGTGGGGACTCACCTATCGTCGCATAGCTCCCGGTTATGAGGTGTTTAGCAAAATGGGCCTTTACCAGCGTAATCTCTCGTGCTTCGATGAGTATCCTATTATTGAGAATACCCTAGTGCCGGGCATGTGTGTCAACTGTCACTCGGCGCGGCAGACCGATCCCTCGCAATTTGTCTTCCATGTCCGTGGCGACCATGGTGCAACGATGTTCCAGACAGACGGTCAGCGTGAATGGCTCAAGGCCAGCAACGACCAGTTGGGTGGCTCAATGGTCTATCCCTACTGGCATCCAAGCGGACAGTATTGTGCTTTCTCGACTAATCAGACACGTCAGGGCTTCCATGTAGCTCCTAATGAACGTATCGAGGTTTTCGACTTGTCAAGTGATGTGTTTGTCTATAATCCAGCCACCCACGAGATTATT
>Ga0326512_10001512_pt1 | contig 17775 bp, 19 predicted proteins | sample 1_2617_0518_D_FD_203652 | JGI IMG/M metagenome (GOLD analysis project Ga0326512, IMG submission 203652) | Bovine rumen microbial communities from UC Davis, California, United States - 1_2617_0518 | ecosystem: Host-associated > Mammals > Digestive system > Stomach > Rumen | place: USA... | reverse complement strand
TATAGTTTCAATTATTTTTTTCATACTTAACATGAAAAATCGTTCTGTAGGCGCCAAGTGAATATATGATACTCTGTTCAAATATATCTCTTGGAATATTCTGTTCTATAATTGTTATACTTCGAGAATGATATAGTTTCTCATTTTCGTTTTCATCAAACACATATTCTCCGTTTATCGCAGCAAGACAATATGATCTGCTGAATTCTGATGGTATTAACACGCTGTCACCAATTCTCATCTCACGAACAAATGAGAATAATTGTGTAGTCCAGTTTGAAATAGAGGTTCTGCTATTATCATCACCCTTTTCTTTCAGAACAAGTTCTTTGAAATCTCCGTAAGAATTAAATGCAGATAAATCTACATCATACCCATCCCATGGGAAATTTTATTTTTATATCTAATATAAAAAAGGTCACAGTTGTTGATTGGCATCTTCCATATATCTTCTATAAAATATTCAAGACCTTCTACACATGCGAAAAACGCTCTGATTGTCTCGCCATGCGTTACAATTAATATTTGTTCATCTTCATTTGTTTTAATGATTTCTCTGATAAAACTATATACACGTTCCATCAGATGAGATATATCTTCAACACCTTTCGGCGGCAATACATTAAGAGGATCGTTTAAAAAACTCACTGTTTCTTCGTCCAGTTCGGCAATACATTTACCGTCTATATTTTCACCATAATCAATTTCAATTAACCGATCGTCAATAATAAAATCATTCCTGTTTCGACCGCTTACAATTTCAGCAGTTTCCTGCGCACGATCTAAAGGGCTTACATAGATTTTGTCAAATTTCAAATTGTTTCTTTTAATATATTTTGCGACCCTATATGCTTGTTTCTTTCCTGTTTCATTCAGATGTGTGTTAATATGCCCTTGCAATATATTATTTCTATTGTAATCTGTTTCACCATGTCTCATGATATATATATTCAACCATTAACCTCTTTTTACTTCTGTTGTGTGTTTTCAACGTATTTCAATAAATTATTCTGCCCGTTTTCTAAGATTAAGTTTATAATATCGTCAACCGCAGTATTATAACCGTGAATAAACTCTTTTTTATCATCTTGTTGCCCATTTTTTAATATCCATTCTTCGTATGGGTACCTATGTACAAAATGCCAACCATCAGTTTTTTTTGTCACATTAAAGTCAATCCGCATATCATCATCATCGCCCCATATAGAGTTGTGAACCCAAATAGAATCATTATCGTCAAAATCAATGCTTAAACATTTGCCGTTTGGATTATACTCTTTATATACATTCCATATTTTAATTATTTTTTTAAAAATCTCTTCCTCTGTGTTTTTTCGTTTTATTTCCAGCACTCTTTGTTTAACATCGTTAAGTTCTTTTTCTGTCGGCTCATATGGTGGTTTATAAGGCCATCCACCCGGGCAAAAAAATCTCTGTTTGTTATTATCCATAAATATCTCCTTATAAATATATAATATTCTTTTTATGATCTTGATCATAAAAAGAAATATAGTTCTTTTCATATACTATGTTATGTGCTAATCCTTTATATTCTTTTATTATTTCGTTATTAACATCGAACACTTTGATATAAACTGCCTCTGTTGTTTTCTGAACTTTATTTGGTTCTTTGCTTTTATGTTTTGGATTAGCAAATATCAGAAAAAGAAAAATAATCACAACATTAACAGCAAGAACTATAGCGAAAGTTTCGCATATCATCATTCCTGTCATAATTTTATACCTAAATTGTTATTCTACTCATATCATTGATAACTAATACCTGTTTTGATTTATTTTTAAAATGTTTTATATGTGAAATTCGTAATAATAACGTCTTTCCCTTTTCGGGTGCTTGCCTTTGATGAAATAGATCTTTTTGTATCAACAACCTGAATATCGAAATCTTTATACAATTCATGTACTAAAGGATGATCAGAGTTTGTCAGGATTACATAGCATCCAAGTCTATGTAACCTCTTAACTTCTTCAGCAAGGTTCTTATGATCATCTTTATAAAACTGCTCCTTAGTATATCGTGTAAAATTCGCAGATTTAGACACCGGCACATATGGTGGATCGAGAAACACAAAGTCTCCGGGCATTGCATATTTTTCAAGAACCTCTAAATAGTCCCCACATATAATATCTTTGTCTTTCAAAAGATCAGACGCTGCACGAAGCAATTCCTCATTACAAATATTCGGATTTTTATACTTGCCAAAAGATGTATTGAACTGGCCTTTTCGATTAACTCGATATAAACCATTAAAACATGTTTTGTTCAAATATAATGTTCGTGCTGCTGCCTCATATGTTGGAAGTGACTTCCAATCTAAAGACCTGACATTGTAAAACATTTCTTCTGTGTTCCTATAAGTTTGAAGTTTTGAAATAACATCTTCAACATTGTTAGCAACTTGTGTATACATATTAATCAGTTCAGGATTACTATCAGCAATTACTGCATTTTCGGGATTAAGCGAAAAAAACAAAGCTCCTCCACCAAAAAACGGCTCAATATACTTGCCCGTATACTCTGGAATTTTAGGTAAAATATCTTTAAGCATCTGAGATTTACCACCAGCCCATTGCATAATAGGTTTTACAGAGTTTTTTTGTACCATTCACACCTCCCAGTAAGTAAAAAATTATATATCTTTTTTGAATCAGATGCTATTTTTTCGTCTTTGAGTAAAAAAACCGTTGCTGAAAATCTGTTTTTTAATTCATCACTGATTGCTTTTAACGCATTTTTAATCATCCTGTTTACTGTTTCTGTATCTTCTATATTAATTTTTTTAACACCTTGTGCATATTGTTCAATTAATTCTAAAGTAGTAAAAGATTCATAGTTCCCCATTTACAACCTCTTTTTAGTTTTGTGTGTATAATATCATCCTCGTGCTTCGCCTTGAAAATTGTCCGGAAGGCACCCAGAGAATAAATCACAGTCTGCGAAAAAACATCTCTTGGTATATCCCTTTCGAGAATTTCTATATCACGACAGTGATATAGCTTGTCCTTTTCATTTTTATCAAAGCGATAGTTACTTACTATTTTCGCAAGGCAATATGTGTGGCTACCTTTAGACGGAATTAGAACAAGGTCGCCAGTTTCTATTTCCTGCGTGAAGGTGTATAGCTGACCCGCCCAATTGGAAACGGAGGTACGATTGTCTGTTCCTTTTTCTTTCTCAACTACAGTACGGAAATCAGCTCGTGTCCTAATCTGGGATAGATCCATTTGATATCCATCCCAAGGAACGTACACCTTTGAATTTAGTATGTATTTGTCATAATACAGAGCATTTTGCCCTGCTCGTATAACCCACATCATAGGGAGTACCTCCTCGTTAGATCACCTTCACTCTTGTATCTGGAGCCAACATTTTAAATATCTCTCCGACATTTATTTTTGACGGACTATCCTTAAAACTTCCATCTCGGAAAACCGCTCGTAGTGGTTGGCGCTTTGCCACTTCTTTGACAACAGAATTCGGAATGCTTTCATCAAAACACGCAATTAAATCGCCATCATTGTATGTATGAACTGTACAGCCTTCAATCTGTTCAGAAGTGTATGGCATTGATAATGGTAATCCCCACTCAAGCAAACACCCAAACAACAAATCAAGATCCGTGCGATCTGCCTTAACATTCGTTTCCATCAGCGTAAGCATGTCTTGTGTATAATCACCAGCCGCATAATATACATCATTCATATTAGTGTCATCAAGCTTCATTACCCTAAATCCCACATCAAGTTCCTGAGTGAGTAATGGATTCTCTTCTTTAATCTTCCTTCCCCCAAGCCGTATTCTTTCTTTTCCAATCTCACAAATGTTAGTATATCCTGCCTTAAAAGCAGCACTTTTTTCATCGCATGGTTCAGGCAACTGTACCATAATAAACTTTCTCTTTCCGCCATCAGCCGCATTGAGTTGCATCACAGCATCTGCCGCTGTTGCAGATCCGGAAAAGAAATCAAGCATATAAAAATCTTTCTCTTCAAAAAGAGATATCAACATTTTTAGAAATCCTGTATTTTTAGGCGCGGTAAATGGGACGTCTGACAGTCCAAACAATTCCTTTAGATATGTATTTGCACCCGTTGTTGTCAATTCCATACTAAAGTTCTTTTTCTCTCCACGTACAATTGCTTCATATTTACGATTTACAAGCTGACTCTTCATACGGATTGTATCACTGAAGTTCTTTTCGTATATTTTGCCATTTGAAAACGCCAGTGCTTTATCATTGAAAAGCTCCATGAATCTTTCTTCTGTATATGTATTTTCAACTAACTTGCCCTTATTGTACGAGTAATACTTAGTGTACCCAGCATCCAGCAAACTCTGATCTACCCCACCATGTTTTTCTTTTCGTAACACTACAGAGTAATCCTTTTCTCTGAAATATACAGAGTAGTTTTTATCTGAGGTCGGAACAGTAACTGGATTATTAAAACTGTTTTCACCAACAAGAACACGTTTGCCGCTATTATGGACATATCTTCCATTTTCATCCAACGTCATATCAGATGATTTTTTAGGAACATTTTCTACGAAATATGACTTTGATTTATCTCGGGCAAATATCAGGCAGTATTCTGAACTAACCGAAATAAAGGAAGAGCTTTTCCTGCCTTTAGGATTGTTTTCAACCGAAAGCATTCCCACAAAATTATCTTGCCCAAAAACTTCACTACAAATCTTTTTTAGATTTTCTACCTCATTGTCATCTATGCTAATAAATATCACTCCATCTGAAGATAGCAGATTCTTTGCCAACAGTAGACGTGAATAAACCATCGAGCACCAATCTGAATGGTACTTTCCTGCCATTGAAGAATTCTCTCGTGAATAATTTACATCTCCATTTTCATCAAAATATCCTGTACCTTCATTGTATTCCTCATTATCCATAATAAAAGAATCCGGATATACAAAGTCATGTCCAGTATTATAAGGTGGATCAATATAGATCATCTTTATTTTGCCTAAATAGCTCTCCTGCATCAGCTTTAAAACATCGAGGTTATCCCCTTCTATATACAAATTCTCGGTATTATCCCAATCTACACTTTCTTCAACACAGGGTCTCAAAGTCTTTCTAATAGGTTTATTGGCTTCAACAATAGAAGCCTTTTTCCCTACCCATGTAAATTCATATGCTTCGTCACCTTCAAGTATATCTTCAGAAAGCATTTGTTTAAGCAGTTCAAAATTCACAACTTTTCTGCTTACACCAGAACCATCAATAGTTTCACTGATGCAGTTAGGAAAAAGGGATTGTATCCTCTCAATATTCTGCGAAGTTAAGTTAACTGACTCCATTTTCATTTTTATATCCACTTTCAGTTCCTCCTATATGACTTTTACTCTTGTGTTAGGTGCAAGCATCTTAAATATTTCACCGACATTTATTTTGGCCGGACTTCCATTAAAGCTTCCATCGCGGAACACTGCTCTTAACGGCTGTCTCTTTGCAATTTCTTTTACAACAGAATCTGGAATGTTCTCATCAAAGCATGCAATAAGATCTCCATCATTGTATGTATGAACTTTATATCCTTCTATGTCTTCCGAAGAATATGGCATAGAGAGCGGAAGTCCCCATTCCAGAAGGCAACCGAAGAGAAGATCGAGGTCAGTACGATCCGCCTTAACGTTGGACTCCAGCAATGACAGCATATTCTGATGATATTCACCGGCGGAGTAATAAACGTCATTCATATTGCTTTCATCGATCTTGAATACACGAAAGCCAAGATCCAAGTCATTCGCGGTAAATCCTGATTCTTCTCGAATCTTTTTGGCAGCAAGACGAATTCTTTCTTTTCCTGTATCAGAAATAGTTTTAAATCCTCGTTTATATGCTTCTGCCGAATCTGCATATTTCTCTGGATGTTGCACCATGATAAACTTGCGTTTGCCGCCATCCTTAGCGTTAAGAGACATTGTCGCATGCGCAGTAGTTGCTGAACCCGAAAAGAAATCCATAATGATTGCTTCTTTGTCGTCATAAGTTGTTGCTTCCAGCAAAAGTTCAATTAATTTAACAGGCTTCGGAGTGTCAAATGCAGTGAATCCGAATAAGTCAATTATTTGCTTTGTGGCATCCTCATTTGTCTCGCAACTATAGGAACTTGGAGATAGAACATTTTTCATCTTTTTGATTTCTCCGCCTGCCTTAACATGGTTAGGCCTGAACGGAGCTTTACTTATCAAAAATTCTTCGCCATTCGCAATAATCTCATTGATCTTTGCTTGAGAATATCTCCACTCACCATCAAGTACTATTTCTGTAACATTGAAGTAATCTTCTACTTCAACATGGTTCTTGAGAACAGTATAAATATTTCCTTCGGACATATCTTGCGGCTCAAATACTGCTTTTTTCGTCGAAAAGCGAACAGTATGCGGCGGAAAAACAATTACGTTTCTACCATTTCCAGCATTATTAACCGGATATTTTTTCCCTTCCGTCGTTTTCTCTACAGAGAACGCCATTGACGATACGGAATTCTTTGCATAACACAAAACATAATCAAAGAGTTTGCCGACATTTCGATGCAGGAATGAAGGTTTCTTTTTCTTTTCCCACGTGAACTCTGTGATAAAATTGTCTTCGCCAAATATTTCATTACAGATTTTTCGCGCATTGGCATTTTCTCCATCATCGAGAGTTATAAAAATGATTCCATCCTCCGATAGAAGATTACGCGCAAGCATTAAACGAGAATACATCATTGAACACCAAGGTGAATGAAACCGAGGATTGCTATTTGAATTCTCAGAAAAAAGAGTATTGCCCGTTTCTTCATCGACAAGGCCAGCCTCTGCTTCGTACTCATCAACGCTCATTTTATAATCATCCGGATAAACAAATCGGTCTGATCCTGTGTTATAAGGAGGATCTATAAATATAACTTTCACTTTGCCCAGATAACTCTCTTGTAACAGCTTAAGTGCCTTAAGATTATCCCCCTCAATATACAGGTTCTCGGTTGTATCCCAATCCACACTCTCTTCCGGGAAAGGGCGCAACGTTTTGCGGATAGGCTTGTTGGCCTCGACAATAGCAGCCTTCTTACCAACCCAAGTAAACTCATAAGCCTCATCGCCATCCAGCACCTCACCGGAGAGCATCTGCTTCAGAATCTCGAAATTCACAACTTTCTTATAAACCTTATGCTCCGGTGTGCTGTGTTCCTCATCCAGAGCCTCGGTGATGCAGTTCGGAAACAGCTCGGCAATCCTGTCAATATTCTGTGCAGTCATATCAACCGACTCCATTCTCATCTTTTCCATATTTATTCTTTTAATACCTTCTGCATATTGTTCGATTAATTCTAAAGTAGTAAAAGATTTATAATCCCCCATTTACAACCTCTTTTTAGTTTTGTGTGTATAATATCATCCTTTTATTCTTTAATGTTTCTGGGACATTGATTACTCTTTGATTTTCACTTCCCCTAAATGGCAATGCAATGTTACGATAATTGATATCAAATCTACCATCAATCATTACATGGATATTTCTAAGAATAAAATCTATGCTTTCGTTATGTGTCATATGATAATATAAGCTCTCAAACACATATCCAGTCCAAAGGAAGATTTTAATTGAAGGATGTTCTTTTATAACAGATCGTATCAATTTAGCTGTAAACAATCTGTTTTCTTTACACATCGGTTCGCCACCGAGAATTGATAGATTTCTCTGAATGCCATTTTTTGATATTGCTGAAATAATATTTTTAATCAGTTCATCTTCATTTATATCTTTCCCTCCGTCAAAATCCCATGTTTGCGGATTATGGCATCCGGGGCATCGAAAACGACACCCCTGACACCAATATGAAACACAAACATCGTAACCATTAACTACATCATTATTAATTACCCCTGCGTATTTCATTTAATTCCTCATTTGTGTTTTTCTCTCATAAGCACTTCTTCAACTTTACCTTTATTAAAATGCCTGTAATCTGAACTTAAATAGCCTGTTATACGGCGAAGTTGCTGGATATTTTTACTTCCACACACCGGACAGCAATCATTGAACTCACCTGTAAATCCACAATCCATACATGTGTCATTTGGTACGTTGATTGCAAAATATGGAATATCGTGATCCATAGCGTAATTCACAATTGTTTCCAAGGCTTTTGTGTTGTTTCTAACACCGCCATCGAGTTCAACATAAGTAATACAACCTGCATTGCTATATCCCGTCAACTGAGATTCAATATCAATTTTTTCAAATGGACTGATTTTATACCACACAGGAACGTGCATCGAGTTTGTGAAAAAATCTTTATCAGAAATATTTTTAATTACTCCGTATTCTTCTTTGAATTTTTGCATTGCTTTATAACATAAATTTTCTGCAGGTGAATAGTATACTCCAAAATTCAATTTATATTCCTGTTTAAATTCAGTACATCTTTTATTAAAAAGCGATTCAATTTTCTTTGCAAGTTCCATACCATTTTCTTCTGTATGGTCGCAGCCAATCAGTATTTGAAGTGTTTCTGCTAAACCAAGCTGACCTATTACAATAGTGCCATGTTTAAGCGCACTTCTGATTCCTTCTTCTGGAATATAACCTTCCATTGTTCCATTCTCATACATGAATGTCGCTGCTTCTGGTGGCTGAGAACAGATGAACTCAAACCTATCAATCAGAGTATCTTTTGCTTCATGAATCTTTTGATCAAGAATCTCAAAGAAATAATCAATCGTTGCTTCATGAACCTTTTGATCAAGAACATCAAGGAAATGATCAGTCATTACTCCTTCAAGGTGTTCTTTAAATGGTTCAGATTCTTTCAATGCCTTTTCTTTCGCCATCATAGCGAGTTTTGGCATTATGATAGTAACAGGACAAATATTTCCTCTTCCATCTTTAAGCTGACCAAAACCGTTAATATCAAAACCGTTTGAGGTACGGCATCCCATGGTGCTGAAATATGTTTTAGGATCATATATGTCATATCCTTTATTAACACTCCAATCAACATTGGCATAATTTGGATATAACCTTGTTGCTGTTGATTTCAGAGCAAGTTGGAACAAATCATAATTAGGATCACCTTCTTTTCTATTTATTCCTTTCATACATTGAAAGATTCCACAAGGGAAAATAGGCGTTCTATGAAGTCTACCAACGCCTTTTAGAGAACCTATAAGTAATGCTCTTGTTACTAATCTTCCTTCCTCGCTGGTACATGTACCATAGTTAATTGATGTGAATGGAAGTTGATTTCCAGACCGCGATTGTAATGTATTCCATTTATATTCACATAAGTTCGTTACGCTTATGCAGTTCTCTTATGAACTTCTGTATGTCACCATACAGATTAGACTATATCTTCACCTTCACCATAACGTGTTAAGGGGCTACCATTTCCACACACTTGTGTGTACTCCCTATCGGGATAGTCGTTAGACATTTATATATTATCTTTATTAGTTTGCATATTTTAGGTGATAACCATGTATTGATTTTCCTTTACCTTTACATTCATAAAGATAATATAATTTAGTACGGCATTGTCTCATTTAAGATGTTCACCGTTTAGATAGCTTTGTTCTTAATATTTCTATTAAGCCGCCCAAATATTCAGGTTATGATACATACCCTCTGCCGCCTGTTGGGTTTCTAAAATAGTGTCATATAATGCGCTCTGAGCATATTTCTTATTCAAGACTTTACTTCCAATATAAAAATCAGATTCACTTAACCCTGTTTCATCAAAGAATCCACCCTTATGCTCGTCTACCCAATCATCAAATCTATCTCTTGTTATTCCAACATCATCCGTATAAGTGTCAGAAAACATATCCATCAAATCAAGTTCTAAGAACTCTTCATTATCTTTGAGATACGCAACTATGTAGTGTTTCATAAAACTCTTTTTGACATATGGAGCCATAGACCAATCAATATGAGTGGCACTAACACCGCCAAACTGTTGCAAACTTTGGACTTGGAACAAGACTGCCACAAGCTGAAAAGCTGTATTAATTGATTGTGCAGGTCTTACATCTGTCTGTCTTGTATTAAATCCATTAGCAAGTAGTTTGTCAATTGGCACAGACAAACAATTATGATCACCTAATGCATAATGATCTAAGTCATGGATATAAACCATATTATTTATATGGTTTTCTCTTGATTTATCTGACACAAGTTCATTCAGCGCATACATTCTTAAAATGCTGCTTGCTGTTTCTCCAAATCTACCACCAAACGATTTTTCATCAACGTTAGCATTTTGATTTTGAACATTTGACGCATTGACCTTTTCACGAACAATTGACATCATTTCACTTCTAATTTCTCTACGCCGTGTTCGTTTATCCCTGTATAAAATATACGCTTTCGCAACATCCTTCCTATTGCTTTCCATTAGTTTTTCTTCGACAATATCTTGGATTTCCTCTACAGATAAATCTTTGTTGAGTGATACAACATGGTCGGCAATATTATCAGCTATCTTTACAGCCGATTTAGAACGATTACCATCTGTTTCTTCAAACGCATTAAGCACAGCTTCTTTTATTTTGTTTTTATCAAACTGTACTTTACGCCCGTCTCTTTTAAATACTATCATGTGGTTGCTCCTTATATATTTATTTTGCTTTATTTATAAGTGTCTTGTATAGTTACCCCTAACGCATCTGCTTTATCCAAAACGCTAAGATCGTTAGCAAACATATCGTTAAGATATTGTTCAAAACAGCTCTCACAAATATCAAAATCATCATAATACCAGTCTGAAATATGAAAATCAGCCTCGTTACATTCGCAAATATCACAATAATGCACTTCTACACTGTTAAATTTACAATTGTAACAATCTTTTTGATCTGTTACACATCCAACGCAGTCATTTTTACGAATAATCATATACTATTTCTACTCCTAATCTTTAACCTTATATTCCGGTTCTATATCTGCGACTGTAACCAACTTTTGTACGAGTCTCCTTGTGTTTCCACCGAACGCCGCTTCCGCAAATTTCGCCTCTTGGGTGCCGTGTTCTGTTGTCATAATTAACTACCATATTTACCTCTTTATTTCTTTTCGTTTATATATTATTATATCTATATATCCTCCTCCTCGTACTGAAGCGTAGTCATCTTTCCGGTCAGCCACATCACTTTTTTGTCCTCGCACATCGTGCGAATGAAGGAATCAACCTCCGATTCCTTTTCGACCGTGCTTACAGCGATCACAGTGAACGCGGCTACTCCGCATCCATCCGAAAACACGATGTCCCCAGCTTTAAGCCCGCTACATGCATTCGTTTGAAATAAATGCTTTGTCTGATAGTCAGGTACTCCCCGGCAGTATACATAATCAATAAAATCACTCATTTGTTGCACCTCCTTCTTTTTTAAATATCGTCAAAAACAACAGGTATTATTGTTTTCAATTCTTTTAACAACGGAATCATAATTTCACGCATTTGTGGGTGTGCGTCTTTGGCCGTTCTTAATTTGAGAACATGTCTCCACTCACGATAATTCGCGGTAATTATAATCTCTGTTTTAGTTGAATTTGGCAAAACAGAACGTGCAATCTGCGGAGATATACCTGTTTCAATTAAATGTATGTAGCTGATTTCTGCCATATACATATTAAACTTCCAAGTTTGAAAAAGACAATCAAGTTCTTCTAAAGAAAGATTATTACATTTGTTATCGTATTCAAATCCACCCCTTATATCAATAAATGTAACCTCATTCCCAAATTTTTCCTTACAGTAATTACAATAACGTTGGCTCTCCTGTGCAAAACTCGCTTCACGATGCCGCACAAGTTCATGTGAAACACCTCTATCAACAATAAATTTAACAGATAACGTGCTATGTTCAATCATAGCTTCGTGTCCGTTTTTAATAAGCATTGAAACAAAATTTCTTGCACTTTCGCCATCATCCGTAATGCGATCTTCTGATTTGTAGCAAGTGCGTCCAACTTTCTCGATTTTTTTTAGTTCCTCAATTCCGCTATCGGATATTGGTGTAAGAATTTCATATGAAGGTTTAATAATTTTCAAAATGTCCTCCTATTTTAAATATTGTACTGAACTAACAATTTGGCTAATCAAAAATAACAAATAAATACGTTTGCGAAACTAATTATATAACATTTAATTTATTATGTAAATACTTATACTGTTTTATTTTCAATTAATTTTTGTTTGATTTTATATGAAATATATAAAGCTGCAGCGTATAAAATCATAATGACAAAAATTGTCTGCCTGTATTCAAATTTACATTTCAGACAGAACGAAGTGATCTGATTTCCAGTAAGACCTGCGAAAGCCCATGCAGATAACGCCACACCATGAATAGTGCTTATGTAATTCATCCCGTAGTATTCTTCTAAAATAATCGGAAGTGTACTGAAGCCACCGCCATAACCAAAATTAACAACCAACAACATAATTATAGCTATTACTAATGCAGATGCTGACAAAAATCCAAAACAAAGACTAATTGCTGTTATCAGAGTACATGATATAAATATAATTTCATAAATTGTTATTGATTTGATATTAATTCTTTTAAGTGCATCTGTTGCTGATGCAAGACCAATCCTGCCAAACGAATTAAACATTGCTGTACTTATCTGAATTATGCTAATTGCAGAAAGCCCAAAACCGCAATATGTAAGAAACGGCCTTTCATATGAAATCAATGCAAGCCCACACGTAATATTAATATAAAAGCAAATCCAAATAGCTATAAAAATCTTATCCGATAAAACCTTTTTAATATTTAAATCGGCTTTATTCGCATCGTTTTTATCGTACCAGTCAGGCTTACTGATAAAAATATGAGCCAACATCATACATATAAAATATACAACAGAAAGGACAAAAAACATAGATGTTAATCCAACACTGTTTTGCATATAATTCATAACAGGACTTGCGATAGCCTTTGCTAAACCAAATCCCATTATAGAAATACCAGTCGCTATTCCTTTGTTATCCTGAAACCACAACATAAGCGTTTTAACCGGTGTTATATACCCAATTCCTAATCCGATCCCCATGATACATCCATAAAACAGGTATATCAATAAAACACTTATCGTATGCGGCAAAAAAGAATGAAACAATGTAACAAAACCGACACCGGCTAATCCTGTACAGAAACATAAACATGAGATCAGTGAGCTTTTCTTTATATTTTTTTCTACAAATTTACCGCCAAATGCAGCGCTCATTCCAAGAAAAAATATAGCTATACTAAAGCTCCAGTTCAGAATAGTCTGTGATACACCAATTGTATTTTCTAATGCATTGCTAAAGCATGACCAACAATATACAGTTCCAATCGAACAATGTATTAATAATGCTGGAATTGCCCCATTCTTCCATTTGTTTTTTTGATTATTATTCATTTTTCTCCTGATTTTCTTCTTGAAATTTTTCTTTTTCATTTTGTAATCCATAAAGCCACGACAAACCTTTATTAGTTAAGATGAACTCATCATCATCTTCGGTATAATTAATTTCTGCATCCCTGAATGCCTTTTGTAAATTGCGATTGTTCAAAGTTTTAGAAACATTAAACAGGTTGTTATCCCTATAGATTGTTGCGTTTATTTCTATTTCTATCGCATCTATTGGAAGCATAACCATAGCCCTACATTCTTCTAAATCAACTAACTGATTTACATTGTTTATATTATTTGTATTATTCATGTTAATTGTACCCCCCTTATTTTTTTATATACTTACATTTTTTCATAATCTGTAAGCCAAATTTCTGAAGTCCCGGGGATATTAACAAAATCCCCCTCCGCCGTTCTTTTTATTTTTTCTTTTATTTTATATTCTTTTACTTTTATGATATCTGATTTTTTTATTTTGTTTTCGTTAAATATACGTTTACTTATTTTGCAATGGATTGTAGTTCCATTTTTCAATGAATGACATTCTAATCTTGGCGAATATTTTGTATTCATTGATAAAACAACTAACATACGTTTATACTGCTCATCAGCAATATCTATATATCCAAGGTATTCAATTTGAGATTGAATCATTTCTTTAAGACTTCTTTTTTTTACATGGATGCTGCCAGCTAAACGATGCAATAATTTTTCTGAGTCTAATTTTGAATAGGTTTTTTCAGTAACATTTTCACAACATTCAATAATATCGTTTTCTTTAACACCTATTTTTATTGCTGTTTCCTTTTTTAGTTGTTTTTTACCGCTAAGTTTTTTATATAATCGTGTGAGTTCCAACAGGTAATCAATGTCTCCAAATTCACTAAAATAATTTAATTCAATCAGGATTTTTAACTGCCGCATATCCATACTTGTTTTATCTGAAATATCGTATAACAAATCAATAAAGGTGTTATAACGGTTGTCTCTTAATTCAAATAATTCATCTGCGATTTTTTTATTCATATATTTGATTGATGAAATCCCTTTATAAATAGTATTGTTTTCTTTATTAAAACTATATGATCTCAACGAAAATCTGAATTTAATCGGAACAATTTTTATTCCATGTTTTTTGGCATAACCAACTATAGATGCGGTTTTTTCTTCGTTGTTCTGAAAAATATTTAATGCATTTGTAATAAATTCAAGTGGATAATAATATCTTAGGTAGCCACAAATATAACCAATCATGCTATATGGAATAGAATGATTTGAAGAAAACAGATAATCACTTGCGTCTTTAATGACTTGGATAAAATCAACGATTATTCTTTCAGCTTCATCCTTTTCAACACTATATTTTTCATACATCGTTTTAATAAATCCATCTTTAATGTTTGGTATATGCTCTTCTGTACCAACTTTTTTTGCAAATGATCTTCTGACTACATCAGCCTCTCCCATTGAATATCCACAGAACTCATGTAGGAATTGAATGATTTGCTCCTGAAATACCATAAAACCCTGCGTTGACGTCATCATATTATTCAAAGTAGGATGCCCACAATCATTAAAATCGCCTTTTGATAACTCATCTCTATACGATGCCCCCGCAGGTCGTATCGCACCATTACCGATCGCAAGCAAATTAAGATAGGAAAAATTTCTGTTTTTACTTTTTATTCTATTTATAGTCTCATCTGAAAATAGTTTTTTCAAATAGTTAAAAGCAGTTCTTGATTCCCACTGGAAAATTAATGTTGTGTCGTCTTTTATGCTTTTCCATACCTTTTCATCGTTTAACGGTGTATTATCTGGCGTAGCGTATGGAATACCAACGCTATCACACGTTTTATAAATCAAGCCAACATTATCAAGAGAAAGAATATCCAGTTTTACAAAATTTAATGAATCAATTTCTTTCATGTTTAATTGAGAAATCGGATATTCATCTTCTGATGTTGTGAACGTGCCAAACCATTCATCAATTGGGTAAGGCGATACCACGCATCCAGCCGGATGATTGCCTACAGATACAACAACACCATGAATCATATCGACATAATAAAATAATTCCGGGTATTTTTTTCTTGCGAGTTCTTCGTTATCTTCAGCGATTTTGATCACCTCATCGGCAAACGATAAATAATCAAGCGGAATTTCTTTATGTACAGAATTACTTTCAATTCTTTTTTGTAATTCAATTGGATAGTCTTTTTTTATATAATTATCTGATTCTTGTTTTGCGAGTTTTTCCTGTTTGTCCCATGCTTTTACTTCTGATAATATATCTTTAGGAAGTTTATCAATATTATCTGTTGCCAGTCCACGGCACACCTCCTTTATTGTCCCTCTCAAAGCAACCGTATTGAATGTGACAATATCACAGCAATATAAACCTTTTTTATTGTACAAATAGTTTTTAACCGTTTCTCTGTCTTCTGAATACCAGTCTGTATCTATGTCTGCTAAACTTACACGCTCTTTGTTCATAAAACGTTCAAAATTTAAATTAAATTTAATACTGTCAATTTCGGTAATATGAAGCAAATATGCTATGATACTCCCAGAAACGGAACCACGTGAATAACCATATCTAATACCCTGTTTTCGCATAGCTGATTTATAATCTTCTTCAAGTAACATGAAATCTATCGCGTTGTTATGTTTGTACACTTCATACTCATAACGGATTTTGTCTATATACATCTTTTTATTTGGATAATTATTTATTCCACGTTCAATAAACCCTTCGTTGATTTTCTTCTTAAATACTTCTTCTGAATTATTGTATAGTTTTGGATATTTAGGTGAATAATCAATTTCAAATGGCTCGATCATATCGGCCATTTTATTAGTGTTTTCAATTGCTTTGTAAATTACATCCGCAGCAAGTGAATCCTGTTCTTTATATGCTGTAATTAATTCATCAATTGTTTTGAATACTAAATCTAATTCATCTTCATCGTCAAAATGAATCTTTTTTGATTTCTGCATGATAGCACGACCTGATAAAGATGCTTTATCAATCTCATGTGTATCTGTTCCGGCAATCAGCGGAATTCCTGTTGCCTTACTTAATTCGTAGAGTAATTTATTATACTTAATTTGTTTACTACAATTATGATGTTGGATTTCAAGAAAACACCTGTGTTTATTTCTTGTCATAAAACTAAGAAATGTTTCCTTCGCTATAGGAGTTCCATTGTTTAACACGCCACCAAGACAAGCCGACGTTACAATAACATTATCTGAAGTTGAAAACAACTCATCGAATGTTACACGTGGTATATAATAAAAATGGTTATCTTTTCTATTGAAAGATTTTGAAATTATTTTATTAATTTCCTTTACTCCATCATAATTCTTAGCAATTAACACGCAATGATAATTATCTCTGATTTTATCCTGAATTGTTTCTGTTAAATAAACCTCTGCAGCGTGAATATATTTCATACCACATGATTCAATATATTCTTTCTTTTTTAGCCATTGAAAAGCAGAACCATGTTCAGCAAACCCAAACGATTTAATACCTTCTTGTTTTGCTTTATCAATATATTTATGAAAATCTGTTATGCTGTCAATGTATGCTACCCCAATACTTGACCTTGTTCCCCTATTACTCAACATCGAATGGATGTGGTATGGGGTATAATTATCCGGTCGATTCATCACTACCTCTTAAATTATAAATTATATTCACAACTCGATCTAAACCCACAAAGATTATTACAATAAAATATATCTTTTTTGTTTGGCCAATCTTCTTCTTTTTCTACATCATGAATTGTGTCAACAGCCCATTTTAAAGATTTGTTATAATCTCTTTTGCTAAACGGAATTTCAGCAAGTTGACCGCCATCTTTGAAATGATTCCATACAATTTTATCCGGGAATTTACCGTAAACATCGTTTACTGCGTAAGCATATAAATACATCTGTCTTTTATATTTTTCAAATATTTCTTTTGAACCCTTTAAAAGCTCTCCGTTTTTTTTGAATGGATATTTTGAGGATTTATGATCGACCAAAATAATCTTATTATTTTTTTTGTCATGAAGCAGTAAATCAATATATCCTATAAATCTATAATCATTAATTTTGAAATTCACCTTCTTTTCAACATCAATGATTTCATATTTAGAACACCATTCAAATTTTTTCTCAGTAAAATAATCTGAGCATTTTTCAAATGTGCTATCCATTGCATTTTTATATGTTTCATGAAATATATTATTATCATAATTGTTGATAAAATACGCAATAGCTTCATCTGAAGAAATCTCATTATTGTATATTTTTGCAAGTGTATCATGTACAAAACTTCCTGATTCAGCAT
>Ga0326512_10001511_pt1 | contig 17778 bp, 11 predicted proteins | sample 1_2617_0518_D_FD_203652 | JGI IMG/M metagenome (GOLD analysis project Ga0326512, IMG submission 203652) | Bovine rumen microbial communities from UC Davis, California, United States - 1_2617_0518 | ecosystem: Host-associated > Mammals > Digestive system > Stomach > Rumen | place: USA... | reverse complement strand
GCAGTATTCGTACTGTCAATATGGGGTGCATACAAGTTGCTTCGTGCAAAGGTGTTGTGGAAGAAATGCCTGGCATTGTTTCCATTGCTGCTGCTATATATAATAGTATATGGCCTCACCTTTGGTTTCTGGCAACTGAATATCAAAGAGGTGACATACGAGAGTCCTGATATCCCAGAGGCTTTCGATGGCTATAAGATAGTACAGGTAACAGATGTTCATTGTGGTGGTAGCTTCTGGGGACCATATAAGGGTTTGGTGAAAGATGGTTTTGAGAAAATCAATGCCTTGCAGCCTGACCTCATCTGTATGGTGGGTGATATACAACATTTCCTGCCATCAGAATTGGAGGAGCTCAAGGAGGAAATGTCTTCTTTGAAGGCAAAGGATGGAGTGCTTTCCGTTATGGGCAATCATGACTATTGCGCGTATTCCAACTTCTCTCCTGCAAGACAGGCTCAGGAGATAAAGCGTACCCGCAATGTGCATAGGTCTTTCGGATGGAAGATGTTGGAGGATGAACATTTTTATATTCATCGTGATAGCGACAGCATCCTCGTAGTAGGCGAAGAGAACTGGGGTCTGAAGCCTTTCCCACAGGTGGGAGATATCAAGAAGGCTCTCAAAGGGGTTGCTATCAATCCTGCTACAAAGACGGCTAACACCTTCTCTCTCTGTCTATCTCATGACCCAAATGCATGGAAGCATCATATCATGCCAGTCTTCATCCCTAACATAACACTTGCCGGACACACTCATGGAGCACAGTTCTCTATCTTCGGATGGTATCCTATACAGTATGCTTATGACGAATGGGGAGGTGAATACTATGTTCCAATGAAAAAAGGCTCTGACTCTAAGGCTATGCTGAGTGTTTCTACAGGCTTTGGTGGCAATCTCCCCTTCCGCTTCGGAGTACCACGTGAAGTAGTCGTCATAACACTTAAGAGAAGTAAATAACGGTTAACGGTTAACGTTTAAAGACTTTAAAAACTATCAACTGTCACCTATCAACTATCAACTGACTAAGAACTATGAAAGCAAAGCTTTTATTTCTATTATTATCCATTGCGATGTTCTGCCAAGCACAGGACAAATACTATCCTGTTGCCGTATGGCCGTTTATCTACGAAAACTTTACTGATGCACGCATCTTCGTAGGACAAGATAACAAGGTGGTAAGGGCAAAGGCCAATATCCATCTACGCCATACCACGCTGTGGTTTATCAGCGCCAAGGACTTCAAGACAAAACTGGAGGCACAACCAGGCACAGTAAACAAAATCATCTTCTCCAATGGCGACACCTACTACAACATCGATAACAAGATGTGTAAGGTTGTCAGAGAAGACACTATCAACGGAGACATCATGCGCCTCTACAAGTGTGCACAAGTCGATATGGATGACTTCAACAAGAAGTATCAGATGACACACATGGGAACTGTTGAGAGTAGCGTCTTAGGAGCAGGCTTCGCTGATTTCTCTACATCTGTTGCCAATATCAATGCCCTCACACGAGAGGATATGGAACCTCTTTTGGTAAAAAACACCTTTTATATATTAAAGAAAGGCAAGACTTTCGAAGCACGAGAGAGTGAAATACTCAGTAATCTCGACGACAAAGAAGAAAAAAAGGTCTATCGTGCTTACACCCGTTCAGCAGAAATCCTCTACGGCAGTGAGAAATCAATGCTCAACGTCTATAAAACATTCTTCCTGAAACAATAAACTTTCAACTGTCAACTGTCAACTATCAACTAACATGAAACATTTTCTCATTCTTTCATTTTTTCATTTCTTCATTCTTTCTGCCGCATCAGCGCAGAAGAACGATGACATCTGGCTCGACATCAATGGCGTTCGAGACCTCACTGCCGATTCCATAGCTTTTGCCAATCAGGCACGTCCTGTACCTGGCTCTTCTCGCAAGGGCAACAACCCTGTACTCTTCCTCATCGGCAATAGCACCATGCGTACTGGTACTATGGGAAACGGTAATAATGGCCAATGGGGATGGGGATATTTCGAACATGAATATTTCGACGAAAACAAGATAACAGTAGAGAATCACGCCCTCGGAGGTACTTCTCCACGTACATTCTATAAAAGTCCTGACCTCTGGAAACGTTCCCTCAGCGGCGTTAAGGCTGGCGACTATGTCTTTCTTGAGTTGGGACATAACGACAACGGACCAATCGACGAAATCCGTGCACGCTCTTCCTATCGTCCTGACGGAAAGCTGAGCATCGCTGACGACTCTATTATTATATATAATAAGGTGACACAACGTCAGGATACTGTCTATACCTTTGGTGGCTACACACGTCGTTTCATCAACGAGGTGCGTGCAAAAGGTGCTACACCAATTCTCTTTACCCTCACGCCACGTAATGCCTACGAGGCTGATGGCAAGACAATACAGCGAAAGCTCTCTGACTTCACCCCTGCCATCTTTGCCATCGGTAAGGAGATGAATGTGCCCGTGATAGACCTCAATGATATCTCGGCAAAGAAGTTGGAGCAGTATGGCCCTTGGAAGACCGACTACCACTTCTTCCTCGACAAGATACACTCTTCTGCCTTTGGTGCCAAGATGAATGCTGCCTCTGCAGCAGAAGGACTCGCTAAATGCGATGATCCTCAGGTGGCTGTTCTGAAGACATATCTCATACCAGAGAAGGTCTTTCCTAACTATGAGGAGAAGCTGTTAGCATGGGAGCCAAACAACTATAACAAGAAGGGCGAAGTGATACCAAAGACGAAGACAGCAGAGCAGAAGAAGTCTGCTGTGCGTATCTTCCTCTGTGGCGACTCTACAGGCAAGAATGAAGACAAGAATCCTGACGGCATGTGGGGATGGGGCTCACAAGGCTATACCATCTTTGATGAGAGCAAGTGTACCTTCATCAACTGCGCTAAAGCAGGACGTTCTACACGCACCTATCTCAACGAGAACCGCTGGGAGGAGGTTTATCAGACTCTGCGTCCAGGTGACTATGTCCTCATACAGTTCGGACACAACGACATCGGAGGCATCGATAAGGATAAGGAACGTGGTGTGATACCATGTGCTGAAGACTCCTGCAAAGTCTTTAAGTCAAAGAATTCTGGTAAGTACGAAGTAGTATATTCCTTCGGATGGTACATCCACAAGATGATTGTTGATGCCAAGGAAAAAGGTGCTATTCCTGTTATTCTCTCCTTCACCCCACGCAATGAGTGGCCAAAGGGCAAGATAGAACGTCGCAACAACAACTACATACCACAGTGGGATGCGAAAGTAGCAGAAGAGAATGGTTGTGAATTCGTTGATGTCCACAACATCTCTGCCGATTTTCTCGATAAGAAGTTTGCCCGCAAAGACGGCGATGCAGCAAAGGCAAAGCAAGAAGCATCCATCTACTTCAATCACGACCACACCCACACCTCCTTACTCGGAGCCCGCAACAACGCCCAAAGCCTCGCAAAAGGCCTCAAAGCAAACAAATCACCACTGTGCGAGTACTTGAAGTGAGAAGTTAAGAATTAAGAATTAAGAGTTAAGAATTAAGAGTTAAGAATTAAGAGTTAAGAATTAAGAAAATTACTTTTGACCTTAGACCTTTGACTTTTGACCTTTGACCTTAACCGTTAACCTTTAAACGTTAAACGTTATGAGACTTTTCTTTCTTTCATTCCTACATTTTTTCATTCTTTCTGCCGCATCAGCGCAGAAAATATCTATCCTCGGAGACAGTTATTCCACCTTCGAAGGCTGCGTGTCAAACGACACCAATGAAATATGGTATTTCAAGCCCGAAAACCCAATGCATCATAAGAACAACGACGTCACGAAGGTAGAAGAAACATGGTGGCATCAGCTCATCAGCAATACCAAAGGCTTCAGTCTTGAGGTGAACAATGCCTTCTCTGGCGCCACCATCTGCTATACAGGCTATAGCAAGGGCAATGAGCCACGAGTGCCCATAGCAGCATTGTCATCACATCGCGACTATAGCAACCGCTCCTTTGTTAATCGCAGCAATACCCTCGGCAATCCCGATATCATACTCGTCTGTGGTGCCACCAACGACTCATGGTGTGGAGCACCCATCGGCGAATATATCTATGGCAACTGGACAACAGAGCATCTCTATTATTTCCGTCCTGCGATGGCCAAGCTGCTCTACGACCTCAAGGGCAACTACCCTACTGCCCAGATACTCTTTATTCTCAATAGCGAGTTGAAGGAAAGCATCAACGAGTCAGTACACACCATATGCAAGCACTACGGAGTGCAATGTCTCGATTTGAAAGACATCGAAAAGCAAGGAGGCCACCCCTCAGTAAAAGGAATGACCGACTTCAGCAAGCAAGTCCGCAAAGCATTAGGAAGATAACGGCACTAAATTGCCCTTATTGATACAACCAAAAAAGCACCTGAAGTGAAAATAAAGAATCCCCACAGATCTTTGTGGGGATTCTTTATTGTTAAGTCTGTCTCTTATTTCTTCTTGATGTAGAAGGTGAAGGTTCTATCTTTTGCTTCCACACGATATGGTTTCAGGGCTTCTGCCATACCACTCCAAGAGTCTGCGCCTCCTACTCCTGCCATCTGCTGGTCGATGTAGAGATTTGTGTAGTATGACTTCTTTATATCCTGAGGATGACGCTGTTTCTTGCTGTCTTCGTCCATATCACGCACTTCGTAATGGAGGGCACAAGCAGAGAAGCTGTCGTCTGAGAATACTTCATAGCCCTCATTACCCTTTGACTGCTTCCACCAGCGTATGTCGCACTTGGAACCTGTCTCCTGCGGACGAACATATGGCCAGAACTGATTGTCTGCGGTTGCAGTATAGATGCCGATGTTCTGGGACATCTTACGGTCTGCATAGTTCTCTATCGGACCACGTCCATACCAGGTGCTCTCGTCCATATCGTATGGCAGGAGAATGACTACACCAAAGCGTGGCATATTAGGAATATCCTTGGCATCTGCATCAAAGACGATACTCTCCTCTACCTTCCATACATTATCGGACAAAGAAGTGTAAGTAAGGGTGAAGTTAGCATGAACAGCATCAATGCGATACTTTTCTACGACTTTATTGCCTTCGAGGGTTCTTGATTCACACCACATACGAGGATTCTTCCATGCTCTGAGACGCTGTGTCAGACGTGCTCCGAAATCGTTGTCCGTCATTGCACGCCAGAAATTTGGACGCAGGGTGAATGGTAATGGAGTGAATGTCTTAGCCTCTGCAGCACCTGTCTTGCTTTCTACCTCTGCTGCATAGTCATAGCTATTGATGAGAATCTGCTGATGGGCTATCTCCTGACCTGCATTGAGAAGAGGTTCGTTATTCTTCATCACATAAGAGACATTGAGGATGGCTTCTCCCTGTCCTAAGCCGGTAGCATCGAATGGAAGGGTTACTTCCTTGCTCTGCTGAGGAGCGATGTTGAGATTATTGACAACTCCTTCCTTTACTACGTTTCCATTAACTGTAACACACCATTTCATGTCAACATAATCGAGAGGACGGAAGAAATTCTCATTCTTCACACGCACTACTCCCTTTGACAAATCGACAGCCTCTGTCCATATATTCTGGTAGTAGTAGGCATATTCATAGCCTTGTGGTGTTACCTTTCTGTCTGTTGTAACAAAGCCGTTACAGTTGAAGTTATTGTCTGAGCCGTCATAGTCATTATAATCGCCTCCATAGAGGAACTTTGTCTTGTCACGCTTGTCGCGAAGGGCCTGATCTACGAAGTCCCAGATAAAGCCGCCTTGATACTTAGGATACTTCCTGACGAGGTCCCAATATTCCTTGAAGCCACCACCGGAATTACCCATTGCATGTGCATATTCGCACTGTATGAGAGGCTTGAGGTTATTTGGATTCTTTGAATAATCCTCGCAGCTGTACTGTGAGAAATACATAGGACAGAAGATATCTGTTCCCTCACGTCCATGAGCCTGCTCATACTGTACCGGGCGAGAGAGGTCCTGAGACTTTACCCACTTATATGCATCCAAGAAGTTATCTGACATACATGTCTCATTACCCAAGCTCCAAACGATGATAGAAGGGTGATTGAATTTTGTTGAGACATTATTCTTGTTGCGCATCATTATCTGCTCATGGAACAATGGAGCAACACGCTTGCCTTCGTCGCCATATCCGAATCCGTGAGACTCCTGATTGGCCTCAGCACACATATATATGCCATATTCGTCGCAAAGGTCATACCACATAGGGTCATCAGGATAGTGACATGTTCTGACAGCATTGACATTGAGACGCTTCATGAGGCGGATGTCTTCTATCATGCGTTCACGAGATACTACATATCCTCCATCAGGATCCATCTCATGGCGGTTAGCACCCTTGATAAGTATTGGCTGGCCGTTGACAAGCATTTGGGAATTCTTTATCTCCACCTTACGGAAACCTACCTTCTGGGTTACGACCTCTCCCCCATCCTGTGTGGCTGTAAGGGTATAGAGATATGGCTGCTCTGCACTCCATTTGTTGGCATTGGCGAGTTTTATCTCTGTTTCCTCACCTTTTCCAACAATATTGGCAATTTCCTTACCTGAGGCATCTTTCAGAGAGTAAGTGATTTTTGAAGAGCCCTTGGTCTTTACCTTTACTGTAAGGATACCATCCTTGTAATCGTCTGTAAGACCTTGTGTTACGCGAATGTCTGTAATCTGGTTCTTTGGATTCTTGGTATAGAGATAGCTGGAACGTGCCACACCAGAGAGACGCCAGAAGTCTTGGTCTTCGTCATAAGAGCCGTCACACCAGCGGAATACCTGGAAGGCTATGAGGTTATCACCTGGCTTCACAAATTTGGTGATGTCAAACTCGGATGCTATCTTTGCATCTTCTGCATAGCCAACGTACTTACCATTTACCCACAGATAAATATTGCTGGTAACAGAACCGAAATGGATTATCACCTGCTTTCCTTTCCAATCGGCAGGAATAGTGACAGTCTTACGATAAGAGCCTACATGATTGTCTTTCACGGGCACATTTGGTGGGTCATTCTTGAAATGTCCACTCCATGCAAAGCCCATATTAACGTATATCGGCTCACCAAAGCCATTCAGTTCCCAACAGCCAGGAACTGGCATAGTGCCCCATGAAGAGTCGTCATACTTCAAGTTAAAGAAGTCTGTTGGACGCTCATCGGCATTCATCACTCCCTTGAACTTCCATACGCCATCGAGGGAAAGTTTCTGTGATGTGGTAGGAAGGACATCAGTGTGTACCGGGTAACGGTTTACCTCATTAACGTTTAAGTCATGCCATTCTGTAAAGGTCTGTCCCATTACAGGAAGGAGGGCAAAAGACATTGCTGCAGAACATAACAGCTTAGAAAATCTGTTACTTCTTCTTTTTGTTGTTGTCATTGTAACCATTGTCATTTTGTTGTTTATCTTGATTGTCTTGTTTAGCTTGATTATCTTGTTTTGATTGCTTGTTTTTATGCAATCTGAGGAACTTCCTTACCTTATCTGTAAAATGCATCTTTGGATGAATTCTCAAGCCTTGTTCAATGTCTGTCTGGATATATGAGAAGTCAACATCTATATTAACAACATTACCAGGAAGGTCTATATGGCCTTTTGCTTCTCTACCATCACTTTCCATATTAGCAGTAAGGTTTTTTACTTTGAACGACCCATAGCTGCCAAAACCGACAACAGCCTTCAGCGAACCAATAGGCAGACGTCCCTTGCGCTTTATGCCAAGGGCTTCAGCTTTGCGTTTTGAGGTGATGTCGAAGTCATAGGTGGCTCTTGTACGCGCAATATAGAGTTTCTTGGTATTCATTATCGAACCAAGGTCAAGAGTGTCTGTACTCATCGTACCTGTCATGTGACGGGTGTTGCCATCGAGGGTGAAATCAAAATTCAGATTGCCAAACTTAGTGAACAGCGTGCCGGAAATATCTTCCCGACGGAAAGCAATACCCACCTTACCTTTATATTCTATATCACCAAGAGCCTTCAACTGCTTGGTCATCTTCAGATTTACCTTCTTGGAAAAATGGTTTACTAACTGTTCTTTGACACCCTTTACAGCAGTCATGTGCAAGTCCCAGAAATGCAGAGTCAGGTCGCGTTTCTTAGCTACATCACACAAGTCTCCTTCACCTGTTATACGCAAGCGATTGTCAGGAGTCGTTACCAGGATATTCTTAAACAGGTATCTGTCAATATCACCTCCACACACCACATTTAGCTTAAGAGGTGTAGTAAAGTTGCTCAATGGTGTAGCAAACGGCTTTGCAAGGTCCTGCAGATACACATCTGCCTCAAGCGGGAAGTCATATACCTGCACTCCAGGAATGTCAATATCCACCTTATTAATACGTACGCGCGTGCGCTTCATGGCGACAAAGATGTTGGTAGCTGTTAACCTCTTGCCACTTCGGTTGATAAATGTAGAGAAGTGTCTGATGTCCAAATCACTTGGCTTATCAAGCAATTCCAGATGAGTAACCTGAGCATAAAGGCTGTCCTTGGAGAGATAGTTTACAGTAGCCTCCATTGACACTACCATATCAAGATGACCCTGATCGAACCATCCTCTGTTTGGCTTACCTGTATTCTTACGAGGCTTGTGGTTATCATTCTTGAATGTTATGGAATCAATCTTCAGAGAGAATGGCTTTGTTAAATCAAGACTGGCTTTACGTTGCTCTATATGAAGTTTTCTCATTGTTACCCGCTTGTCCTGATACTTGAATTTGAGACCACTGATTATTAAATCCAGACTCCTATCGAGCATTGCACGGAATTCTACACGATTAAGTGAGAATGTCATTCCTGATTTCTTTTCAATTACATACAGGTCATGCAAAGCAAGATTCGCAACTTTCTCATCTGCCATCTTACCTGTCACCCTCACTCCGAAATCCTGTATATCAAGATGATTGACATCAATAGTATCCTTACCTTTTCTTGGAGCTGAGAGAATATCCCATTTCAAACAGGTCCTGCCAACATATAATGTGGTCATGTTTCCTGCAATATGGAAGAAAGGCTCTTCCTTGGGCTTTGAAGGAGTTTTCTTCTTTTGCTTCGACTTCTTCTTGAAGGCATCTAAGACAAACTGATAGTTAGGGGCAGACTTTGGCGTTTTCTTATAAAGAACCATCCTTGCACCCTTCAGGTACAATTTGTTTACATATATCTCACGATTGAAGATACCACCTAAACCCAACTGAGTACCGATAGAATCTACCTGCAACATTTTGACGCCGTCCTTATCGTCCAGTTCTACACCATGCAGCATGATTCTACCTCTTATAATATCTGCCTCCACCTCTTTAACCGCCAATCTGGTGTCAAGAGTTTTCTGAAGGGCATCAAAAGTTAAATCATATAACTTCTGCTGTCCCCATTCTGTTGATAAGGCTATATAAAGTCCTGAGATAATAATAACTATCACCAGAGCGAAGCCCAAGAAACATTTTAATAGAATTTTTGCGGTTTTTATCAACTTATCTTTCATATCAGGAGTTTTATTGCCACAAAAATATAAAAAAGTTAGAAAACAGCCAAATAAATAGCATAAAACATCACTAAAAAATGACATTTTTGAGGGATATTTCATAACTTTCTTGGTTTTTACAGGTTTTTTTACCATAAAATGGCTCCAAAAGCATGCAAACGCTTGATTATTATCAAGAAAACGTATTTATTTGAAAGATTTTTTGAAAATTGTTTGCGCACACAGAAAAAAGTTCGTACCTTTGCAATCGCAAACAAGAAAGATATTGTTTAGGTTAGTAGATATATAATAGATTTAGGTTTTAGTTATTAGGTTAGAAAAAGATTGTTTAACTCTTGGATAGCAAAGAAAGACCGTGAGGCTTTTCTTTATTAGAAAGAGATTTTATAGTTAAACATACTTTAAGTGCACTGCAAGTCGTGAGATTCGCAGTGCATTTTTCATTTTATAGGTTTTCATAAAAAAAATGTTTCCAAAGGAAAAGTAAAAAAATCTTGGCAAAATTATTTCACTTACAACTTTTTTTATTACCTTTGCACCCGTGAAATTAAAAACGCTTATATATAATCTGCTGCTGGCATACGTTGTCTATATGGTATGCCGAATATTGTTCGTCATAGAAAACTGGTCTGTTTTGGGACCCAATTTCCATGATTTGTCAATATGGGCACTCCTTAAGGGCTCACTGCTTTTCGACACATCAGGCATACTATATACTAATGCCCTGTATGCATTGATGCTGTTGCTGCCCTACCATCTGGCTGAGAAGCGGAAATGGTTTAAGGCTGCAAAATATGTTTACCTTACAGTCAACAGTCTAAGTATCATACTGAATCTGATTGATGCCGTGTATTTCACATACACAGGACATCGTACCACTACAAGCGTCTTCAGCGAGTTCTCTCACGAAAACAATCTCGCAAGCATATTCTTCCTGGAATTTATAAAGCATTGGTATCTGACACTGGCTGCCATTGCGATGATATTCTTCCTGTATCGCTTCTACACCGAACCGAAACTTTATTCATTCGGAAAGAAGAGGGCGTGGAACTATATACTTTATTATGTTGCCAATATAATGGTTCTGGTATTATATACAGTCTGGTGTGTCGTAGGAATACGTGGTGGAGCTACTACAGCAACACGTCCTATTACCATCAGTAATGCCAACCAATATGTCAACCATCCTATTGAGGCTGGTATTGTATTGAATACTCCATTCTCTATCATCAGAACTATTGGTAAAAACGTTTTCGAAGACCCTGGATATTTCTCTCAAAGAAAACTCGACAAGATTTATTCCCCTATTAGGAATGACAAATTCCCAATCAAGGGAAAGGCTTCTGTTGCAAAGAAGAAGAATGTTGTCATCATCATCATTGAGAGTATGGGACGTGAGTATATCGGAAAGTATAATGATGGAATATTGGAGTCAGGATATAAGGGCTATACTCCATTCCTTGATGAACTCATTGGCAAGTCGCTCACCTTTGACTATACCTTTGCCAATGGTCGCCAAAGTATTGATGCTATGCCATCTATTCTGTCATCAATACCACGTTTCATAGAACCTTTCTTCCTCACCCCATCGTCTCTTAATGATGTCAGTGGCATTGCTGGAGAACTACGCAAGTGTGGATATCAGACAGCATTCTTCCATGGAGCAGAAAATGGCAGCATGGGATTTGAGGCTTTTGCACGTACTACAGGATATAAAAAATACTACGGCAGAACAGAATTCAACAAGGACAAGCGATTCCGTGGAGACCTTGACTATGATGGCACATGGGCTATATGGGACGAGCCATTCATGCAGTTCTATGCACAGACAATGACATCCATGAAGCAGCCATTCTGCACTACATTGTTTACTGCTTCCAGCCACCATCCTTACGTCATCCCAGAGGAATATCAGTCAAAATTCCCAGAAGAAGGAAGCAATCCAATGCATAAGTGTGTGAGATATACTGATATGGCGCTCCACCGTTTCTTTATTACTGCAAGCAAACAACCTTGGTACAATAATACGATTTTCGTCATTACTGCTGACCACACAAATCTCTTGGATCATCCGGAATATGCGACAGATTTAGGACTCTTCATGGTTCCTATCATATTCTTTGACCCATCTGGCGAAATGCCTCGTGGACGTATGCATTGCGTAGCACAACAGATTGACATTATGCCTACACTGCTACAATATATGGGTTACAACAAACCTTATGTCGCATTTGGCATAGACCTGCTCAATACTCCAACAAACAATACATGGGCTGTAAACCATACTGGTGGTGGCATATACCAATATATTAAGGGTGACTACGTAATACAATTTGACGGAGGAGACGTTCTTGCTGCATATAACTATAAAGATGATTGGATGATGCAACACAATCTCATTGATGAAGGAAAGGAATTCAAAGAGATGAAAAAAGAATTGAAAGCCATCATTCAGAGCTATATGCAACGCATGATAGACAACGAATTGATTGTTAGAGCCAAAGAGAAAGAGTAAGAATTGTTTATCGATGTTATTCTTCCAGTACCCCTTGACGGGCTATTCACCTACTCTGTTCCAACAGCGCTGGAAGGAAAAATACAACCTTTTGTAAGGGTAAAGGTACCATTTGGCATAACCAAGACACATACAGCCTTGGTTGTGCGTTTTTCTTCTACCCAACCATCAGACAACTCGAAGGTAAAGATTAAGGATATCATAGAGGTTATAGACGAAGATCCCGTCCTTCTGCCTGAGCAATACAGGCTGTGGGAATGGATTTCTTCCTACTATATGTCTCCACTTGGTGACATCCTGAAAGCTGCTCTTCCCAATGGCATCAGAAAGGAAGAGAATTATCGTCCACGAACAGAAACTCACATAACACTTGCTGAACATTACCGAGATAATACTACCATAAAAGATGCAGAAAGCCTTCTCATGCGTTCTCCAAAGCAACAGGAGGTGTTCAAGGTCTATATGGAGTTGAGTGGATGGAAAGAACTTCTTAATGGCACTACTCCAACAGACACTTCTTCTATACAGGAGATTACTCGTGAAGAGCTGATGAATGTTACCCATTGCAACTCCTCTGTCATTCGTAATCTTGTGGTGAGAGGTATCCTTTCCTTATATGATACAGAGGTCGGACGACTGAATAATGGAGGAATATCACATCTTGAAGACATCAATCCTCTTTCTACTGCGCAACAGGTTGCTTTCGACAAGATTGCAGAATATAGAAAGGATAATGTCAGTAAGCCAATACTTTTGCATGGTGTTACCTCATCAGGAAAGACTGAAATTTATATTCACCTCATAAAGGAAGCCATAAAACGTGGGGAACAGGTGCTATATCTTCTCCCAGAGATTGCTTTGACAGTACAGATAACAAATCGTCTGCAGAAAATCTTTGGAGACCATTTGGGAATATATCACTCCAAATATTCTGATGCAGAACGTGTTGAGATATGGCAAAAACAACTTTCAGATTCTCCTTATGATGTTATTCTTGGTGCCAGATCTTCTGTATTTCTGCCATTTAAGAAATTAGGACTCATCATCATTGATGAAGAACATGAGACAAGTTTCAAGCAACAAGATCCTTCACCACGCTATCATGCCCGCTCTGTTGCTATGATGATGGCTACATGGGCAAAGGCACAGGTGATACTCGGAACAGCAACACCTTCTGCAGAGAGTTACTATAATGCTACACAGGGAAAGTATCATCTCATAAAACTGACAGAACGCTATAAGGCTATCAGACTGCCACATATTCAGGTCGTGGATGTGAAAGACCTGCGTCATCGTAAGATGATGCGTGGATTTCTGTCTCCACAACTCAAAGAGGCCATTTCACACACCTTACATGATGGAGAACAGGCTATTATCTTCCAGAACAGGCGAGGATTCTCTCCTATAGTACAATGTCATCAATGTGGCTGGTCACCAAAATGTCCTAACTGTGACGTTTCTCTTACATATCATAAGAATACATCTTCTCTTGTATGCCATTATTGCGGATATTCCTATCACATGCCTAATGAATGTCCTGACTGCAAGAATCCAGAGCTGAAGGATGTAGGCGCTGGAACAGAGAAAATTGAAGACATTATTGCAGACGAGTTTCCAAGTGCTCGTATTGCTCGTATGGACCTTGACACTACACATACCCGCAATGCCTACGAACGTATTATTTCTGACTTCTCAGCAGGCAAGACCAACCTCCTCATAGGTACACAAATGGTTACCAAAGGTTTGGATTTCGACAATGTCAGAGTTGTTGGTATCCTTAATGCCGACACCATGCTGAACCAACCAGATTTCCGGGCCTATGAACATTCATTTAGCATGATGACACAGGTGGCAGGTCGAGCAGGAAGAAAGAACAAACAAGGACAGGTGATACTTCAGACTTCGCTTCCCCAGTTGCCTGTTATTAAGCATATCGTAAATAATGATTTTGATGCATTTTTCTCTTCTTTAATGAAGGAGAGAGAGGCTTTCCACTACCCACCTTTCACCCGTCTGATATATATACTCCTGAAACATAAGGATGAGAATATTGTCAATAGTGCGGCCATCGAATATGCTTCCCGCCTAAGACAGGTATTTAAGGATAGGGTTCTGGGGCCTGACAAACCTTCTATTGGAAGAGTCAAGATGCTCCATATTCGAAAAATAGTATTGAAGCTTGAGCCATCCTTGAGCATCCAGAAAACAAGACAATGCATCCATGAAATCACGAATGCATTGCTCTCAGACCCTTATAAGAAGAGTGTCCTTATTTCTTTTGATGTTGATCCGCTTTAAGGTATTCCTTTGCGTACTCAGCATAATGGGCAGCATAGCTTTCTGCCTGATTTGGAGCAGTCTTCTTAATAAATTTTGCTGGTACCCCACCCCATATCTCATGGTCTCCTACTTGGGTTCCACCCAATACTAATGCTCCTGCAGCAATGATAGCACCTTCGCCTATTACTGCTTTATCTAATACTGTTGCACCCATACCAATCAGGCATCCTTTTTTCAAAGTACATGCATGAACAGTAGCGTTGTGACCTATTGTCACATCGTCTTCCATAATAGTTGGACCTGTAGTATTTGTAACATGAACACAGGCGCAGTCCTGGACGTTACATCTGTTGCCCATTGTGATAGGAGCAACATCACCACGTACTACAGCACTAAACCATACAGAACACTCATCACCCATTGTTACTTCACCAACAACAGATGCTGTCTCTGAAAAATAGCAATCCTTACCCCACTTTGGGGCTTTTCCAAATGCTTCTTTTATTATAGCCATTATTGTAATATTATTTTTGGTCTTGTCAGTTGTTTTTCAGTTCCATTCATTATTCTTTGCCTTGTTGTTGAAGGCTTTTTGAAAGTATTTGCTGACTTGGTTGTCGATTCACCCTTGTCAAACTTGGCAAAGGTTTCGAAGTCATACTTCCAGCCAGCACCATTGGCTACCTTGTTTATGCGTTTATATATAGCCAGGCGAGAGAGAATATTAAATTCCAAATCTACATAATTCACCACATCACCCATCATGCTAAGATTGGAACTTCTATAGAAATTTGCCTTACAGCGGAATGGATCCACCTTTTTAATATCACCTTTTTCATCTATATATTCATATTCTTCACCACACTTATCAGTTGTCAATGTTATAAATGTATAGCCACCTTGTATCCAAAAACATCCTTCACTGGCATAGCGGCTGTCATTAGCAAAAGGAACAAAGATGTCTTCCTCTGGATCAACGGTTCTATGAATATAATATTTCTCTTCTTTATCAGCCCTATATATATAGTATATAGGAGTAAATTTTGTATAATCCTCTTCAGCAAAATATTTTATATTGGTTGAGAAACCATATTTTCTATCCCTTTTATAAGAATTTATCTCTTCTTGTGTGGGTTTCGCATTATACCAATATTCATCGCCAAGTTTTCCTATACCATGTCCCACAGCCTCATGCATTATGAGTTCATTAAACACATTATCACCATTGGATACTGTAGCATAAGCAGGTATATATGATAAAGACCATCCTTGTGGTATGGTGTCAACAACAGTTGTATCTAACGCCATAAGAGTTACTCCTGCATAATCTGCAGAATTAAGCAGCATAATAGTCAATGCATTATGCATACGTTCATTACTCTTTCTTAGTGAGCAATAAGTGAAACCACTAATTTTGGCAGTATCACCTATAACATTAGTATTACTCTTGCTCTCAAGATATGTCTTGAATGCTGTATTGTGTTCAGTATAATCTATACCACTCTGCTCTGATACCACTACGACACTATAGATATCAAGATACTCAGCCAGATCCTTCATCGGCTTCTGCATTGTCAATGCTTTGACAGCATTGCTGACTGCCTTTACAAATTCTCCACTTTGGATATCATTTAGACTATACCCATCAGCCATTATAACAATAGGGAATCCATTATTACCCTTGGTGTGTTCCTGTATTTTATATACATCTCCCCATGTTTCATTATAGTTAAAGGAGAATTCATAAGGAATTGTTGGATAATATGGTGCTAATTTATCTGGAATAATTGGTACTGGACTATGTGATGTTGGATCATCTGGTGCACGATAGTCATCATCATTAGAGCATCCCGTCAACATCAGCATTACCATCAGCATTAGTATAGGCAATACTCCATGCATATTGTTTTTCTTCATCATATCCACTAATAATTTTTACATTTTTCATTCTTTCTGAGGTCAGCACATTCTTCAGGTCGTCAACGATGCCCTCTCCAGTCAGTTTTAACAGAGCCTCCTTCTTTGTCCACAACATAGTAAAGGCAATATCTCCCCCCTCTTCTATTTCCTTCAGTTCTGCTTCACTCATGGCATATTCTGCAAGAGCTGGCTTATAACGTCCCATGCACTCGACATCAATGCCTACTTCATTATCACCGATTATAACACCTATGGCATTCTTACAATGAGCCATGTTAAAACATTTCTCACCCTTCCCTGAATAAGGTTTCCCATGCGAGCCATATTCGAAATACGGTTCGTATCCAAGCATTTTCCTAAGCAGGTCATATGCCATAGCATTCTCTTTTTGCCCCTGAACACGCTTAAATTTCTTAGCCCCCTCTTTTCTCCATTCTGGAAGAGAGTTTATTAGTTCTTCTATTTCCTCAGGACTAAGGTCAAGGTTATCTATAATACGATATTGAAACATAGTTTAGGGCTCAAAGGTACAAAAAAAATCGGAAAACAAGAAGAAAACAGTAAAAATATTGTATGCGCACACAAAAAAAAATTTCTCCTTGCACTAACTAGTTAGTGTTTTTTGTACCTTTGCGCCCAGTATTTTTAATGAATAATACACAGACGCACTATGGCATATAACTTATTGAAAGGAAAACGTGGCATCATCTTTGGAGCTCTCAATGACCAGTCTATAGCATGGAAGGTAGCAGAGCGTGCTTATGAAGAAGGTGCACAGATTGTATTAACTAACACAGAAGTAGCAATCCGTATGGGAACACTAAAGGAATTGGCAGAAAAGACCAACGCCACAGTAATTCCTGCTGATGCTACAAGTATAGAAGATCTCACAAATCTTTTTACAGAGGCCCAGAAGGCTCTTGGAGGCAAGATTGACTTTGTTCTCCATTCTTGTGCAATGTCTATGAATATGCGTAAGAAACGCACTTATGACGACCTTGACTACGGATTCTTGGATAAGACTCTCGACATCTCTGCTATTTCTTTCCACAAAATGATACAGGTGGCAAAGAAACTGGATGCTATAAATGAATGGGGCTCTATAGTAGCTCTTACTTATGTAGCCAGCCATCGTACATTCTTCGGATATAACGATATGGCTGATGCAAAGGCTCTTCTTGAGTCTATCACTCGTTCCTTCGGATATATCTATGGTCGCGAAAAGCATGTTCGTGTAAACTGTATCTCACAGTCTCCTACCCTGACTACTGCTGGTGGTGGCATAAAGGGTTTCGATGGCATGCTCGACTTTGCTGACCGTATGTCACCACTCGGAAATGCTTCTGCTGACGATTGTGCCGACTATACCATAACATTGTTCTCAGACCTCACAAGGAAGGTTACTATGCAGACACTCTTCCACGATGGAGGATTCAGCAATATGGGTATGTCACTCAGAGGTATGACGCAATACAACAAATCATTCATCCCTGAAAACACAGATAAGGAAACAGGTAAAATTATATACGGATAACATTCT
>Ga0326512_10001509_pt1 | contig 17790 bp, 19 predicted proteins | sample 1_2617_0518_D_FD_203652 | JGI IMG/M metagenome (GOLD analysis project Ga0326512, IMG submission 203652) | Bovine rumen microbial communities from UC Davis, California, United States - 1_2617_0518 | ecosystem: Host-associated > Mammals > Digestive system > Stomach > Rumen | place: USA... | reverse complement strand
AGAAGAAAAGAAAGAAATTAAAAACAGTATTGATTTAAGAACAGCTTATATAAACAGAGGTTCTGATGTAGCTACAAGACATGATTACCTTACAACAAAGGAAAGAATGGAATTAGCTCATAAAAAATATGGATCAGATAAGTAATTAAACTTTAAATAGGAGAAAGAGACATGGCTCAAACGTTATTACAATTTGGCTTGAGTGCCAGCAAAGGAACATTGGTAAGAGGTTCTGAACTTCCTATCTGCCAATTCTACGCTTCTTCAGCTTTAGCTACCATCTCTGGTGGAACTGCTGTAAAAATAGTAGCAGGTGCAGGAAGTGCAGTACAACCAACACAAGTTACAGAGGTAACTGAAGGATCTGATAAAGCTGTTTATGGTGTTGTTGTTAATAACATCGTAAAAGGAAAACGCGGTGTTGGTGATTTCGTAGAAGTTGCAGTAGCAGGATGTGAAGTTATAATGGAAGCTAGAGATAAAATATCAGCAGGTGCCCAAGTATCATTCGGTTTTGGAGGAGTTTCAGCAGCCGCTCCTTATGACGCAGTTTTAGGTATAGCTCAAGAATCCGCAGCCGCTGCTGGTGATTTATTGAGAGTTTTAATAACTTGTGCTGGCTCTGAGCATGTTGCTTCATAGTTTGAGAAAGGAGATATAACATGACAGCATATGAAATAGGTAAAAATAGCTTAATGCTAAACGATACAGGTATAAGTCAGGTTATTGATACCTTGACATACGTATCAGGCAAACTGGTAGAACAAAAATTTTATGAAATTCCATTTGAAGATTATGTACCAACCGTTCTAGGTGAAGGTGCTTTCTCAGATGAAATGTTGTATTACACCAACTATGCTGATTCTGAAGGATTTGAAACAGGTCTTGTTTCTAATACTGGAAGAACTGCTTCTTTGGAACAAGTTGATACTCATTATGAAGCTATCAAAGGAAAACCAATTTTCTGGGCTAAAAAGACAAACTATACAGTCCTAGAACTTCGACAAGCTATGAAAATGCAAAATCTTCCTTCATTAATTGAAAGAAGAGAAAGAGTTCGTCAAAAAGAATGGCAATTAGGAATTCAAAAAGTTGCTTTCTTAGGATGTAATGGACAAGCTGGACTTTTAAACAGTACAGCAAGTGGAGTTACAACTGATACAACTTCTTTAACAGGTTTCTTAAAAAGCATTTCTGATTCAGCATTGAACGGCTTTGTTGGAAGCATAATTGGTTCTTACCTAAGTGCAACACAAGGAACTATTCTTCCTGATACTTTTGTTATTCCATTAACAGATTTTGCAGGACTTGGAGCAACAGTTAGTTCTTCATTCCCAATCAAATCTAGAATGGATTTCTTGTTAGATGCATTTAAAGGTGCAACAGGAAATGCAAACTTTAAGATTCTTCCATGCTTCTATTGTGATAAAGCAAAATTTGACGGAGCAAATAACGTTTATGCTTTATATAGTAGAGATGAAGAAAACTTAGTTTACAACATCAACGTAGATTATACTGTTACTCAATTTGCTTCTAAAGATAACTTTAATTGGGAATCAGCAGGATACGGACAATTTACTCCTGTAGTAATTAAACGTCCTCAATCTATCTATTATCTAAAACATACTGCATAGTATAATAGACAAAGTACGGTGAGGTTTTTCCTCACTGTACTTTTAGACCTAAGAGGAATGTATGGCAAAGAAAAGCAAAAAAGAATCTTTAAAGATTCAAGAAAACACTTCAGTAGAAGCTCCAAAGATTGAGGAAGCTCCTAAGACTGAGGATAAATTTTTTATTAAACCAGCTTGCAGGTGCATTACACCTTTTGGAACTTTTGAAGCTGGTTCTTTTGTTGCTGTAGATAAGAAAACATTAGATCACTTTGAAAAACACGGGCTTAAATTTGAAAGAGCAAACTAATGCAATATCCAGATAATGAAACAACAGTTAGTTTTTTCAAATCCTTTTTCGTAAGGGATTTTAAATATATAAGTGTATGGAACGATGAAACCTTATATAATAAGGGAACTACTGTATTTTATACGGTAGACAATCAGTTCTACATAGCACTTCAAGACAATATAGCAACATTACCAACCGACACTGAAAATTGGGCTTTAGTAGAGTCTGAAACTAGTATGTATGTACTGGATTCAGATATTGAAAAAGCCTATTTTCAAGCAAAGCAGTTTTTTAACAATAATTTGTTTGATAATGAGACCGATCTTCTCTCATATATTTGTTATCTAATAGCTCATTATTTAGTTATAGATCTTCAGATGTCTCAAGAAGGAGTTAATTCTACTGGGTATTATATCCCAAATCATACTACTGTTGGGGATGTTTCAGAATCATATTCTAATCCAACTAACTCCCAAGGGGATAGTTTTATACTGTATCAGTTGAATCAAACTCGTTATGGGCAAAAATATTTATCATTAATTTCACCTTTACTTGTTGGACATTTCAATTCTGTAAGAGGTACTACAACTCCTTTTTAGTGAGGGAATAATGCTTGATTTTGACATAAAAATTGATGGTCATTTAGAGCTTTTCCTTAAAGACCTTAGAGAGGAGACGAAAGAACTAAAGTACCTTGATTCTAAAAAAGCAGAAGTAGGAATCTTTGGAAATAAGGATGAAAGGACTGATGGTAAATCCAATGCTGATATAGGTTTTGCTCATGAATATGGGACATCTCGTATACCAAGAAGATCCTTTTTAGAGGTGCCTGCGGACGAGTTTCAAGTAGCGGTGTTGGATAAGTTAACTTTAAAAACGATAGAAGTTAACAAAGAGCTTTTATCTAAGCTTGCTTCTATGTTTTTAGACAAGGTGAAAGAAGAGTTTGAAACAAACGGTCATGGATCTTGGAGACCTCTTTCTGAAAAAACAGAAAGAAAGTATAATAAAGATAGGGATCAACTTTTAAGAGACTCTAGACAGCTTTATAAGTCTTTAGGGAAGAGGGTGGTAAAAAAATGATGCTACCAAATTTAAGAAGAGCAGTATTAAGGTTCTCACAACCATTGATAGTAGAGAGAATTTCTACTACAATAGATGACGATGGTAAAGCTGTAGAAGAAGTTACAGAAACGATGAAAGTAAAAGGTGTATCTTCTCCCCTAAAACCAGAAGAGCTTCAATTAAAGGAAGAAGGGGAACGTTGGTGGCTATGGAGAAGGATTCATACTCTATATAATCTCAAACTGAAAGTAGGGGATAATATAAGAGTTATGGGTACGCTTTTTAGGGTAAGAAATGTTTACCCATATAATGAATACGGATTTTACAGGTATGATATACAACAAAACTACAGGGATGAATAATGCCAGTAAGACCTACAGTAAGTATTATAAGAGAGATCATTAAAGACCAGTTATCTTTGAGTGATGATCAAATATGGATTTACAACCAAAGAATAAAAATTCCTGATACTAAAGGTATGTTTATATCTGTTTCTAGAATCGGATCAAAAGTGTATGCAAATAATAGCTCTTATGTAGGATCTACTTCAGATCTAGTAGAGGATCAATACGTATCTAATTTAGAGACTATTTCTATTGATGCATTATCCCAAGATACTTCAGCTCTTGAATATTATCCTGATATACTAATGGCTATTAGATCTACTAAAGCCCAACAAGAAGCAGAAAAATACGGAATGAAGTTTGACTCAATTCCTTTTTCTACTGCGGATCTTTCAAGTCCTGAAGGTACCAGTATGATATACAGAATTAATATTCGTTTCCCAGTATACAGAACTTATTATACATCAAGAACTATTGACTACTACGATAGTTTCTCGAATAATATTATTAGTGATTAAGAAGGGGTAGAAAATGATAAGTATTAAAAACGTAGTAAATGTAAGTCTGAGTTCAGTATCAGCAAGTTTATCTGAATATAACGTAGGTAACTTGATGATTGTTACAGGTGAAACTCCAACCGTCCTCAATCCGAGCGACATTATGGTCTATGCTGATTCAGAATCAGTAGCTTCTGATTTTGGAGCTGGATCTGAAGTATCAAAACAAGCAAATATAGTATTTGCACAATCCCCAAATATTTTAGCTTCTGGTGGAAGACTATTAGTTGGAAGACCAAAACAAGTTTCTGCTACTTCTGGATTTGAAGCATTAACTGGAGAAATTTCATTAGAATCTTTGAAAGTTATAAGTGATGGTTGTATAGATATTTCAGTTGACGGTGATACACCTGTTCAACTTGAAGGATTAGATTTTTCTTCTGCTGAAACTATGGAAGACGTGTATAATGTACTATACACTGCTTTTTCTTCTGTTAGTGGATGTACTTCAACAATTAAAGATGGTATTTTTGTTATTACCTCTTCAACTACTGGAGCTTCTTCATCTATAGCATTAAGTGCTGGAACTGGAACCGGAACTGATATTTCTTCAGCTTTAGATATAGCAGGGGATCAAACAGTTACAGGAACAGATGAAAGACCTGAAACAGCAACAGAAACATTCTTAAGACTATTTGGTTCTACTTATTTTGGTGGAATGATTTATCTTCCAGCAATATTAAGAGAAGATTTCATAGCTTTAGCTACTGCGGTTCAAACTAAAAATTGTATGCTTTTTAAAGCTATAAGTACATTAACAGGAAGTCCTAGTGATTATGACGTTACAGGATTTGCTAATACTATTAAAGCTAAAGGTCTTACTCATACTAGAGTTCTTTATTCATCACTTCCATCTCAAGCAGGAACTCCAGATCTTCAAGATCTAGCTTCTGCATATGCTTCATTGTTACTTGCTACAAACTTTAGAGGATCAATGACAGCTAAAACAATGCACTTAAAAACTCTATCAGGTGTTTCAGCAGACGATAGTATTAACGATACAGTACTTACTACATTAGTTGATAACGGTGTTGATACTTATTTGTATGTAGCAGGACTCCCAAAAGTTTGGACAACTTCAGGAAATACTTATTCAGATGAAATCTTAAATCTTATATGGCTTACAAATAGTATTGAAGTTGCAGGATTTAACTGCTTAGCTCAAACTGGAACTAAGATTCCTCAAACTGAATACGGTATGACTCTTCTTAAGAGTGCTTATGATACTGTATGTCAACAAGCAATAATAAACGGAGTTGCTGGAGCAGGTGCATGGAACATATCTCAAACTTTTGGGGATCCATCGGTATTTAAATCTTCCATAGCAAGTTATGGATACTATATCTATTCAGCTCCAATAGCTTCCCAATCTGTAGCTGATAGAGAAAGCCGAAAAGCTCCTCTAATTCAAATTGCTGTTAAACTTACAGGGGCAATTCATAGTACAGACGTTATGATTCTTGTTAATAGATAATTTAAAGAGGAGAAAGACATATGGCAAATCAACTCAGGGTTACTGGTAATGATATAGTTCAAATTGGGTTGTCAGCTTCAGGGCTGAGAACCATCACTTCTTTTGCTGATGGTGATTATGCAAGAGTAACATTTCCAAACGATATAATGAACTTCACCATAGGTAAAAATAGGAATATGTTAGCCGCTTATAATGCTATGGGTACCTTGGCAGAACTCGAACTTAGACTTTTAAGAGGCTCTAAAGAAGATAAATTCTTACAAGATCAATTCCCTACTTTTGCTTCAGATGAACTAAGTTTTAGTTTTATTTTTGCAAAAGTTATTAAAAATTTAGGTGTCAGCAACGAAGGAGCAACAGCCTCAACAATAGAAGAAATCTATACCCTTAATAACGGTATTATTTCTAAAGCTCCAGAAATCGTTTCTAACGTTTCCGGATCAACCGATCAAGGTGTTGTGGTTTGGCAAGTTCGTTTTGCCGAATTTACAAGAACAGTATCCAACGCTCCAGACGGTGCGGATATTGGATAGTGTTGGGTGGTATTATATTGGCTTGCAAGGGGGTTTGAATGGAAAAGATTAGTGATAGGCTTTATAAGTTATCAAGTGGTCATATACTAAATATAAAGATTCCACCGATCCCAAAAGTTTTTAAAATGGTTTCTCTAATAGGTTCTGCAGTAAAAACTATAGATATTGAGGCGACCGTAAAAAAGCTTTTTGATGGATCAAAGGGTATTGATGAATTTGATTTAGCAGATCTAGACGTAACTGTATTAAGAGATCTACTTTCTTTTCTGATGGAACAAGAAGCTCTATATCTTCTTATTCTTGAAAACATGAAAACTTCCTTGTTAGATGATAAACCATGTGATTTTGATCAAGATGATTATAGGGGTGATCTTCTAGAAGCTATGTTTATATATCTTAAGGAAGTAATTTACCCTTTTATAAAGCCCCTTATTTCAAAGTTACGCTCACAACCTGGCGAGACGGCAGAAGTGAAATAGGGGATGATTTGAAATTAGATATCAGTATGCCTAACGATTTATTTATGTGTTGTGAATTGGCATACGAGGGTTTTGGATCTTTTGATTTATTTTACTATAATCTACCAGCCGACCATACTCTAGCTTGTTACGAATACCTTCAATTCAGACGGGATATAGAGAACAAGAAAAACGAGTGGATAAATAGTAAGATGAAGGAGCTTTCAGGGTGAACGTAAGAGATTTAGGCGTAACGATAAAAGCCAATATTAAGGGTCTTGATAATCTTAAGGCTTTTAATAATGAGTTAAAGGCTACTTTAGGGCTTATAAAAAGAATTAAAAACACTAAATTTAATCTTCAAAAAGCGACTGAAGAAGCTAGTAAATCTTTATCTGAAACCGAATCTACTGAAAGTAGTTCCAATAATGAGGGAAGAAAATCTGGAAGAGTTGGTCTTTTGCTTTTCCTCAAGAATCTTAAATCAGCTCCTATAATAGCTTCTTTAATTTATATAGGAAGAGCTGTTATGGATGTAACTAAGAAGGTTGCTTCTTTAGTTATTTCCCTGTCTCAAGTTTCATATGAAACATTAAAGCTTAGTAGAAACCTAGGTGTATCTACAGATTCCCTTCAGAGATTTGGGAACTTAGCAGTAGCCCAAGGGGTAAAACTTTCTGATTTCCAATCAGCTATAAGTAGCTTAAGAAAGATGTCTGCCGATATTATGCTTGGACGAGGTGATATTTCTCCTTTTGCAATTTTGGGAATCAATCCTCATCAAGATCCAGAGAAGATTCTCATTCAGCTACAGCAACGCTTAAAACAGCTTCCTGAGGCTGTAGGAACTGCTTTTGCTTCAGACCTGGGTTTATCCCCGGACATGATCAATTTTGTTCGTAGAACTGATTTTAGCAGGCTTGCAAGACAACCTAAGCTTTCAGCTTCAGAACTTAAAACACTTGAGGATATGAGAAGCTCTGCTCTAGAGCTTTTGAATCTTTTAACTGTTCTAGGACAAAAGGCTCTTGCTCTTTTCAGCCCTGTAGTAAAACTTGTGTTAGTTCCTATTAACGATTTATTAAGAAGTATAACTAGTAATACTATGAGGCTCAGATGGGCTATAGTTAATTTAGCTACTGCTTTTAATATTGCTGTTGCAGTTATTAATCCAGCTTTAGGCGGAGTCCTATTAACTTTGGAAGCTTTGGGATTAATAATGGAGGATCTAGTAAAAACAGGCGGAAAAGGTTTTATTGCTTGGGTGATTTATTCTGCTTTAGTTATAAAAAAAGCTCTTTCTGAAATATGGGACAAATCTGATTTTAATCCTAAAAATACATGGGAATTAGAAAAGAAACGTAGATTTACTCCAGATGCAACGCCTTTTACTAGGGCTTTACCTCATTCAGAATTTTATAGAAGGATAATTCCTAAAGAAGGGGAAGAAGGTAAAAAGGAAGAAAAGAAAGAATCAGTGGATGTATCATTTAACGGATCTTTCTATCTTAGAGACGCCTTTAATAATATATTGGACGAGCTTAATGTTACTAACGCAAATACAACTGTTTCGGGGGTACTTTCATAATGGCTTTTAATTCTGAACTTACAAATTTAATAGCTTCAAGCGGTAGTTATATAGCCCGAGGTACTTCTGTATTATCATTAGGATCCCAAATTCTTGAAAAAGGACAAGCTTATATTACTGGAGCAGTGTTTGATAAAACTACTCGTGGAATTGGTGGATTTCTTTTTGATGTTACAAAAGAAACTACAGTTAATTTAAGATCTGAAATTACAGACTATCCCTTGGAATCGGAAACTCAAATTCAAACACATTTTTCCAAAAGACCTGTAAGTATAACTATTACAGGCGTATGTTCAGATATTAGAGTGCATAATCCAAACGATGAATGGAAAGCTGAAACTATCTTAGACGATCTATCTGAAATGATGGAAAAGCTTACTATGATATCTAATAATCTTGGATTGGGCAGAGTAACTCAGGAATGTGCTAAAGTTACAGCACACGCAAAAACAGTTCATACTCTATATAGGAAGGTGAAAGAAACTTATAATAGACTAGCTAAGCTTTTAAATAGCGGTTTTTTAGGTTTAGGAGAAGCCCAAAAAACTTCTCAGCAAGAAGCTTATGATAGATTATATTCTATGTGGGATAACGGATCTCGAATAACTGTAGAAACTCCATGGAATAAATATAATGATTGTGTGATAGAGGATCTTTCTTTTACTCAACCGGAAGAAACTAATCAGCTAACTGAAATAACAATTAAGTTTAAACAACTTACTTTACTTCCTTCGGCCGTAGGTTTGTTTCAAGGACAACTTGATGAGAAAAGATATCAACAACTTTCTAAAGCTTATAAATCTGCAAACCCAAGTAAAAAATTAGGGATATCATCTTTTCTTTGGGATAGCATAAATGATAAAGCTAAAAACGGTGACCCTGAAGCTCAACGGGCTTTAGATTATTTGAAGAAAATGGCTGATAATAATAAATAAGAGGTAAGAAATGATACCTATACAAATAACAGATGCTCCTAATCAATCCGTTCAAGTTCCTTTTCAAGATGGTACTTGCACTGTAAGTATGTATTATTCTCAGCTTGAATCAAGTTGGTTTATGAGTGTTAGTTACGGTGATAATGAGGTTAATAATATTCTTGTTGAACAAGGGGTAAATCTTCTTTATCCGTTCCGTCATTTATTTCCTTTTGGTATTATTTGTATATCTGATTCAGCGGTAAGACCGTTATTTATAGATTCCTTTTCTACAGATGAGGCTGATTTAATTTTACTTGAAGGGAGTGAGAATATTAATCTATGAGTAGCTATTCTCAATTTAATATAGGACTTCCTAAAAATACCAAGTATATGGGAATTCCATCAAATCTTCCTGAAGAGTTTTATAAATACAAAAGAAAATTTGATTTGTATTATAGATATGATGCCTTCAATAATTATTGGGTTCATGTAGCTTCTCCAATAAGTATTGATTTTGAAGTAAGTAGAAATAACCTTGCTACAGCTAATACTTGTAAGTTAACTCTTTATAATTTATCAAAGCAAACTAGAGATCTATTTTTTAGGGACCAGCTAGATATTGGAAAACCTTACGATCCTAAAGATGTAGGGTATACTTCATACACTAGAGATAGTAAGAAGGGTTATGAGAATTTAAAAAAACAAAACGAAGCCCTACAGAAAAAAGCTGATAACGATATTACTCAATATAGAAATTATTTTGAACTTTGGGTTGGATATGAATCTACAAACACATCCTATCTATTATTTTCCGGATGTACTTTGTATGCGTATTCATATAAACAAAACGTAGATTATCTAACCGAGATTTCAGGATATACAGTAAACATGAAAGACCCTATGACCTATATAAACTATGTAGCTAAAGCTGGTACTACTAAAGGTCAAGCTATAAGAAATATAGTCAATCAACTGGCAGGAATATCAGAAATTCAAATAGATGAGACAATAGAAAGTTATACTTTTGATAAAGACACGGTTCTTATGGGAACTGCTGAAGATATATTATGTGATATGTTTGGTGAAAAACCTTACATAGATAATAACGCTTTTATGATGTTTAGGGACGACACTGTAATTAAAAGAGATCCTCTTACTATAACTGAGGCTTCAGGGCTTTTAGGTTCTCCAAAGCGTACACAAAACGGAGTTAAGATATCAATGGCTTTTGAGCCTTCTTTAAGAGTTGGACAACTTGCTCAGCTTGGAGCTTCAAGGGAAACTACATATAATGGAACTAACTTTGTAGTATCGGGGTTTAGACACACTGGAAGTATTTCCCCAGTCAAGGATTCTAGAACTGTAACAGAAGTAGAGCTTCTTAAAGGAGACGGGGGATATTTCAGAACTGCCAAAGTTATTCCTGTAGCTAATGAAGCTCAAGTTAATGTAGTGATTGAAGAGGATCCTAAAAAGAATGCCGAAGCCCTTCCAACTAACGCTATTAAAAATATTTAGGGGGATACCATGACACAATATAGACTTCCAACTTATTCTATGGATCTTCCTACTTTTGTTGATGCAAAAAAGAAGGAACTTGCAATAGATCTTAAGGTCGCAAAGCTTGGAGTTATTGATAGCTACGATGAAACTACAGGAACTGCAACGGTAGAGATAAAAACTAAATTTAACGAAAAAACTCCTAGAGAGTATACGTATCCTAAGATTCCTGATGTACCGGTATTAAAGACAAAATATTTTTCTCATCCTATTAAACCTGGGAATGGGTGTTTGATAATATTTTTAGATACCGATTTTACGGCTTGGTTAGATCGAGGTCTTACACTTTCTCCAGCTAGCCCAAGACTTCATAACTTGAATGATGCTATAGCTATTGTAGGGATTGATACAATTAGTGAAAGACCTACTTTTGGGGGTGATAATACAAACACTATAATCAATGCTGGGGACGGGAAAATAAATATACAAAATGAGACGACTACTTTGTCGGACATATGGAATCTTATTTATGAGGCTCTATCTCTAATAAACACTGCTAGTGGTGGATCTGCTACGGGTCAGCTAGCTCAATTACTAACTAAGCTAAAATTATTGTTTCCTGGAATTAACGAACCAGAACCCCCAAGTCCATAGGAGAGTATAATATGATGTATAGAATGTTAGATAAAGATGATGATTGGAGCTTTGGACAAGGTCTTCAATCTTATTGTAAAGACGATCAAGCAATAGAAACAGCTATGCTTGTTTCTGTTCGTACTATTCAAGGGGAAAACTGGTGTGATAGATCGGTCGGGCTTCCTTGGATATCATTAATGGCTCAAAAGGAACTGAAAGATATAGATCTATATATGATAAGAGATTATATCCTAGCCTGTCGAGGTGTAGCCGGGGTGGAAAATTTAGACCTAGAAAGAAAAGAAAATCGTCAAATAGTATTGAAATATAACCTTCAGACAGTATATAATTTCAATATTGAGGGATCCACACAAATAGAGGTATTCTAAGATGGTAAACATAATTGACGCTAACGGTATTACTATAGATTCCTTAGAGGATCTTATAACTCAATATTCTGATGCACTGAGAAATATTTATGGTTCTGATATAGTTCTTGATCCTGAAAGTCCCGATGGACTTTTAGTAAATTTTTTAGCTCAAGTAACAAGAGATGCTTCAGAGTTTGCTGTAAAACTGTATAACGCCGAATCTATTAACTCCGCAGTAGGATCACTTCTAGATCAAAAGGTAGCTTGGTTTGGATTAACCAGAAAACCTGCTTCTTATACATATGTGAACGTAAATATAACTACTATAAACAATGTTAGTCTTGTTGGTATGGATTCAAACGTAAATCCACCAGCAAATATTTATACAGTTCAGGATAATTCAGGAAATAATTATTACCTTGCTAGCTCTATATCATTATCTGCTAATACTACTACTTCCTGTTCTTTCAGAGCTGAAAATTCAGGGGCGGTATTAGTAGGAGCTGGAACAATTACAACTCCGGTTACATACAATCAATTTATTACAACTATAAACAATCCAGCTCCTCAATATATTATAGGGGTGGCAGAGGAATCTGATACAGAACTTAAATGGAGACTTAAAAGCTCTTATTATCTTCCTTCTCAAGGCTTTTGTGAATCCTTGAAAGCTACTCTTCTTTCTTATGACGATATAGAAGATGCTTTTGTAAAAGATAACCCAACAAACACTACAGACTCTTATGGTATAGATCCATATAGTGTATGGGTGATAGTTGATTGTCCTGATAACGCTCAAACTGAGCAAGAAATAGGGGATGCTATAGCAGTTCAAAATACGGCTGGAACTCCTACTTATTATCTAGCTGATAGCTACACAACCGTGGATGTAAATATTACTACCATCGCAGATATACCAGATGATAGTGTAGATCTTGAAGGAATAGATGGAAGAACAGTTATTCCTGATACAGTTTTCACTGTAAAAGATACTAATGATAATGAGTATTATCTAGAAACTTCAGTTACCTTAGCAGAAAATACAACAACAAGTTGTACTTTCAGGGCTAAAGTATCAGGTCCTATTACAGTAGGTATAGGAGAAATTACAACTATAGTAACAACAAACAGTGATATAGATAGTGTATCAAACCCAGCGGCTCAATCTACTATAGGTCAAAATAGCAACGCAAAAAGTGTTACAAGACTGGATAGTCAAGGGTTATTTACTACCTACCATTATAACTTAGTAACTATAGAGCCTATTTATGTTTATATAGATGTAGTTTCTACGGTAGCTGGCTTTATATTTGATAGTAGTTACGAAGATGCTCTGAAAGAAGCTATAGTAAAGGGCTTAGGGGGCTTTAAAATTTACGGCCTTTGTAACACAAACGATATAATTAAAATCTGTAGAGAGTTTAATGAAGATCTAGTAGTAGGTGAATGTAAGTTAAATACTTCAGCTCCCACAGATCCTACAGATGAAACAGACTATCATATAGATACATATGCTCAACCATCTAATGTAAACAGAAAGTTTGTATTAGATGTAGCTAATATATTTATTAAACATCCTTAAGGAGAAAGAGTGTTTGATATTCAAGACAAAGTTAACGGTATTGTTAAATCCTACGAGGGATATATACCAGCTCAATTTATAGATAAGCCAAAAGCTAAAGCTACTATTGATTTTATTATCAGAGTTGCAATAGCTGATGCAATCTATGAACAACTTGCACTTGCTTTTTCTATGGATGAAGCTTCAGGGGATGTTCTTACCCTGATTGCTCAAAACTTTGGGCTTACAAGAAATCTTCCTGTAAGTGCGGTAGTTCCTTATTTTCAAGAACCTGCTTATAATGATGTAACTACCTATGTGAATGGGGTAGATGCTACAGATGGAACTGAACCTGAGTTTGTAGGGTATACTGATTATACCACTGATACTAACTATGATTCTGTATTTAGAAGATATGGATCCACTGATTCTATTACAACAGGGGTTCCAGATAGTCTTTTAAAACAAGTTTTGATTTTTAAGATTCTTTTAGAAAAATGTAGGGGGTCCTTAGAGAGTATAATTTCACTTTTGAACTCTACGGAGCTTGCTGGTAAGGTGGCTGTTACAGACGGTCAAGATAGAACAATATATTACAGAGTAGATACTCAAAATTCTATGCTTGCAAACATCCTATTTAATTTAGAATACTTTCCTAGACCAATAGGAATTGAAAGTGTTCTAGTTATTACGAAATATCCTTTAGGAATTTTCCATCTTCTTAGCTATGGTCAAGCTCCTTTAGGATTTTGCTTTAACGCATATGGGTATCAACTTAACGGGCGTCCTTGGTTACAATACAACGATATTGAAGTTAATCCATAATGAGGTAAAAATATGGGTCTTACTCGAAAAATTTTAAATGTTTTTTGTGGCAGTAAATCTAGTGATGTAGGTATCTTTGGATCTAAGTATTCCGGAAGTCCCCTAGCTAGTACTGATCCAGATGCTATTCAAGATATATCAGATCCCCTAGATCCTATAGATCCTAACGCTAGTTGGGTGAATGGATGGGCTAAAGCTGTTGTATCATCTCAAGCTCCATGTATGGAAGATATGAATGGTGTTATGTTTGTATTATCCTACATGGCTAAATACCTGTATCAAAGCGGTGTAGCTGAATGGTTAGGTGGAGAAAAGTACAACCAATACGCTCTAGTTCAATATGGTGGTGGACTTTATATGTCCATTCAAGTTGATGCTAACGGTGACAACGTAGGACATAATCCTTCAAGTTCTCCTCAATGGTGGAGAAAATTAGTTTTCACAACTCCTTGGGTATCGAGTTATAGTTATAATGTAGGGGACATTGTTAGCTATAATGGAAGAAGTTATAAATGTGTTGTATCCAATACTGCCAGTTCTACTTTTGTTTCGGATTTTTATTCAGGTGATTGGGATGATGGAAATCCTGCTGGGACCTTACTTCATGACATAGCGTGGAATAAAGCTACACTTCCATATCATTATTTTGATGTTACCGGTGCTGATGCAGGCAGAGAAATTTCCCAAACTACTTATGCTGATTTGTATGCAGTGATTGGTAGCTATTATGATAATTGTGTAAACTATACTACTTCAACAACGTATTCAAATCCTTCTGTAGGAAACTTTAGATTGCCTGATTTTAGAAATACATTCTTTAAAAATTCAGGGAGTAGATCTTGGAGTGCCGGTCACAATGCACAACATACTCACGGGCATAATAAAACAAGTAGTCAAAATTTAAGTCATAAACATTGGTTTAGTGATCGAGTAATTCCGTCTGTAGTAGCAGGGGGACACTGGCAATGGAGATCTAGACCTATAAATGTATCCTTAGATTCTTCTCAATATTTTTGGGCAATAGATTCTTCAAAAGCTACAAGTAATATTGTGACCTCAACAGATACAACGTCCCTTTCAGTTTCACCATTATCAATATATAATTCTGGATCTGGATCGGCTCCTGAACCTAATTACTATGGAACAAGAATTTTACTTAAATATTAGAGGGTATAAATGGCAAAGTTAAATAGACCTAACGGTAAACTTTTTGGAAGTTCTGCAACAAACATAGGTGTGTTTGGATCCGGGCAAACTGGGGAAACTCCAACTACTTCTACTAACCCTGATGCTATTAATACATTAGGAACACACTGGGAAGATGGATGGAACGGTGCTGTAGTATCTCAAGTTCCTTATACTGCTCCTTTTGTTGAAGACATGAACGCAGTAAACTATGTGAATAGTTACAATGGTGCTTATTTACTTCAACAAGGTATTCCAGAATATTCAAGAACTGTAGATTATTATGTAGATTCTGTATGTACTTATAATGGAAGTATTTATATATGTATACAAGATAACCCAGCAGTAAATGCTTCTACAGATCCAGGTGATCCTCCAGGAACTTTAATTAATTTTGACCCAACTGATACTACTCACTGGGATGAAAGAGTTGAACTTCCTGATATGGATCAAAACCAAATTCTAGTAGGTGCTGTAGGTGGAACTGGAGTTGCTACAGATACTTTAAATCAAGGTGATATTGTTGCAAGCTCTGGTGGTCTTGATATTAAATCTGGGGTTATAGTTAATGCTGACATTAAATCAGACGCGGCAATAGAGGAATCAAAGCTTGCTCTTGATCATTCTACAGATTCTTTGAATACCGCAATTACATCTCATACTGGGGATACAAACAATCCTCATAGTACATCAATTTCTAATTTAAGTGATACTGTTATTACAAGTCCTGCTATAGGTGATGTTGTAACCTTTGATGGTAATGATTGGATTAACTTACCTCCTTCCGGTGGCGGAGCTGGGGAACTAGGATATAAAAATATTTCTGGTTGGGGTCTTGTTGAATCCAAAAGTTATGCTTCAGTAAGTATTAATTCTTACAATTGGTTGAGTGTTAACGGATCTACGGGTTATAGTTATTCAGCTCAAACAGAGTATCCTATTACTTCTAGTATAGGTATGAGTATATCATCACTTGCCTCGGATACGATGTACTATATAATGTACTCTCCATCCAATACAGGAATTATAGCTGTTAAGCTTTCTGATTGCTATGCTCAAGCAAGTGAGCCTACTTTCTCTCAAGATGCTGTTTGGTTTGATACTAACTCTAATACTTTTATATCAGGTAAAGGTGCTTCCGACTGGCAGAGTGCGACATACAATGATTTGTGTGTTCCATTCTGTATTATCATGAACGGTGAAATTCTTCAGTTGTTCGATCGTTTTGCTTCAGCCTTTATGGATAGACTCTTCTTATATCCAAATCAAAAAATGCTATTCCCTCGTGGAAGAAATATGGATGGTACTTTCCTAAATGAAGTGGGCTATACTGTAGGTAGTACCAACCAAATGAAGATGATGCTCTTTATGAAATCTATATATAAAGGTCTAAATTGTTTAGCAGGTGTTTCCCCTACTACTACATATATTATGAAAGCAAATGATGTTTATATAACAGATCAAGATACGAGTTTAGGAGCATACTTATTACCAAATCTGGCAGCTTACTCTCAAATATTTTCTACTAAACAGAATAACTGGTTTTCATCTTCAGATGGTATTCGTATAAGCGGTACATTATTTAATAGTAAAGTAGCATATGTTCCTTTGTATGAAAATGAAGATGGTTATATAACCAAAATTGAAAACAAAATTTTTATTGATCTAGCAACTAAAGATCAAGTTCAAAATTTAGCAACTAAATATAATGTTGCATATGTTGGAGCTACTCCTCAGAATAGAACACTAGCAAGTTCTACAGTCTATCTATCAAGCACAGATAATAGGAATCAAGTAATTACTGCGGCTGATGGATACACTATAGTTCTTCCTAGTGATGGTATTAAAGCAGGTGACAGATTTACTTTTGAATGGACTGACGATTTTAGTTCTTTAGTAAATCCTTTTGATTTTACCGCAGGTGGAAATACGGTATTATCAATTAGTACACCGAATAATAAAGTTGAAATAGTAGCTTTAGTTGATAATCCTGTATCAAATACTGACTGGAAGTCAGGTGCTATTAAAGCGGTGTCTACACCCGAATCACTATCTACACTAGCAGACACTACAATCACTTCTCCTCAAGATGGTGACCTTTTACAATATGATTACGCTAATAGTAAATGGGTGAATAGCTCAGATGTTTGGAGTAGAATTGAAGTTACTTCAGTACCTTATTATGGGCTTACTCCTAATGACCACCCTCTATCAAGTGGTGATGTTTTTATGCAAGCCACAGATAATAGACATCAAATATTAACGACTACAGGATCCACAGGGGGGTATAGAATAGTATTACCTAGTACAGGTGTTAAAAAGGGTGATAGATTTTCTTTTGAGTTTCCTTATATAGTTGCAGAAACTAGTGATACTAAATATGCTTGTATTAGAACATCCGACAACTCTTTATTCTACTATGTTTATAACAAGTATTTCAGATATAATTTTACAGCTCTTATAGACACTCCTACTACAAATTCTGATTGGTGGTTTACATATGACAGAACAGGATATTCTTTAGTATATGGATCTTTTGAACAATCAGCACTTTCGGTAACTGCTGGTACTAGATTAACAAAGGATAGTCCTACATTATTTACCATGACCCCTGGGGTTTGGCAAATGTCATTAGATTGGTCGTTTTTTAATGGAAATTCTCCTTCAAATATTTCAGATCCTTGGTTTGTAGCACTTTGTTATAACAACCATGGCACAGCCGCAGGGTATAATAGTAATAGACTTGGGGGTTCTTTTGGAGCTAATATTCCTATGTCTGGATCAGGTAGTTCCACAATGGGCTCGCAAACTGTATACTTTGCACAATTACCAGCCTTTAATACTTCAAAATTAATTGATCAAACTCGAATT